>Ga0187893_10004976_pt1 | contig 24486 bp, 24 predicted proteins | sample MA1701074metaG_FD_139574 | JGI IMG/M metagenome (GOLD analysis project Ga0187893, IMG submission 139574) | White microbial mat communities from a basaltic lava cave in the Kipuka Kanohina Cave System on the Island of Hawaii, USA - MA170107-4 metaG ...
AAGAGATATGTCATTGCATAAAAAAAGTATGTCCAAGGTGGAGATATTTGGGAACCTGAATTGCCGGATGGCCGCACGGGGAATTCACAGAGGCAGTTTATGGATAGTCGCGCGGTAGACCGATTGCAAAGGACTATGAGATGTACCTGCAGATCAGAAGCGCAGCGTTGTCATCTCAACATTGCAGAAGTATGGAAGAATGAACAACAGGGAATTCACTCGTTTCCTTGAGATATCTACCGCGTCCGCTGACGAAGTGAAGAGCATTTCCTATGCGGCAGAAGACCAATGCTATTTGACCCACGGGCAATTATCATTAGTTCGCAGTTCTGCGACAAAGCAAGAGCCCTGACCTTTTGGATTAATCAAGTATCTCCTTCAAAGGAAAAAACAGACCATTGAGAAGTTCTCGATATTAGATACTCAGGTACGCAGTCACCCTGGTACGTAGACACCAGGCACTATTTTGCAGCTTGCTCCTCTTTTAGCGCCCTCCTCAGAATCTTCCCAACATTCGTCTTTGGCAGCTCTTTCCGAAACTCCACAAACTTTGGCACTTTGTAATTTGTCAGGTTCTTGTAACAATAGTCCCTCACATCCTCCTCTGTCAGGGAGGCATCGCGCTTAACAATAAAGATTTTGATGACTTCCCCCGATTTTGCGTCCGGTATCCCGATAGCCGCGACCTCCAGAACTTTCGGGTGCGAGGCGACGATGTTTTCAATCTCATTGGGGTAGACATTGAACCCGGAAACTTTGATCATGTCCTTCTTCCGATCTACGATCTTGAAGAAGCCCTGTTCATCCATCAGGCCAATATCGCCGGTGCGAAACCACTCCTTGTGAAAGAATACCCCTTCGTTGTCCTTCTGCCAATAGCCGCGCATCACCTGGGGGCCGCGCGCACAAATCTCGCCGGTTTGTCCCTGTGCCAGCTTGTTTCCATCGTCATCGAAAATCGCAAGTTCAGTTGAAGGCACTGGCAGTCCAATTGTGCCGCGTTTGTGTTTCCCGTTCAGGGGATTGCATGTAAGAACGGGAGATGTCTCACTCAACCCGTAGCCTTCGACAATTGGGGTACGGGTAACGTCCTGCCACTTTATGGCAACTGCATCCTGTACGGCCATGGCACCGCCTACGGCACCATGTAAGAGCGAAAAGTCGCAGGCACGAAAAGCCTCGTTTTGAAGCAGCGCGTTAAACAACGTATTCACCCCAGTCAGTATCGTAAACCGGTGTTTCTTCAATTCCTTCACAAAGCCCGGGATGTCGCGCGGGTTGGTAATCAACACATTCTTCACGCCCGAATGGTACATAAGCAGCCCATTTACCGTCAGGCCGAAGCTGTGGTACATGGGTATGGCGGTTATCATAATGTCTTCTTTTCGGCCCGCTTCCAGGTAGGGACTAAACCAATGCGATACCATAATGTTGTGAGCAATCAGGTTGCGGTGGGAGAGTTGGGCGCCTTTCGCAACGCCGGTTGTGCCTCCCGTATACTGTAGTACGGCAAGATCCTCTTTATCAACCCTTGGCCGCTGCAGCTTGCTCATTGCCCCGGCGCGCAGCGTTTTTCGGAAGGAAATTGCGCCCTGGAGCTCGTAGGCTGGAACCAGTTTTTTGATTTTCCTCACCACGAAGTTCACTAATGTCCCTTTCAACATCCCCAACATATCCCCCAGGCCTGTGACGATGATATGACGTGCCGGGATCCGGCTGCGGATTTGTTGCAGGTTTGAAGCAAAGTTCTCCAGGATGATCACCGCAGATACACCCGCGTCGCTGAATTGGTGCTCCATTTCACGCGGGGTGTAAAGCGGGTTTGTGTTGACCACAATCAAGCCGGCCTTCCAGCAGCCGAACAATGCAATGGGAAACTGGAGCACATTAGGCAACTGAATCGCAATGCGATCACCTTTCTGAAGGCCGAGTTCATTTTGAAGAAATGCGCCGAAGTTTTCGGAAAGCCTGTCGATCTCGGCGAATGTCAAGGAACGGCCCATATTTACAAATGCCGTTCTCGAGGAGAACTTGGCCGAGGCTGCGTCAACCAGCTCAACTACATTTCCATACTCCAGCGGGCCGATTGTGGCCGGTATGCCATCGGGATAACTTCTGACCCAGGGAAAATCCGCCATTATCACCCAAGATGGGCAACAAAAGCGGCGAAAGAAAATCTGCCGGAAGGCAAAACGGGGAACGGCAATGTTCCCCGTGGAAGCTGTAGAGGAAGGGCTCGAACCTTCACGAGGCAGTTAGCCACAGGACAAGAGAACACAATTCAGTGGTCAATCCTGGTCGGTCTCTCAACCGACACTATCCTGGGTTTGTCCCGTGTCCGTGGCTCCACTTCGGGAACCCCGGACCCCCTCACCCTCGAGACAGGAGGGCTTGTCTGCCAATTTCAACACCCTACAGTGTGCAGCTCAATATTGCTCAAAGAAAACGCACCGACAGACCAGATTTCAACATGAACTCGGAAAAATTCAAATATTTTTAAAAATTGCATAGAAATACGATCAAAACTTGCACAAATGACAACAAAACATGTTTCTGATTACACATTTGATAGAACAGACCTTAGGATCCTTGACATTCTTGTGAAGGATGCCAAGAAGCCTTATACGGAAGTTGCCAGGCTTGTTCACGTGTCGCAAGGCACCGTTCACGTGCGGATGAACAAGTTGATCGACGCCGGAGTCGTTGAACGGACCACGTTGAAAATCAACTACGCGCGCGTGGGCTACGACATCACTGCTTTTATCGGTATCTACCTGGAAAAGAGCGCCTTATACGATCAGGTTCTTGAAAAACTAAAAGCTATCCCGGAAATAACGAGCATCCACTATACTACTGGGAACTACTCCATGTTCCTGCGGATCCACTGTCGTGACACCAATCACCTCAAAGAAGTTCTGCACGACCGAATGCAGCAGGTACCAGGCATAGAGCGAACTGAAACGATGATCAGTCTGGAAGAGAGCCTGGACCGCAGTTTCACGCTGTCAGAATAATACCAAGGGGCCCGGAACACATACGGGCCCGGATTTGTTACCTTTATGACTTGTTTGAAATTAGTCTAAATTAAGTAAGTGGCTAAGGATGACCATATTATACAGGAAATTACCTCGCGTGAGTACGAGCACGGCTGGGTAGCAAACCTGGAGTCCGATTCGGCCCCCAAGGGCCTGAATGAGGGTATCATTCGCTTCATTTCCGAAAGGAAGTCTGAGCCTTCCTGGCTTCTTGAATGGAGGCTCAAGGCCTACCGTCACTGGCTCACTATGGACGAGCCAAAGTGGCCCAACGTGCGTTACGGGCCTATCAACTACCAGGACATCATTTATTATTCTGCACCCAAGAAGAAGGAAACGCCGAAGAGTCTGGATGAAATCGATCCTGAGCTGCTCAGGACATTTGAAAAACTGGGTATCTCGCTGACAGAACAAAAGCGGCTTACCGGTATCGCCGTGGATGCGGTGCTCGACAGCGTGTCAGTTGCCACCACCTTCAAGGATAAGCTGGGCGAACTTGGAATCGTTTTTTGTTCATTCAGCGAAGCAGTGCGGGAGCATCCGGAACTGGTGAAAAAGTACCTCGGCTCGGTCGTCCCGTCCACGGATAACTATTTCGCCGCGCTTAACTCTGCGGTCTTCTCCGATGGTTCATTTTGCTACATACCGCCGGGGGTACGTTGCCCGATGGAACTTTCCACCTACTTCCGCATCAACGCGGCCAACACCGGTCAGTTCGAACGCACGCTCATCGTTGCTGAAGAAGGAAGTTACGTGAGTTACCTCGAAGGTTGCACGGCGCCCATGCGCGATGAGAATCAGCTACATGCTGCCGTCGTTGAACTCTACGCGATGAAAAATGCCGAGGTGAAGTACTCTACGGTACAAAACTGGTACCCGGGCAACAAGGAAGGAGTGGGAGGCATTTACAACTTTGTTACGAAGCGTGGTCTTTGTGCAGGCGATAATGCGAAAATCAGCTGGACCCAGGTGGAGACCGGCTCAGCCATTACCTGGAAGTATCCGTCTTGCATTCTCAAAGGTGACAATTCCATCGGAGAATTCTATTCGGTGGCAGTCACCAACAATTTCCAGCAGGCAGACACGGGCACGAAGATGATCCACCTCGGAAAAAACACGAAGTCTCGTATTGTCTCGAAAGGTATTTCTGCCGGGAAATCCCAGAACAGTTACCGCGGACAGGTTCACATTCACAAGCGTGCTTCCAACGCCCGGAATTTCTCGCAATGCGATTCCCTCCTGCTGGGCGATCGCTGCGGGGCGCACACCTTTCCTTATATCGATGTGGAAAACAGTTCTTCGCGTGTAGAGCACGAAGCGACCACTTCCAAGATTGGTGAAGACCAGATTTTTTACTGCCAGCAACGCGGTATCGATGAAGAAGCCGCTGTCGCACTTATCGTCAACGGTTATGCCAAGGAAGTACTCAATCAACTTCCCATGGAATTTGCCGTCGAGGCGCAAAAGCTGCTGGCACTCACACTCGAAGGGAGTGTGGGTTAACATTGTTAATATATGCTGAAGATTTATAACCTGCACGTACAAGTTGAGGAGAAGCCCATTCTTAACGGCGTCAATCTTACAGTGAACGCCGGTGAGGTGCATGCCATCATGGGACCGAATGGATCGGGCAAGAGTACCCTGGCCGCGGCACTTGCCGGGCGCGAGGCATACGCAGTTACCCAGGGCACCGTCGAGTTTATGGGAAGAAACCTGCTCGACATGGCGCCGGAAGAGCGCGCCCGGGACGGTGTCTTTCTTGCCTTCCAATACCCGGTCGAAATTCCAGGCGTGAGCACTGCAAATTTCATGAAGACAGCTCTGAACCAGATCCGCGCCCACCGGGGCGAACCAACGCTTGATGCGGTCTCTTTTCTCAAGCTCATGAAGGAAAGAATGAAACTCGTCGAAGTTGATCAGTCCTTGCTTAACCGCTCGCTGAACGAAGGGTTTTCCGGCGGCGAAAAGAAACGCAACGAGATATTCCAGATGGCCATGCTCGAGCCTAGACTGTCTATACTTGACGAAACAGATTCCGGACTGGACATCGATGCCCTGCGAATTGTTGCTCACGGCGTCAACGCGCTCCGCTCGAAGAACAACGCCACTATTGTCGTCACGCATTACCAGCGGCTGCTCGAATACATTGTCCCGGATTTTGTACACGTCCTGTACAAAGGCCGCATCGTAAAATCAGGGAACAAGGACCTCGCCCTAGAACTGGAAGAGAAGGGATACGATTGGATTAAAGCCGGGCTGGCAACTGCCTGATATGGGATCGACGGTTGAAAAAAAAGATCTGCTTGAAAGGCTGACCGAGGGTTTTGAGGCCTCCGGGTACTCCGGCAAGCCGGAACGTCAAAAGGCCATTGATGCGCTCCGGGGAAGAGGATTGCCTCATTCAAAATCGGAGGAATATCGCTTCACTCCGGTAGTGCGTGCACTCGAAGCTACTTTTGAGCCTGCATCGCCAGTGAAGCCGGAGATAAGAGGTTCGCTTCGGCTGATTAAAGATACCCTCGGCAGCCAGATCGTTTTTGTAAACGGAAGGCTTGCACCGGAACAAACCCGGTTGGAAAAGGGGCTTACACTGACATTTGCTCCTCTTCCTGCACTGCAACCCGGTCAGGATCCATTCGACATTCTGAATCTGGCATTTGCAGAAAACCTCGTGACACTGAATGTTGACAATGGAATTGAACTAAGGGATCCCCTATCCATTGTTCATTACATTGACAACGCCGGTTTTGTATTCGCAAATCCCCGCTGGACCATCAATGTGGGCGAAACCGCCAGCGTCACGGTGCTCGAATATACCGTCTTCGCAGGCGCAACACCTTACTTCAATAACAAACAATCCACGATCAATGCCGGGAAGGGAGCACGAATTGAGTTTATCACGATTCAGCAGGGCGGTCGCGAGGAGGTAATGGTCAACAACGCGCAGGTTCGGCTGGCAGACGCTGCTCATGCATTGTGTTATACATGTACTCTTGAAGGCAGACTTATCCGCAACAACCTTACGATGACGCTGGAGGGTGAACAGATTGATGCTCACCTGAACGGACTCTACCTGGTTTCGGGCAACAGCCTTGTTGACAATCACACTGTCGTAGATCACCAAAAACCCAACTCGTTCAGCAACGAACTTTATAAAGGCGTGATGGACGAAAACGGTAAAGCGGTTTTCAATGGGAAGATCTTTGTACGGCAAGACGCGCAGAAAACAAACGCATTTCAATCGAACCGCAATATCCTGCTGAGCGAGACATCGAACATCCACACCAAACCGCAACTCGAAATCTGGGCAGACGACGTGAAGTGCTCACACGGATGCACGACTGGTCAACTTGATGAAGAAGCGTTGTTCTACCTGAGGTCCCGCGGCATTTCGAAAGACATCGCGCGGGGGCTTCTCCTCACCGCCTTCGGAAGCGAAACCCTGGAGGGAATCCGCCATGAAAGTATTCGCGGGTACGTCGAGTCATTGATTCTGAAAAAACTGCACCCCGCAGAAGCATCATGAAAAGCCACGCACCTGTCATTGAACTGAATGTGGCTTCCGTAAGGAAAGCCTTTCCTGTTCTCGACCAGACGGTGAACGGGCACCCCCTGGTGTACTTCGACAATGCCGCCACGACACAAAAGCCAACAGCCGTGATACAGGCATTGGTTTCCTACTATTCGGGATACAATGCCAACATTCATCGCGGTGTCCACGCCCTGGCCGAAAAGGCTACGCGCGCGTTTGAAGATACCCGCGAAGCAGCCAGACAATTTTTGAACGCTCCGGAAAAAGAGGAGATCATTTTTGTCAGGGGGGTAACTGACGCAATAAATCTAGTAGCCGCTTCATACGGCAAATCCACCCTTCGCAACGGCGACGAGATCATATTGTCAGCCCTTGAGCATCATTCCAATATTGTACCGTGGCAATTGGCTGCGGAGGCAACGGGGGCATCTATCCGTGTGATCCCGGTGGGCGATTCCGGTGAGTTGGATATGACAGCGTATGAAGATATTCTTGGTCCCAGGACCAGGATCGTAGCTGTAAATCATGCCTCGAACAGCCTAGGAACGGTCAACCCGATAGCTTCCATCATCAAAAAGGCGCATGCCGTGGGTGCCAAAGTGCTCATTGATGGTGCACAGGCCGCTGCCCACCTTGACATCGATGTGCAGAAACTGGACTGTGACTTTTACTGCATCTCCGGCCACAAGATGTACGGCCCAACCGGGGCGGGTGTGCTCTATGGCAAGCGGGAGTTGCTTGAAAACATGCCACCCTACCAGGGCGGAGGAGAAATGATCAAGGAAGTTGCATTCGAGAAGACAACCTTCAACGACCTTCCCTACAAGTTCGAAGCCGGCACTCCCAACATTGCCGATGTGGTCGCACTAAAGGCTGCGTTTGCATTTATCAACAGCCTGGGAAAGGAGAATATCAGGACGCATGAAAACGACCTCCTGGAATATGCCGACGAAAAGCTCTTGACTGTGAAGGGCGTTCGCCTGGTTGGTACCGCGGCGAATAAGGTAAGCGTTCAATCCTTCCTGGTCGACGGCATGCATCATTTCGACGTCGGGCAACTGCTCGATGCACGCGGCATTGCCGTGCGCACGGGACATCATTGCACACAGCCGCTGATGGACCGCTACGGGATAGAAGGCACCGTGCGGGCGTCGTTCGCAGTCTACAATACCCGCGCAGAGATCGACCAGATGGTTGAAGCTATTAACCGCGTTTCTTCACTTCGCCGATGACAATCGAACAAACACAACACGCGATTATTGACGAGTTCAAACTCCTGGAAGGCGACAGGGAGATGAGCGTCATGTACCTGATGGACCTTGGCGAGAAACTCCCGGCGCTGCCCGGATCCCTCAAGATTGAGGAGAATATTGTAAAAGGCTGCCAATCGAAAGTCTGGTTGGTAGCTGATTTGAAAAAAGATCACGTTTACTTCAGCGCCGACAGCAACACGGCCATTACCAAGGGACTCGTTAGTTTGCTCATTCGCATCTTTAACGGAAATTTGCCTGAAGAGATCGTCGGCAGTGAACTGTTTTTTATGAAGCAGATCGGCATGGATCGCTTCATTGGCACACAGCGATCCAACGGTTTTGCCTCTATGATCCAGCGGATGAAGCAACACGCACGCAAATTTCAGACATCACAGGGAGTAAAAGCATGAGCGACACGGGAAACGCGATATCATCAAGCGCTTCTGTTGACCTTCGGGAAAAGGTGATCACAGCATTGAAAACGATTTACGATCCTGAGATACCGGTCGATATTTACGAGTTGGGCCTCATTTATGAGATTACAATTCTTCCGCTCAACAACGTGCACATTCTCATGACGCTAACGTCGCCCAGTTGTCCTTCGGCTGAGGCGATACCGTCAGAAGTGAAGGAAAAAGTGGAAAGCATCGAGGGCGTGAACGAGGCTATTGTGGAAATTACGTGGGACCCGCCTTACTCGCAGGACATGATGAGCGAGGCTGCTAAGCTGGAACTAGGGTTTCTTTAAATGTGTTATGCCCAGAGCCCGGGACTGAATTACGAATAACGAATAACCAATAACGAACAAAGTATGAGCATGTACCCCGAACAACTGGTTGCCCCGATGAGGACCGACCTCACCAGCGCCGGATTCAAGGAACTGAAAACTCCCGCCGAAGTGGATCAGCAGATACTAAAAGAGAAGGGCACCACTTTGCTGGTCATCAACTCGGTTTGCGGTTGCGCCGCCGGCGCCGCACGTCCTGGCGTGAAATGGGCTCTTCAGCAAACGAAAAAGAAACCGGATCACCTGGCAACTGTATTTGCCGGAATGGACACTGAAGCCGTCACACGCGCCCGGCAGCTAACGCTGCCCTACCCTCCTTCATCACCTTCCATTGCTTTATTCAGAGATGGAGAGTTACTCCACTTTGTCGAGCGGCACCATATTGAAGGGCGCAATGCTCAAATGATCGGCGAACACCTGATCGAAGTCTTTGACGAATACTGCTAGAAGCCACAAGCTGAAGCAAGTGAAAGTCGCTGTATCACGCGAGGAACATTTCAACGCTGCACACCGTCTGTTTAATCCGGCGTGGTCGGATGAAAAAAATGAAGCGGTCTTCGGCAAGTGCGCCAACCCCAACTATCACGGTCACAACTACCGGCTTGTCGTGACGGTTGTGGGAGAACCTAATCCTGAAACGGGATACGTTATTGACCTCAAGAAACTCAGCGACGTGATTCGTTCGCACGTGATCCGGAATGTTGATCACAAAAACCTTAACTTGGATACCCCATACTTCCGAAGCTTGAACCCGACGGCTGAGAACATCGCCGTGGTCTTCTGGAAAATATTGCGCGAGCACGTTGATCCCAAACTTGAGCTAACCGTCAAACTATATGAGACCGACAGAAACTTCGTCCAATATCCGGCCCCTTAAGCCCACGGACGCCGCCTCAGACTCCAACTGGAACACCCCGCTCCGGTCTGATGCATTTGATCTTACCGACGAGGAGAAGATCGAGCGGATCGAGAAGCATGTTCGCGAAATCATGCTGACCCTGGGTCTCGACATGACCGACGATAGCCTAAACGGTACACCCAAGCGGGTAGCCAAGATGTATGTAAAGGAAGTGTTTAGCGGATTGAATCCGAAAACCCGTCCACACGCCCGCCTCTTCGAAAACAAATACAAGTACAGGGAGATGCTGGTAGAGAAGGAAATCACCTTTTACTCCCATTGTGAGCACCACCTGGTTCCCATCTATGGGCGTGCACACGTCGCCTACTTCTCAAACGGCAAAGTTATCGGGCTCTCAAAGATCAACCGGATTGTCCAGTACTACGCGAAGCGTCCCCAGGTGCAGGAGCGGCTCACCGTGCAAATTGGCAAAGAACTTGAAAGCATCCTCCAGACTGAAGATGTCGGCGTAGTGATTGATGCGAATCATATGTGTGTGGCCATGCGGGGTGTGGGAGACACCAACTCGAAAACAGGTACGGCCTATTTTAACGGGAAGTTCAGGGAGGAGAAAGTTAAAGGGGAGTTTCTCAATTTTATTAATAGTTGATTTTACCTCGACCTTGAAGGCCAGTATGCTTGCGTGTCTGAGTGTTTGAGTGGATGTGGTTAAGTTACTTTTTTTGTTTTCGTAGAAGGTATCTGATCGATCCCATATCCAGGGATACACATTATCTGCCGGCTTCCGTACTTCAGATGCTTGTTCTTCGGTCAAATAAGTATTACTCATCGATGACAGCGCAGCGCTTGTGATCTGATCTCGCATATGAAATCTCTGGACAACGGGGTCTTCCTGGCCAATCCATAGGTGAGCTTAGTCAGCGCCCTGGCAGCCTTCCAGCAGTTGAGGTCCTCAAACCGGTCAACTTTAGCCATCGTAGTTCTCTTTATCTGAAGGTGCGAAAGGGTTCCATAAATTTGCATAACATGCTTGGCGGAAAACCAGGCTGGATCAATCTGGTTTTTCTTACATCGCACCATTGAATGCCCTGCCCTAAAATCCCCAAAAAGCCGCAAACACTTCACTGGCAAGGAACGCAAACACCCAAACACTCAGACACACAAACACGTTTTTTTCGTAGTTTTAGCATCAAAACCTATTACCCATGGTATTCGATCTGGACATGATCAAGAAACTCTACGCCGCCATGCCCGGGCGTATTGAGAAAGCCAAAAAAGTGGTCGGTAAACCCTTGACGCTTTCTGAGAAAATCCTCTATTCCCACCTCCATGCCGATCAGAAGCTCGAAAACTTCGGTCGCGGCAAATCCTACGTGGACTTTGCCCCCGACCGGGTAGCCATGCAGGATGCCACAGCCCAGATGGCCCTGCTTCAGTTCATGTCCGCCGGTCGTCCCCGGGTGGCTGTGCCAAGCACGGTGCACTGCGACCACCTCATTGTCGCCAAGACCGGGGCCAAAGAAGACCTCGTTAACGCAAACCAGGAAAGTAAAGAGGTATTCGACTTCCTCTCTTCAGTTTCCAACAAGTACGGAATTGGTTTTTGGAGACCTGGTGCTGGTATCATCCACCAGGTTGTGCTTGAAAACTATGCCTTCCCAGGCGGCATGATGATCGGTACCGACTCACACACGGTTAACGCCGGTGGACTGGGTATGGTAGCCATAGGTGTGGGCGGCGCAGATGCTGTTGACGTCATGGCCGGGATGGCCTGGGAGTTGAAGTTCCCCAAACTCATCGGGGTGAAACTCACCGGCCGCATGAATGGCTGGACATCTGCAAAGGATATAATCCTTAAAGTGGCCGGTATCCTCACCGTAAAAGGGGGTACCGGCGCTATCGTGGAATACTTTGGCGAGGGTGCAACCTCATTGAGCTGCACAGGTAAAGGAACCATCTGCAACATGGGTGCGGAGATTGGTGCTACAACTTCGACGTTTGGATACGATGAATCCATGGAGCGTTACCTGAATTCAACCGGTCGCGCAGAAGTTGCCAGGATGGCCAACAAGATCAAGCAGCACCTGACGGCTGATCCGGAAGTGTATGCCAATCCGTCCAAGTATTTTGATCAAATTGTGGAGATCAACCTTTCCACACTTGAGCCGCACCTCAACGGGCCGTTTACACCTGACCTTGCCACACCAATTTCGAAGATGAAAGAAGAAGCCGCCAAGAACGGCTGGCCCACCAAGGTTGAAGTCGGTTTGATCGGATCTTGCACCAACTCTTCCTATGAAGACATCTCGCGCGCCGCCAGCCTCGCAGAGCAAGTAGCCAACAAAGGTTTGAAGACCAAGGCTGAGTTTACCATCACACCTGGATCAGAGCAAGTGCGCTACACCATCGAGCGCGATGGCTTTATCAAGACCTTCGACCGGATTGGGGCCACGGTGTTTGCAAACGCCTGCGGTCCCTGCATCGGCATGTGGAACCGCATGGGCTCAGACAAGAAAGAGAAGAACACTATTGTGCACTCCTTCAACCGTAACTTCCAGTCGCGCAACGACGGCAACCCGAATACCTATGCCTTTGTTGCCTCACCGGAGCTGACCACAGCGCTGGCCATTGCTGGAGACCTCACTTTCAATCCCATTACAGACACGCTCATCAACGAGCGCGGCGAACGGGTGAAACTCGATCCACCCAAAGGAGACGAACTTCCCCAGAAAGGATTTGATGTTAAGGACCCTGGCTATCAGGCGCCGGCAAAAGACGGCAGCAGGGTACAAGTGAAGGTCAATCCCCAGTCGGACCGTCTGCAACTGCTCCAGCCGTTCAAACCGTGGGAAGGAAAGAACCTCGCAGGCCTTCGACTGCTGATAAAAGCGAAAGGCAAGTGCACCACAGACCACATCTCGATGGCTGGCAAGTGGTTAAAATACCGCGGTCATCTCGACAACATCTCCAACAATCTGCTCATCGGCGCCACCAACTTCTTCAACGAAAAACAAAACAGTGTGAAGAACGGACTGACAGGCCAGTACGACGAAGTGCCGAAGGTACAGCGCGCCTATAAGGCCCAGGGCATCGGCTCGGTGGTCGTGGGTGATGAAAACTATGGTGAAGGCTCATCCCGTGAACACGCCGCTATGGAACCACGTCACCTCGGCGTTCGCGCCATCCTGGTAAAGTCATTCGCACGCATCCACGAAACAAACCTGAAGAAGCAGGGAATGCTGGGTCTCACGTTTGCCAACAAAGATGACTACAACAAAATCAAAGAGGACGACACATTTGATTTCACCGATCTCACTGAATTCGCCCCTGAAAAACCGCTTACCGTAAAGATCAATCACAAAGACGGCAGCAAGGACACGATAAAGGTCAATCATACCTACAATGCCAACCAGATCCTGTGGTTCAAGGCCGGCTCGGCACTGAACCAGATGGGCAAGAACGGAAAAGCCAAGGCAGCGCCCAAGGCGAAGGCTAAAGGTAAAAAGCCGAAAGTCAAGGCCAAGAAAAAGACCGCTACGAAGAAGAAAGCTGCTAAGAAGAATGCGGCTAAGAAAAGAAAGTAACTTGCGTTAGTCCGTCTTTTTGACACTCAGGCATTCTGCGACGCTGGCCCCTTGCACCCTGCTCAGGCAGGATGGCACCCCGGCACGTTTATACACTGGCTCGCCGGGGCAGTTATTGTTTTTCCATGTTATACTCGTAATGCCCGACGTTGTTCTTATATGCTGATATTTTAAGTTTTTTGCCTTCCAACGAGTAGTCGTACTGGCCATTGAGGATCAAGTTCCAGTCAAAGTTCCCTGTCCAGAAGTTCTCGTCTTTAAACGTAATCTTGTCCTCGTGTGTTAGATAGGTGCCTGAGCCGCGGGTAGAACAACCGTATTTGCCATCCTTCAGGGTTAAGGTTACCGGAACCGATTGGCTGCCAGAACTATAAGTCACCGTAAATGTGCCCACATAGGTACTGTTGTCGACGGGCGCGTTGCCATTGGTGACCACGGGCGCGTTACCACTGGTGTTCACAACAACATTATCGCAGCCGCACAAAAGAGCCAGAAAGAAAAAAGCATTTGGTAACAATACTGTTTTATTCATATCGATTAGCTTTTCCAATCAAAACGGATGGTTGGTCAACCCAATTGTCCCAGTTGCTTCATTCCCCCGGTGCAGCGCCAAACACACGAAGTTAACTATTATTTGAAAAGTGAATGACCATCCGCGGGGTGCCAGTGTTGGCACGGCCGGCATGGTGCATACGCCATGTTCTGCGCTGTGGCCAATTCTGTCTTGCGGACCCTGACGTTTTGCTCTAAAGAACCGAATAGCCCCCCGATTGCTATTATTATCGCTTGTGTTGGCCGAAGTCTTTCTCGATCATCGCGTAATACCAAGGCAATAGGTGACCTCAAGATCACTTCCCCACATAATCCACCCTTGCCAACCCAGCATCCGGGTTTTGCATGTACCAGCCCGTTCCGTATTCCAACATATAAAGCCGGCCATCGGGACCAACTTCGAGGTCTATCATATAGTGGGTCTTGATTGCAGGAAGAAATGGCTCCATTTTGTCAAAGTCACCGTTTGGTAAGAGTGTCACTGCCATTTTCCATCCGCGCATCCAGTCGTAGATGATCACTTTTCCGTTATAGTAGTCTGGCAGCCGGGTTTGTGCCGGATACATGTCGCAATAGTACACCGGACCTGCCATGGCGTTGCGCCCTCCCTTGCCTGTCTGGGGAAAATCAGGCGACGGCCCATAAGGGTACCAGATGAATGCGGGCGATACTGCCGGAAGTTCTGTCAGCCCTGTGTTATTTCTCGATTCGTTCACCGGGTGCAGCGGATCGAAAGCCGGACCACTCCGACCAGTGACGTAGTCGTAACGATGGTATGGATAATTATTCCCTACAAAGAAGGGCCAGCCGAAGAAACCTGCCTTTCGTGCCTGGTTCAATTCGTCGTAGCCTCTGGGCCCGCGTGTTTCAAGGCTGTCGTTAGATGCATCAGGACCTACTTCACCCCAGTACAAGAATCCGTTCTTCTGATCAACCGATATCCGGTAAGGATTGCGCGTCCCCATCACATAGATCTCAGGCCGGGTCTTTTCCGTGCCTTTTGGAAAGAGATTCCCGTCCGGGACAGAGTAGCTGCCATCCTCATTAATACGAATGCGCAGAATTTTCCCCCGCAAGTCGTTCGTGTTCCCCGACGAGCGGCCTGCATCGTAGCGGGAATGACCCGGCGTATCGTTCATCGGCCCGAAGCCATGGCTCACATACTTCTGACCGGGTTCGTCAAACGGAGTCGTATTGTCACCTGTGGAAACGTACATCAAACCATCCGGGCCGAAGGCGATCGAACCACCCGTGTGGCAGCAGTTCTCCCGCTCTGATTTCACTTCGAGAATCACTTTTTCAGATGAGTTCAAAATTGTATCGTTCCCAAGAGTGAATCGCGACAACCGGTTCACCGGGGAATTCGTGGGGCTGTAGAACAAATAAATCCAATCGTTCTTTTCAAACTGCGGATCCTTTGCAAGACCAATGAGTCCGTCTTCAGCGTTAACATCCTTCAGATTTGATTTGAAGTAGACGTCGAGTTTACCTGCATGCTTCACCATTCCGGATTCAGCTTTGTAGAGCAGGATATGGCCCCTTCGCTGGGCGATGAGCACATCGAGGTTGGGAAGCACGGTCAACTCGATAGGCTCGACAAAATCTCCTCCTTGTACAAGCTGTGTCTTTACAAACTTGTCGTCATCCGGCGCGAACTGAGTTCGCGCTTTGCCATAGTCAAGTTCCCCGTTCTCTCCCATTGCGTACTGTATGCCACCGAGCAAATGCTTTAAGAAGAGTTCCTCTTTGTAGGTTTGGGGCACGTGCCCCATGGCCGTATAAAATGCCCTGCCACCATCATAGTCATGGTACCAACTAATTGGATGGAAAGCGCCGTTGGTGCCTCCGCTGTACGACAGCTCATCTATAGTAACGAGTACCTGGAGGTCAGAAGCGAGCTTCCTGAAATTGTAGAGCTCATCAAACCGCTGCCAGGTAGTATGGGCAAAGTGCTTCGTTGATTGGTGATTGTTGTTTCTGACAATGAAACTGGCCTCTTGTTCGGCCGGGTGTCCGTTGAAATAGCCTCCCACCAACCTTCCGTACCATCCCCAGTCGTATTCCGTATCGCTTGCCGCATGGATGCCAACAAATCCGCCACCCGCCTGGATGTATCGCTCGAAGGCCGCTTCCTGTCGGTAGTCGAGCACATTGCCGGTCGTACTCAGGAAGATGATAGCGGAGTACTTTTCAAGATTACTTTCGGTAAACAGCGATGCGTCTTTTGTCGTGTCCACTTCAAATCCGTTTTCGGATCCGAGCATCTGAATCGCCGCAATTCCTGCCGGTATGGAAGCATGAACGTATTCGGCGGGCTTCGAAAAAACAAGAACACGCGGCATTCCGTCGCGCGTGCGGTTGCAGGAATGAAACAGAGCCAGAAGTAACGAAATAAGCAGGAGCTTTTTCATGCGCTAAGTCAAAATAGCACTTTAAGGATGGATGGCAAAGCGGTTCGGCTCCGCTCAGCGTAACACTGCGGTAACCAAACTCAAACACCCAAGCACTCAGGCACTCAAGCACGCATTAATAGCAGACTTCAATGCCTCACGTAGTACGGTCTTTCTAACTTTGGATAGTTCCATGTAGGTCCACCCTTGTTTTCCCCACTTGTTAGGGACGGCATAAATGACTGTTGGATCATGGAGAGAGAACAAGTCCTGGTCAGCGGGCGTAAGTTTCAAACAGGCACGGTGCGACTTTTTGTCGAAAGTGGCGAAGATCTTTGTAACAGGCTTACCCTTGCGTTTCTTTCCGGTAGGTACCCGAAATGCCGTGCGCCCGAAGTGCGGGGCCTCCGAGACTTCTGCAAGTGCATGGACTATTTCGCGGAAAGTTTTCGCTTGAATCATGCCTTGAAAGACTCAAAGGAATACATACAATATCAGGAATGTCACGGCCAGGAATCCAGCAGACGCGAAAAAGGCCAGGTAGTACAGCAAGCACCTCAGAATAGAAGTCTCCAGCAGGATTCCATAAAACTGCATCGATGCCCAAACATCGTAGGCAAAAAACATCGGGAAGAACAAGGAGGCAAGGTAACCTGCCGTCAGGATATCCCTGCTTACCAGCCAAATAGTGACGAGTGGGAGCGCGGAAAGCATACCGGTATGCCCCATACCATACAGGCAGTACCAGGCATTTGCTTTTAAACCCTTTCCATATTTCCTGAAGAAAAGCCACCGGAAGAGCAATATGAGGGGTAATGAAACCAGGTAGCGTGCGGTTTCATTACTCGCCAGGTCTTCGCTGACAAATTTGTAAACCGTCAGGAGCTTCTGTGCCTGTTCGAGATCTCTCTTATCGGCATCTGTAGTTGCCTTCCCGATCGACTCTGTCACCTGGCTGTTCATTTTTTCCCGTTGTTCCCTTGCCGCATTGTAATAACCTGAATAGGACAGAAGCAAGTAGGTAAGAAACATGGCCATCGAATAATAGCCGACTGGTGGAATCAGCCCGCTCTTGTCACCATCGTAATAGCGCTTGATGGTCTGACCAGGCCGGAGGGTCAGGCATACAATTGTTGACCAAATGTTCGTGATCTTGAAGCCAACGATCTCATTGGCTACGTCTTTTGCTTCTGAAGCCATATGAAGAACTCAATTGAAAACCAAATTCATTCTTTTGTGTTCAACCTTCTGAGTACCGTGCGCAGTTCATTCAGCATCATCGCCGTCGCCCCCCACACCACCTCCTCGTCGATAAGGAAGTGTGGCGCATTCAATTTGTACACGCGTGCTGCCGTGATTTCACGGACGGCAACAGCATCTTCTTTTATGAGCTCGCTCACAGAACCTTCAAGCACACGAACCACCTCAACGGGATCAGGAGTGAAAAGTGGTTTGGATCGCTGAATAGCAACCACCGGCGTCACTATGAAGTTACTCGGAATAACAAAAAAGTTAGTGAGCGTCCCAATCACCTCCATGTCCAGGGCCCTGACGCCAATCTCCTCCCAGCCTTCCCGTATCGCCGCGTCAATCGCCGACTCGCCAGGCTCGGCTTTGCCGCCAGGAAGACTGATCTGACCGCTGTGCATGCCCAGGTACTCCGGTCGCTTGGTGAGCGGGAATTTGATCTCCCCGCGGTCAGGATAGAGCAGGATAAGGACGCTTCCCGGCTTGGGCGGAGACTTGTGTTCAAACTTCGGACGCAGATCGCCGACTGCCTGCGCGCGCATTGGTTCATGGGCTGCCGCCCCCGGCAGTGGTTCCATTAGCGCTCCGCGAAGCCGCTCTGCCCATTGATCGAAGGTCAGCGGCATGTCTTCATCAGATCCATCGTGACCATTCCATCGCCTGCCCTGTCCGACAGTTCAAACTGTGCGCATGCTAATTCCGTTTTTCCGCTCTTCAGGTAGGCCATTCCCAGGTAAAAATGCACGCGTTCAATGAAGGAATCCATTTCAACCGCCTGGCTCAGGAGCTTCTCCGCCCTGCCGAAATCGCCTCTTAACAAATAGTAAACGCCCTTGTTGCGATAGGCCCAGCCATTCTCCGGGTCCATCAGGATACTGCGATCGATCTCAGTCAAACCCTCCGGCAGTTTGTTTTGCATGAGAAGAATGAATCCCTTGTTATTGATGAAGTAGGGTTGGTTGGGAGAAATACGCAGCGCTTTTTCAATCTCGATGTAGGCCGCTTCATGGTCACCGCGCTGGATGGCGATCATGGCGCGCGTGTTGTAGATATTTGCCTCCGCAGCGTTTATATATTCCGCCTTTTTCAGATCCGCTTCTGCAGTGGTGTAGTCGCGTCGGTAGTAGTGAACCGTTCCGCGGTTAACCAGGAACTCCGGGTTGCCGGAATCAAGTTCAATGGCCCGGTCGAGCGAACGAATTGCCGTCCCGTAATCACGCATCCTGGTGGCAATCAGGCTCTCAGCGAAATAAGCGATGGCCGTATCCGGTTTTTGTTTCTTTATCAGGTCGATGTCCTTTTGGGCATTGAAGTACTGTTTCAACTCATAGTACGTGTTCACGCGGTTGAAGTACACAGGCAGAAAGTCGGGTCGGCAGTTTACCGCGCGGTCGTAGTACTCCAGGGCCTCTTCCCAATGCTTGTCGCGAAAAGCGATGGTTCCGAGGTTGTTGAGGGCGTCAACAAAGCATGGATCAAGAACAAGTGCCTCGTTGAAGAAGCGCGCGGCTTCCTCTGTGTTCTGTTCGCTGAGTGCGCCATTGCCTTTCAATAAAAACTGTTGCAACCGGGCCTCTTTTGACGGCATGCATCCGCAAAGCATGAAAGCCAAACAGGCAAACTTGTCCAGTGAAAGAGACTTCATGGATGTGCTTGCCAAAGCTATGAAGAAACGGTCGTCCATAGCCTGATTTCATGGCCAAATAACACAAGTCGTTTTGATTTTTCGATTGAAGCGTTACCTTCAGCGCCGCAAACCGAATTCATCTCAAACTATAGGCCTTGAGGGCACACTTTTTGCGTGTTCTTCATCTGGCCTGCATATGAAGATTATTCCTGCAATCGATATCATCAAAGGCAAGTGTGTCCGTCTCACCCAAGGTGACTACGGGAAAATGAAGGTGTACCGCGAAGACCCGCTTGAAGTCGCCAGAGAATTTGAGGAAGCAGATCTGGAATATCTTCACCTGGTGGACCTTGACGGCGCGAGAAAGGGCAAGGTGGTGAACTGGAGTGTGATTGAGGACATCCAGGAGCATACCGCCCTGAAAGTCGATTTCGGCGGCGGCGTGAAGAGCGAGCCCGAAGTGGAACACCTCCTGGAACTGGGGATTGACCAGATCAACATCGGGAGCCTGGCTGTTCGCGAGCCTGCTACCTTCTCGGAATGGCTGAGGAAATACGGATCGGAGAATTTCATTCTCAGCGTCGACGTAAATGACGAGATGGTGCTCACAAACGGCTCTGCAGAACAAACATCCCTCACCATCTACGAGCTGGCTGCGCGCTTCGAGCAGGATGGACTCAAATACCTCACCTGCACCGACATCACATCCGACGGGATGCTCGAGGGGCCCAACTTTGGTCTTTACAAAAAGCTCAAGAAAAAATTGCCGAAACTGAAGTTAATTGCAAGCGGCGGCATCAGCTCCACCGAAGACCTCGCAGAGCTGGCATACATCAACATGCATGCTGCAATTGTGGGGAAGGCAATTTATGAGCAGAAGATCAAGCTGCAGGATTTGAAGAACATCTAATCGCTGGTCCCTGGTCGTTGGTGGCTGCTATGTGGTAACTTGTCAGTATAACTCTCTTATATGCAGCAAACCAAGTTAATCGACGGCTTTGAGTTCGTCCGATACAATCCCGTCATTTTGAATGAGGAGGAAATGCTCCGCCGCAGTGCTTCATTCCATGAATTGATGAATACCCGGCGGTCCGTTCGCGAATTCTCCGACAAGCCTGTAGACCGGCGCATCATCGACCTCGCCATTCAAACTGCTTCGACGGCGCCTTCGGGTGCGCACAAGCAGCCCTGGACGTTTTGTGTTGTAACCGATGCCGCAATCAAGAAGGAAATTCGCGCAACGGCTGAGAAGGAGGAGTACGACAGTTATAATGGCCGGATGAGTTCCGAGTGGCTGGAGGATTTAAAGCCACTCCAGACCGATTGGCACAAACCATTTCTGGAGATTGCTCCCTACCTGATAGTAGTTTTCAAGAAGGCGTATGATATCCTTCCCGATGGTACCAAAAGGAATAACTACTATGTGAATGAATCTGTGGGACTGGCATGCGGATTCCTGTTGGCAGCGCTTCATCATGCAGGTCTATGTGCTTTGACACACACACCAAGCCCCATGAATTTTCTTTCGAAGGTTTTGAATCGGCCTGAGAACGAGCGGCCGTTCGTGCTTATCCCGGTTGGTTACTGTGCCAAAGAGGCCTATGTCCCCAAATTGCTTCGGAAGAACCTCGAAAAGCTTGCCTTCTACTACTAGGTGACTTCCCTGGAATTAGAAAAAATACTGTACGCCCAGTCCTGCAGTTCCCAGGCTTAACCCAACCTGGTTGTCAGTTGTCTCATTGTTAATTCCGTGGATGTGGGTCCAGTACAAGTTGCCAATGCTCATTGTAACGGCCCAGTGCTTGCTAGGAAAGAAAAAAAAACCTGGGCGGATACTTACATTTACTGAATAGTTGTCAGAAGTTGAACTCGAGTAGGAAGGATCAATGGCCGTGCGACCGTATTCGATCCCACCACCAATTGTAAACCAGAACCGGTCTTCTGCAACTGGCACGAAATTGGTAATAAAAACTCCGCCAGAGAATTGCCATACTTCGACATTATACGGTCCGAAGGTCGTCGAATTACTCTCTCTAAACGAATAGCCAATACCCGCACGTACGCCAACAGCTAATCTTTCCTTCACCATGAAGCCCAGCGACGGGGCGAAGGCGACGTATTCTAAGTACGAAGTTTCGAAAGCATCCGGACTGCCGTTCACTTGGTAATTGATCGTTCCTCCAATGAACTTGCCCCCCTTGGTGATCTGTGCGACACATGCAAATTGACCTGCCATTAAGCAACAGGCAACAAAAAGTCTATTCATAATCATGCATGTCTAGTACTTCCGGTCGTAGGTTGCCTTTTCCTCCAATTGTTCCACCGTGCTGCCATCCCCAGTCCTGAACTTTGTGGGAAAAGTTTCACGCCAGCCCATGCGCTGGAGAAAGCAAACAAAATGAAGGTGCGGCCCGGACGTCCAGCCTGTGTTTCCGCTGATGCCGACAAGTGTTCCTTTTTTCACCTTGTCGCCCTTCTTCACCCGTGCCCCGTCCTTTTGAAGGTGCGTGTACTCGGCAAACGAACCGTCTGCATGATAGACCAAAACGTAGTTGTTGAATTGCCCACACTCCGGCTTCGGGCATGACTTTGTATTCGACTTCTCGACGCGGACTACTGTCCCTTCCCGTGCAGCCAGGACGGATGTTCCTTCAGGCATGGCAAAATCCAGGGCGAATTGGTTTTGATGGCTTGCCATTCCGTTGTAGCCCTGGAAAACACCGTACCTGGCATTTTTTTCGAAAGGCAAATCATATACGTATGTCTTATCCTCTGACTTTATACCCACGTCGCCCAACACTTCTTCAATACGGCTACGGTACCCGACTGCCTTCTTAATGTCCTTCGGGCGCAATTGGACAATCTTGAATTTCTCTGCGCCGGCGGGTATGACATAGAAATCAGCAAGCGGTTCAACGGTCTCCATGTTTGTCAGGTCAAACTCAAGCTTCGCGGAAACCGGACAAAGCGCCTGGCTGTTCGCGTAAATGACAATACCTCCATCAGCCTGCTCTCCGAAGACTTTAACTTCGATTTGACCATGGGCGCAAGTCGATGCGAGGAGTACAGCAGCCACAATTCCCATGAAGTGTTTATTCGTCATCGCTAAAAAACTATGTCCTTATACTCACCTTTCACGCAGCTCCTGCAAGATAGGCGACCAGTCAGGGCGCCGGGCTTCAGCGTCGACTTGCCCATCAGCATCCGCACGCATTCCTGAATGCCTTCTGTGATGGAAGGATGCGGGTGCACACACTCTGCAAGCTCTTCAATGCCGCGATTCATTGAAATGAGTACTGCCACCGCCTGGATAGCACTCGAGGCATGATTGCCCACTACTTTCATGCCGAGTATCTTCATCTCACTGTCGTTTGTTACCAGAAGTTTGATAAAGCCTTGTGTATTTCTCCTTGCAATCGCACGAGGGATGGTGCTGTACTCCAGCGTAACAACTTTGTATTCCACTCCTTTCTCGCGGGCCTGTATCTCATTCATTCCCACTCCGGCTACCTCCGGATCAAGGAACATGATCGTGCTGATGTTCTCATAGACAAGCTTTCGCTCAGGTTTGCCAAACATGCGCTCAACGGCATAGCGACCTTCCAGCTCACCGACGTTTACCAGAGAGATATCCGCAGTGAGATCGCCGATTGCAAAGATGTTGGACACGTTGGTCTGTGTGTCATTGTTCTCAATCCCCCGTTTTGAAATGTTGATGCCTACCTTGTCGTCCCACAAGTCCTCAAAATTGGGGACTCTTCCAACGGACACCAGCGCCTTCTCAACGTTGAATACCTGCCGTGTGGAGTCGGTGTATTCAAGTTCATACTCCACCCTTCCGTTCACTTTATGCATCCGCACCAGGCGGGAGTTGCGGTGAATCAAAACACCGTTGTTCTCCATGTTGCGCTCGATGATGCGCACAACGTCCTCGTCCTCGAAAGGCAGTATACGATCACCCTTGTCGATGAGGTGAACCTTGGTTCTTCCAAAGCCACTGAAAATCGTCGCGTATTCGCACCCGATAACCCCGGCACCCACAATCACCATGCTTTCAGGAAAATCCTTCATGTCTTCGATGCCTTCACTGGTCATAACAATCTTCTCGTCGATAGGCAACTCCGGGAGGTAACGCGGCCGGCTTCCGGTTGCCAGTACAACATAATCTGCCTTTACAGTTTCCTTCTTCGCTCCGTTGACAATCTCGATGGTATGCGGGTCAAGCAAGCGCGCCTCACCTTGCTTGAATTCAAAGTGGCGGCCATTTCCCTGGGCAAGTTTGGTCATTTGCTCTTCAAGGAGCGCCTTCCGTTCGCCAACAGCCCGCCGCACTTCGGCCTGTATCTCACCATAGCTGATTGAAGGCACTGGAATGTTGTACCGTTTAAGACTTTTCCGGAATGCTGCAGTCTCGCGCGCCATCTCCCACCAGCTCTTGGATGACAGCGCTCCGTTGGTTATGCCCGCCCCCCCTACGCGATTTCGCTCAATGATCAGCGTCTTCTTCCTGAAATCAAGCGCGCGCATGGCTGCGGCATAGCCGGAAGGACCGGCACCGATAACTACCAGATCGTAAGAGTTCATAGTTGGCCAACTAGTTTATAAATATAGAAAGTATTGCTAATCGGACAGCGTAAAACACCGGTTCAAAGCACCAAATTAAAGGTACCAAGCACCAAATAATTTCAATTCGAAGCTTCAAATCAAAAGTGCTTGCAAATCTTTTCAGTTTGTAGTTCGTTTGGAATTTGGTGCTTGCAAACGCTAATCGTCGATCCATGATTACTTTTTATCTTGCATCATGCTCGAAACCCTCGATTCCTGGGACAAGCAAGCCATTGTCTTCATTAACAGCTTTCATGCCGACTGGCTCGACCCGGTTGTGTATTATGTGACAATTACAGAGTTCTGGATCCCGCTTTATCTTCTCCTCCTCTACCTGGTTTTTCGTGACCACCGCAAACAGGGCTGGCTGGTACTAGTCGGAATTGTCGTTTGCATTTTGCTGACGGACAGGATAACATCCGGATTAATGAAACCTTACTTCGAAAGACTTCGGCCGTCTCGCAACCCTGAACTGGAAGGCATGCTCCACCTGGTCAATGGATACACGGGAGGCCATTACGGGTTTGCTTCCAGCCACGCGGCCAATACCATGGGCATTGCATTGTTCATGTTTCTTCTCATGCGTGAGACATACCGCTGGATCTGGCTGATGTTTGTCTGGGCTGCGTTGATGTGCTATACGCGACTGTACCTGGGTGTGCACTATCCTGGAGATATCCTCGCCGGGATTTTTGTCGGGCTACTCAGTGGATTCGCCGCCTTTCGATTGTATAAGTGGCTGAAGAGACGTTACGGCAAGATGGGGACATCCTTAAAGCCTTGATTGCGTCTTAAGCGCCCGTCATCCTTAGCGAAGCCGAAGGATGCGCGATTCTCAATTTACTTCCTGAACAGCTTGCTGAACACACTTGCCAGCGTGGACTTTTGCTGTTGTGGTATCATCGACGAAATGTCGAGTTGGTTATTGCCAGACATGCCCCGCAGCATTTGTTGAAGGTCGAAGTCGATGTCACGTGGATCATTTGTTTTCTTGATCACCTGCGTCATCACCAA
>Ga0187893_10004978_pt1 | contig 24473 bp, 20 predicted proteins | sample MA1701074metaG_FD_139574 | JGI IMG/M metagenome (GOLD analysis project Ga0187893, IMG submission 139574) | White microbial mat communities from a basaltic lava cave in the Kipuka Kanohina Cave System on the Island of Hawaii, USA - MA170107-4 metaG ...
AATGAAAGGATCGCCGGCAACGGATGACGTCGTCCCTGCGAATCCCGCGGATCGGGAACCTGCGCAAACGCCTCCCAAAGCGAAATAACCTGTGACATGGCTTGGTCCTCCCTGACCAACGCCCTTATCGACCAACTCTAACCCAAAAATTGAAAGACCCTGGTTAGGAATGGGAATCCGTTACGAGGCGGCCTGCAGGGCGATGGTCACGGGTCTATCGGAGGCGACCGAGTGCTCCACTCCGCTGAACTTCACTCCCGGAGGCAACTTCGACGACTGATTGTCGTAGGCCTGCAGAATCGAAGGTGGGGCGTTGTCCACGGCGCGGCGCCATGCCGCTCGCTCCGATCGGGTCAAAATGTCGCTCAGTTTGGGGCGCAGCCGGGATGCCTTGGTTCGGGATCCCGTTTTGATGAGCTTCCCCGAATCCGCCAATCCTGAATCCAGCAGACGAGTCAGGATGCCAAAAAGGACCGAACCCATTTCGTCGGTCACGATTCCCAGGCGCAATTCTCGGTAAAGGCGGTCCATGGCGTTGCCTATGGATGCGCGATTCGTGAGTTTCCGCAGATAGCCGTCCGGCAGGTGCGAGAGTCGCCGGTGAGCGCGCAGCCGCTTGGAGGCGGACGGCGGCCTGCGCCGACTGACGACTGCCGGATCGTGCAGCGGACAATGGTCCGTTCCGGCGCGGATGCGCCCGCGACATCTTTTCCCCGATTTGGTGACCACTGCGCAGCGTTTGTCGTACGGCAAACGTTGTGCGCAAAGGACTATGGGTTGCTGGATTTCGAATTCGCTGCTTGTCTCGCGAGGAAGTGTCAGCGCCTCCCAGAAGAGCATGGTGTCATCTCCTGCCGCCCTGGAGCGGGGTTGTGAGAAGTTTCGGATTCCACGCCGACGTACTTCCGTGATGCGCCGGAGTGCTTTGGCCAATCTGGAGACGAGGTGTCCGTTCCCTCCCAACGATTCAGGTGGTGGGATTGTAGGATCCAGCTCAAACCTCGCAACGTCTTTGGTTGACAAGAATGCAATCCAATCTGTGAATTGTTCTCTCCACCGGATGCATCCATTGATAAGAGCATAGGTTATCGTTGACGTGAGTTACCTATTATCATCTTGTGGATTATCGATAGAATCGGGCAAGATGATCCTCCGTCAAAAGATTTGGCTGGTTCTGGTGCTTGTCGCCAACGTTGTGCTTTGGGTGATTCCGAGCGATGTGGTCGAGGAAGTCGCCCGGCAACGGCACGTGATGCTGGGGCGCTATTCGCGAACTCATTTCTCCTGGAACGTTGCGATCCTCCTGATTTCGGCGGTGAGCTTCTACGTCGATTGGTCCACCGGCGCGACGTACAAGCGACGATGGTTCCAGGTGATCGCGACGTTGATGTTTCTGATTCCGAGCCTTGCCATTGTGGATTACGCATTGCGGAGGCCCGACGTCGAACATTATGTGCGCGACCATCTTGCCTATCACCGTCCGGCAAACATGGAATTCAAATTGACCTTTGTCGATCGACCGGAGCCGCGGCGGAGCTACCCGGTGGTGCCGCCGGGATATGGGACGATCGAGTGCGGCCTCCATACGGATGGTCGCGGGTATCGAAATCAAACCCATTTGGGGGCTTACGATGTGGTTGTGTTGGGCGATTCCTTCGCTGAAGGATCGAGCGTTTCCGACGAGCATCCCTGGCCGGTGCGGCTGGCGTCCCTGTCAGGCCTGAGTGTCTACAATTTGGGAATGTCGGGATACGACCCCCTTCATTATCTGGAGTCGCTGAGGGACGTCGGCCTGGCGCTCAAGCCGCGCGTCGTGCTCTGCATGATTTACGAAGGGAATGACTTCCGATCCATCAAGAGCGACGAGAAACGCCGCCGCCCGAACCTTGCGTCCCGGTTCAGTGAATACGTAGATCGATCGCCATTGATTATTGCGGTGGACAAGCTGCTGATTAACACTTTTGGGCCGATCAACAGCGACGGACCGCTGAAGGATGCGGGAGAAATCGATTGGTTGCCCTTGGCCATCCCCGAAGGGCTTGGCGCGAAATACTATGCGTTCGAGCCAAAACAATTGCGCGATCTGTACCAAGGCCGCGACGATTTCGCGGCGGATCGGCATTGGCTGAACCCCCGAGGGCAATTGGAGGAAATGAGTCGCTTGTGTCAGGACGCCGGATGCAAGTTGGTCATCGTTTTTGCTCCGACCAAGGCCCATGTCACGCTGCCGCTTGCGGCTGAAAAGCTTGTCGCCGAAAAAGTCCGAGCCTTTACGGCCATCAGCTACAAAGAGGAGCTGCCGGAGGCGGGTGAGTTTCTCAGGAACTTATTACTGAATGTTGAAGCTCGAGAGGAAGTGGTGGGTGAGTGGTGCCTTCGGCAGACGATTCCGTTCATCAGCTTGACCGCCGCGCTACGTGAGGCCGCCCGACAAGGGAAGCAAGTCTATTTCACGTATGACCAACATTGGACGACGGATGGGCATGAAGTGGTTTCGGAGACGATTCATCAATTCTTCGCGGTTCAAACGGTGATGCTACCGTTGTAGCACGGCCGTGGCCCAGGTCGAGGGGTCCACGTACCAGTAGAGGTCGTCGCCGATGGTGAGGAACTGTTGGCCGTGATCGCCGTCCTCCAACATATAGTAAAAGCCGATCCTCGGATGTTCCGCCGGATCGAACCCGCTCAGGCACTCGGCGGGGATGTGGGCTCCGAGTGAATAGCCGGACGAACTGATGCGGGACGCGACAACGATCCGCTCGAAGGGCAGGTGCGGCGCATCCTCGCGGGCCCGTTGCAGTTTGCTCACTCCTGCCGCGGCCGCTTTGCCATTTGGTCCGCCGCCGGTAGGAAGGAAATAGAATTGCTGACAGTAGCGGGTGCCGCGTTTGACGGTGCGGGCGTCGCGCATGTCGGTACACAAGCGCAAATTGTCACTCTTCCAGAAGGAGCTTGGATCGCAACGAAGCGGTCGGCGCTTATCGGCGACAGTACAGGCGACGCACAGGCCCTGCTCATTCCAGCAGGCCCATACTTTGGCAAAGTCGCAGCCGCCGTCGATTTCTCCCAATGAGGGGAGCAGAAACTCGTCCGGCCAGTCGCGCACATCGCCGTCGATCTTCGGAAGCGCGCGGCGGTAGTGCAGGGGGAACTCAAAATGGAAAAGTAGGCGGTTGGGAATGAGCGTGTTCATGCGGATCGTAGATTCTCCACAGGTGTTTCGCCGATGCACTGTCGCCAGGCGAATCGCAACTGCTCCACATCGATATTCGTAAGCGAGCGGACCCAGAAGATGAGCCAGTCATCGTTGGGATACGGCCGGATTTCTACGTCTTCGCCGAGCCGATCCACTTGCGCGGGCGTCACGACGTTCTTCGGCGACCGTAATTCGATCCGCAGGCCGCGGCCCATATTCGTCACGATCTTACCGATGGTTTTTTTCTGTCCAGGCGTACTAAGCATGACGGCCGTCTTGCTCCCCCAATCGAGAATAAGGTCGGGTTGGAGCGACTTCAGACGACCGATCAACGTCAGAAGAAGAGAGGGTTTCCATTGGGCTACTTGACGGCGGCTCATGGACTTCTGCGAAAGGTGCCACTGTTGACCCTCGGCCTTCCAGGGGTGCTGTTTTTCCGGCTGAAGCCGCAGTTCGGTCGCTTTTCGCAAATAGGCAACGACGGCCGTCTTCAAGAACGCGCGGAATTCGGATTTCCGGATGTCTTTGAAATCCCGCAGGGAAAGACGAATGTCGTCCCATCCGGTGGTGAGCGACCGGATACGAACGCGGTTCCATTGACCGTAAATGGGAAGATCGCCGCGCTCATCCAGTGTCTTGATCTGGAGCATTGTCGAAAGTTTTTGCTCGCTAAACGTGCCGTGCGGAACACGGATGGCCACTTCCAGCAAGTCCCGGAAGCCGGTCAGGATGTGGCAGAACCAAAGAGACGTATTCTCGGCCTTGATCTCCACGCGCGTCCGATGATTCCAGTCCGTAGGGGCGAGGCCGCCGACTGACTCGCTGGTCTCGGAAAGCCAGAGGAGCACTTTCGTATCCCACTGGACCTGTTCGCCCTTTGCATCGCGGTGATCGTCGGTGTGCCATTTGCGCCCGTCGATTTCCCAAGGCATGTGCACCTGCTCGCCGAGGTCGATTGCCGGTTGGGGGGTGAATTCACGTTCCGCGTTTCGCCCCGGATCGTACACTTCACGAGGAGCCAGCGGACCCTGGGCGAGAATCGGTTTCAGCGAAGCGCCAGTATGTGATTCCTTGGCAGCGGCGACGGCTTCGGGCGGTCCCGCAGCCACGACATACCCGCCCGCATCGCCAGCCTCGGGTCCGAGGTCGATCACCCAGTCGGCGGTCTTGATGACGTCGAGGTTATGCTCAATACAAATGACGGTGTTTCCCAGATCGACCAGGCGGTGGAGAACGGTCAGAAGCTTTTTGAGGTCATCGAAGTGCAGGCCGGTCGTCGGCTCGTCGAGAATGTACAGCGTTTTTCCGGTGGAGGGGCGGCCCAGCTCGGCCGCGAGCCTGACGCGCTGTGCTTCACCGCCGGAGAGCGTGGGAGCGGGCTGGCCGAAACGCAGATAACCCAGCCCTACGTCTTCCAGGGTTTGCAGCATGCGCCGCACACGAGGAATGTTTTCGAAGAGCGAGGCGGCCTCGGCGATCGGCATGGAAAGAACATCGGAAATGCTTTTGCCACGGAAACGCACTTCCAGGGTTTCGGGAACAAAGCGCGTGCCGCGGCAGTTCTCGCACTCGATCCATACATCGGGGAGGAAGTGCATCTCGATGCACTTTTGTCCCATTCCCTGACATTCCTCGCATCGGCCTCCAGGGCGGTTGAAACTGAAACGGTTGGCCGTGTACCCGCGGATCTTGCTGAGGGGCAGGGTGGCATACAACTCGCGAATGGCGTCAAAAACCCCGGTGTAAGTGGCTGGGTTGCTGGTGGGGCTGTTTCCAATCGGCGCCTGATCGACGTTTATGACCTTGTCGATGAATTCGATGCCGCTGATGCGCTCATGCCCACCGGGGACGACATTGGCCCGATGAATGCGGGCGGCGAGCGCGTTGTAAAGCACTTCCGAGACGAGGGTGCTCTTTCCACTGCCGGAAACCCCTGTCACACAGGTCAGGCGACCGAGAGGAAACGCCGCGTCGATTTCCTTCAGGTTGTGTTGTCTTGCCCCGTGGACCGTAAGCCAACGGCTGTCGGGCTTGTTCGCCTGGAGTGCCCTATTCCTCCTGCTCGGTCGTAAGCGCTTGAGGGGTTGCAATGGCTCATCGTCGGCTGGAGCAACTAGGTCGCTTCGAGGGGCCGCCGCTACGACGCGACGATTGGTGGGAACGGGTATCGCTTCTTTGCCGGAAAGGTACTTGCCGGTGAGGGAAGCGCGCAGGATTTGCAATCGCTGGGGGGAGGCGGCCGCGGTGACCCGGCCGCCGAAATCACCCGCGCCGGGTCCAAAGTCCAATACCTGGTCGGCGGACTCAATCACCTCGCGGTCGTGCTCCACCAACAGGAGCGTGTTTCCAAGCTCGCGAAGCCGGCGAAGGGCAATGATGAGCCGGCGATTGTCGCGGGGATGGAGGCCGATGGTGGGTTCGTCAAGAACGTAGAGCACTCCGGTCAGTCCGGTGCCGATTTGGGAGGCGAGCTGGATGCGCTGTGCTTCACCGCCGGAAAGGGTGGCGGCGGTTCGATGAAGCGTGAGGTAGTCGAGGCCGACATCGACGAGAAAGCGCAGCCGCGAGCTGATCTCGTGCAGGAGCTCGCCCGCGACCTTTCGCTCCCGGGGGTCGAGGCGAAGCGCCTGGAACCAAGTCAGCGCCTTGTTGAGTGGTTGAAGGCCTACTTCGTGCAAGGTCGCGCCGCCAAGGCGAACGGCGGCGGCGTCCGGGCGAAGGCGAGATCCTCTGCACGTCTCACAGGGGACTTCGGTGACCAATTCGGCGAGGCGCTGGCGGTATTCAGCGCTGGCCAGAGTCGCACGATGGATGGCGGGGTAAAACCCTCGCCACTGGAACCGCAGGCCCGGCACTTCGATCCAGTCGTCGCCGCAGCCCTGTAGGAATGCGAGTTGTTGGGGGGCGGCGAGTTTGTCCCAGGGCGTATCGATCCGGAAGCCCAGATGGTTGGCAAGGCCTGAGGCCAGAACGTGGAGTTTGGAGCCTGCTTCGAGCACGCCCCAACCGGCGATCGCGCCGTCCGCAATGGAGTGCGTCGGATGAACGATGATGGCAGCGGGGTTGGCGCCTTGCTGGATTCCGAGACCTTCGCACGACTCACACCAGCCGAGGCGTGTATTGAAAGAAAAATGATGCGGTGTCAGCTCGTCGTAGCTGAGGCCGCAACGATTACAGGAACGATGTTGAGAGAATCGTGATTCTCCCGCTCCCTGTCGGTGGCGGCGATGATCTTCCTCGTCGATGAGTTGGGTGAGGGCTACTCCGCGCCCGACCGCGAGGGCCTGCTCAACGCTATCGCTGAGGCGTGAGGCCTGGGAGCGGCGCACGATGAGGCGATCAATGACCAGTTCCACGTCGTGCGGCTGTTTAGAGTCGATGGCGATCGGCTGATCGAGGGAGTGCAATACGCCGTCTACTCGTACGCGTGCGTAGCCATTGGCCCGCTCCCGGCGGAATAGATGTTCGTAGGATTCATTGCCGGAAGGGGAGATGGGGGCGAGGAGCAATAGTCGCGTCCCCTCGCCCAGGGCGAGAATCCGTTCGACAATCTCGTCGGCGCTCTGCGTGCCGATGGGGACCTTGCACCTGGGGCAATAGGGCGTTCCCACTCGGGCCCAGAGGACGCGCATGTAGTCGTAAATTTCCGTCACCGTGCCGATGGTGGATCGCGGGGACTTGCTGGTGTTCTTTTGTTCAATGCAGATGGCGGGGGACAGACCATGGACGTGATCAACCTTCGGCGGCTGCAGCCGGCCCAGGAACTGCCGGGCGTAGGCGCTGAGCGATTCCACGTATCGACGCTGCCCTTCGGTGTAGACCGTGTCTATGGCAAAGCTGCTCTTGCCGCTGCCGCTTGGGCCGCAACAGACCGTCGTCCGGTTACGGGGAAACTCCACGGTGATGTCTTTGAGGTTGTGCTGCCTGGCGCCGACGACGAAGACGCGATGATTGTCGATTGTCGATTGTCGATTGTCGATTGAGCGACGAGGAGTGCGATGCCTGCTCTTCCCGCTGCGCGAACGGATTCGATATTGTGGTAGGATTTCGCGCAGAGCTTGGCCTGTGAAGGAGTGTTTATTGCGGGCGACGTCTTCGGGCGTTCCCTCGGCCACGATGCGGCCTCCGTCGACGCCGCCTTCAGGCCCCAGGTCGATGATCCAGTCCGCGGTCTTGATCACATCGAGGTTGTGCTCGATGACGATGACGCCGTTTCCGGCGTCGACAAAGCCGTGCAGGACAGCAAGTAGCTTCTTGATATCCGCGAAGTGCAAACCGGTGGTCGGTTCGTCGAGAATGTATAGCGTGCGGCCGGTGGACTTCTTCACCAGTTCGCGGGCGAGCTTGATACGCTGGGCCTCACCCCCCGACAGCGTGGTCGAGGACTGGCCGAGCTTGATGTAATCCAATCCCACGTCGTGCAGCGTTTGCAACATTCGCGCGATGCCGGGCACGTTGGCGAAGTGTTCGAGGGCCTGCTGCACGTCCATTTCCAATACGTCGGCGATGGATTTTCCCTTAAAGAGAATTTGCAGGGTCTCGCGGCTGAAGCGCCGGCCGTTGCAGACGGTGCAGGTCACCCAAACGTCGGCAAGAAGCTCCATTTCCATCTTGTTGCTGCCGTTGCCTTCGCAGGCTTCGCAGCGGCCGCCGCCCGCTTTGCCCGTGGAGACGTTGAAGCTGAAACGCCCAGGCTTGTAACCGCGGACTTTGGAGTCGGGCAATCGGGCGTACAGGTCGCGGATTTCGTCGAAGACCTTGATGTAGGTTCCGGGATTGGAGCGGGGCGTGCGGCCGATGGGCGACTGGTCAATGTCGATCACCTTGTCGAGATGTTCGAGCCCATCGATGCGCTCGTACTCGCCGGGCTCGGCGTTCTCGGCCCTGTTCAGGTCTCTGGCCAGGGCTTCGCGGAGAATATCGTTGACCAGCGAGCTCTTTCCCGATCCGGAAACGCCGGTCACACAAACGAATCGGCCCAATGGAATGGGGACGGTAACGTCTTTGAGATTGTTGTGCCTGGCGCCTACGACAGTGAGCCAATGGACCTGATCCGATGGATCTGATGGTCCTGCTCGGGAAGCTGCGACTGGGCTCGATCGTTTCCTGCGCATGGTGGGCGACTGCGTATGCCGTTCTCGTGTGTGCGTTCTCCCCCTTCCCACGGATGTTGACGCTTTCATTCAGGCTCAGATAGTCGTCTCGTACTCTTGGTGACCCGACGTTTCGGGAACTGCTTCCTTTCGGTTGCGGTGCTGATGGGTCGCCGATTAGCGGGAATTTCAATTTGTTCCTCACCGCGGAGGAATCTGCCCGTAACGGATGTTTTCGATCGAAGAATCGAGTCGATGCTGCCCTGGGCGACGACTTCCCCGCCGCGGACGCCGGGGCCGGGGCCGAAATCGACGATCTCGTCCGCCGTCCGCATCGTTTGTTCGTCATGCTCCACGACGATCACGGTATTGCCCATGTCGCGCAGCCGGCACAACGAATCGAGCAGGCGCTGATTGTCGCGATTGTGCAGCCCGATGCTGGGCTCATCGAGGATATACAGCACGCCGACCAGGCCGGCGCCGATCTGACTGGCCAAACGAATCCGCTGGGACTCTCCGCCGGACAGAGTGGGGGCCGTGCGCTCCAGGGTCAGGTAGTCCAACCCCACGTCGCACAGAAACTTCAATCGCCCCCGGATTTCCTTGAGCACGTCGCGAGCGATGGTCTCTTCGGTCGGCGTCAGCTTGAGCCGGTCCAGGAACCCCATGGCATCTCGGATCGACAATGTGCAAACGTCATTAATGTTCTTACCAGCGACCATGACGGCCAGGGCCTGGGGATTGAGACGCGCCCCGCGGCAGGCGGGACAAGGCGATTTTCGCATGAACTTCTCATAGTATTGGCGAACGAAATCGGATTTCGCCCGCCGATGTTTCTCCCGCAGATCGGCGAGCACCCCTGGGAAAGTGCCGCCGTGGCGATAGACGCCGCCGGACCATTTCCATTCGAAAGTCACATGCGCTTCGCCCAAGCCATAGAGCAAAGCATCCTTAGCTTTTTTGGAGAGTTTCTCCCATGCTGCATCGAGGTCGAAACCGACATGGCGGGCGACACCACGGTAGATGTGTCGCCGCCATCGCCCCATCCGGCCCCAGAATCGCATCGGATCAATCGCATACTGGAAGAATGTCTTCTTCGGATGCGGGACGAGAAGCTGGGGATCAAAATCAAACGTCGTGCCCATTCCGTCGCAGGTCGGGCACATGCCCTGCGGGGAGTTGAAGCTGAGGAGTTGAGGAGACGGCGCCTCGAAGCTGACGTCACAGTTTGGACACGCATATTCCGATGAAAGCAGCAGATCGTTCTCTTCGCCGGATGAGGATGCGGATTGGACGATGACCGTCCCGTTTCCGAGTTTCAGGGCGTTTTCGACCGCCTCGGCCAGACGCGGACGAATGCCCGCCGTAAGCGACAGCCGATCAACGATTACTTCGATGTTGTGCCGGATGTTGCGGGCCAACGACGGAGGCTCGGACAGCGTCACGGCCTGTCCGTCCACCCGGGCACGAGTGTACCCTTGGCGGATGAGGTCGGCGAAGAGGTCACGGTACTCGCCCTTCTGCCCGCGCACAACCGGTGCAAGGATCACCGCTTTCGTGTTCGAAGGCAGCTCCATGATGCGAGCGATGATCTGTTCACGCGATTGGGCGCGGATGGGCCGGGCGCATTTCGTGCAGTGCTGGCCGCCCACTCGTGCGAAGAGCACACGGAGGTAGTCATGGATCTGAGTAATCGTCCCGACGGTGCTGCGCGGGTTCCAGCCTCCGGCCTTTTGCTGGATGGAAATCGCGGGACTTAGGCCCGTGATCTGGTCCACGTCGGGTTTGGCCAGTTGCCCTAGAAATTGCCGGGCGTAAGAGCTGAGCGATTCGAGATAGCGCCGCTGCCCCTCGGCGAAGAGCGTGTCAAAGGCGAAGCTGCTCTTGCCGCTGCCCGACACCCCCGTGAAGCAGATCAGCTTTCCGTGCGGCAGCGTCAACGAGACGTTCTTGAGATTGTGCTCGCGAGCGCCTTTGATCGTGATCGTACGCTGTTCCATCCTCGCACATCGCCATTCTTATTTCTCGATGGACCGGCGCCCCGCGTCAAAGCCGAGGTGCGTAACTCGCCAAAAACCCGCATCCATCGCCATCCAAATCGTCATGACCACGCGGGCATTTGCGTCTCCGCTCGGGTCGGCGAGTTCCATCTGTACTTCGCACTCCTCCGAGCCCGCCTTCGATTCAGTTTTCGCAGCCTTACGAACGAAACGTGCAACGGCCTTTTCCCGTTCGGTCTCAAAGTCTCCGGCATAATGCGACACCGTGGGCGCCCATTGGTAGACGATGCTATGGATGAATTCATCGCGCGGCAGGCTGGTCCGGTTCCTTTTTTGAAGGACATTGGCCGCGCAGAGATCGAATTGTTTGTCGAGGGCGGCCTGCCGCTCATCCATGTTTTTCGCTCTTACATCGTCTCGAATGGCGCGAAGCAGCACAAAGGCCACTTGTTCGGGCGGGGCTTGCTGGTCCAGCGTAACGCCGTAGTGGGAGACGCTTTGTACGGTGACATTGCGGATCTTCCGTCCGGCCAATCGAGCGTCACCGCCGCAGCCGCACCATAGGACCAAGGTGACGGCGCCGGCTGCCAGGAATCCGATCGTCGGTGCTGTGGATCGTACGTCTTGTCTGTTTCGGGTCATCGTGAGAGTCTAACATCACCCAAACGCGTTGCCAATCGCGCGAATCTTGTAAAGTTGTTGCTCCATTCCGCGATCGTTAAGATCATCCGCTGAGGAGGCGTTCGCGGCGGTGGCGGAATACAACTCCAACCTATGGGCTCCGTGGCGCATGGAGTATATCCGCTCGCTCGAAAGCGATTTAACCGATGACGGCTGCTTTTTGTGTCGCTATTGGCGCGAGCCCGAGGCCGACGGGACCAATCACGTGGTGTGGCGGAAGCCATCGACCTTCGTGGTGATGAATCGCTTCCCCTACAGCAACGGGCATCTGCTCGTGTCTCTCTCCGAGCACAAATCAGACATGTCGGAGTTGACCGAAGACGAGTTATTGGAAATGACCCGCACGATACGGGACAGCCTCGAGGTCCTTCGAGCGACATTGCAACCGCAGGGATTCAACGTCGGCTACAACGTGGGGCGATGCGCGGGGGCCGGTTTGCCGGGACATCTGCACGCTCATGTCGTTCCGCGCTGGTCCGGGGACACCAACTTCATGGCCGTCATCGGCGGAACGCGAATCGTGCCCGACTCCCTGGATGCGTTGTACGTGGAACTGCAGAAATCCGCCGCGGCTTCGGGCTTACGCCGATGAACGGCGACACGGTCTAGCGGTTGCCGAAGTTGTGCTTCCTCGGCCGATGTGGTAGTAAGTGGAGGCTATGGAACGAACACTAATCATCCTCAAACCTGACGCCATCCAGCGCCGCCTCATCGGGCGGCTGGTTCAACGATTCGAGGACAAGGGGCTTGTGCTCGGCGGGTTGAAATTGATGCGGATTTCACGGGAATTGGCGGAGAGGCATTACGCCCCGCACAAAGGCAAGGCGTTCTACCCCGGTTTGATCGACTACATCACCTCTGGCCCCGTGGTCATCATGGTCTTGCAAGGCGAGCGCTGCATCGAGATTGCACGCACTTTGATGGGCAAGACTTTCGGCTATGAGGCCGCTCCCGGAACGATCCGAGGCGACTTCGGGGCCAGCCGATCCTTTAATCTCATTCACGGCAGCGATTCTCCGGAGTCCGCCAAGACGGAGATCGCGTTGTATTTCCAGGAAAGGGAGCTGCTCGACTACGCTCCGCCCGATCGAGCCTGGGTGTTCCCTGCGAACGATGCCTAAGCCTACTTGAGGTATTCCACTCCATCGATATAGACGGCGACGGGGGACTGTGTCGATTCCAGCACCGATTCCCAGCCGTTTTCATCAGCCAACGGGATGACGACCAGATCGGCCGCTTTGCCGACGGCAAGCGACCCGACCTCGTTTTGCCATCCCAGCGCTGCCGCCCCGCGGATCGTTCCCATCGCCAGAAGATCGTCGGCTGACATGTCGGGATGTCGCCGGTGAAGGAAACGAAGCTCTTCAAGGACGGAGAGTGAGGGATTCGAAGCCAGGCTGTCCGTGCCGATGCAAACATTGATGCCGGCACGAAGCATATCGCGGAATCGGTGCGGGGGATGTCCGAACGCATCGTGCGTTCGAGGGCAATAGGCCACGCTTGAGCCGCTTTCGGCGATCACGCTCATTTCCCCGTCATCTATGTAGTTGGCGTGGGCCAGGAGGGTTCGCGGGCCAAGAACATCGGCAGCCCGGCATAATTCGACGGGGCCGCACCCGGCGAGGGGAATCCGCTCATCCGCCAAACCTATCTTATACAACGCTTCCGCAAAAGGACCGGAGTGGGCTCGAGTAAAAAGCGCCTCTTCCGCGGTTTCTGCAACATGAATGCATAGCGGGGCGTCCAATAGTCTCGCCCGCGCCGCGCAGGCCCGAAGTCCATCCGGTTCGACGGTGTAAGGAGCGTGGGGCGATATGCCCGTGCGAAGCCGGGAGCCTTGATGTTCGAGGGATGCGGCCGCCTCAAGTCGTTCGCCCAATCGATCGCGGAGGAGTCCCATCGCGATCACCTCGCCGTAGGAGACGGCCCGGAGGGGTGAAGCGGCCAAGGCTCCTCGGCTCCAGGTCGGCCTACGGGTGATGTCGCCGATGGTCGTAACGCCCGCGGAAAGCGATTGCTTGATTCCGTCACACACGGCTGCGGCCACGTTCTTCTCTGTCGCCGGATCAGCCCTCAACAGGCCGGCAAGGCGCATTAACCAATCGACGAAATCGCGCGCCGGCGGGACTTTCCCTGCCAGGTGGGTTAGTTCCAGATGGGTGTGGGCGTTGACGAATCCGGGGCAGATGACGGCGTCGCCGTAGTCGATGAGCGGCGCACCCTGCAGCTCGTTGGCGCGGCCGACGGCGGCAATCCGACCATCGCGGATGACCACGGCGCCGTTTTCGATGACCGGACCGTCCACAGGAACGACGAAGCGGCTCTTAAACATCATGGCCCGACGCCGAGGTGGCCAGGAGGGTCACGGTCGAATTCCACAATTTCACCATCGTCCGTAAAGCCGGATTCTCCGAGCACGGTTCGGCCGCCACGATCGGTCTCGTCGATCTGCGTAAGCACGTTTCGCATGGCGAGGCGTTTGGCAATGGTTAGAACGTGGCCGAGAAGAGCTTGTTCGATGCCCCGGCCCGAGAACTCGGGCAACACATTGAGGTTCATGACCCTTGCGATATCGCCGACCTGATACAATCCAGAGTGTCCCGCCGGTCGCTTGTCCCACAAGGCCACGACCATGTCCAGTTGCGGGTCATCCAGCCGTTCGAGTGCGGCTTCTGCAAGAAGTTTGCGTATCGTCGAAGGTTCGGGCACGTCGGCGTGTGTGAATGTCTCGCGGTACGCTTCCCGCATCGCCCGCGCGGGAAGGATGCGCACATGTTCGGGTGTTTTCTGATCCACCCAACGGACGAGGGACATGGAGACGTATTGCCGTCGGCGGAATCCATGCCGTGTCAAGAAATCGGCGAGCTCGGGGACCGCGCGTCCTTCGGCCGGCGCCCAACGATGGCAGTACAGCTTTCGCTCACGAAACCAGGCTTCGGCTTGCTCAAACGCCTCCGGAATCTTCGCGGGGTCTTCGATCAAGACCTCTCGGAACTGGTTCGCCTCGGGAAGTGCCGCGAATCGCGGGCTGAAGTACGCGATGCCGTATTCGAGGGTTTCTTTCTCGCACAACTCGCTGCAATAAGCTTGAGTGGAACGCAGCAGCGAACCTATGGTCGTACGATCCATTTCGAATCCTCGCGCGAGCGACCCGCTCTACGAATCTGATTCTACCGCCGCCCGCGCTTTCGGGGGAGCATGACCGATGAGGAGTTGGACTCTAGACTCCCGCGAAGGTACGATCCTGACATGGTGCTCCATTCCCCTTTCCATAGGTATGTTATGGCTGTCGAGAGGGTCGAGAGACTTTTGAAACGAACTTCCGACGTCTTGAACGTCGCGGGAGTCGACTACGCGGTCATCGGCGGCAACGCGGTCGCTGCCTGGGTGGCCACAGTTGATGAGGCCGCCGTACGTAGCACCAAGGACGTAGACATACTGTTTCGCCGCGACGATCTCGCTCGAATCACCGACGCTATGCGCGGAATCGACTTCATGCCCGCCGAAGTTCTCGGCGTCCACATGTTCGTGGATCTGGAGAATCCCAATCCCAAGACCGGCGTTCACGTGGTTTTCGCGGGCGAGCTGATTCGCCCGGAATACCGCCATCCCGCCCCCGAACCGTCGCAATCGACAATGTCGTTATCGGGGTTTCGCGTGATCGATCTGTCCGCATTGGTGGCCATGAAGCTGCAAGCCTACCGCTTTATCGATCGCGCCCATATACAAGACCTCCTCAACGTCGGCCTGATCGATGACAGGGTTCGCCATGCTCTACCGTCGGACCTTCAAGAACGCCTTCGAGCGGTCGAAGCTTCTGCCGAGACGCACGGTGAACCTCCGGAATGACAAGTAGGTATGGTAGTCGCAACCTTAGCCAAAGGCGCTGCATCGGGACTTCTCTGGGCACTCTTGTCATGGCTGCTATATCGGAGCCATGTTGGGATATTCGGTGCCGCGTGGTTTCTGGCGGCCGGTGCGATAACAGGTCTCGTTATTTCGTTCATAGTAGTCGGACTTCGGCGGTTTTTTACATCATTTTTCCGGCATGTGCTTTTGTGTGTCCTGTTGCTGTTCCTCGCCGAAGGAATCTTTGCATTTGTTTTGACCTTGCCGGTCGCACGCGTGAAGTTATGGCCTGAGCGATGGTTCGAATTTACGCTAGCGTGCTATTGGGTGACCACGTTTGGCTTGCTCGGGCTTGTGGCAGTGCCGTTGACCTTCCTAAATGTTCGATGGATCCTACGCGAGTCTAAATGGAAGCCCATAGGAGATACATAGCCGAGTCATCGACGCTGCGCTATACCCTCGGCGGTGTCCGAGTATGCCAATCGGTGTGAAGCTGATACTGATGCGCGACCGCAAGGAGGTTCTCTTCGCCGAAGACCGGACCCATGAGCTGCAATCCGATGGGTAAGCCTTGGGAATCAAACCCGCAAGGGACGCTTATGGCGCAAATCCCCGCCAGATTAGCCGAGATCGTATAGATGTCGCTGAGATACATCGCCAGCGGATCGCTGGACTTCTCACCTACGCGGAAAGCAGTCGTCGGCGCGACCGGCGAAGCAATCACGTCAACTCGTTCGAATGCTCTGTCGAAATCGCGTTTGATGAGCGTTCGCACCTTGAGGGCCTTCAGGTAATAGGCGTCGTAGTAGCCGCTGGACAGCGCGTAAGTGCCCAACATGACCCTTCGCTTGACTTCCTCGCCGAAGCCCTCGCCTCGGGAGGACTCGTACAGGTCGATGATGTCTTTCGGGCGGGACGTGCGATACCCGTAGTGCACCCCATCGAACCGTGCAAGATTACTCGATGCCTCGGCGGTCGCAATTAGATAGTAGCAGGCGATGCCATACTTCATGTGCGGAAGATGAATCGATATCACTTCCGCCCCCTGTCCCGACATTAAGTCGATCGCCGCCCGCACCGCATCGCGCACTTCGCGGTCAAGTCCTTCACCGAAATACTCATCACTGATCCCGATTCGCAGTCCCTTCAAAGGGCGATCAAGGCGAGCAAGATAATCCGGAGCGGGCTGATCGACGCTCGTGGAATCCCGCTGATCGTGTCCAGCAATCACACCCAGAACCAACGCCGTATCACGCACATCGGTGGTGATCGGCCCGATCTGGTCGAGGCTGCTTCCAAAGGCGACCAGCCCGTACCGCGAGACTCGCCCGTAGCTGGGCTTCAGACCCACGACTCCGCAGAAGGCCGCCGGCAGGCGGATGGATCCTCCGGTGTCGCTGCCAAGCGCCGCCGGTACAATCCCCGCGGCCACCGCGGCACACGATCCGCCCGACGATCCGCCCGCGACGCGCGTGGCATCCCAAGGGTTTAGAGTCGGACCGAAGGCACTATTTTCGGTGCTGCTGCCCATGGCGAACTCGTCGAGGTTGGTCTTGCCGATGACGATTGCTCCGGCTGACTCAAGCCGCTCGATCACATGAGCGTTGTATCGCGACTGAAACGATCCCAGGATGCGTGAGCCGCAAGTGGTCGCCCCAAACGTCGTGCACATGTTGTCCTTTACGGCGATGGGAACGCCCGCGAGCGGAGCGAGTGTCTCGCCTTTCGCTCGTCGTTGGTCAATCTTTCGGGCGAGCGAAAAGGCGCGATCGCGATCACGGTGAAGGAAGGCGTTGTAGCGGCTCTGTAGTGCTTCAAGTCGGTCAAAGCTTCTGCGCACGACCTCTTCCGCGGAGTCATCGCCGCTACGCACGGCGCTGGATAGGCCTAGTACCGTACCGTGGGCAGTCAATGCTTAGGAGCTTTCTTGATCGAGTACCTTCGGGACACGGAAGAAACCGTCGCGGCGATCAGGGGCATTGTGAAGCGCTTGCTCCGTGGTCAGCGAGGGACGCACCACGTCCTCCCGAAACACGTTAGAGACGGGCAGAGGATGAGCGGTGGGGGGCACATCGCGCGTGTCCACTTCATTGAGCTGCTCGACATACTCCAACACCTTGGAAAGTTGCGATGTGAACAAGGCAGCCTCGGCATCGGTGATTTTCAGCCGCGCCAAGCGGGCGACATTCCGAACGGCCGCTTCGTCCATGGAGGATGCCATATCTCTGACTCCAACGGTAACGCCAAGCGAGAGGGTACTGCGGGTCCAATAGCCCGTCTACGCCGTGCTTCTTGACGTTCCCTTGCTGCTGGATAGCTGAATCAGCGATCCCATGTGTCCGATAAGACAGACAGCTCGTTTTATTGGCCCTTGACGGTAGGGCGGAGAGACACTTTGCGCAGGCTGATTAGAACCATCACCCGCGCGCCGCTTCTAACAACGCCAACAAGGTTTTCAGTAGCGGACTGCGTTCTTATAGCCTTCCTTTGTGCGGCGACGGCGGTTGTGCTCGGCAAGGACATTAACACGGGCGGGCTCGCCGACGCCGACTCCGCCGCTCATGCGATGGACGGCGTTCTTATCCATGATTGGGTCATGGCCGGACCATCCGCATGGCGCGACCCGATGGAGTTCGCTCGCCAGCAGTACGGCCATTATCCGACCTTGGGGATCGGGCGACACTATCCGCCCGGTTTCGCTCTGGTTGAAGCCGTGTTCTTCGCGACGTTCGGGATATCCGCGATCTCCGCCCGATTGTGCGTTGTCTTCTTCGGCTTCATCGCGATCATCGGTACGTACGTATTCCTCCGCGACCTTGCGGGCCGATCGGCGGGCGCTCTAGCCGCCATGGCACTACTGGCCATGCCGTCCACGACGCTGTGGGGTCGCCAGACCATGTTGGAAGTGCCCACCGTCGCCGTTTTGGCGTGGGGCGCGGTCGCATTCTCCTGGTATCTGCGGAAGACATCGACGATGCGACTCGCCGTACTCCTTGTTGTCGCCCTTTCAGCGATCCTATTCAAGCAGACCGGCGTGTTTCTGGTTTGCGCCGTTTCGATGACCCTGATGGGCTGCACGCTCGTAGGAGTTGTCCCCATTCGTCATGGCATCGCGGCGACGGCCGTTGCCTGCTCGACGTTGTTGTTGGTCGTGTGGTCGTTCGATGACGCCTGTTTCAAGACCTTGTCCGGGTACCATACGTATGCCGATCCGTGGAGTCCGGGGGCGCTCTCCTTTTATCTAAGAGTCCTGCCGTATTCGACGGGGTCGATACTTCTGCTCCTTGCGGTCATCGGTTTCGTGGTCAGTCGGCGAACGCTGGGAATCCATTGGTTGTTTCTAGTCAGTTGGACCATCGTCGCCTACGTGATGGTCACTGCGGCAAGCTTGAAAGTTCCGCGTTTTCATTATGTCGGCGTGCTCCCCCTCGCGGTGTGGGCTGCGATAGGTCTGGAGCGATTGCTGCTTTTCGGTCCCCGGATCACACCGCGCCGCGTCATGGCCGTCGGGGCGGCCGTGTGCATGAGCGCGCTTGCGTTCGCCAGACCTGTTCGACATTCGCCCGACTATGGTCCGGTGGTCGCCGCTCACCGTGACGCCATAGATGGACAGGTCGTGCTCTTCAGCGGATTGCGAGACGGCGACTTTGTCTTTGCCCTGCGCGAGCAGCTTCCCTGGCGAAGCTCAGTCGTCATCCGCGGCAGCAAGCTGCTTTACACTTGCACGGCAGGACCCGCACTCGATCTCGTATCCTACGCAAGCACCGCGGACCAGGTGGCGGAGGTGATGCACCGCTTCGCCTTCGAGTACGTTTTCGTGGAGCGTGAGAACAAAGTCGGCACGGCTGAAGATGTCCTCTTGCGTCAATATCTATCCGAGAGCGGTGACTACCAGCGGGTGGCCGTACACGCGTTAGACGTTGCTGACCGTTCCTGTCAGTTTGCAAAAACCGTTGATGTGTACAAATTGATTGCACCATTCGTTCGACAGGTCCGGCACTTCGATATTCCCATGCCGCGTACGGGAGCACCCATTCGCGTTGATCTTGCATCAGGCATACGCCAAGGAAAAGGACCGTCATGACCGTCAATGATGCCTGCACGGGCCAATCAACCGGCACGATTTCCAAGCGCCTGCGCTTGGTGCGGCCCGTGCTTGCATACTTAGCGATCGGTTCCACTGTGGTAGCGTTGTCGTGCTTCCTATCGTATGAATTGGATTGTTCGCGCCTGCGGGCCGTTTCCACACTCCTTATCGAAGGTAGACACGCTCCTGCGGAAAAAGTAATAGCGCTGTTGGACTGGGTCCACGGCAACCAGTCTACCGCCGAGAACCGGCGGTACTTCGTCCTTCCCCGGCTACGCGCAACCTCTTGTCAGGTACTGGAGTCGGGCGGCGATTGCGCTGACAAATCGCGACTGCTGAGCGCCATGCTTCGGGCGATCGGGATTCCCGCCGGGATGGCCATGTGCTTTGATCCCCGGACCGGAAACCCCACCCACACCGTCGTCGTCGCTACATTGGCGCACGGGAAGACGATGGTTGTCGATCCCGCATACAATCTGTTCTTTCCCGCGTTAAGTGTAGGGGAGTATTACGGGCTCTTGGACCTCCGCGCCGATCCGACGATTCTCGGCAATCGACTTGACGATTTGAGTGCTCAGCTTCCCCGCCGTCACCCGGTGCATTCCTACAACCGTGAAGCCGCGGGGTACTCCCGAGCAAGCTGTATCAACTGGGATGCCAATGTCCTCACCCGTCTCGTCAAGAAATGCTTCCTTGCGGAGAATTCAGAGGCCATCCACGCGATTCCTCGACCGCTGATACTGGAAGAACCCAAGCTTATGATCGGCGCGGGCGCGCTCCTGACCGGCTTATTTGCAGTCACCGCGCGCGGGAGCATTACTTGGTTTATGCGTCTGCGCTCTTTCTCTCCTAGCTCTCATACCGGTGCCGTAAAGCTCCAGCGGGAATCGGACGTCACCCGAACGATCGCGCGGTTGAGGATAAGCACATGTGGCCGCTGAAGAGCATTCTCTATTTTGTTTTGTTTTGGGCGGCGTGCGTCATGGCGCTGGTGAACCCCATCTGGGGTGTCATGAACTACATGTTTGTCTATCAGACCGATCCCACGGACACATGGTGGGGACGTCCGCTCGCTGACATTGGAATGCGTTTTTCTCTGTTGGCCGCCGGATCGACCGTGCTCGGGATGGCCCTCGGACGCCGGAACGCGCCCCATGTTCGACCGATGTTTTCCATGTGGGAATGGGGACTCGTCGTTCTGTTCATCATTGCCATGTGCAATGTCGCGATCGGAGTCGGCTTCAACGCGACCGCCCGAACGGAATTCGACAAGTTCTGGAAGGTGCTGCTGTTTACGCTGATACTGGTTCGGCTGGCAAGCGTGCGCCGAAACCTGCACATGGTCATGTGGGCCCTGGTCGCCGGTTGTCTTTATCTGGGATACGACGCTTTTACGGCCTCGCCGTCTTCGTTCCTGCTCGGTCGTCTGGAGACCATCGGCGGGCCCGATTTTTCGACCAGCTCCGGGGCCGCCGCGCACTTCAGCGCCATGCTGCCGATCATTGGAGCGACTTTTTTGATCGCAAAGAACTGGAAATGGCGGCTTCTTTCGCTTTTTTCCGGCGCCCTGACGGTCAACGCCATCATCATGTGCCGTACCCGATCCGCGTTCATCGGTCTGATTGTCGGCATCATGGCAGCCTTTCTGGCCGCGCCGCGCGCTAAGCGCTATCGCATCCATACGTTACTCATTTGCGGCAGCGCGTTGGCCTTTTCGTTGACGGATGATCATTTCTGGATCCGAATGAATACTCTGACCGATCGCAGCCTGCTGGAAAGCGACCTGGCCACCGTGAGTCGGCGCGAGATTTGGTGGGCGTCATTGCGCATCATCGCCGACCATCCGTTTGGAGTGGGCGTCGGGAACTTCACCAAGGTCATCGGAGACTACGATCCTCGACATCATAAACGATCGAGCCATAACTCGCTGGTTGTTTGTTTTGTGGAGCTGGGCATCCAGGGCGGCATCGTGTTTATCCTGATTGTCATGGGATCGGTCTGGTTTCTCTATCAGAGCGACAAGTGGGCGGATCGCAGTGACGCGCCGCTGGAAACAAGGCTGATCGTCTATGGGTTCCTCGTTTCACTTGTCACCTACCTGGTAACGGCGCTTGGGACGCAACGCTTCTATTGCGAGTCATTTTGGTGGGTGCTTGGGCTTCCGTTGGCTCTGCACCGCGTCGTCCTTGCCGAGCGCGACGCGCGTGTCACCCTGGAACTGCCGGAAGAAGCGGTTGCGGCCGAGGAGGAGCTGGTGATAGTGGGCCGGGTGCGACATGGGATCTGACTACCGTCCCACCATCGTACACGTTGTGCACTCCCTGGAGGGTGGCGGAACGGAGCGTACTTTGGTAGCACTGTTGCAAGCATTTGACGCCGACCGATTCCGTCATGCCGTCGTCTCTCTGCGAAACGCAGGCGCCCTTGCGTCGCAGTTGCCGGACCACGTAGCTTGCTACCCTCTTGGCGAAGTTGGGAACGCCCGTCTGGCGGCGTGGAAGATGAGTCGGATGATCCGGCCGCTGCGACCTGCCGTCCTGCATGCGCGAAACACCGGATGCTGGAGCGATGCATTGCTGGCGGGGTTCCTGCTTCCCGGCGTCCAGGTCGTGCTGGGTTTCCATGGTCTGGACGTGGGTTCGTCGTTTTCGCGGCGACACCGCTTAGTGGCCAAGATCGGTGGAAAGTGCGGCGCCAGGTTCGCCAGCGTTTCGTATGCCGGGGCCAGTCAGCTTCATCGAGAGATTGGTATTCCTGAAGAGCATATCGAAGTACTTCAGAATGGCGTGGACCTTGATCGCTTTTCGGCTGCCGATGCCGAGACCCGCCGAAATGTACGGAAATCGTTTGCTTTTCCGGATTCAGCATTCGTCATCGGCAACATTGGTTCATTGACGCCGGTAAAAGGGCAGGCGTTGCTGATCGACGCTGTGGCGCAACTGTCGCGGGGGATGGAACTGCGGCTGTTGATTGTCGGGGACGGTCCGCTGCGGGCGGCGCTTCTCAGGCAGGCTTCCAACGCCGGTGTCGCAGACCGGGTGTGTCTTGCCGGAATACGAGACGATGTTTCTGAGTTGTTGTCGGCAATGGATGCTTATGTGTGCAGCAGCGCTTCCGAAGGAATGAGCAATGCGGTGCTGGAAGCGATGGCCGGCGGATTGCCGATCGTCGCCACCGACGTTGGCGACAACCCCATGATGATACGCGATGGACGGGACGGCCTCATCATCGAACCCCATTCATCGACTGCTATTGTCCACGCGATCCGCGCTCTCGTCGATTCACCGGACCTTCGCGCCAGTCTTTCCGTCGCGGCAAGGAACCGCGCCCAAGATTTCGATTTTGAACGCACAGTACAAGAATATGAGCGTTACTACGGTACACTCATCGAGGAGAAAGGACGTCGAGCGTGGGCCGGGAAGCGCGAACGTGATGCGAGGCCACTTCCGCTCGGTTACCCTGCCTGACCGACCCAAACCGCCAGCATGGTCAGATCGTCGCTTTGCTCCGCCGGACCCACGAAGGCAGTGACTTGCTTGCGCACATGCTTGACGATGGCAGTGGGATTCAAATCGGTGCGATCAGCCAACGCTTTCATCAGTCGATCCCGCCCGAACGGGTTCCCCGTCGGGTCCAGCGCTTCGCTTACTCCATCGGTATAACAAAAGAACAAGAACGGTTCAGGGCCTAATTCGACGGTTGTGCTCTGAAAGGTTGATTCAACATCCACTCCCAGGGGATAGCCGGAATCAGAATCCAGTTCGCGCGGGGGTGTGCCCGCACCTCGCACAACCAGGGGCGCCCAGTGGCCGGCGCTGGCGAAGCAAACCGAATGAGATCGTGGATCTAGGAGTGCAAGCAGGCAGGTAATGAATCGCGAACCAGGAGCATTCTGGCAGAGGAACCGGTTCCAGCGAGCAAGCAAGACTGCCGGATCGTCTGTCTCGTGGAGGCTGAAACGCACAGCAGCCTGCAAGTTCGCCATTTGCAGGGCGGCGGCCACTCCTTCACCCGTTACGTCCGCGATCAGGCACCACAAGCGCCCATCCGCGCGCTCAAACACGTCGTAGTAGTCGCCGCTGATGCGCCGCCCGGGATCGTTAAGGGCCGCTACTTTCACGGTTCCGTAATTGGGGAGCGTCGTCGGGAATAGTCCGTTTTGAATAGATCGGGCGACATCCAGATCGTGGTTCAATTGGATCATGTGCCGCTGGTCTTCGAGCAGTTGGCAGTTGATCAGTCCGATGCTGACCTGCCGGGCGATGGCGGCGAGGAAGTCGATGTCTTCGTTGGAGTAGGTTGTCGAAGTCGTGAGGCGATCGCCATAGATGACGCCGAGTGTTTGCTCGCCGTGAAGCAAGGGAACGCACATGGCCGACCGGATTCCTTGTTGCACCATGCTTACGCTAGGATCGAGACGCCCGGAACTGTCGTCGGTGAAGATCGCCCGCTCTCCGTGGTCCAAGGCCCGGCCGAGCAACGTGCGGCTGATGGTCAACTCGCCCTCCGCGCCGCGCAAGTTTCGCACCACGGGCCAATCGACGGCGCGTTGACTGCGACGCCGAATGCCGACGGCCCCGCGCTCGAAGTGCAGCGTTTCAAAGCAGATCGACATGGCTCCTTCCAGCAATTCATCTCGGCCTTGCAGCGTCGTCAAGCGCTCGCTGAGATCGTAGATCATCTCCAGCCGTCGCTGCGGCAGGACGATTCGCTGGTCGCGCGTGGCGTAATGCGTGGCATGGCTTTCCGTTACTCCATCGGAGACGACGACGGAGGTCGACGAATGAGACAGGGAATCATGATAAACAGCGAGCGTCGCTCCGATCTGGATTCGATCACCATGCCGGAGCGCCGCCGGAGTGCATGGCTTGTCGTTGACCAGCGTGCCGTTCTTGCTGCCCAGGTCTTCGATGACGTAGCCCGAGGAAGTGAGGGCTATTCGCGCGTGGCGGCGCGAAGTGCTGGGATCATCGGTAGGGATTTCACAATTGGCGTCTCTTCCCAGAGTCTCCGGACGTTGTCCGAGCCGGTGGCGGATCGTTCGACCATCGGCCAGCGTGACAACTAACTCAGGCATGAGCGTACGTTCGATTCCTCGTTACGGCTTCGAATCGCAGGTGCAAACCAGCTTTCCGCAGCCGGGGCAACCTTTGCCGTATTTCATTTCGAGGGCGTGGGTCAGGTCCACGTCGTTGATATTGGCCAAGGTCGCCAACCATGCGAGCACGTCGGCGAACTCGGAGTGTTTCTGCTCCTGAGTCCCCTCTCGAAGGGCCGCCGCCAGCTCTCCGACCTCCTCGCAGAGCCACAGGAACGTCGCGGGTGTCCCGCGCTGACGGTCCTTTTCGCTGTACATTTTCTCGATCAGCGCCTGGAGGTCCCCGATCTTCATGCCTGCCTAGAATAGCGAGAAATGGTCCTTCCTGCACGAACCCCCGTGGTCGCGGCAGGGTCTTTCAAAAGTCGTCTTTGCTTCGGATAAGGGCCAAGGCTTCGTAAGGTCGGGCGGCGTGTCTGCGGAGGGCGGCGGCTTTGTTTTGGACGGCGTGTCGATTGAGGAGATTGAG
>Ga0187893_10004979_pt1 | contig 24467 bp, 24 predicted proteins | sample MA1701074metaG_FD_139574 | JGI IMG/M metagenome (GOLD analysis project Ga0187893, IMG submission 139574) | White microbial mat communities from a basaltic lava cave in the Kipuka Kanohina Cave System on the Island of Hawaii, USA - MA170107-4 metaG ...
AATAAGCCTGTGGTGATTTGGCGAGTCGATGTCGTTTTTCTGCTCAAAGAGGATTGGAAGTATGAAGGCAGTACTGCCGGAACGGGTGGTGGCGGACGAACGCACACCTTCGGACTCAGATTTCCCGCGGCCAAGCTCAGAAATAAGGCTGTCTATCAAAGGAAAGATGTGAGGTTGCTTGGTGGTAAGGCAGTGCACGGGAACGAAGAATAAATCTTCGTTAAGTTAAATAGCAGAACACACATGACGTTGGCACTCCCCGGGGAAGAACTGATTGAGACGGGCCTCGAAGACCTGCGCAATGGCCGTGAGACTGTTGCGGCATTGCTGGTGGCAATCGGTGCTCCCAGACTAAGAGACCTCGGGATCGAATTGCCTGACGATTTACCACAAAACCCCGAACACCGCCTCTACGATCTGTTAGCAGAAACTGATCAGGACTCCGCACACTCCCGTTACAATGCTCTCATTAGAAGACTGGTCAGTTTCGAGCGAGCCGCAGAATGCGTCAAAGAGTAACCGCGCCGCGTTTGCATGAGTTCATGAAGGCTCTGGGCCAAGAGAGCTCGTCGCTGGTAAGAGTGTTTTTGGTTGGAGGCGCCACGGCCGTATTGCTCGGTTGGCGCGACTCAACTGTAGATATCGATCTCAAATTGGATCCGGACAGCGATAGTATTTTGAAGAGCTTCCCTGATCTCAAGGAGCGTCTTGAAATAAATATTGAGCTGGCATCACCAGATGATTTTATTCCCGAGTTGCCGGGCTGGCAGGACAGAAGCCAATTCATTCGGCAGGAGGGCAAAATTGTCTTTCTCCATTACGATTTCTATGCGCAGGCCCTGGCTAAGATCGAACGAGGCCACGATATCGACCAAAAGGATGTTAGAGAAATGATCCGAAGTCATTTAATTGAACCAAAGCGATTGCTGGAAATGTTTTCCAGAATAGAAAGCCAGCTCTACAAGTATCCAGCGCTGAACCCGGCATCATTTCGTCGAAAGGTTGAGCGCCTCGTCGAGGAGGCTAATCAGGACGCCTAACGCGCCTGATGTCCTGGTGTAGAGGCTCAACTCGTCTGTGATGCTGGTTTTCTACGTCTTTTCAGCAATTGTCATCTGGCTGGGAATCCTTTCCCTTCGTGACGGCATTCGCTTTGCCAGCTTTGTTCAATCCGAATCGGCCCGAACCCTGCCTCGCTTCACTCCTTTTGTCTCTGTGATTGCTCCCTGCCGCGGTCTCGATCAGGGTTTGCGCGAAAACCTCGCCGCACTCTTCCGGCAAGACTATCCGGCCTACGAGATAGTCTTCGTGACCGACAGTGCGGACGATTCGTCGTTAAGCGTGATCGGCGACCTCAAAGAGTCAGAAGCTGCGACAAATCATATTTCTACACGTGTTATAGTTGCCGGCGACGCAACCGATTGCGGGCAGAAAGCTCATAATCTGCGGATTGCGTCCAATGAGATTGATCCGCGCTGTGAAGTTTTGGCTTTTGTGGACACCGACGCGCGGCCGGAACCGGCGTGGCTGCGATCACTGGTTGCGCCTTTGCATAATGAGCAAATCGGCGCTGCTACTGGTTACCGCTGGTTCATACCGATGAATGGGGGGCTGGCGTCGTACTTGCTCTCCGTTTGGAACGCTTCGATTGCTTCGGCACTCGGCCCGAACGAGAACAAGAACTTCTGTTGGGGCGGGTCGACAGCGATTCGACGGCAAACATTTGAGAGGCTGAAAATCAGAGACCTGTGGCGCAGGACCGTCTCGGACGATTTCACAATGACGCGTGCTCTAAAGGCCGCCGGCATGTCCATTAGCTTTGTGCCACAGTGCTTAACTCCGTCGCTCGAGGACTGCGCTTTTCGCGAGTTGTTTGAGTTCACTACGCGGCAATTAAAAATCACCCGCGTTTACGCAGCTCATCTTTGGAAAGCCGTTTTTGCCGGCAGCCTGCTGTTTAGTCTGGTGTTTTTTGGTGGAATTATTTTGGTGGGGGTGCGTCTTGTCTTGGGGCTTCCCATCGTACTCCCCGCGTTACTGCTTTTGCTTATTTTTCTCCTGGGCGCAGCGAAGGGCTTAGTGCGAATGCGGGCGGTTGGCATACCCTTGGGCAATTACCGCGAACAATTGCGAGGAACGCTGGCCGCCCACCTGATGCTATGGCCGTTCACCTCGCTACTTTATTTGTACAACGCCATTGCAGCCGCGGTTTCGCGCCGCATCCAATGGCGAGGAATCACCTACGAATTGAAATCACCAACCGAAGCTGTCATCATCCGTGGCACAGACTTCAGTCTGTGATTTACTTGAGCGTGGCACAGACTAAAGTCTGTGCCACAGTAGGTTGATCTCACAGACTAAAGTCTGTGCCACGATGCCAAACAAAGCCGTCCAGCTAGTTCAACTTCTGCGCGAGACCAAGCGAGCGAAGCGTCTCGGCACAGTCATTCTTTTCGTTACCTCGCGCTGCAATGCGTATTGCCAAACCTGCTTTTACCACGCGGAACTGAATCAACCAGGCGATCTGACCTTCGCGCAAGTCGAGAAGGTTTCGCGCACTATGCCGCCCATCACCGACCTGTGGCTCTCTGGCGGCGAGCCCACTCTGCGGCGCGACGTGCCGGAAATCATCGACACTTTTGTAGCCAACAACGGAGTCAGGCGCGTCATTATTCCGACCAATGCGTTGATCAAAACGAGAGTGCATGAGATTGTCGATGGCGCTTTGGACAATCATCCGCAACTCGATCTCTATCTGAACATCGCGCTGGACGGTTACGGGGAAACTCATGACCGGATTCGGGGTGTGCCGGGAAACTGGGGAAAGGCGCTCGACTGCATTCAGTTTTTGTATCCTCTAAAAGAAAAATATGCGGATCGTTTTCGGCTGAATGTGAATACGGTCGTCTGCGCCGAGAACTACACTGAGATTGAAAAGCTCGCGGAGTTTATGTGGCAAAACTTTCGCCTTGATGGACAGTATTTCAATATTGTCAGAGGCGAAACGCTTGTAGGCGACCAGATCAAACAGGTGCCGCCGGAAGTTTTGCCCGACATGTATCGGTTCGTCTCCCGACTGACTAAGCGTTATGGAGATCGAATGTTTGCCGGTGACGATGCCGCGAAGCGCTTCGTTAAGAATGTTGCTTATGTCGGCGCTATCACGACGCATTACCGCACCCAGCACGCCAACTTTCTGGAGCCGACAGCCTGGCCATTCCCTTGCACCGCCGGCGAGACCACTGCGGTGATCGACTACAACGGCGATGTGCGAGCTTGTGAGCTGCGCGAGAAGTTTGCGTCCCTTGCCGATTTTGATTACGACTTTGGCGCGCTCTGGGGCGCGCACGAACGGGAAGTGGAGTTAAAGGCTATCGACGGCGGCAAGGCCTGCTGGTGTACGCATGTATGCTTTATCCACGATTCGATGCGCCACTCGCGCCGAGCTCTGCTGTACGAGTTGCCGAAGAACTATCTACGTCGTGGGGTAGCATGGTAGTGTTTATTGCTTGAGGGCTCCTGATGTCTTAAAGGTGGCGGCCAGTGGACTATACACCTACGCCGATGTGGTGGCTGTTTGTGGCTTGCCAAGATTTGAAGACGACTATTTATGACAAGGTCTTAATCGGTTAGAGATTCAAAACGTGACACAGCGAGACGATCAGGAGACTAGTCGCAAAACCGGCATCGCCTACGCCGCGGCGTTCACGTTGTTTGTTTCAGTGATCTCACTCGGTGGCCTGGGATGGGTTTTGGATCGCTGGTTGGGAACCGCGCCCTGGTTACTGGTCACCGGCCTCGTCTTGGGCGCCGTCGCAGGCTTTTACCAATTCATCAAACTGACTTCAAGACTTTCGTAAAAGTTTAATCAGGGAAGTCCTTGTGGCCCAGTCGAATCTTATCGTCGACGAGGACTTCCATCGGCACGCCCGCGAATCTCGCATACCGCAATAACACCAAAAGTGAAGGCTCCCGCTCCCCTTTCTCATACAAGCTAATACTGGAAGGATAAAGCTTTTCTCCTTTCACGCTCAACTGTTTGATTAACGCAGGTTGAGTCAGACCGAAATGGGTCCGAATCAGCCAGAGCTTCGCACCTAACATTTTGGGTCTGGAACGGTGAGCGCGCCCCATTCTACTTTTCCTCTCCGGATGAGGCGCGGCTTTGCTTGCAAAACTTTCTATTTAGAAATACTCTCTGGCTGACTTTTGGAGAGGCCCGGAACCCATACATCCGGGCGGTGAGCATCTTAGGCGGTTCTCGCTCGCCGGTTAATCATTTCGGATAGGATAAGGGAGCATGCGGCCCAGTGGCAACAGGGCGGGGTTGCCAGTGTGCTCCCTGGGGAGAGCGGTAGTGGGTTTGAGCACCCCTACTACCGCTCTCCGCGTTTCAATTCCGACATGACCGGGCGATCCTGTCCGATCCTCGACATGCTGGAATTTCCTGTGTAAAATCACCCGCTTCGTCAATGAAAGGAATCGCTCACACTCCAATCGAGGGCGCGCCTTCTGTCTCGCGCGACACGAATATCGACGTGCGGTTGATGCGCACGATGGCGGCAGTGGCTGCTTTGGCGGTGAGCGTCAGCTTGCCATTCGCACCCTGGCGGATCACCACGGGACTGCTCCTGGGCGGTCTGTTGTCACTTCTTAATCATCACTGGATGAGGTCCTCCATTGCCGTGGTCTTCGATAACGCCCTGGGCCGGGGAACCAAACCCCGGATCGCGTCGGTCCGCTACGTTCTGCGCTATTTTGTAATTTTCGCGGTCGTTTACGCCGCGTATCAGCTCCACATCGTCTCCCTTACCGCTACGATCGCCGGGCTGTGCACTTTTGTTGTGGCCTTATTGGTTGAAGCTTTCAGAGAGTTCTATCTTGCCATCATCCATCGAGAGGAAATTAGTTAATGTTCTGGTTGCTGGAGACTGCCAAAGCCGCCGAGCACGGCGAGCAAGCGCAAGCGGCTCATCACACCCCAATCATAGTCGAGCTGGTCAATCATTACCTCGGTGAGCCAGTGCATCACCTCCAAATGAAAACCACTTACAAATTCTGGACTTCGTTCTTTAAGTATTTTCATACCACACCGGAGGTAGTTTTTGGGGAATACACGCCTGAGAATGCGATTCCCTGGTACACGGTGATGTTCGTGATCGCCTGCATCCTCAGTGTGACGATTATCTGGATTCTTAAAGGGAAGCTCTCGGTAGAGGAGCCTGGCTCGGGACAACAGACGCTGGAGCTTGGGGTGCTGGCCGTGCGCGATATGTTGACAGACATTGTGGGACCGCACGGTATCAAGTATTTCCCGGTGGTGATGACATTCGCGGTCCTGATCCTGGTCTCGAACCTGATGGGGATGTTTCCACTTTTCCTGGCGCCCACCGCCGCGGTGAGCGTGACGTTTGCCTTAGGACTCAGTTCCTTCCTCTACTACAACTACATCGGAATCAAAGAGAACGGTCTGTTCGGGCATTTGAAGCACTGGGCGGGCCCGGTCTGGTGGATTGCGCCGCTGATTTTCGTTATTGAAGGGATCAGCAACTTCATCCGGCCTTTCTCGTTGGGCATACGTCTTTTCGGTAACATGTTTGCCGATGAACAGGTAGTTAGTACTGTGTCCGGTCTCAAACCCGGGGTGACATATTGGTTGCTTCCGGTCCTGATTATGCCTTTGGGTGTCTTTGTTTCTTTTATTCAAACATTTGTTTTCATACTTCTATCGCAACTGTACTTAAGCGAGGTGTCTCACGCTCCTCATGACGAACACAGCGAGCCTGGGGAACATAGTGCAGTTTCACATCAGGTTCATGGCCCTGAAGGCGAAGAGTTGGCGCCGGCGGTCACCTGAACCTAAAGTAACACTAGTCGCGAATTCGAGCGGCGTCGGGCACCCGCGCCCGCGCACGTTGACGCGTAGGTAACCTGGGTAAGTGCAACTCAAACCGAAAAGAAGCGACATAACCCGGCGATCATAGGTTTGCTTTAGAAGCCAAAGAAGTCTGTCTCGCAGGAGCGCCGTTGTTCGAGGGGCGGTGGATACCGGATGCAGGCGAAATAATACAAACCGAGTTATGGCTTTTGCTACGTTTGAAGTGTCGCACAATTTGCTCTGAGCTTCGGCTCAGAAGGAGAACATACAAAATGAGGAAACTCAGCTTATTTTTCTTCGCGGTAATAGCCATGATGATGGCGGCTGCGCCGGTGTTGGCGCAGGCTCCGGCCGCGGTGCCCGCCGAAAGCGGCGCCGGCTTGAGGGCCATCGCCGCCGGAATTGGCTTTGCGATTGCTGTCTTTGGCGGCGCCATTGGCCAATCACGAATCGGCGCGGCTGCGTGCGAAGGCGCGGCCCGTAATCCGGGTGCGGCAGGCCGCATTCAGACGATGATGATCCTGGGGCTGGCGCTGATTGAATCACTGGTTCTTTTCGCGCTGGTGGTGGTCTTTACTCTGTAGTCCGCGAGGGCGGCAGTAAGTTTTTAAGGACGATGCGAGCAGAGCCTTGGTGCTTTGCTCGCATTTCTTTTCTTTTCCATCGCTGGCGCGGCGAGCGACCTAAATTTGAAGAGGTGTCCTTATTGTTAAAGCTCTCGGAATTTCTTTGTTGTGAGGTAGGCACCGACTCATCAAGTACGATCCGCGAAATCCCACGAAATATTACAAAGAAGATCTTCGGGTTCGTTCGTGTGGTTTCGCCGGATCGATCTTTCCTCGTGACTGACTCTCAAAGCAGGACACTTGCAGCCTTTTGCGTGTCTTCAAAACTGTATGATAGGCTGACAACATTCTCCCAAAACAGCAGCCGCGGCGAGGCGCAAAAGCTCAATGAAAAAATGTCCGAGGTGTGGAACTGAGTATCCAGACACAACCACCCTGTGTCCTTCTGATGGCGTTGCTCTCGAGCAAACCGGCGACTCGCGTATCGGTCAGACGCTCATCGGTAAATACCGAATAGACGAACGCCTCAACGAAGGAGGCATGGGAACGGTTTATCGCGGCACGCATGTCTTGATGGACAAGACTGTGGCCATTAAGGTGTTGCGCCCGGCGCTGGCTGCCGATCAGAAAATCGTCGCGCGCTTCTCGAGGGAAGCGAGGGCCGCCTCCAAAATTTCTCATCCGCACGCGTTGAGCGTTACGGACTTTGGGGAATCCGAAGACGGAGTCGTTTTCCTGGTGATGGAGTATCTCAGTGGCACAACGCTCAAGGAATCCATCAGGCAAAATGGTCCGATGCCCCTTTCCCGTGTCGTCGAGATCATTCGTCAGGTCGGTGGAGCGCTCGATGCGGCCCACGAACAAGGAGTCGTTCATCGAGATCTTAAGAGCGAAAACATCATGCTGTTGGCGACTAATGGGCCAGCGTATGCCAAGGTGCTCGACTTTGGCATCGCCAAGATCAAGGAGCCGGAAGGCGGTTACGATCCGGGACTGACTGCTCCTGATCTGGTAATCGGCACGCCCCAATACATGTCGCCGGAGCAGTGTTCGCACTCACCCGACATTGACGCGCGGTCTGATGTGTATTCGCTCGGTGTCATCGTGTACGAAATGCTGGTGGGGCACGTCCCTTTCACCGATAAGTCGCCGACCGCAATCATGTTGAAACATCTGCAGGAGCCGGCGCCATCGGTTTTGGAAGAGCGGCCTGACTTGCCACCGAATGTGGGGACTGTGATAGCGCGGGCGTTGGCTAAGCGACCCGAGGACCGCTATCAGTCGGTTGGAGCTCTGGTTGAAGATTTGAGCGTCGCCGCGTCCCCAGCCGAGGCCGTCATCCCAGGCGTTTTGCCGTCAGCAAGTCACAGAATTGTTGTTCCGACGCAGAGCGGCTCGGAGACCGATATCAGCGAGGTGAGCGAGGAAACAGTCGTTCGGCCAAGAGTGGACACCAGTTCGCAAGGACAACCGGCGCCGCGAACCAGGGAAATGTATCCAACCTCGCCTCCGGGCAGCCTTAATCCATGGAAGATTTTGATTCCATCGCTGGCCGGACTCTTGGTCATTTTCGCCGTGGTGTACGCGTTTACGAGAACCTCAGAACCGGCTAACAGTAATCAATTCCAGCCGGCGCTCGTTGCGGATCCGAATGGTCAGGCAGTCGAACCTTCACCTCCGGCAACGGGAAGCAGCGAAGCGGGAATTCCTTCGGGTGGGGCCGTAACTAACCAGGCCGACAACTCAAATGTGAACGCCAACGCCAACGCTGAGGCCAACGCGAATGCCGAGGAGACCTTTACCCCTGAGGACATCAACGCCAATACGAACGCTAATACTGAGGGTAATCAAAACTCAAACGCCAACAGTAATCGCAGCGCAGACGTTCCGTTGCCCACTCCTTCCCGCCAGGTGAACACAAACGAGCAAGAGGTGCCGCCCCCGGGCACACCTACTCCGGCGCGTAAACCAAGTGTGGCGCCGCCACCGAGCGCCTCGCCCGCTGCATCGGAAGAGAGATCCTAACAACTCCTTTGGATTCCGAGGCCGCACAGGCTGGCAGGCATCTTAGGTTTAGCCATATCCTTCGGATGTTGTTTGAGCTGAAAAGAGAATGAGAACTTAAGCTTTCTCAGCACGCAGGGCCACGTTGTCTTAGTCCCGCTGCTATCCTGACCTGCTCAAGTAGTTTGGGCAACGAGAACTTGAGAAACGGCTAAGAAGAATGAGGTTTTAGGAGCCATCTCGAGCATTAGAGATTTAAATGTCGGACCACAGTGAACTGATTTCACACCCCACCTAACGGCAAGCACCTGACCGCGCTTGGGCGTAGGCTTCATGCGTGAGATTTGCTGCTCTCAGAGTTGGGTGCGCGGCGGCTAATGGCGGGAGTTGGGTAATGGCATGGATAGAATCGAGATAATTAAGGAGAAATAATAGTGTGGAAGCCATTATCGGATTCAAGCAAAAAAGCGAAGGCCAATAAAACATTTTTCTTTCTACTCATTTTTATCATTGCAAATTTGGCTTCAATAACGACTGTCTGTGTTGGTAGCAGGCCAGAAACTACGAATCGCACTAAGGAAGCCGATGCTGTAGGTACTGAAAAGCGCGACTCTGCAAGTTCCGCTATCGAATTCATCCTCCATTTGACACCACAAGAAAAAGTGGAAAGAGCCAAGCTGATAGAATCACTTCCTATGTTTGCAAAGGCTTCTGAAACGGTCAGCAAGTTTGGTTTTAACGTCACCGCTTTTAATACAAGTCCAGATGCAAGATCCTACCCTGTAAAGGAGTCATTGACTGGCCTAATCTATTTGGGCGAAGACTCCCAACGAATAGGTGATCACACATTTAAGGTCGTTTTTATGGGCCCAACGCATGATCGATTGGACACGATAAGGTTTCAGTCTTTGGGTATACAAACCAAGCAGGCTAGACAACGATTACACGCTTGGTCTAACAATACCCTGACGTCCTTTGAAAAAGGTAAACTTCCAGATGACTTTCTCCAAAAGCTATATGCGGGAGAAAATGTTGGAGATGATGGTATCTTTAATGGCTTTTGTAATGTACAAGTCCTTCAACGCCCAATAAACCCATCTCGCCCAAGCGTTAGCGATCGAATCTCCATAGACCTGATTTTTGATAAGAGGGCAAATTAAGTACAGTTGTAAATGTTAGCATCTAAGGAACTAAGAAATTAGTGGTGTGCCTTTAAAGTCACCGTTTGCTAGCCGGTGAGAGTCCGGTCGCGGTAATCGCCAGAGGCCCACGTGGCTCTATCCCAGTGCTCGACATTTTGGCCACGTGGCTGGCGGTCTGGGACGGGTGGATTTCAACGTGGCGAAGGCGGAATCCTGCCTCTTGCGGGCTGTACTCACAATCTGCATCAACCGGAGCGTGCGAAAACGAGTCTCTAATCAAATCCCTAAGCACGGCTCGCGCGTCTGTTCATGCGAAGCGTTCAGAAGCAGTAGAGCTCGCTTGATCTTCGCTGTGCGTCTGGGCTCAATCGTTCGACACTTCCAGATTCTCTGAAAGGACTATGAGCGAGTCAAACGAAACACTCACTGTGACCGTGCAGTTAAAAGAATTGGATATTCAAAGGGCCAATTTCTGGTTTCAGTTCACCAAATGGTCAACAAAGCTGCTTTTTGTATTGCCGGCAGTATTAGATGTTGCGGCGGTCAATCATAAGAGGAGCGAAATTTAACGTATTAAGAATTGGCGGTGTGCCTTGGGAGTATCGTTGGGCCTCGCAGTTCTGGTAGATCACGAATTGCAATTGCAGTAACCTGCTCTGGGTAGAAATCTCCGGCGGGAGAGGAAAAGTTGAAAATCACAGGCTTTATTTGGCTTGAAGATATCGTTCAAAAGCTTCTGAGGAAACATGCCGTTGCTCAGAATGAAGTTACCGAAGTCTTTGCCAATTCTCCCCGCTTCCACTTTATTGAAAAAGGGCATCGTTCGGGTGAGAATGTTTACAGTGCTTTTGGGCAAACGGATGGCGGGCGTTACTTGGCGATCTTTTTCGTGTATAAAAAGGATGGGAGGGCACTCGTTGTGTCTGCGCGCGAGATGACAGATTCCGAACGGAGACGATATGCGAAGAAATAAAAGTTCTCTTTCAAAGGCACAATCATACAAAGAGATAGGTGAGTTTTGGGATAGTCATGATCTGACAGACTATTGGGAACAAACCAAGCCAGTCAAATTTGAAGTGGAGATAGAATCTGAAGCAACATACTTTCCTGTAGAAACAAGACTCTCGGCTAAATTAGTTTCATTAGCCAAGCGGCAAGGAGTCTCACCGGAAACGCTGCTGAACTTGTGGATACAAGAAAAGGTGAAAAACGAGATTGCTGCTAAATAAACACTGGTTGCACTGAAGGAAGATCGCAGCCGCCAAACAAATCTGTTGTGATTTAGTTCAACAAGAATCTGTAGTTGAGTGGTTAGGTGCGAAGCGCATCTTCAATCATCTCTGTAAACCGTCTGTCGTCTTCGATCGAAATCTCGATATTGAGCACGTAACACGGCACATCAAGGCTGTCCGCCTGCAACTTTACGGCGTCCTTGGCGGTGGTAATGAGGCTGCGGACGCCGGCCGCCTTTGATTTCTGATTGAGAGATTCAATATTCGCCGGCGTATATCGGTGATGATCGGGAAATTCGCGAGTAAATATGGGATTGAGTTCCAGCAGGCGAAGTTGATCGAAGAAAGATTTTGGATTTCCAATCGCACAAAAGGCGGCCACCGGTTGCGGCACCGAGTCGATCTCCTCCTCAACCGTTGACGCTAGTCTGGTAATGCTTCTGACCGTCATGGTCGAAGTCAGGATGGGACTGGAATTATTGAAGCGGCAAATCTCCTCCTTCAACGACAGCAGGTTCCCACTCTGATCTGCTCTGGTAACAATTATGCAGTCAGCCCGCGAGACTTCGCTTCGAGGTTCTCGCAGCCGGCCATAAGGAAGGAGTCGGCCGCCACCCCATGGGTTGGTGGCGTCGATAACCAGCAGATCAAGATCGCGCGCCAGTCGAAGATGCTGGAAACCATCATCGAGGACAAATACATCTGCGCCGAGATTCTCTTTGACCCACTGGCCGGCGGTAGCGCGATCTGCATCGCTCACCACGGCAGCAAGTCCTTTTAGGTTTTGAGCCAATAGGAAAGGTTCGTCGCCCGCCTCCGCTGCGGTGGCTAAAACTGTCGAGCCGTCTGATACCAAAACCCGTGCCCCAGGATTCACGCGACCGTACCCGCGCGTGAGCACACATACGCGTCTCTGGCTGCGAGCCAGGATGCGGCACACCTGTTCAACTAGAGGTGTTTTGCCGGTGCCGCCCGTCGTTAGGTTTCCGACGCTGATCAACGGCGCATCGAGCCTCGTGATCGAGAGCAAGCCTTTCTTGTAAGCAGCGAGCCTAGTCTTCGTCACTGCTCGGTACACCAGGCTTAAAGGTGGAAGAACGAGGTTGGAAATCAGGCTCATGTACGAAAAGTAGTTAACTCGGTTGGCTCTTACCTTCTTGTCGGTTCGAGAGTATTGGATTCAACAGCTCCAGCGTGCGCTCAGTTGCTCCCATGTTCTGTTCAACCAACTTTCTGCCCTTTTGCCCAAGTTCATCGCGCCGACGCTTGTCACTCAGCAATTCTTTAAGCACAGTCGCCAATTCGACTTCTGCTCGCGGCTGGGATACCGGGGGCAACTGTATGATCGCCCCATCCTCAACAAACTGGTTAACAATGGCCTCGAAGTTATGTGTCAGCGCGCCCGTCACAATCGCCGCGCCAGCCGCCGCGGGTTCGAGAATGTTATGCCCGCCACGGTTGGCAATGCTTCCGCCAACGAATACGACAGAGGCAAGCGAATATAGCGCCGGCAGCTCACCAATGGTGTCAAGCAGAATTACGTCACAGTTCGCATCCGTCGATTGGGCGGTGGCTGTTCGCTTGGTCCAAGTCAGACCCGACCCGGCGAGCAACGATGCAACTTCCGCGAAACGTTCCGGATGCCGCGGCGCCAGCACCAGCCGCGGTTTCTCAGCAGTGTCGGTTCGCAGTTGCCGCAGAGCGTTAAGCACGATGCTCTCTTCGGGAGCGTGCGTGCTGGCGGCCAAAATCACCGCGGCGTCGTTTGAAATGTTGAATCTTTTCCCTAAATCGGTTGTGAGCGTATTCGGCCCAGACATCGTTCCAGCGTCAAATTTCAAGTTGCCGGAAACAAAGATCCTGGCCGGGTAAAGGCCGAGCCGCTGGATTCGTTCGGCGTCAGCATCCGTTTGCATTACCGCCAGACTAAGACAATCCAAAACGCGCGAGACGAACCCTTTTATCAACTTGTAACGCCGAAAGGATTGGTGTGAGAGCCGTCCGTTTACGATCGCCACTGGTATCTGCTGCGAGTAACACTCGCGCAAGAATCCCGGCCATAGCTCGGTTTCCATTAGGAGTACAGCGGAAGGTTTGACTGCTTTGAGGGCGCGCCGAACCGTCCAGCGCCAGTCGAACGGAAAGTAAATTACTTTGGCCGCCTCTTGAGCAAATACTTCGCAAGCCAAATTGTTACCTGTCAGAGTGATGGTTGAAACTACGATGAGTCGATCCGGAAAGCGTTCGCGGATCCTCTTCACGAGTGGCCGAGCAGCTTGGGTTTCCCCGACCGAAACGCAATGAATCCAAACCACTGGATTTCCTTCAGACTCGATCGGCGCCAGCAGACCAAGTCGTTCGCGAAATCCAGTTACATACTTCCCATGACGAAGGCCGTCGAAAAGAAATCGAGGAAGGAGTAGGAGAAAGCCAAGCGTTAAGAGCAGACTATAGACGAAATACATGGTCGCCGAAGGCGGGTTATCGGCATGACCCCGCTACTCGCGCTTCATCCGTCGAGTCTCCTGCCGAAGGGATTTATTTGGCTCGTTCAATATAACGTCCTTCGCCAGGAGCCACACGGATTCGGTCTCCCTCATTTATGAAAGGCGGAACGGTGATAGTAACTCCGTTCTCAAGCGTGGCTGGTTTATTGACGTTGGAGATGGTGGCCCCTTTCAGGACGGGCTCGGTGCTCGTTACGGTGAGTTCCATTGATGGAGGAAGGTCGATCCCAACCGGGGCGCCATCATAAAACTCGGTCTGAAGTCTAAGTCCGGGACTCAACCATTGGGCTGCGTCCCCGAGATCGTCGTCGCTAAGGGCGATCTGCTCGAAATTCTCGGTATTCATGAAGTGATGGTGGGAGCCATCGGAATAAAGATATTCCATCTCGTGTTGTTCCAAGCTCGCCCGTTCCACGGTGTCGGCAGACCGGAACCGGTGCTCAAAGGATGTCCCGGTTTTGATATTCCGGAGTTTGGTTTGCACCATCGCGCGTAGATTACCCGGCGTGTGATGCCGGAACTCCACGACCTTGCACGGCTGACCTTCGAAAACGATCACCATGCCGCGTCGAATCTGCGTTGCTGGGATAGCCATGAACTATTCAACAGTCTCCTAAAGAAAATTTAAGTGTTTAAGCTCGGCCTGGAATTTAGGCGGGCCTCGCAGTTCCCTGGCGAAACGCGTAGTCTAGCGAGGCATCTGGGTTTTTGTCCAGCACCGGACCCCTAGCGGAAGCGATTGTTAAGTGTTTTCGGATAAAGAAAAAGGGCGACCTTCACCGAGTATTGACTCTTCGGATCTGCCACCCTTTTTGAGGAGCCCACCTACCTCAATTGCCTTAAACGTTGGGCTTTCGGCTGGGTTCCAAAAAGAGTCAGGCTGCCCGAGCCCGTGGAACTCGCCGTTGCCGAGCGATGCGGTCCAACCACTTTTGGGCCGCTTCGTAATGGGGAAAGCGTCGCTCGTCAACCCGAAAGGCGTGAGTGTGATAATAGCGCCGGCCCTTTATCATTCGAGCTGGATGTTTAATATGAAGCATCTCGTGATAGAGGATGAACTGGACAAACCATTCGGGTATTTCAACTGAGTCAAGCGTCTTACTAATCGTTATGGTGTCATAAACACGATCATGATGTCCCAGGATGTTGCGAGTTCGGCGCTGGGACCAGGTGAGTGTCGGTGGTGTCAGCTCGCCGCCAAAATAACGGCGATTGAGTTTTCGAAACATCTTATCCAGATTGTAGGCCTCTCCCTGTGCCGACGAGATCAACTTGCGGCCCCGCCGCCGCCGGGCGAGGTCAGCAGAACGCATCACCTCGGGAGTCAGAGAATAATCCTGATACACTCGATTGTGTACGTCCGGGATTCTTTTCCCTAACAGTCTCGCTACCAGTACGAAGGCAAGGGCGCGCAGCACGTCGGGCGGGGAGTTCTTACAGATATCTGACAAGCGTACGTACACACGGCCTGAACGGATCCTGATGGTATGGTGCAAACCAGCGTAGGGATAGAAGCGGACTTCAATCTCGGGTACCGGACGGTTGTTTCCGAGGTGCCTGAACGCGTCCCCAAAAAATTTTTTCACTTCATTCATCGGAGTGCTCCATTACAAAGCGGAACAGGAGGCCGGGAGTTAGAGAATTACTCTCGAATTCCGAAAGGGAAAGAAACCTTTCAACCCTGGCTGCGGATTGGTGACTCCGGTTGTAGGGTCAGCTCCAGCGTGGAATCATCTTAAGTAGCTCACGCCTGAGGCGTCAAACACTTTCGGCCAGTTCGCAAAAATGCCTGTAAAAGAGCGATTTCTGCGCTTTAGGAATCAGCGCACAGAGCTTACCGGCTGAGTCTCGAAAGGTAACTCTAACCGTCACAGTGATTTATCAGCCTGAAAACAGAAATCAGGCTTTTTGAGATCCCTCGCTTTCGATGAGGTGCCGGACTCCAGGGTGCTCTCTGCAACGGCGGCTCGGAATACTGCTAAGTACAACTGTTTGCAGGGATCTTAATGATTACCTTATACTGCGCAAGGTGCTGCCAGACGCATCTGAAGGGCCTTGGCGCCTTCGATACGCAAAGAAGATCGCGTTGCCGCCAAAATATGACTGAATCAGCCCGGAAACGAAACACCTAATGCCCCGTCGCAACGCAAACCTTCAAACCTCAGAAAAGACGACTCCTGATTCCCGCGGCCAAGCAGTCCTGGCAGCTTTAATCAAGGAACACCTGGTTACCGGCGAGGCAGTCGGCTCTCGCGTGTTATCGGACCGTTTTTCACGGGGCCACGGCTGGAGCCCTGCCACGATCAGAAACGTCATGGCGGAACTCGAGGAGGCAGGTCTCGTTGAACAGCCGCATACTTCGGCCGGCCGCGTGCCGACTGATAAGGGTTATCGCTACTACGTCGACAATATGGTGGGAGAGGCACGACTGTCTCGCGCCGATCTCAAGGCAATCGATGGGGTTTTTGTCTCGAACCGGCTCGAGTTTCCCTTCTCTCCAGAGCGCCTGATGGAAAAGGCGTCTCATGCACTTTCAGAACTTTCAGAAAACGTCGGGATCGTCGTATCGCCATCGCTTGCTGAAAACCGGCTGAGTCATATTGAGTTCCTCCAGCTCTCTGACCAGCGGATCCTGGTGGTGCTGGTAACCACTTCTAATACCATCCATAACAAGATCATTAGAGTTGAAGAGAAACTCACGCAGGACGAGTTGGAGCGCACCGCACGTTACTTAAACACGGAATTCGCAGGCAAGAGTCTGATTGGCATTCGCGCCGAAATCCTGGAACTGATGAGAGAGGAGAAGGCCCTTTACGACCGGCTCCTGCGGAATGCAATCCTGCTTTGTGACGTGAGTCTGGAAGGTGAAGAATCGAGCGGCGGCGAGGTGTACGTCGATGGGGCGTCCAACATGCTAACCAAGCCGGAGTTTGTGGATGTTGACAGGATGCGCGAGCTGTTTCGCACTTTCGAAGAGAAGTCGCGACTGATCAAGATTCTGAACGAGTGTGTATCCCGCGAACCTGCCTTTCCCGGCGACGTGAATGTGGTCATCGGACGAGAGCATCCAACTTCCTCGATGCGAAACTGTGCTCTCATCACGGCGCCTTACCGGATTGGCTTCAGCGAGAACCCGGGAACCTTGGGAGTCGTGGGACCGATGAGAATTGAATATTCCCGCATCATGGCTATGGTAAACTACATGGCTCGACTCATCGAGCGCCGGCTGGGTGAGGAAACTCCACTTTACTGACCGTACAGATTAGGCACATCCCCTTTAAGTTTTGGAAACTTTAACTTATGGCCTCTGACAAGAAACGTGGTCGCTGGAATCGCATTCCAATCAACTTCCCGGATGCTGAAGAAGAAGGTGATCCGGCGGAACTGGAACCTGAGGAACCTAGTTTGGCCGCTAGTGAAGCCGATGAAGGATTTTTTTTGGACGATTCGAACCCGACGCCGGCGGCGAGAGATCCCTATCAACTAGTCGAGGAGACATTCATTGAGGAATCGCCGGAACCGCCGTCGAAACCTGTTACCGGCGAGCTTGGCGGGCCTTTAACCGCGGAATTCGTGGCCACGCGGTCGGAATTGAAACGAGTTGAAGCAGAGTTGGACGACCTCAAAGATCGTTTAGCCCGCCGGCAGGCTGATTTCGAGAACTATCGTAAGAGAATAGAGAAAGAACGGGCTGACACCTACGAGCGGGCAGTCGGCGAGATTGCTGCAAAGCTGCTGCCGGTGCTCGACAACCTCAAGCGTGCGCTGGATGCGGAAGCTTCGGTTGAGTCGAGTGAATCAGACGAGTTTCGCCATTTTCTGAGTGGGGTCGATCTCATATCCAAGCAACTGAGCGGCGTGCTCGAGGCTTTGGGTGTGAAGCCTATTGTGGCAGAAGGTGAGCGTTTTAATCCTCATATTCACGAGGCTGTCGTTTCGGAACCAACGGATGAATACGAGCCCGACACGGTGATGCAGGAAATCCTCCAGGGTTACCGGCTCGGCGACAAGCTAATCCGACCTGCGTTAGTAAAAGTGGCGGTAAAGAAATAGCCGATGGGAAAAGCGATCGGAATAGATCTGGGAACGACTAATTGCTGCGTGGCAGTGCTGGAAGGCGGCGCAGTTCAGATTGTCCCCAATAAAGAGGGTGGTCGAACGACTCCAAGCGTAGTTGGCTTTACCGACAAAGGTGAACGGTTGGTAGGACAAATAGCCAAGCGTCAGGCGGTCACCAACGCGGCTAATACGGTTTACGCGGTCAAACGTCTGATTGGCCGGAAATTTAATTCCCCCGAGATCCAGCGGATGCGTGAAACGTGCGCTTTCGAGCTGGTCGATTCGCCGAACGGTGACGCACGGGTGCGGGTGCAGGGTCGCAGCTACAGTCCGCCGGAGCTGTCGGGCATCGTGCTGCAGCGATTGAAGGCTGCCGCCGAAGATTTTCTCGGAGAACCGATCACCGATGCGATCATTACCGTTCCGGCTTATTTTGACGATACGCAACGCCAGGCAACGAAGGACGCCGGCAAGATTGCCGGGCTAAAGGTCGAGCGGATCATCAACGAACCAACGGCTGCCGCGCTCGCGTATGGATTGGGAAAAGCCGGTGTGGAGCGTATTGCGGTTTACGATCTGGGTGGAGGCACGTTTGATATTTCCATTCTCGAGATGAACAACGGCGTTTTCGAAGTGCTATCTACTTCAGGAAACACTTTTCTCGGCGGCGAAGACCTCGACGAGAGAATCATGAACTGGATGGCGGAGCAGTTCATTTCTGACCACGGAATTGACTTGCGGCAGGATCGACTTGCGCTCCAGCGTTTGAAAGAAGTTGCCGAGCGGGCTAAGTGCGAACTCTCCTCGGCAACCGAAACTAATATCAACCTGCCTTTTATCGCCGCGGATGCAACCGGGCCAAAGCACTTCAATCGGACATTGACGCGCGAGGAATTTGAACGGCTGGTAGCTGACTTGATTGAGCAGACAGTTGATCCCTGTCGCAAAGCTCTGGACGATGCAAAACTAAAGGCAGAAGACATTGACAAAGTGATTTTGGTAGGCGGGCAGACACGTTCGCCAATTGTTGAGCGGACAGTCGAAAGGATTTTCAGTAAAAAAGCGTCAGCAGAGATCAACCCGGATGAAGTTGTGGCGATGGGGGCGGCCATCCAGGGCGGAGTTCTGACGGGCGACATTAAAGACATTGTGCTGCTTGATGTGTTGCCGTTGAGCCTGGGCCTGGAGACGCGGGGAGGTTTGTTTACGAAGATTATCGAACGCAATTCGACCATCCCGCTGCGGAACAGTTTGACGTTTACCACGGTTGTGGATAATCAGGCATCAGTCGAGATTCACATCTTGCAGGGAGAGCGCGAAGTGTCGGCGGGCAATCGTTCATTGGGAAAATTTGAGCTGGTGGGTATTCCTCCAAGCCCGCGAGGCGTGCCCCAAATTGATGTTTCATTTGAGGTCGATGCGAACGGGATCGTGTCGGTTTCGGCTCAGGACAAGGCCACCGGACGAGAGCAGCAGATGCGCATCACGCCGACGTCTGGTTTGACTCCCGACGAGATTGAACGCCTGATAAGCGAAGCCGTTATGTTTGCGGAAGCCGACCGCGATGCCAAGCAGCAGGTCATCTTACTCAACAAACTGGAATCGCTGCTGCGGAATACGCAAAAATCGTTTGCCAAATTCGGAGGACTACTGTCGGAAGGTGACCAGGACGCTGCCGACCGAGCATTCGTGGAATCAGATGCCGCCATCAGCACCAGGAATTTGGAAGATATTAATAAAGCGCTCAACGCTCTAGAGCGCGTGGCTGGTAACCTTACTTCGGCCATGATGAACCCGACCGCCAATATTACTCCGCATGAGGTCGAGGAGCCGCGTTAACATCCCACGTGGCACAGACTTCAGTCTGTGAGCTGACAATCCACGTGGCATAGACTTCAGTCTGTGAGCTGACAATCCACGTGGCATAGACTTCAGTCTGTGAGCGGACATTTCACGTGGCACAGACTTCAGTCTGTGAGCGGACATTCCACGTGGCACAGACTTCAGTCTGTGAGCGGACATTCCACGTGGCACAGACTTCAGTCTGTGAGCGGACAATCCACGTGGCATAGACTTCAGTCTGTGAGCGGACATTTCACGTGGCACAGACTTCAGTCTGTGAGCGGACATTGAGCTGCTGGTAACCACAGACTGAAGTCTGTGCCACATAGATAAAGAAAAATGAGAGGTTAGAACGCAAGAAGGATGGAAAAACGAGATTACTATGAAGTACTCGGGGTAAGCCGCACGGCAACCGACCAGGAGATAAAAAGCGCCTATCGCCGGTTGGCGGTTCGTTATCATCCCGACAAAAACCCCAACGACTCGAGCGCCGAGGACAAATTCAAGGAGGCCGCCGAGGCTTATTCGATCCTGGCCGATGCGGAGCAGCGCAGACGCTACGACCGCTTTGGCCATGCTGGAGTGTCCAGCAGCGCTGGGGCGAGCTGGGGCGCCCCCGGCTTTGGCGGTTTCGAGGATATTCTCGGCGACCTGTTCGGGTTCGGCGATGTGTTTGGAGGCGGGCGCGGCGGTTCCAGACGATCCACCGCGCAGCGTGGCGCGGACCTGCGTTACGATCTCGAGATCACCCTCGAAGAATCTGCCAATGGAATGACGGCGCAGTTGCGGATCCCTCGGCTCGAGACCTGTGGCACTTGCAAGGGCTCTGGCGCGGCCGCCGGAACTGAGCCAGAAACTTGCCATACTTGTGGTGGGACGGGTCAGGTGCGTTATCAGCAGGGTTTCTTCTCTGTGGCCAGGACCTGCCACGCGTGCCGCGGAGTTGGAAAAGTTATTAAGAGTCCATGCGCGGATTGCCGCGGCGCCGGTCGCGTTGAGCGCGAGAAACAGATGGAGGTCAAAGTTCCAGCCGGAGTTGAGACGGGATCTCGTCTGCGGGTGCAAGGCGAAGGAGAAGCCGGCGTCAACGGAGGTCCTGCCGGAGATCTGTATGTGGTAATTCATGTCTCAGCGCACGCACAGTTTGAGCGCCAGGGAAGCAATTTGTACGCGGCCGTGCCCATAACTTTTACTCAAGCGGCGCTTGGCGCTGAGATTTCAGTTAAGACGCTTGATGATCAAGAAAAGCTAAAAATTCCGCTGGGTACACAGACCGGTACAGTGTTTCGTTTGCGTGGCAAGGGCATGCCGACCCTCGGAGGGCGCGGTCGTGGCGATCTCTTTATCTCAGTTACAGTCGTAACGCCAACGTCCCTGACGCGGGAACAGCGCAAGCTGCTCGAGCAACTGGCTATGATTGAAGACAAGGACCTCGAGGATAGAGGTTTGGTAGATAAAGTTCGCGACATATTCGGCTGAGGTTTTTAATTCTATGCTTAGTTCCCCGTTTTGCATGCTGCGATTGACGGCAACCGCGCTGCTGCTTATTTGTTTCCTGCTCACAGTCAACGCTCAAGACCGCCTGGAAAAGTGGAACGAATTTGATTTCGCCTCCAGCTCGATCAAAAAGGCGGACATCGCCGAGCTCGAGCTCTACGAGCTAAAACTTTTGCGGGGCATCGTTTTCGGGCGTCATGGACGCGTCTTTAAGGACGTCGCCATTAAGAAATATCTGGCGGAGCGCCCGTGGTACAAGGAAAACCCCGAGTTCCAGAATTCGCTGCTGAATGACGTCGAGCGCCGCAATCTCGATCTCATCCGCGATGCCGAGGCAAGCAAGCACGAACAAGTAGAGCCGGGCGACATGCGCTACTATCGCCAGCGGCAGCTCACCAGAAAACAACTCGGAACCCACAGCCAATCGGAGTGGGCGGTGCTTTATGCTGAGATTGAGGCGATTCACGGAAAACGCTTCGACGATCAGCCGTGGCTGCAGCAGTACTTTGAGGAGCGTTACTGGTATCGGCCTAACGATCGGTACGATGCGAAACAGCTAACCTCGATCGAGCGAAAGAACCTCCAGACCATCGCCGGGGCGCAGAAGACGCAGCGTAAGCTGGCGTTAGCGCCCGGCGACATGGAGCTGTTCGAGAATTGTTTAATTACCGAGAAGATGTTAAAGGGCCTCAGTCTGCACGAGCTGCGGTTGTTGCGAAATGAGATTTATGCTCGGCATGGCCGCCAGTTTCGCGCGCCGTGGCTGCAGCAATACTTTTGGAGCCAGCCCTGGTACGAGCAGAACGAAGATTTTCAAGACGAGCAATTGACCGGCAGCGATAAGCAGAACGTCGAGACGATCGTGGCCTATGAGAAGCGGATCCACGATGGGTTGGGAACGAAACCGATCACCCGAGCGTTGCTGGAAGGCTTATTCGTTGAAGATGCGAACAAGATGCGTCAGGAGATTTACGCTCGTCGCGGCAAGGTATTTAAAGAGCCATGGCTCCAGAAATACTTTTCCAGTTTTGATTGGTATAAGCCAGATCCGCAGTTCACCGAGAATTCGTTGACTGCCATCGAGCAGAAAAATATTGCTACGCTGTTGGCTTATGAAAAAAAGGCGGTGAGCTCATTGAGCGTCATCGAAGGTTGATAAGGCCTACCCTTAGGTCTCGCGTGCCGAGACCCGAAGACCAGAAGGAGTTGAGTAATGTCAAACCTCACGCCCCGCTTCAGAGTATTTGTATTTCTGACGTTCCTAATGTTTTTGGCGCCGAGCGTTTCTGCGCAGGAGAACCTCTCTGCTCAGGGGAAAGAGGTCTACGACCAAATCAAAGGGTTTTCACTTAGCGGCGGGGCTTATGCGGCCCAGTCGCTTGTTATTAAACGCGATCGGGTCGAGATGACCTTCAATGGCACTTTTTACGTGACCAGCCCGGTCGAGGGACGCGTGACCGGTGCGGTCTTTTTGGGCGAAGGAAATCTCACTGCTGAAATTCCTCCCGGCGAATTTGAAAGAGACAACGTTCGGCGGCTATTGGGAAACGACGGTCTCCAGTCAGATTTCAAAACTGCCGTTTTCAGGTTCACCGATGACACGTTTGGTGAAATCAGCAAGGGCCGGAGCCTGGAGACCGGCTCAAGTGACCGGGCTCAAAAGCTGGCGCTGGAAATTGGATCTCGGATACTGAAGGAAACCGGTGCTAATCTTTCAGCCCGCCTGGCGTTATCAATTCTGAACGAAGAGAAGCCCGGAATTTTCTTTGGCAGTTTTGACGGTGGCAAAAAAGGCCGCTTCAGTTTTCTGCGCGATCATCAAAATCGGATCCCAGTTGCCAATTTCGGATTGAATGCGGGTGAGAAAGGTCTCATCTTCAAGTACAAGTCGGACGACTATGAAAACGAGGTTTGGACAGCCTTCTACGGGTTAGAGGATTATCAGCAGGGCCGCGTCGTATACTCCGACGTTAATGACTTGATTGACGTTGCGCACTATGACATGGACCTCGATCTGCGCGATCACAAGAAGCTGGTCCGACTCAGAGCTGCCGTACGGGCGCAGCCACGTTTCGCGAAATTGCGCGCTATCTCTTTTCAGATCGGAGAGGCACTTGGGGAGGTTGACAATCTGAGACTGAAAAAGCAGTTGCGCCTCAAACAAGTTCGCCACGGTCAAACAGAATTAGCGGCAGTTCAGGAAGATTGGGAAGGCGGGTTGACCGTTTTTCTTTCCCAACCCACACAAATTGGCAAGCCACTTGAGCTGGAGCTGTCGCTGGAGGGCGATTTCCTCTATGACGCCCAAACTGTGGCAGACTCTCACTACCCCAGATCTACGACCAGTTGGTTTCCGCGACACGGCTACCTGGACCGCGCAACCTTTGATCTAACGTTTCGTCATCCAAAACGGCTCCGGGTGGCCAGCGTGGGAAATCGCCTGAGTGAAGAACCCGATTCTCAGGATAAAGGCATTGTGGTGACGAGATATCGGATGGAGCAACCGGTGCCCTTGATAACATTTGCTCTGGCTCGCTTTGAGCGCCACCCTGATACGGTGAAGTGGGAAAAAGGAGATCCGCCGATTCCTCTGGAATTCAATTCCATGCCAGGCTCCCATGTGGCCATAAAGGAGGACTTTATTCTCGCCGAGCTTAGCAACTCGGTTCGTTACTTTACGCTGTTGTTTGGCAAGTATCCGTATCCCGTTTTTGGTGGAGCGTTTCATCCGTTTGGTTTTGGACAAGGGTTTCCCACCCTGCTAATGATCCCTGACGCGGATCGGGCGAGCAAGTTTACCTACGTCTTCATCGCTCATGAGACCGCTCATCAGTGGTGGGGAAACATGATCGCCTGGCGCTCGTATCGCGATCAGTGGCTCAGCGAAGGTTTTGCCGAGTACTCGGGAATCCTCTATACCGGAGTTAGAGAAGGGACTGGCGCTCGGGATGATTTACTGGGGCGTTTGCGCAGTTCGCTGAAGGAGCCGCCCATGACCGAAACCGGACCAGGCAAGGGCCGATTGGTGGATGTGGGCCCGATCATACTTGGCCACCGGCTTAGCACAAGAAAAACGCAAGGTGCGTATCAAACGCTGATCTATAACAAGGGCGCCTTAGTTCTTCGCATGCTTCATTTCCTTCTCAGCGATCCTGCGACCGGCGAGGACCGTGCGTTTTTCGATATGATGACAGATTTTGTCGGGCGATATCGTGACCAGGCTGCATCGACGGATGATTTTCGTCGGGTAGCAAATGAGCATTTTGCCAGATCGCCGATTGGGAAAAGATACCGTTTAGATAACCTTGACTGGTTCTTCAGGCAATGGGTTCATTATTCCGACATGCCCTCGTATCAGATGGAGTACAAATTACAGGATGAGCCCGATGGAAAAGTTCTGCTGACCGGAACAGTAACCCAACAGCACGTGCCTTCGGATTGGTTCATGGTGCTGCCGGTGACTATCTCATTTGGCGGGGATCAGGTAGCTCGGGGAACGGTGCACGCTCATGGACCGAGTGCTCAGTTTCAGATTAGACTCCCAGCGCGACCAAGAAAAGTTGAGCTGGACCCTCAGCATTGGATCATCTCTCAGAGTACTTCGACGAAAGCCAACTGAAAGTTTTATTAGGAAGCGCTTTCCGCCGGTGGGAGAACAAGGGTCTGATGCAAATGTTGTTTTACAATCGATAGCGGGCGCCGGCGCGGCGGAGCGCTTCGTCTTGTAAGTCGATATTCTG
>Ga0187893_10004982_pt1 | contig 24452 bp, 33 predicted proteins | sample MA1701074metaG_FD_139574 | JGI IMG/M metagenome (GOLD analysis project Ga0187893, IMG submission 139574) | White microbial mat communities from a basaltic lava cave in the Kipuka Kanohina Cave System on the Island of Hawaii, USA - MA170107-4 metaG ...
CGAGCCCGTCGCCGTCCTGGTCCTCGTCGCGCTGCGCCACGCGCTCCGCCGCGTCGTAGCGGGTGAGGCGGTCGATGCGGCCGTCGCCGTCGCGGTCCTCGCGCTCGGTCGCGAGCCGCCCATCCCGATAGACGGCGACTCGATTCCGGAAACCGTCGCCGTCGGGGTCCTGCTCCTCGCGCGCGAGCTGGCCGTTCCGGTAGAAGCTCCAGGCGTCGGGCGCGCCGTCGAGGTCGTTGTCGCGGCGCACGCGCACCAGCTGGCCGTTCTTGTACTCGGACACGAGGTCCGGCCGCCCGTCGGCGTTGCGGTCCTCCTCGACGCGGAGCTCCTGGCCAGTCACCGGGTCGCGCCAGACGCTGCGGTCGGGCACGCCGTCCGCGGTGTCGTCGAAGAGCTCGCGCGCGACCTGGCCGTTCTGGAGGTGGATCCAGTGGTCGGGGCGGCCGTCGCCGTCGCGGTCGAGGACGCGGTCGGCCGGCACCGCGAGGACCTGCTGGACAGGAGCCGGGGCGCGGCCGGGCGCGGGCACGGGCGCCACGGCCAGAGGCGACGCCTCTTCCGCGAGCGGCGCCGGCTGGGGTGCGCGCTGGGGCGCGCCGGAGCGGAGCGCAGCGAGCTCGTCGGCGATGCCCACCCGCCCGGCCGCGGGCCGCTGCGGGGTGCTCACGCTCGCGCTGCCCGTGGCCATGCTGGGTCCGCTCGCGCGCGAGGTGACCTTTCCGCCGCGCTGCTGGAGCTCGCGCTCGAGCGCGCCGAGCTGCTCGCGCTCGTGGGCCACCTGCGGATCTACGCTCGCGACCTTGCCCTGCGTCTGGCGGAGGCGCGGATCGAGCGGCACCTCGTCGTCGCCACTCACGGCGTCGCCGAGCTTCTCCGCGCCGACGGCCATCAGCTTGAACGGGAAGAGCAGGATCGCGAAGGGCGCCGTCGCGATCTTCACCGCCGGATGCGGCTCCGTCTTCGTGACCTTCTCGGCCTCCTCGACCACGCCGCCACCCGCGATCGAGGCGTAGCCGCCCGGGCAGCCGGGGGTCTCGCCAGGCTCGGGCATCGGCATCGTCTCGCCCGGCATCAGGATCGTGGCGCAGGCGCCGCGCTCGACCATCGGCGTGCGGTAGACGCCGCCGGTCGTGGTGCCACCACAGGCGAGGGTGAAGAGCGCGAGGATCAGCAGCAGCGTGGACAGCGTTCGCATGGGGCTCCTGGGACGGGACGCAGCGGCCCGGTCCACTCGGATGCAAGATTCGTGCGCGAGCGCGTGCGCCCAACGCAGCGCGGGCCGAAAGCGCCGGCCGCGCGCTCTCTCCGCACCGACGCCTGCGCCCGGCTTGCCGGAGGCGCGCGGCGGGCGCCGGGGGAACGGATTTTCCCAAAACGAGGAAAACGGGCGGCGCTACGTTGGCTCGGCATGTGCGGGCGCTTCACGCTCACGCGCTCGGCGGCGGAGATCGCGGAGCACTTCGGGCTCGGCTCCGTGCCCGAGCTCGCGCCGCGCTTCAACGTCGCGCCGACGCAGGATGTCCCGAGCGTGCGGCTGCGCTCGACGGGCGAGCGCGTGCTCGAGCTGCGGCGCTGGGGGCTGGTGCCGCCCTGGGCGAAGGACGTCGCGGCGGGCGCGCGCCTGATCAACGCGCGCGTGGAGAGCGTCGCCGAGCGCCCGGCGTTTCGCGATGCGCTCCGCTCGCGGCGCTGCCTTGTCCCCGCCGACGGCTTCTACGAGTGGCAGGGGCGGGCGGGCCGGCGCCGGCCGCACCACCTCGCGCTCCCGGGCGGCGGCCTCTTCGCGATCGCCGGGCTCTACGCGCGCTGGCTCGGCCCGGGCGGCGAGGTCGTCGACTCGTGCACGCTCCTCACCCGGCCGGCGGCGGGCGCCGTCTCGGCGCTCCACGACCGGATGCCGCTGATCGTCGATCCCGACGGCTACGAGGCCTGGCTCGGCCGCGCGGACGACCCGGCGCCACTCCTCGCCGCGCTGCCCGAGGCACTCGGCGGGACGCTCGTGGCCCGCGCCGTGGACACGCGCGTGAACGACGTCCGGAACGACGACCCCGCCTGCCTCGAGCCGCCCCGGGAGGCGGAGCTGCCTCTCTTTCCCCGGTAGGGGCTATGGTCCCCACATGGCGGACGGGTACGAGCGGCTCGGCGTCACGGACAAGACCTTCCTCGACCTCGAGCGACCGAACGAGCCGCAGCACATCGCCGCGGTCACGGTCTTCGAGGCGGGGCGCCTCGCCCGCCCGGACGGCGGCATCGACATCGAGCGCGTGCGCGCCTACGTCGCCTCGCGGCTCCACCGCATGCCGCGCTACCGCCAGCGCCTCGCCTGGATCCCCGTCGAGAACCACCCGGTCTGGGTGGACGACCCGCACTTCCAGATCGAGTACCACGTGCGGCACACGGCGCTCCCGCGCCCGGGCGACGAGCGCCAGCTGAAGCGGCTCGTCGGGCGGCTCGTCTCGCAGCCGCTCGACCGCGAGCGGCCGCTCTGGGAGTTCTGGGTCGCGGAGGGGCTCGAGGGCGGCAAGCGCTTCGCGATCGTGAACAAGGTCCACCACTGCATGATCGACGGCATCTCGGGCGTCGATCTGATGGCGATCCTGCTCGCGCTCGACCCCGACGCCGAGCCCGAGCCGAGCCCGCCCTTCGAGCCGCGGCCGGCGCCCGGACCGCTCGACCTCGTGGCCGGCGAGGTCGGCCGGCGCGTCACGAGCTGGGTCGGCGCCCTCGGCCGCACGCCCGGCGCGCTGAGCCAGCCGCGTGACCTCGCGGACCGCGTGCGCGAGAGCGTCGCCGCGGTGGGCGAGACGCTCGGCGCCGCCTTCCGTCCGGCTTCGGACACGCCGATCAACCAGCCGCTCGGGCCGCACCGTCGCTTCGATTGTCGCGATCTCGACCTCGCGCGCATCCGGGCGGTCAAGGACCGGCTCGGCGGCACGGTGAACGACGTGGTGCTGGCCACCGTGGCCGGGGCGATGCGGCGCTTCCTCGAGCTGCGCCGGCTCGACGTGGACCGGCTCCGCATCCGCGCGAACGTGCCGGTGAGCCTGCGGAGCCGCGACGAGCGCGGCACGCTCGGGAACCGCATCGCGCTCCTCATGGCCGAGCTGCCCGTGGACGAGCCGGTCGCGGTGGCGCGCCTCGCCCGCGTGCGCGAGACGATGGAGCGCCTCAAGTCGTCGCGGCAGGCGCTCGGCGCCGAGGTGCTCGCGGCCGTCTCGGAGTGGACCAGCGCCACGCTGCTCTCACTCGCCGTGCGCGGCTCCGCGCGCGGCCGGCCCTACAACCTGGTCGTCACCAACGTGCCCGGGCCCCAGATGCCGCTCTACCTGCTCGGCGCACGCATGGAGCGCTGCTACCCCGTCGTGAACCTCCAGCCGAAGCAGGGGCTCGGCGTCGGCCTGTTCAGCTACGCGGGGACGCTCGGCTGGGGCTTCACCGCCGACCCGGACCAGGTGCCCGACCTCTACCTGTTCGCAGACTCCGTGGTCGCGAGCTTCGAGGAGCTCGAGCGCGCTGCGCGCGCGTGAGCCGCGCCGATCCGTCGGCCCAGCGACACCAGCCCAGCCAGAGCCAGGAGCCAGCCGGGGGCCGGCTCCGGCACGTCGCCAGTTCGGACGGCCCACGCGTGGCGGGTGTTGGTGCTGACCTTGCTGAACACCGTCTGGCTGTCACCGCCGCTGCCACCGGCGAAGAGGTAGCCGAACGCCAAGTTGGCGGCGTCCGGCGCATACTCCGTACCGGACCAGTAGCTGTTGTCGCTCTGGATGTTCAGGAACAGCTCGTAGTCCGCATCGTGGATCCCGATGATGGACGCCGGCGACACGCCGCCCAGCTCGACGTACAGATGCCCCATCTCGCCGCCCGTGCAGTTGTTGCCGACCCCTGTGCCGAGGGGGCCGTTGCCATCCGCGAAGTGGATGCTGCAGGCAGGATCGGACTGTGGGTTCACAGGCAGGCGCCAGTCGCTGAATCCGCCATAGGAGAGGTTGCTGACCCAAGCCATCGCGTTGGCCCAGGTCATTGCGCCGTCCGTGTCGAAGCCTGAGGTCTCGGCGTAGTTGGCATCCGCCAGCCACGTGATGTCGAGATCGCTGTCGTAGATCAGCCCGCCGCCGCGGTCGATGAGGGCGGCGTAGCTCGTGGCAGGGAGCACCAGACCGAGGCTCAAGGCGGCTGTCGCAATCGCGGATTTCATCCGAGCACCCTCCGGCTCGAGGCTCCGCTCAGGACGGCAGCCCGGTTCGCGGACGCCAGTCGGGCCATGCTCCTTATACACCGCGGTGTTTCACCTGCGCAAGCGTGACTTCAGCCGGCAGTTGTCGCCGCCCCGCGAGGCGGGCGGAAGCGCGCGTGGGCCGCCTACGGTGTGTCGTCGACCATCAGGCTGCGGCCCAGCACGGTGCGGATCCCGCTCGCGTCGAGGTCGCGGATGAGCTTGTTGCCTTCGGCGTCCGCATTGAGCTTGCCGGTGCCCTCGGCCCACGCCGCGAGGCTCGGGTACTCGGTCACGATGTGGACCGTGCCGCTCGCCTCGCCGGCCATCGTCTCGCGCCACACCCGCGCGGTGGGCAGGCCGAGCCGCTTGCTGATCGCCTGCAGGCTCTTGATCTTGGCGAGATAAGCCTGCTGGTCGCCCGTCACCTTGACGCTGATCACGGCCGCCACCTTCTGCGGCTCCGCGGCCTGCATCGTCACCGGCAGCGCGAAGGCCGCGGCCACGACGATCGCCATCCAACTGATTCGCTGGTTCATGAGTGCTCCTTCGAGGCGCATGCTTCCGTGCCTCGAAGCCGGCTGCATCCCTCGAACGGGGGGGAGCCGAAGCCCGCGCCTGACTCAACCCGCCCGCAGCTCCGACAGCGCCTTCCTCCGCTGCGCATCGTCGCTGAAGCCGAACGTTGCGAGCACGCGGTCGATCGAGCCGCCGTAGCGCTTCTTGAGCTGGCCCGGCACCTCGTCCGGCCGCGCCACGATCGCGAACTGCTCGAGGATCTCGTCCGTGATGCGCGTGCCCATCGCGTCCCACTCGCCGCGCTTGCTCATCGCGTTCAGCTCGCCCTGGAGCGCGCCCCAGCCGTGCGCGTCCAGCACGCCGCGGTAGGCCGGCGTCGAGCCGTAGAACGCGATCTGCTTGCAGATGGAGGTGCGGCTCTGCTCCCACTCCTTGGCGTCACGGCCGGTCACCACGAACACCGGGCAGGCGAGGGAGAAGTCACTCCGCGCGCGGCCGGCCTTCGCGAGGCCGCGTTCGATCGCGGGCAGCGTCACGTGATTCAGGTAGCGCGGCGTGGTGAAGGCGTGGACGATCATGCCGTCTGCCACCTCGCCCGCGACCTCGGTCATCAGCGGGCCCACCGCGGCGAGAAGCACCTTCGGGGCGCCGTACTTCAGTTTCGTCGGCGTGAACATCGGTGTCATCAGCGTGTGCGTGTAGAACTCGCCGCGGAAGGCGAGCTTCTCGCCCGCGTACCAGCACGCCCAGATCGCGCGCATGGCCTGGATCAGCTCGCGCATGCGCGCGGCCGGGTGCGACCACGGCATGCTGAAGCGCTTCGTGATGTGGGGCGCGATCTGGGAGCCGAGCCCGAGGATGAAGCGCCCCTTCGAGAAGGCGTTGAGATCGTGCGCGAGGTTCGCGAGCGTCATCGGGCTCCGCGCGAACGCCACCGCGATCGAGGTCATCAGCTCGAGCTTCGTGGTGTGCTCCGCCGCGAGCAGCAGCGGGAAGAACGGGTCGTTCGAGGTCTCCGCCGTGACGCAGCCGTCGAAGCCCTGGGCCTCGATCTCCTGAGCGCGTGCCGGCACGCCCGCGAGGTCGGTGGCGATCAGTCCCGCGTCGATCTTCATGGTTCCTCCAGCTGGGGCAGGCAGGGTAGGGGAGGGCGTGCGGCTCAGGGGAAGCCGGCGCCGGGCACGTCGACGCGCGTCACCTCGACGTGCGCGTCGCGGTTCGCGAGGCACTTCGCGGCCTCGAAGGCCGAGGCGGTGAGGACGAAGAGCGTCCGGCGATCCGGCCCGCCGAGCATGCACGCGATCGCGGGGCGGCCCGTGGGGATGCGCTCCGCCACCGCGCCCCCCTCGCGCACGCGGAGCACCTCGCTCGACACGGGCGAGGCGACCCAGATCGCGTTCTCCGCGTCGAGGCAGATGCCGTCGGGCGTCGCGCCCTCGAGCTTCGCCCACTCGCGCCGGCCGGAGAGCGCGCCGTTCGCGCCGACCGCGAAGGCGGTGAGGCAGCTCCCGAAGGACTCGCCGACCACCAGCGTGCGCCCGTCGGGGGTGATCACGGTTCCGTTCGGGAAGCGCATCTCCTCGGCGGCGACGGAAGCAAAGCCGTCGGGATCGACGCGTACGACGCACGTGGTGCGGGGCTTCTCGCCGTGCTCGAAGTCGAAGCCGAAATTCCCGACGAAGGCGCGCCCGGCGCCGTCCACCACCATGTCGTTGCAGGGGTGCGCCGTGAAGCCGGAGAGGTCGGCGTGCGTCACGAGGCGGCCGTCCGCCTCGCGGCGGAGCAGGCGGCGATCCTCCATCGAGACGACGAGGAGGCGGCCGTCCGGGAGCCAGCCAAGGCCGGAGGGCTTCCCCTCGACGCGGAGCACGTCCTCGCGCTTCCCCGCGAGGTCCACGGTGAGGACCGTGTGCGCGTGCATGTCCGAGAGCCAGAGCCGGTCGCCGCGCCAGCGCGGTCCCTCGCCGAAGACGAGCCCGTCGAGGAGTGTCTCGAGCTTCATGCGCGCTCCTCCGCCCCGGGGCGCAAGATGGAAGAGTGCAGGCCGCTCTGCCATGCTGCGCGGCCGTGCGCTTCATCACCTCGCTGGCGTTCGCGCCTCCGGCCCAGATCCTGCCCCTGGCGCGCGCCTGCGACGCCGCGGGCTTCGACGCCGTCGCCGTCTCCGACCACGTGGTGCAGCCCGAGCGGATCGAGACGCCCTATCCCTACACGCCCGACGGAACGCCCCGCTGGGAGCCCTTCACGGCCTGGCCCGATCCGTGGGTGACGGCCGGCTTCGTGGCCGCGGCGACGGAGAGGCTCCGCGTGGTGACGAGCATCTACGTGCTACCGCTCCGCCACCCGGTGCTCGTCGCGAAGGAGATCGGGACGGCGGCCGTGCTCTCGGGCGGGCGCGTCGCGCTCGGGCTCGGCGTCGGCTGGATGCGGGAGGAGTTCGAGATCGCGGGCGCGCGCTTCGAGCGGCGCGGCGCGCGGACGGACGAGATGATCGCCGTGCTGCGGAAGCTCTGGGCGGGCGGCTGGGTCGAGCACGCGGGCGAGTTCTACGCGTTCCCGCGCCTCGAGATGAGCCCGGCGCCGGGCGAGGTGCCGATCTTCGCGGGCGGCCTCAGCGAGGCGGCCTTCCGGCGTGCAGCGCAGCTCTGCGACGGCTGGATCTCGGACCTCCACACCACCGAGCAGCTCCGGAAGATCGTGGCGCACCTCCACGAGCTCCGTGCCGACGGCCCGCGCGCGGGCCGGCCCTTCGCGGTGCTGGCCTCGTGCCTCGACGCCGTGAAGCTCGACGACTACCGCCGGCTCGAGGAGCTCGGCGTGACCCACGTGCAGACCATGCCGTGGGTCTTCTACGGCGGCCCGACCGAGGACGTCGCGAAGCGCGTGGACGGCATCCGCCGCTTCGGCGACGAGGTCGCCCGCCCCCTCGCGTAGCGGGAAACGGAAACGGGGACGTTCTTCAAAACATCAAAACGGTTCGGCATCACCCCGCGTTTTGACGTTTTGAAGAACGTCCCCGCTCGGCGCGTCCCCGCTCGGCGTGCGCGGCGAGGACGTGCGCGACGCACATCGTCACGCGCTCTGCGGTCGGGAGGTGCAGGAACTCGTTCGGGCCGTGCGCGTTCGAGCCCGGCCCGAGCACGCCCGTCACCAGGAACTGCGCCTCCGGGAAGCGCGTACCGAGCATCGCCATGAACGGGATCGAGCCGCCTTCGCCCATCGCGACTGCGGGCTTCCCGAACGCGGCGCGCGACGCCTGCTCCATTCCCTCCTCGAGCCAGGGTGCGAACGGCGGCGCGTTCCAGCCGCTCGCTGCCGCCTCGGACGAGAACGAGACGCGCGCACCGTGCGGAGGCTCCGCCTCGAGCAGCGCCTTCACGCGCTTCGTGGCGGCGTCGCCGTCGAGGGTCGGCGGCAGTCGCAGCGAGAGCTTCGCGGCGGTGTACGGGCGGAGCACGTTGCCGCCGCTCCGGATCGAGGGCACGCCGTCCATCCCGGTGATCCCGAGCCACGGGCGCCAAGTGCGGTTCACGACCAGCTCGGTCGGGTCGCGCGCGATGGGACCCATGCCGGGCGGAAAGGGGAACTTCGCGAAGACCTGCTCGCCGAGCACCGCCGCCGACGCCTCGGCCTGGCGGAGCCGATCGGCCGGCACGGTCACGTGCAGCTCGGGCACCCGGATCTCGCCGGTCGCCTCGTTCTCGAGCCGCGACAGCAACAGCCGGAGGATCCGGAAGCTCGACGGCACCACGCCGCTCGCGTCGCCCGAGTGCACGCCCTCGGTCAGCACCTCGACGCGGAGCGTGCCGGTGACCATGCCGCGGAGCGAGGTCGTCACCCAGAGCTGCTCGTAGTTCCCGCAGCCCGAGTCGAGGCACACGACCAGGCTCGGCCGCCCGATCCGCGCCGCGAGGTGCTCCACGTAGCCCGGCAGGTCGAACGAGCCGCTCTCCTCGCAGGCCTCGATCAACGCGACGCAGCGCGCACGGGGCGCGCGCTGGGTGGCGAGCGCCTCGAGCGCAGTCACCACGCCGAACGCGGAGTAGCCGTCGTCGGCGCCGCCGCGCCCGTAGAGGCGCTCGCCGCGGCGCACCGGCGTCCACGGCCCGAGCCCCTCCGCCCAGCCCTCCATCTCGGGCTGCTTGTCGAGGTGGCCGTACAGCAGGACGGTGTCGTCCACGTCGCCAGGCGCCTCGAGGAACAGGAGCGGCGTCCGCCCGGGGAGGCGCACCACCTCGACGGAGAGCCCCGGCACGCTTCGCGACCGGCACCACGCCGCGATCAGCTCGACCGCGCGCTCCATGTGGCCGGCGGCCGCCCAGTCGGGATCGAAGAGCGGCGAGCGGTTCGGGATCGCGATGTAGCGCTCGAGCGCGGGCACCGCCGAGTCGCGGAAGACGCGCTCCACGTGCGTCCGCACGGCGTTCGCGGCGAGCCCCATCGCGGGGCCATGCTAGTCGAGCGCGGCGAGACGCACGACCGCGCGCACGGCAGCGAAGGCGTCGGGCTCGGGGCGCCGCTGCGCTGAATCCGAGGGCGCCCACTGCGCGCGCGCCAGGCTCACGGCCGGCCGCTTCGCGTCGGAGTTCGCGGGCCGCCAGAAGCCGCCGCGCAGGGGATCCGTCACGCGCACGCCCGCGACGCTCGCCTCGTGCGTCAGCCCTTCGCCACCGGCCGCGGCGCGCGCGCCGACCAGAACGCCGAGCAGGGCTGCCGTTGCGATCAGGCCGGAAAGTCGCTTCATCGGGGTCTCCTCGGGGCGTGGGATCAGGGTCGGCCCCTCGGAGCGGCCGTGCGATGAAGTGCTTCACTCCCGGATCTCCCGGCCCACCCCAGACCCCCCAGGGGTCCCGCCGGCCGCGGTGGCGCGCCGGCTAGGCTTGGACCGTGCGGAGGCTCCGGTGATCGCGCGCGGACACTGCCACGTCTACTTCGCCTTCCTCGTGCCTCGCAGATCGACCTCGAGCGTGCGCACGGGATCGCGCGCGCACGGCCCACCGAGCGGAGCCGCTTCCAGCGCGACCGGCGCGCGCCCGCCTACCTCGACTTCGATCCGCTCCCGCTCCAGATCACGTGCCCGTGCGAGCCCGTGCCGGTCGGCGCGGGACGATTCGCGAGCGAGGCGCAGGTCGACGTCACGATCTTCGACTTCGGCGCCTTCTCGGTGGACTACCGCATCCCCTTCGAGCATCCGCTCGAAGACCTGACGCGGCTCTCGTCGGCGCTCTGCGACCACGTGGGCCTCCTCGGCGCGGCTCGTGCACGGGTCGACGAGCTCGCCGACATGCTCCAGCCCGCGCTTGCCGGCGAGCTCGACCGCGACGTCTACGAGCAGTACACCGTGTTCGACTTCGAGGCGTTCGAGCCGGCGCTCCCCGCGCGCGGGCTCCTCGAGAAGCCGGACCTGCGCCACGCACTCGCCCAGATCCTGCGCGCCGAGGAGCGCCCGCTCGCGGAGGGCCGCGTCGAGGACGCGCTTCGACTCGCGCTCTCCTATGCCCCGGACGACCTGCTCGTGGTGGACTGGAGCACCGCGATCGCGCTGGGCGGCTCGGTCGACGAACGTCTCGTGCTCGAGTTCGCGAACACCGAGCTGCTCGAGCTGCGGCACCTCGACAAGCGCCTCGACCGCGACCTCGAGCAGGCGAGCCGCGCGCTCGCGCTGGATCTTCGGGGGCGCGGACCTCCGCAAGATCGCGCGGCTCCAGGTCGAGAGCGCGATGCTCTACGAGGCGGTGAACAACGCCCTGAGCCTGCTCGGCGACCAGTGGCTCGCCACCGTCTACGCGCGCATCGCCGAGCGCTACGGCCTCGAGAAGTGGCAGAAGAGCGTCGCGCACAAGCTCGCGAGCCTCGAGAGCATCTACCAGAAGATCGCGGACCAGGCGGCCGCGCGGCGGAGCGAGCTGCTCGAGATGATCATCATCGCGCTGATCGCGCTCGAGATCAGCTGGGGGAGCCTCTTCGCCGGCGCGCGAGAGTCGGTCGCGCGCTGGCTCGGGATCGGCACCTAGCCGTCGCCTGCTGCCTCGCGCGCGAGCAGGCGCGGCGCCCGTGCCCGGGGCGCGGGCAGCGCGCTTGCGCCGCACGGGCGCTCGCGGCCGCTCGCTGGCATGCGAGTTGCTTCATCGAGCAAGACGCGCCCGGGGGTGGGAGCCATGTCTCGATGTTTCGTGTTCGTGTTCCTGTTCTTGCTCGCGCCGGCAGCGGAAGCGGGCGAGCCGGTGCTGCGCGCCGCGTGCGATGTACACGCGGAGCTCGAGCGTGCGGGTGCTGCACTCGCGGCCGGCCAGCGCGAGCGGGCCGAGGAGGAGCTCCGCCGCGCAGAGGAGCGCCTCGCCGCGTGCCGCCGTCTCGCGGATCCGGCGTACGCGCGCACGGGCGGCACCGCGCCTCGGAGCGCGGCGCCCGCCCGGGAGGCCGCGGCGCGGAGATCGGAGGGCGGGGCGGTACGCTCGCGCCCGTGAGACCCGGCGAAGGGAGCACGACCGCGCTCTACGTGGCGATGGGACGCGCCGTCGCGCACGCCGAGGGGCGCGTCCGCGGCTTCTCCGATCCGATCGCGCGAGAGCTGCTGCCGCCCGGCGCGCGGCGCCTGGTGGATCGCTTCGTCGCGGGGGAGCCACCCGCGAGCCTCCGCGACCGCGCGCGGCTCGCTTTCGTGCGGCGGGTCGTCCCGCTCGTCTCGCTCCGCACGATCGCGATCGACGACGCCATCCGCGGTGCGGCGCCCGTCGGCCAGCTCGTGATCCTCGGCGCCGGGCTCGACGCACGCGCCTGGCGCATGGCGGAGCTCCGGGACGCGATCGTGTTCGAGGTCGATCACCCCGCGACGCAGGCGGTGAAGCGCGAGCGGACTGCGGGCCTCGCGCGCGCCGCCGGCGAGGTGCGCTTCGTGCCCGTCGACTTCCAGCAGGACCGGCTCGACGCGGCGCTCGCACGCGCCGGCCACGACGCTGGCGTGCCCAGCGTCTTCCTGTGGGAGGGCGTCGTCCGCTACCTCACCCGCGCCGCGATCGAGGCGACCCTCGACGCGGTCGCCGCGCGCGCGGCGCCGGGCAGTCGCTTCGTTGCGAACTACACGGCGGGCGGGGGCGGCTGGCGCTGGGTCGGCAACCTCGGCCTCCGTGTGATCGGGGAGCCGACCCGTTCCGAGCACACGAGCGCCAGCATCGCGGCGCTGCTCGGGGCACGCGGCTTCGCAGTCGTCTCCGACACCAGCGCGCTCGCCTGGGCCGAGCAGGGCGACGTGCCGCTCGGCGCCGGAAGGCGCCGCTGGGCGGAGAGCCGGCGGCTGATCGTGGCCGAAGGGCGCTAGCACAGAAACGAAGCCGGCGGCCTCGCGGGAGGCCGCCGGTCTGGGTGGTAGCGGGGGCCTGCAACGCCCGAGTGTCTTGCCGCTCGCGATCTCGCTGCCGGTCGCGGGGTGCGTGGCGGCGTGATGACACCGACTGCCGGCGAGCGTGAGCTAGGTGGTGAGACCCTTCAGCTGCTTCCCGTCGTCGTCGAATGCCGTCCACACCCTCTGGAGCTTTCCCTGCGGGTTCTTTCGTTTCTCGTCGGGCTTCACGCGAACGAGATTCCTCTTCACGAGCTCGTTCCGACGCTGCCCGGCGTGGCGGTAGTTCGAACGATCCTCCAGCTGGAAGTCTGCCAACCCTGGAGGCCCGGCATCGAGAAGCACCCGGAGGATCTGATCGCGAAGGCTCGGCTTCACGGTCTCCGCAGCTTCCTTCGAAGTGTCCCAGACATTGTGCCCGACGCCGTCTTTCGTGTAGCCGCCACCCATCTACGCGCTGATCGGGCTGCGAAGGGTCGCGCTTGAGGGCGCTCCGCGAGCGACGCGAACGGATCGTGACGGAAACGATCAAGCGCACGGTCGTCGAGCATCGCTGCGTTCAGTGCCGGACCTGGTTCGTCCCGAAGCTCGAGCGCGCCAGGTTCTGCTCGGGGCGATGCCGGCTGCGCGCGTTTCGTGCACGCAGGAATCCGCAGCTTACGCGGTAAGTAGGCGCTGCATAGAGAGATCTCGCTTCCACCGTCGGAGGCGAAACCCAGGCGCTAGCGAGTTGCGTTTCGCGGACGCTAACCTAAGCCGCGGCTGACGGCGGCGTAACGGACGCCGGAAGCAGAGGCCGAAACACCCATGATGGAGATCACGACGATGAGCAAGAAGCCGAAGGGGCACGTCGGCGGCCGCGACTCGCGGACCGGCCAGTTCGTCCCGGTGTCGGAGACCTACCGGCGACCGGCGACCACGCAGCGCGAGATCATCCCGAACCCGGGGCGGGGCGATACCGGCCGCGGCAAGAAGAAGTAGGGGGGCGCCGTGAGCCAGTTCGCGATGACGACGATCCGCGAGCAACTGGTAGCTGCGCGAGCGACGCTGGAGGCCGCATCGAGCTTCGACACGCCCGAGGCAGCCGCAGCGATCGGGAAGATCCTGAACTTCGCGGAGAAGGCCTTCGAGCAGCAGGCCGAAACCGGGAAGCTGGTGGCCAGCGGCTGCGTCAGGGCCGCGCGCGATGGCGGATTCATCGCACGCAGGATCCAGCGTGAGACGCACCTCTCCCCGGGGCGTGCCACCGCTCTCGCGAACGCGATCGAAGAGGAGTTGCAGCGGTTCATCGCGGCCATCGCTCTCCAGTTCGACGCCGTTTCGCAGAGCGACATGGTGGACGCAGAGGGGCCGCTCAATGGCGGCGCTGAGGGCGAGTCCGCGTGAACGGATCACGCCCACCGCCACGAAGGCGAGCGTTCGAAGGCCGATGTATCCGGCGGCGGCTCGAGTGGATGTCGGCAGCCGAAGTGAGAGCGTGGCACCTTGGACCCGTGGACCACAAGATCTCAGCGTGTCACGAAGCTTGATGGGGCTGAGCGGCAGCTCAAGCTCGCGATTCGTCTCTTCTTTCGGCGCGCAGATCCAGTAGGAGTCCACACTCTAGTTGCTGCAGCGTCGGGCGTCCTACGGGATCTGGGGGCTCGCGTCGGCATCTCCAGCCCTTTTCGAGAGACCGACGTGATTCGGCCGGAAGGCATGGCCGAATGGCATGCCGCACTCAACCGCGCACAGAACTTCTTGAAGCACGCCAACCGGGACCCCGACGATGCACTCGACTTTCGCCCCGACCTGGTCAAGTTCCTGATCTTCGAGGCCGTTCTCGTGCACCGCGCCTTGACCGCGGTGTTCTTGCCGGAAACGGTCGCCTTCTGTGGTTGGTTCAGCGCGACGCATCCTCAACTGGTGAAGGATGGCCCCATCAAAGCGCGGGCCGAGCGACTCCTGGCGGAAGGGGTGGACGTGAGCTTCGAACAGATGCTGATGGCCATCGACCACTTGCGCGCCGAATGTGGGGAGAGGCTCGCAGCGGGTGGACAGCCGCGCGACGACTGGCAATCTGACGTTCGCTCTCGGGGCAGGGCCGGCTGATCCCCGGTTCCGAAGGCCGCTCTCTCCGGCGGCCGCGCCCCGAGGCTTCACAACCGGAGAGCCGCGGGAGAGCGCGGTGGGGAAGAAGAGCGAGCCGGGCACCCTCGCGCCGGGCACCCAAACGTTGCCGGAGCCCGCGCAGCTGATCGAGTTCTATCGTCGTGAGCGCGAAGCGTTCCTCGGGAAGAAGTGGAACGACGCCCAGGTCGCGTGGATCGAGACGGGCAACCCCTATCGCGTCGTCGAAGCGCTTGATTTCCCGGACCGCGGAAGCTCACGGCGAGGGGCGCGCCAGGTGATCCTTCCCACCTACTGCCATCTGCTGCGCGCGATCCCGCGGCGGTTGACGCCGGCCCGGGCGCTTCTTGCCATCGCCAAGGCCTTTCACTTCTCGAGTCCGACCGCCTGCCGAAAGACGCTGCTTCGCTGGCGAAGGCAGGTTCGCGAAGAGCGCCGCCAGCTCGAGGAGCGCGCCAAGAGCGGCGACGAGGGCGACCTCGCCACGCTTGGCGAGCATCGAGCCGCCTGGGAAGTGGACTTCCCGATCCCGAGTCCGGCCGCGCTCGAACCTCGCGCCGATACCCGGATACGCCGCGCATAGGGGCATAGCTACCGCCCGCCGCAGCCTGCTCTATTTGCGGCATGCAGCGGCGACGCTCCCTCCGCGAAATCGGCCGGCGCACCGGCATCGACCCCCGGCTCCTCTCGAAGGAGATCCACGAAGGGCGCTTACCCGCCGAACGCATCGGCCGCGCGCTCGCCGTCGACGACGATGACTTCCGGCCCTGGCTGCGCGGCTGGCTCGATCGGATGCGCGAGCAGCTCGAGGCTCCGCCGCAGTGACCGCCGCTGCCGTTCAGCCGCCGCTCGATCCGCGGCGCGCAGCCTTCGCGCGCGCTCTGGGGCGTCTCCTGGCCGAGCTCGTCTGGCGTGATCTCACAGCACCGACACCGTCCGGTGTCGAACAACGACCGGCAACAGAGCCGGCTGCGCTCGAGGGAAGCCCCTGAAGCAGCACGGCCCCCGGGCGAGGGGGGCCGTGCCATGAAAAGGAGAGAGAACGAACCGCGAATGCGACAGTAGAGCCAGGACCGAGAGGCGTCAACGCGCTGCGCCCGTCATCCGGCGGCGCCGCGCGTCGATCCTGCTCGTGCTCGATCGTCTCGACCGACCGGCTGCCTTCTACGTCCAGGCGGAGGACCTCGCGCACCAGCAGACGCTCGAGCCTGCAGCACGCGCGGCCTTCGAAGCGCTGGCCGCGGCGCTCGAGGCGGCCGCGTGATGGCGCACGCCACGAGACGAGAGGTTCCCGAGTCCGAGTCCGCCGTCGGCATCGCTGAGCGCGAGCTTCTGAGCGCGCTGATGAGCGACCCGAGCGTGATCCAGGGCGTCCGCGAGGCTGGACTCTCCGGGGCTGACTTCCAGAATCCGCGGCTCGGCGTGCTCGCCTCGCACCTCTTCGAGCTCGCCGACGAGGGTCGCGACGTCGCCGACCTGGTGGGCGTGGTACGTGAGGCGGAGCGCCGCGGGCGACTCGAGTCGATCGGCGGCTCGCCGTTCATCGCCGACGTTCGCGACTACGCCGGCACGTCTGCGTCGGCCAACGTCCGCGCGCGCCAGGTCCGCACGTTCGCCATCGAGCGCGAGATGACACTCTTCCACGAGAGGGCGGCTCAAGGCCAGCGAGATGACACCACGACGCGGCGGCTCGCTGCCCTCGAGGCCGAACGCACGGCGCTCGACGGCGCGACGAGGCAGAACGTCGAGGGGCTCGGGTTCACCGGGATGCGGTTGCGCGCTCTCGCCGAACGCAAAGACCCGGAGTCGCCCCTGCCGGCGCTCTTCGACGCATACCCGGCCCTGCACGTGCTCGTCGGGCGACCGAAGACCGCCAAGACCACCTTCGGGCTTCACCTCGCGCAGAGCTGGTGCTGCGGCGTCCCCCCGTGGACGGAAGCGCACGCGCTGCCAGGAACACGAGCGCTCGTCGTCTCGGCCGAACAGTCGGCGCGCCGCATCGTGTCGACGCTCCGCCGGCTCGCGCAGTGGCACAGCGAGGACCCGCGCGACGCCTGGCCCGAGCGCCTCGTGCTCTTCGCCCGAGACCGCGACCTCACGCGCGAGGCGGCCGGCCTGTTCAAGCTCGACCCGGCGGGCCTCGCGCTACTCCGCCGGATGCTCCAGTCCGCGGCCGACGCAGGCGACCCCTTCGGCCTCGTGCTGCTCGACTCGCTCTCCCGCCTCAAGCCCGCCGAGGCCGAGGAGAACGACGCCGACGCCATGACTGCGTTCCTCGACCCGCTCGCGGCCATTGGAGCCGACCTTGGCGCCTACGTGGTCCTGATCCACCACGAGGGCCACGCCGAACGCGCAAACCCTGTGACCGCGCCCCGCGGCTCGACCTCGATCGCGGCCGTCGCCCAGGCGGTCTGGAAGCTCGAGGCCCCGGATGGACGGCCCTGGGAACGCACCGTCACCGTCTCGGGCAACGCGATCGAGAGCGGCTCGCTCACCCTCCGCGTCTCCGGTGAGGACGCCGCCGGCAAGGTGCTCTTCTTCCGGCCCGTCGACCCCTTCGCCGAGATGGACCTCGTCCCGTTCGCCGGGCTCGGAGTCACCGCGATCGCGAAGCGGCTCCACGGCGAGCGCGGGAAGCCGTCTGGCTCATCCCTGCGCCGAGCGCGAGACATCGAGGCCGAGCTGCGGCGTCGCGGTATGCACCGGAGGGCGGACGTCGATGACTGATCGGCGACGTGCGCCCCACTGCGCCCCCGGTGCGCCCCAAAGTCGGGGCGCAGGCGGTGCGCCCTGTGCGCCCCCTGCGCCTAAGAAGGCGCACAGGAGGGGGCGCACGAGAACCGGTCGCACCGGAGGAGGGCGCGCCCCGACAAGAGGGCGCAGCGCGCTCGCCTTCGCGCTGTCTCCGAGCCCCGGGCGCCCGCCTGGCCGGCTCGTGGCCCCTCGCGACGTTGCAGCGATCCGGGGAGCAGCGCCGGTGGTGGCCGGGCAGGTGCGCGGCTCGACGTGTGTTCTTGTCGCGCCGGGCGTAGCGGGTCCGGGCTACGCCCGGCAGTGAACCGCCGGCCTCGCGCCGGCAAGGGGGTGAGATGGACTCAGAACACGCGGCTCGCGAGAGGGAGCGCCTCGAGCGCGAGCTCGCGCAGCGGCGCGCAGACGAGGTGCGAGCCGTGGCCGCGCTGGAGGACGCCCGGAGCGCGTCGCAGGCGGCGCAGGAGCGCGAGTGCGCGGCAGAGGCGGCGCTCGAGGAGGTGCGCGGCTTGATCGGTCTCCTGGAGGCGGCTCTCGGCGTCGCGCCAGCGCCTGGGGCGCCTGAGCTTCAGCACGTGCGGCCCGGCTCGCGCGTGCCGCGAGGTGCGGCGTGAAGCGCCGCAAGGAAGGGGGGACCGCGGACACTCTCGGCCGCGGTCTGGCCGGTCGCGTTCCGGGCGCGCCGGCTCTCGCGCCGGCTGGTGGGTCAGCGCGGCTGGCCGGCGCGAGCCTCCCCGGCGAGTCGGTCGGCGGCGCAGTGTCGCCGTCCCCCGCGCAGGGCATCGAGCACCGAACCGATCCCTGCGCGGGTCTCGCCGTGCGCTGGAGCGACGAGGCCCTCGCGTGCGCGATCGAGGAGCGCGATCAGCTGCGCGACCTGGCCGCGGCGCTCGTGCGGCTCGCTCGCGAGGCGCCGGAGTGGATCGCGCTCCGCCGCAGGCAGGTGCGCGAGCTCGCCGAGGGGCGCTTCGAGCTCGAGCTCGGCGGCGTGCCGCTCGAGCTGCTCGAGGCGCTCGTCCGCGAGCAGGTGCTAATGCGCGTCCGGGAGGGGGCATGACGCCTCCCATGCGCGAGATCGTCGACCGGATCGGCCGTCACGCGGTCCGCCTCAACTGCGGCCACATCGAGACGCTCTCGGCGGATGCGATCGGGCGGCGCCTGCCCTGCGAGCGGTGCGCCGCGGCCGGCGAAGGCGGGCTTTCGATCACGGACCTGGCCGAGCTGCACCAGAAGTCTCGTCGTGGGTAGCCGAACGCGCACGCCCCAGGAGCGCGAGCGCATCTCGCGCGGGCTGCGGCGCTACTTCGCGTTGCGGCGCCAGCGCGAGAAGGTGCTGCCCTCGGACCTGATCGCGCTCCAGCGCGGCGCGACGCTTCGGCCGGTCGCGGCCGCGTGCCTCTCGGCGGCGCTCGTCGAGGCCGAGGCGCTCGTCGAGGCGCTCGGCGGACCGGAGGAGGTCACGCCGCAGCGGCGCCTGCTGATCGACGACCTGGCGAGGGCCGGGGCGCTGCTGCGGGCGTCGTGCGCGCGGGCGCTCGAGACGGAGAGCGACACGGACGCGGCGAGCCGGGTCTCGGCGCTGATCGGTGCGCGGGCGCGGATCCTCGGGATGCTCGGGCTCGAGCGCGTGAGGCGCGAGCTCGACCTCGACGGCTACCTCGCGCGGCGCTCGCCTGCTGAGCGCGCGAACGGAAGCGAGGCGCCGGCGGCCGATCGTGGCGACGTCGCGCTCGAGCCGGAGCGCGTGGAGGAAAGCGCATGACGACACCGAAGCAGAAGCCGGAGCGGCCGCGCGAGCGGCGAGACCGGAAGCGCCCGCGCGTTGAGTCGGCGGGAGGCGGCGTGCAGGCCGAGCGGCTCGCGCCCGCGGACCCGCTGCGGCGCTGGCGCGGCGCGCTCGTCACGAAGGGAGGCGAATGCTGAAGCGGCTCAGTGCGAGCGAGTGGAAGCGCTCAGGCACACCGCGCGACGCGCTCCTGTTGCGGGCCTCGCCGGCGCTGGTCGCGAAGGACGGCGCCAGCGGCCAGCGGCTCACGTTCACGATCAGCACCGACTCCGTGGACCGCGAGGGCGACACGATCCGCGTGCCGGGCTGGGAGCTCACCAACTACCGGAAGAACCCCGTGGTGCTCTTCGCGCACGACTCGCGCCGTCCGCCGGTGGCGCGCGCGGTCTCGGTGACGCGAGACGGGAAGCGGCTCGTGGCGACGGTCGAGTTTCCGCCCCCGGGCCTCCATCCCGAGGCGGACCTGCTCCGCCAGCTCTACGCGCGAGGGTTCATGCGCGCGGTCTCGGTGGGCTTCCTCCCGATCGACTGGCAGCGGTCGACGGACCCGGAGCGGCCGAACGGCTACGACTTCCTGCGTCAGGAGCTTCTCGAGTTCTCGCTCGTGCCCGTGGGCGCCAATCCTGAGGCGCTGGTCACCAACACCGGAAGGCGCGAGGTCGAAGGCGTCTCCGTCCGCTTCGCCGACGGCAGCCACGCTTCGCTCTCGGCCGTCGTCGCGCACGTGGTGCACGAGTCCGTCACGCGGCCGCCCGGGCACGTCTCGGTGCAGACGCTCCAGGGCGTCGTCCGCGAGCTGTTCGGCGAGGTCCTGGCCCGAGGGTCCGGTCGCCAGCGTACGGCCGTGGTCCTGTTCCTGAGCCGGTTTCTCGCCGAGCTCGAGCGCAAGCGCATCCGAGTCGTCAACTGAAGGGAGGCAGTCATGTTTGGAGCGAAGAAGAAGAGCAACGGAGCGACGGCAGCGGCAGAGCTGGCGGCGCCGCGGCGCCAGGCAGCAGACCTCGCGAAGCAGTTCGCAGCGATCGTGCGTGCCGACGGTCGCCCCGAGGTGGTCGCGGCCCGCACCCACTACGACCGTCTCGCGCACGACCTCAAGGCCGTGCGGGGCTGGGTGAAGCAGGCAGAGGTCGAGCTCGCTTCCTCTCGCGAGGCGGTGGGGCTCGCGCTCGCCGAAGGCCGGCAGCCCGATCGCGCGCGGCGCGACAAGGCGGCGGAGGTGTACGCGCGGCTGCACGAGGAGGAGCAGGTCCTCGAGCTGGCCGAGCGCCGCGCCGCCGAGCTCGAGTCCGCGGCGATCCAGGCGGCCGAGGAGGCGGCGCTCCGCGAGTTCCTGGCGATCTACGACGCGCTCTCGGCGGTGATGAACCGTCTGCTCCACGCGGCTGCGGAGTTCAGCAAGGAGCTCTATCACGCCTACGAAGCCGTCGCGCCGGACGTCGTGGCCCAGCGTCTGCGCAGCAGGATCCAGCCGCGCTCGCGCTCGTTCCTGTACGGCCCGGAGGGGATCAACCTCGGCGCGGTCCCCACGTTCGACCCGGCGCGCGCGATCGGCCGCATCGCATGACGCCCGTCGAGGCCATGACCGACCCGGCGCTCTTTGGCCGGGAGTTCGGCGGGCCGACATGGGCGGCGTGGCGCGTGCTGCTCCGTCTCCTCTTCGGGCTCCCGCCCGAGGGCGAGGCGGATCTCGCGCTTCTCCGGGCGTGCACGGGGCGCGAGGCCTGGCCGACGTCGCCGGCGCGCGAGGCGTGGATCATCGCGGGGCGCCGCGCGGGGAAGTCGCGCATCGCGGCGCTCCTCGCGGTGTTCCTCGCGTGCTTCCGCGACTGGCGCGAAGTGCTGGCGCCCGGCGAGCGCGCCGTGGTAATGATCCTCGCGACCGACCGCGGCCAGGCGGGCGTGGTGTTCAGCTACGTGCGCGCGCTCCTCGAGCATCCGCTCCTCGCGCCGCTCGTCGAAGCGGAGCGGGCCGAGTCGATCGACCTCCGCGGTGGCGCCTCGGTCGAGGTGCACGCCGCGTCGTATCGGAGTGTGCGCGGCCGCACGCTCGCGGCGGCGATCCTCGATGAGGTCGCCTTCTGGCGCGACGAGTCGAGCACGAATCCCGACGTCGAGGTGGTGGCGGCGCTCCGGCCCGCGCTCGCGACCACGGGCGGCCTCCTGCTCGGCATCAGCACGCCCTACGCGCGGCGAGGCGTGCTCTGGCAGGCCTTCGCGAAGCACTACGCGAAGGACGCCTCACCCGTGATGGTGTGGCGCGCGCCGTCGCGCTCCATGAACCCGGATCTGCCCGCCCGGCTCGTCGCGGCCGCGCTCGAGGAGGATCCGGCGGCCGGCGCGGCCGAGTGGCTAGCCGAGTTCCGGAGCGACATCGAAGGGTTCGTGAGCCGCGAGGCCGTCGACGCCGCGGTCGAACCGGGGCGCCTCGAGCTGCCCTACGACACGCGCGAGTGTTACCTCGGATTCGTCGACCCGAGCGGGGGCTCGAGTGACTCCATGACGCTCGCGGTCGCCCACCTCGAGGGTCCCGCGAGCGCGCGGCGTGCGGTGCTTGACTGCGTCCGCGAGGTGCGGCCGCCCTTCTCGCCCGAGGGCGTCGTCGCCGAGTTCGCCGAGACGCTCCGCGGCTACCACGTCAACCAGGTCACGGGCGACCGCTACGGCGCCGAGTGGGTCGCGCAGTCGTTCGAACGCGCCGGCATCCGCTATCAGGCGAGCGCGAAGTCTAAGAGTGAGCTGTACCGGGAGCTTCTCCCGGCGCTCAACAGCAAGCGCGTTGACCTCCTCGACCAGCCGCGACTCCTCGGGCAGCTGGTCGGGCTCGAGCGCAGGACGGCTCGCGGCGGTCGGGAGAGCATCGACCACGCGCCCGGGGCTCATGACGACGTCGTCAACGCCGCTGCCGGCGCGCTCGTGCTCGCGCTCGATGGCGCGCTCTCCGGCGAGGCGCGCGTGTGGTGATCGAATCCGGCGCAATCCGATTGCGGCGCCTTGCGCCCGGCACCACCTGCGATGAAGCGGACGCTGGGGCGGCACCGTAGATGTCAACGTCGGCCACACAGCTCCGCGGCAATGTCCTCGACACCCGAGAGGACGATGCGGTCGCTCTGGCCGGCGCCCTTGCAGAAGGTGTCGAGAAGGCTCCCGATGCGCTCAGCGTTCTTTGGGTGCGCGATGCAGCCGGGCACGAGATCGTAGGGGTTCATGGATCGCTCGACGAGCGCCTGGACGGCGTTCGCGCGCTCGGCGGGCCGAATCTCATGCTTCCAGAAGCTGCAGAGCTTCGGCACGTCCTGACGGGCGGGCCGCGATGCTCGAGCTTCGGCTTGCTGCTGGGGTGGGCTCTCGGGTGTGCAGAGGTTCGCCATGAACACGACGACGCCGAGCGAGCCAAGGATCAGCAGGCATCCGACTCCGTTGCCGCGAGGGCCGCGCTTCCCCCCGATCTTGCCGCCGCAGTGTCGGCAGGCCGTTGCCCGAGCGTCCACCTCGCCGAAGCAGTGGGGACACTGCCGCATCTTGGCGTCGGCCATCGGTTCATCCCTCTGCTTCACGCCCCGGACCTAGGTTTGCATATCCCGGGCTACTGTGGCCGACATGTTCGACTCCCAGGGGGCTTGGCGGCGCGGATGGGACGATACGTGGCGCCTCACCGAGTCCCGCATCGTTCGGTCAGTTGGACTACTTGCGGGCGTCGCCGTCTCATACTTCGCTTATGCGCGCCAGTGGAACGAAGCGCTCCTCAGCGCCTCGGTCGCGATCTTGTGCTTCCTGTTGGCACTCGCCGCGAACCTCATCGCTGCGCCGATCAGGCAACGAAATGAAGCATGGAGGGAGCTGGAGAAGCTCCAAGCCGAAAGCTTGGTGGACCCGGTCGCGACTCTCGCTCAGCGGCTTCGCGAGATGTCATTCGTCGTTCAAGGCGATGAGATGACGCTGGCCGCCATCTTTGTTTCGTGGCAGACCCCCCTACTGCGCGGCGCAAACCCTTCGGAGCTCATCATGGCGCGCGGGAAACAGGTCGCCTCGGAACAGCCGTTGAACCAACTTCTGGCGCTGGAAATCGTGGAGTCCAACCCGGTGACACTGCCACCATCGCCTCAGCGAGAAGGCTTCTACGGTGTTCTCAGCCTCTCCCCTGAGACCCACTACATCTACCAGGCTACGACGCTCGGCAAGGCAGTCTTGGCCAGGCTCCTTGAGAAACGCTGATGCGAGAGCCAACGAGCGTTCCGTGGCGCACCTCTTCGAAATCATGTTGCACAGTTTCAAAAGCGAGATTAGAATGTCGGCAACAAGAAAAGGTGGGAGGGGAGGCGTGAGGCGTGGGGCTGGACGACCGCCGAAGTCTCCCGAGGAAAGGCTCGACCATCGGGTGATGGTGAACCTAACCCCGCGCGAGTTCACGGCCCTTGAGAAGGCGGCTGGTGTGCAATCGCTCGGCGCCTACGTGCGCGACGTGCTCGTGCGGCACCTCTTCCGCCGCAAACACTGAGGGCGACCCGGCCAGCGCTGCCCCGCGAGAGTTTGCGCCGGCCCGGCCGCCCCCGACTGGAGGACCCGAAGATGGCGAAGGCAACGCGCCGGGGCGAGCGCCGGCAGCTCCCCGGGGAGTGCTCGTGATGGGCGACGTCGTGCCGCTCTTCCCCAAGCTGCTCGCTCGCAAGAACGCCGAGCGACTGCTCTCGGTTCCGCCGGAGGTGCTCCTCGGAGCTGGCCACCTCGAGTACCTCGAGAAGTGTCTGCGCCGAGTCGAGCGCCATCTCGAGCGCGGGACCTACCCGCGCGGCCCGCGGAAGGGCCTGCCGTACGACGAGCACGACCGCGCGACGAAGGAAGCGGAAGCGCGGAGGCTCCGCGCCGAGTCGATCCCGGGCGCGCGCGCGCGCATCGCGGGCATCGCTCGTCAGCTCGGCCTGGGTAGCTTGGAGCCCGCGGACCGCTGCCCGGGGGCGACGTGACGGATCGAGCCGTCGCCGTGTTCGGCTTCCTACTCGCGGCGGCGCTGCTCGCGGTGTTCCTGAGCGCGACGCAGATCGTGGGCGAGCACTTCCGGGCGGAGCAGGCGCGTGCGGCGCAGACGGAGGAGGGGCGGCGGTGAGCGGCGCCGAGAACGTGACAACGCGGCCTTTCAACGGGACGCACCTGGACCTCAAGGCCTCCTCGATCGCGAAGTACGTGCAGATATTCGAGAGCAAGGGATGGAGCGGCGAATGGATCTTCCGCGGCCAGGCGGAGGGATGGCCACCGATTCCGGTGCTCGATCGTGACGCGGCGCTACGGCGGCGCGGGCGAGTTGGACTGCCGTTCGTAGAAGGCCGAAGCTCGTTCGAGCGTGCGATCCTCGAGGAGTTCCGGTCGAGGGCGCGTGCACTTGTGAACCCGTGGCCGCAAGACGAGTGGGAGGTGCTCGCGCTCGCTCGCCATCACGGCGTTCCGACGCGCCTGCTTGATTGGACCGAGGACGCGCTCGCAGCGCTCTACTTCGCGGTCGAGGACGCAGACGCGGATGGTGCTGATAGCGTCGTCTACGGATACCGGCAGATCGCGATGCCGCGCCGGTACGTCGGCGGCGAGGCCTTCACAGAATCGCCCGGCTACAACCTCGCAGAAGGGCCGCTCGGGGCTCCCACGCTCATCGTCTACGTCCCGCCTCACATCGACGCCCGGATCACCGCGCAGAGCGCCATGTTTACCAGTCACCCGGCCGTCCAGGGACCGCAGGACTGGCC
>Ga0187893_10004983_pt1 | contig 24450 bp, 28 predicted proteins | sample MA1701074metaG_FD_139574 | JGI IMG/M metagenome (GOLD analysis project Ga0187893, IMG submission 139574) | White microbial mat communities from a basaltic lava cave in the Kipuka Kanohina Cave System on the Island of Hawaii, USA - MA170107-4 metaG ...
CGAACGGACGTCGGGAGGTATCGAGGTATGGACCGGACACCACGACCGCAGCCCAACTCTACGCGCACGCACCCTGACATTTTCACGTTGCTGTTACCCTGACATATTGACATTGCTACGACACCGAAATTCAGCCGGGGCGCATCGATGGCCGACCCAGCGAGGATGCTTCGGTCGCCTTACTCCCTCGCAATGACAGCTTCGTTCGTGCAATCGACTTGGCTCGTGAAAATGGAATCGCCTATCTCCCCTGATTGGTCGCACTCGAAGGAGACAGGCGATTCAACGATGGTACGGCAGGTGAAGCGAAGCGCTAGACGGGTTTCCCCTGCAAGTAGGATCGGAGCATCCAGCTCATCTTCTCATGCTTTTCCATCAGCCCCGTGAGGAAGTCGGCCGTCCCGGCGTCGCGGTACTTGTCCGTACAGGTCTCGAGGTCGATCCGCAAGCTGCCGATGACCGCCTCGTGATCGCCCAGCAGGTTGGAGATCATGTCCCTGGCAGCCGGGTACTCGCCGGGATGCTCCTTTAACCTCGAGCGCTTCAAGAACTCCGCGAGCGTCGCGACAGACCACCCGCCGAGAGACCGCGCGCGCTCCGCGACATCGTCGATGACCTCGTTCAGCGCCTCGTACTGCGCCTCGAAGAACTTGTGGAGGTCGTTGAACTGCGGCCCGACGACGTTCCAATGGTAGTTCCTGGTTTTCGTGTAGAGCACATATTCGTCGGCCAGCAGGGTGTTCAGGATCTGTACGACCCCCTCCCGCTGTTTATCCGACAAACCGATATTCGGCTTCATCTGCTCCTCCTTGATCGTCCGGAATTTCTCGTGGGAAACCAGCGAACGTGCTCGAATTTTACCATTCGACTTCTTTCCTGTCACGAAAAAACCGGCCGCTCGGACCGCGATCCTGGAGCATGGCCAGCCACACGGCTGTGTCGGCGCCTTCCTCGATCCGCGCCGGATCCTGTACCGCTGTTCTCTGCGCTGTCGAAACTCGCGGGCTCAGATGTAGGCCTGATCGATGTAGCACCAGCGCCAGTCTTTCTTGGCTTGGTAGGGCTCGATCAGCGGGTGGCAAGTCGCCTCGAAGTGATTCGTCGCGTGCCTGTTCTTGGAGGAATCGCAACAGCCGACGTGGGCGCAGGCGAGGCAGATGCGTAGCGCGACCCATGTATCGCCGCTTTGCAGACACTCCTCACACCCGTCGGCGCGGGATGTGACCTCTCTGATCTGGTCGAGATGCGTGCACGTGGCCATCAGAGCGCGTTCCTTTCCTCGATTCGCCCTCATCCTCCCGCCTCCCCTTGGGGGAGAAAACAAGGCTTAGCGGGAGATGGATGTTAGGGGATCAGGACGATCTTGCCGTAGGCTCCCGATTCCATGACGGCATGATGCGCGCGCGGAGCATGGGCAAGCGACAGTTCTTGCCCGACGACAGGAGAGAGCGTGCCGTTGTGAAGCCCGGCCACGAGAGCCGAATGAGCGCTGGCCCGCTCACGATCAGGGATGTTGAACAGCGACATCCCCAGGATACTGGCATCCCTGCCCATCGTCTCCCGAGGATCGATCTCAACGGTCCCACGACTGCCTATGACTACCACCCGCCCACGGAGCGCCAACACCCTCAAGTCTTTGCCCAGGTTAACGTTGGCCAGCATCTCCAGAATCAAGTCCACGCCCCGCCCGCGGGTCAGGTCGAGAACCCGCTCCAGGTAATCGGGCGCGTGGTGATCGACGACATGGTGCGCCCCCTGCGCAGCGACAAGCTCCCTGCCCTTGTCGGTCCCGGCCGTGCCGATGACGACCAGCCCGGCTGCCCGCCCCAACTGGAGCGCCGCGACGCCGACGCCACCGCTTGCACCATGGACCAGGACCCACTCGCCCGGAAGCGCATGGGCGATCTGGAAGTAGGCGCGATAGGCGGTCGCGTACGGGACGTTGACCGCCGCGCCCTGCGCGAACGAGATCGGCTTTGGCAGCGGATGCACCTGGGACTCATGACAGAGCGCCTGCTCCGCATATGACCCCGTAATCGTGCCCGCCGTGTACACCCTGTCGCCGACGGCGACACGCGTGACACCCTCCCCGACCGCCTCGATGGTGCCCGCGCCGTCCGCGCCCGGGGTGTAGGGCAACGCGGGCTTCCTGGCATAGGTGCCGGACCTGATATACGTATCGACCGGGTTGACACCCGCAGCCTTCATGTGGACCACGACCTGTCCTGGACCGGGCCGAGGGTCGGGGACCTTTTCCAGGCGCATCACCTCCGGAAGACCGAACTCGTGGACTACAATGGCGTTCATGGGCGTCCCTCTCTGCGAATGCCTCTGACTCGTTCCATCAGTTCACGATGACCGCCCGGAAGCGCACCTTACCGTCGGCGACCCGGTCATACGCTCGAACGATCTCGTCGAGAGGGTACGTCTCGGTGAGCACCTTGACTTTGCCCGTCGCAGCGTACGCCAGCGCCTCGTGGAGGAATTCGGGGTCGTTCTGCTGGCTACCGAGGAGTTGCAGGCGCCGCATGATGAAGTCACCCGGAGAGATCTGGAGCGGCTTGGCCTCGAAGCCCATGAGGACAAAGCGTCCGTCGGCGCGCAGTCCCTGGATGCTGTCGGCCATGGCGTCGTTGGAATTGCTGGTGCCGAGGATGACATCCGCGCCGCCGGCAGCCGCCAGGCCGCGACCATCGCGCACGATCTCGTCGGCACCCAGCTCGCGGACCGCCTTGTCCTTGTCGGAGGAGCGGGACACCGCGATCGTGTGGAATCCGGCGGCCTTCGCGTACTGCACCGCAAGGTGACCAAGTCCGCCGATGCCGACGACGGCGATCCGCTCATAGGGCTTGGGATCGGCCCACCGCAGGCCGCTCCAGACCGTATAACCGGCGCAGAAGATCGGGGCCGCCTGCTCATACGACAACCCGTCGGGGAGGAGCATCGTGGCGTTAGCGTAGGAGAGCAAATACTCCGCGTGACCGCCTGGCATCGCGCCGCCGGTCCCGACCTGCTCGACACAGAACATCGGCTTGCCGCGCTGACACGACTCACATCGGCCGCACGTGGTCTGGATCCAGGGCACGCCGACCCGGTCACCCGCCTTGCGGGTCTGCACCCCCGCACCAACGGCGACGATCTCGCCTACCGGCTCGTGCCCCAGGACTCGGGGGAACGAGCCCGGAAGCTCCCCCCTGGTCTGGTGCACATCGGTGTAACAGATCCCGCTCGCCCGGATCTTGATGAGCACCTGGTTCGGACCCGGCTCCGGGGTCGGAACCTCTCTGACTTCCCATTTGCCATGCGCTGCCGGAACTACTGCCGCTCGCATACGCTCGACTCCTCTCACTCGTTTTCTACAAGCTTGGGTTTCGATTCCTCAGGGGTGATGTCCACAGCGAGCTTTACCGCTCGCCGGATGACGGTCAGTACCGATCGCACGCCGACCTGCGCCTCCGTCAACAGCCGGTGTAGATCATCGATCCCCCCAACCGGCTGGCCGTCATATCCGACGATGACATCGCCTTCCTGGAGGCCGGCCCGCTGCGCTGGGCTGTCCGGCTCGACCGAGAGGACCAGGATGCCGCTCTCGACCGGGACCTGATGGAAGCGGACCAGCCGCCGCAAGAGAGGCGCGGTCTGTCCGCCGACCCCGATGTAGCTCCGTCGGATCTTTCCTTCCTTGATGAGCCGCCCGGCGACGAACTTGGCCGTGTTGATCCCAATGGCGAAGCAGATCCCTTGCGCCGGCAGGATGATCGCCGTATTGACACCGATGACGTCACCCCGAGACGTGACGAGCGGCCCTCCTGAGTTGCCCGGGTTCAGGGCGGCGTCGGTCTGGATGACGTTATCGATGAGCCTCCCGGACCGGGAGCGCAGCGAGCGGCCGAGCGCGCTCACCACCCCCGCTGTCACCGTGCACTGAAAGCCGTAGGGATTACCGACGGCGATGACCACCTGCCCGACATGAACCGTCTGGGAGTCGCCCAACGAGACCGGCACGAGGCCCGGCGCATTGATCCGGACCACCGCCAGATCGGTCTCGGGGTCATCCCCGACTAGGTCAGCCTGGAAGCGTCGCCCATCCACCAAGGCCACCTCGATCCTGGCGGCCCGGTGCACGACGTGGCTGTTCGTCAGGATGAAACCGTCCGGCGTGAAGACGAATCCAGAACCGCCGCCCCGTGCCTCCTGGTGAAGGCGTGGATCGGCACCGGGGCGCGTTTTGATCTCATGGCGCACCTCGATGTTGACAACGGACGGGCTGACCTTCTCCGCCGCGCTGACGATCGCCCGCGAATACGCATCCAACAACGCATCATCGGATGCCGCGGCGGTCTCAACCAGCGAATTCCCTGCGACCTCGGAACCGTTTTGTGAAACAGTGTGCAGCAGTTGTTTCATGACCATCACCCCTCCCGTGACTTCGCAACCTTCTCCGATGTCACACCTGCACTAGCCTAGCAAATTACGATCAATTTGGAAAGTAGACACTTTTAGGTGGTATATACACCAAAAGGTATGCTAAAATCGCCATGTTGCCAGGATCGCGGCAACGCCGACAGGGAAGACACACAAGGGAATTCGGGGGTGCACCAATGCGCCACAAGCCGAATGTGTTCAGCGAGCAGTGCGGATCGCAACAGGTCCTGGGCCTGATCGCCAACAAGTGGACCACCCTCGTCATCTACGCGCTGGCGCAGGGCACGAGGCGATACAGCGAACTTCAGCGGGAGATCGGGGGAGTGTCCCAGAAGATGCTGACCCAGACGTTGCGCAACCTTGAGCGGGACGGCCTCGTGCAGCGCCGCCTGTACCCGGTCATTCCGCCAAAGGTCGAATACTCGCTCACCCCGCTCGGCAGGACGCTCATCGACCCGTTGCGAGCCATCTGCAGGTGGGCGGAGCAGCACCTCCACAAACTCCAGGCGGCACGGGCCAGCCACGGGGACGGCCGGGGAAGCTAGTACTCGCCTCTCTCCAACTTGAACGCGCCCAGCCTGTCGGAACATGCGTTCCTCCGAGCACACGGGGTTTCGCGGCGTGGCGTGCCTTCGAGCAGCGCAAGACCTGGCATGGCGACGATCAGCTCCCCCTCGTGATCCGTCGTCGAATGGTGGGACCCCCGGCCTTGATTTCGGCCTCGAGCTGGCCCCAGGCTCAGCCGGCGTAGCCCAGCGCAAAGAGGCTCCTGCTCGGACCGATACCGACGCCAACAGCCCCACGGTGGCGGGCAGGCCCGCGAGCGACAGCAGCGAGGAGCCGGGCTTCGCAGGGCGAGGACAGCTTCTCCGTTGCCACGGCGATCCAGAGATGTTCGATCCGTACTGAGGACAAATAGCCATTGGGCTCGCGCTCCGATCCGGTGGGCTTCCACTCTGCATCTGCGGGTATACCAAATGTGTGCGCAGGCGCAACCAGGGCTCTTGCCCGCTACTTTGCTCACTATAATATTGTGCGGGTTCATGGTACTCGGCGGGTGACCCCGGCGATGGCGGGGGGTGACCGATCATACATGGGACCTAGACGAACTCCTCGCATGAAGGGGGGCACGGAATGACTGCTGTTCAGTTTGGATTGTTGTTTCTGAAGCCTGGGCCGTCGAACTTGCCTGGCCCGCCCATCGCACACATTTATGCGAAAACGTATGCGCACCAAAACTACCGTGGCGTTTCCAAGGATTTGATACTGATAACCCCCCAGGCAATGAGTTTTCGAGAGCTGGATGGCTATATCAATCAACTTCAAAAAGACCTTGAGACGGTCAGGAAAGAGGCCCGCAGGCGGTATTCTGCCGCTCAACCTAAAAAATCTCGAACAAAATAGGACACGACCCAGCGCCGGGATACCGTCAAGACTCCTCGGTGAATCGTAGGGGCGGGTGTCGCTCCCACCGGGCGCCGAGGTGATGGATCACCGCGCGCACTGGAATTGGACCGTCAATGAGGAGACGGTTCGCCTCCTCCGGCGAGAGACAGGAGCAGTCGCGCGCTGACCTCGCCCACAGTGTGCCCGGCTGGTGGGTCGGCGGGATTGGACGACCAGGGGTATGTCTGTGTGGACGTCAACCGCTATATGTTTCGAGGTTTTTCCGACCCTTTGGGCTTGATGGAATTCCAGAGGTAGAGCGTCGCCACCGTGCGCCAGGGCCGCCACGGTTCACCCAATGGCTTGAGCTCTCTTGGTGTGGGGACTGCTTTCATCCGGTACAATTCCGCGACGCTCTTTCTGAGTGCGTAGTCATCGACGGGAAAGACGTCCGTGCGGCGCAAATTGAAGATGAGCAGCATCTCGACCGTCCACCGCCCCACACCGTAGATCGAGGTGAGTCGTGTCGTGATCTCTTCGTCGCTGAGCGCGACGATCTTCTCCGGCGACGGGACGGTACCGTCCAGCGTTTTCGCCGCCAGGTCCTTCAGGGAAGCGGTCTTGCCTCCCGACAACCCCGCACCTCTCAATAACCAGTCTGGAGTCTTCAGCAGATCCCCGGGCTCTGGAATCGACGATCCGGGATACAGGGCTTTCACCCTGCCCAGGATAGTAGTCGCCGCCTTCGGCGCCAACTGCTGATGGACGATGGCTTCAAACAGGGTAGCGTATGGGGATTGCGCCGATCTCGGCTTGAAATCGATCGGCTTGGCCATGCAGCGGGCCAGCCTCGGGTCTCTAGCTCTCAGAAGTCTCGCCGCGCGCCGGAGATCTCGCTCCGACTTGATGGCCGGAGGTGGTCCGAACGTCACGCCTTCGATGGCCAGCATCCTCACCTTGGTCGATTGTCCCCCGTGAGCTGAAAACCCTCCAGGTTTGCCGCCGGCGGCCAGAACCCGATGGCACGGGATGATGAGCCCGATTGGATTCCTTCCCAGCGCCTGTCCAACGGCCCGGGCCGCGGCGGGGCGATTCACGGCATGGGCAAGCTGGCCGTATGTGTTGGTCTGTCCTGCCGGGATTCGTCGAGCGGCCTCGTACACCTGGCGCGCGAACGGGTCGGCGCCGTCCAGATCAACGGTGATGTCGCTGAAGTCCTGCACGTCGCCCTGGAGGTGCCTGCGAACTCTCTCGATGACCTCGGCAATTCGGGGCGGACGGGCGCTCGCCTTTCGAGCGCCCGCGTTCCGCGCGATCCTCGATTCGGTCAACTCCCTCGTCGCTTCGGGTAGCTGAAGCAAGGTCACGGCAGGCGGCGTGCGAGAATTCGCAGGTTGACTCCACGCGATCCCGCACGAGCCCAGCGGCGACTCGAAGACACAGTATGCGAATGGTTTCATGGGCACCGCTCCTTCCGCAACCGCGCCGGCCTCCTACCACTACCTCACCCGCGTGTAGACCTCCTCCATCGACTTGAATTCCTTGCCGTCAGGGCCTTTGGAGTAGGAGATGTAGGTGTGGTGGTCCCCATCGAGAACCTTCCATTCCGAGCGGAACCACCTCGCCTTCTCGCCGGTGAGCGGGCAACTGAAATGACCGTTCTCCTTGATCGCCGTGGAGATGGCATCGTAGGCTCCGGCTCCCTGCATGATGCCGGTCCCCATGTTGCCCAGCCACACCGACTGGTACTCGCCGCGGATGTTGTCGTAGCCGGTGTAGCCGACCCCTTCGAACGATTGGCTGTCCCACGCCATCTTGACGTCCCGCTTCAGGAAGCGGCCTCCATAGACCCACGTGTTGTCGCTCGTTCCCTGCGACTCCTGGGGTGGGTCCCCCGGCTTCATCCAGTAGCGCATGCGAAAGGTCCACTTCCCCACGAACGGCTCGAGACGCTTGTGACTCTCCCCTGGCGTGCCGTACTTCTGAACCTGCATCATCGCCGCGTCCTGCTCACTCGATTGCTTGCTCTTGTCCGTCGCCAGAACATGAGCCGCTGTACCGAAGGCCAACGCGACCCCGAGAACCAATCCCATTCCAACTAAACGTCGATTCTTCATCATCTCCTCCGTCGCGTATGTTTGAGTGTCAACTCGCTCCCTGCCCACCCGGCTCTCTTGCTCCGTTCCAGGACAGGTGAATGTCGCCGCGCTATCCCTTGGGCGCGGCCTCCACCACCGATTTCATGCTCGCCAGACCCTCCTCGAATTTCCCGCCGACCATTTTGTCCATGTTCATGAACAGGCACATCGCCTTGGCGATGAAATTGTTCTTGCCGGTCATGCTCCATGTCACGGCGGTCTTATCACCCTCGGGCTTGAAGCTGAACTCGGCGGTGCTTGTCCCCGCCATCGGCTTGAGGAATTCGAGTTTGATCCTGATCAGATCGCTCGGACGGCTCTCAGTGATCGTCATGCTCCCTTCGCCGACCTCGTTATTGCCTGCCCATCTGAAGATGGCGCCTGTCCCCGCCGATGGGCCCTCGAAGCTCGTTTTGGCTTTAGGGTCGAGTTTCGCCCATGGGGACCACGCCTCCCAATTGTGGAAATCGTTCACCTGAGCGAACACAGCCGGTGCCGGAACTGACATGGTGGCGGTGCGCGCGACGCGGAAATCCGAGGGCTGCATGGCAACGACTGCGATAAACACGACAACGATCGCTGCGAGGGCGATGAGGATTTTCTTCACCATAGTGACTTGTCTCCCTTCTCCTTTTCAGGCATTCACCACGAATGCCGAGAATTGGCGTCCTTCTTCTGGCTCCTAGCCGCCGGCGATGGCTCCCACGATCATAAACGGCTCCGCTCCCGTTGCAACCTCGTCGGGTAGGGGGGCGTCGGGCGGCTCGTGGGACAGATCATGCTGGCAGGCAAAGAACCTCACGAACGCTCGGCGCTGTTGCGTAACGTGGTCGCGGACGGTCCCGCGCAGCATCGGATAGCGGGCCTCGAGCGCGTCGAGGACCGACCGCTGCGTGACCTGACCTTCGACGTGGAGTTTAACCTCGCCATCCACCCGAGCAAGCGTCCGCAGATGTGCCGGGAGCACGACTCGGATCATGCCAGCGTCTGGACTTCTACGGACAGCACGGCCGGGAGATCTCTGACGATGGGCGCCCAACTGTCCCCGGCGTCGGCCGATGCGTACACCTGCCCGCCGGTCGTCCCGAAGTACAGACCGCACGGATCGAGCGAGTCCACGGCCATCGCGTCGCGCAACACATTGACGTAGCAGTCTCGTTGCGGAAGCCCTTTCGTGAGCGCCTCCCACTCGTTGCCGCCCGTGCGGCTGCGGTACACGCGCAGCTTCCCGTCGGGCGGATAGTGCTCCGAGTCGCTCTTGATCGGGACGACGTAAATGGTGTCCGGCTCGTGCGCGTGAACGTCGATCGGAAATCCGAAGTCGGTCGGGAGGTTCCCGCTGACCTCGTGCCACGACTCGCCGCCGTCGTCGCTGCGCATGACGTCCCAGTGCTTCTGCATGAACAGGACACGCGGTCGCGACCGGTGCATCGCGATCCGATGAACGCAATGGCCGACCTCGGCATTCGGCTCGGGGATGTATTGGGACTTCAGGCCGCGGTTGATCGGTCGCCACGTCTTCCCCGCGTCATCGCTGCGGAACACGCCCGCGGCCGAGATGGCGATGAAGATCTTCTTCGGGTTGCTCGGATCCAGAAGGATCGTGTGCAGGCACATCCCACCTGCACCAGGCTGCCAGGAGGACCCTGAGCCGTGGCCCCGCAATCCGGCGAACTCCTGCCATGTCTGGCCGCCGTCGAGCGAGCGGAACAGGGCGGCATCCTCCACCCCGGCGTAGACCGTGTCCGCATCAGTCAGCGACGGTTCGAGGTGCCAGACGCGCTTGAACTCCCAGGGGTGAGGCGTGCCGTCGTACCACTGGTGGGTCGTGAGCGGTTTGCCGGTTTTGGGAGACGTGTCGTACACGAACTTGTTGCTCTCCCCTTTGGGCATTCCCTCAGGAGTAGTCAGTTCATCGGGTTTACTTCCGGGAGTGAACCATGTTTTGCCGCCGTCATCTGAACGCTGAATGATCTGCCCGAACCAACCGCTGGACTGCGACGCATACAGACGATTCGGGTCGGCGGGCGATCCCTTGAGGTGGTAGATCTCCCAGCCCGCAAAGTGGGGGTCACTGACGTCCCACCGTTGCCGCTTGCCGTCCGACGTCAGGATGAACGCGCCCTTGCGTGTCCCAACCACTACCCGTACCTTGCTCATTCCTCCCTCCTTCCTGGGCTTCCCGAGATTCTCGTCGGCGAGCGTCGCGCCCAGCCGTAGTCCAGTGAGTCTTCGAAGCGAAGCAACGGCGCGCTGCGAGGCGCACGGTCAGGCGTCGACCAGAATCTCGAAGCCGCCGTAGCACATGCGCTTGGCGTCGAAGGGCATGTTTTTCGGATCGCACATGTCCTTTATCCGCGGATCTTTCATGACCTTCGCGTTAACGCGGTCGCGGTGCCCGCGAGATTTGAAAACGATCCACGAGAACACCACCGTCTCGCCGGGCTTGAGCTTGACGATTCGCGGGAACGGAATCCCGAACTTCACATCGAGGTCGTCGCCCGCGCACTCCTTGTAATCGAGGGCGCCGTGCTCTCGCCAGACTTTTCCCGCCTTCTGAGAGATGCGGCGGTAGGCCTGGAGGTTCTTCTTCGGAACGGGCAGGACAAATCCATCGACGTATCGCATGCGAACTCTCCTTGGGTTTATCGGGCCGGCTCGGCGGGTGCTTCTACCATGCGCAAGCTAACTTCGCCGCCGAATGAGTGCGCGCAGCCGCCTATCGCGCAAGAAAAGCCCTCCCCAGACCAGCCCGCCGAGAACGATTGGGCCGAAGAACGGATCGCCGATACGGACATGGGTAGCGGTTGCGCCGCCAAGATAGGCTGTCAGCAAGATCGCGCCGATAATGGAAGTACTCGGAATCGCATAGACGGCAGTGCAGGCGATCTCGAGAAGCCCGATCCCGACAACCAGGCCGTCGGGATACCCGAGCCGAGCGAATTCCTGTACGACAAGGGCGGGCTTGCTCAATTTCAGAACGCCGCTGAAGAGCAGCACCAGTACCGGTATGGCGGTAAGGATACGTCCGGCCCAGAGTCTCTTCTTGGAGACCGGCGCGGTTTGAGTATTCGAGTCGGGAGCAGTTTGAGTACCTGACGGCATCGGCTCCTCCTTCATGTCGTTTCATCGAGGAACAAAGACGTGTGCAACCGTTTGCTATAGGTCAGGAGAGTCGCGCCTGTCCTGAGGCGGTCTCGGATTTTTCCCACCTTGACTCCTCAGGCTGGTTGGTGAGTCTTTCAGGTCACGGCGATCGAATCGACCTTATCGGGGTAGAACGCGAGCCGCCCCTTGATCACGCTCATCTCGTCGTACGGCTCCTCATAGGACCAGACCGCGTTCTCCGCTCCGTTCTTCAGGGAGTAATACGACGCCGTGCCCTTGAAAGGGCAGTAGGTCCGATGGCTCGACCGGACGAGCCGATCCATCTTCACGTCCTCGCGCGGGAGGTAGTAGACCGCGGGGTAGTCCCCCTCCTCCATCTCGACTGCGTCGCGGCTGTCGGCGATCACCTCGCCGTTGAACGTCACCTGGATGCGCGCCCCTGCGGACTTCGTGGCGATGCGATAGTCCGGGCGCTGCTTGAACCCTGGCGCGCCGTTGGTGCTCATAGGTCTCTCCTTATGACGATCTCCTACCATGGTTGAGCGTTCGCACGACCTTGCGGGCGCCACTCTCACTTCGTGCGCGAGGAACTGACCTACTTTTTCGCGGCGAACATCGCCTGCGCGCGTTTCTGTATCTCCTCCGGCGCGACGTCTTCTTTATGCGTGGCCACCCACCAGCGATGCCCGAAAGGGTCTTCGAGCTGGCCCGATCGGTCGCCGTAGAACTGATCCATAACCGGCTTGCGTTCTTTGGTTCCGGCAGCCAGCGCTTTCCTGAAAAACGCGTCCACATCTTCGACATAGAGATAGATGCTGACGGGCGAGCCGCCCAGCGTGTCCGGCGCCTTACCGCCGTACTCCGGAAATTCATCCCCCAGCATGATCATAGAGTCGCCCAGGCGGATTTCCGCGTGTCCGAGACGTCCATCAGGCATCATTAGTCTGTAGACCTCGGTCGCTCCGAACGCCTCTTTGTAGAACTCCAGCGCCTTGGCGGCATTCTTGATGGCCACGTAGGGTGTGACGGTGCGATATCCGGCAGGTATGGCCTTAACAGTACCCATGTGTCCCTCCTTTAGGATGATCCAGCGTCTTGTGTCTCTTCCTGGTGCCCGCAGAGGTCTCTATTTCGGCCTGGCCTTGACAGCCAATCTGTCGTCCAGCGGGATAACGGTCACGGCGAACGGCGTTCCACCATCACCCACCACAGGTAGCCCGCTCTCGACCTCGTTGCTGCCGAGCATCGAGTTCTCGTAGTACGGCGTGTACACCATCATGTGAGGATGCCAGGCGCCGGCAACCGCGCCGCCGATTTCCCTTCCCGCTCCGTAGATCATAGTGTTCCTGTTCTCAAGCAGCATGTCCATCCTCCCGTATGTTGAGCTCCATGCTTCGGGCCGCCGGGTTGGACGCGATCACCTGACCGTCCCAAATCGCCTTCATGGTGACCATTCGCGGCTTCCGCTCGTCGAGAGCGCTACTCGGTCGGCAGACCCGGAATCTCCATGATCGGCCGGATTTCGATGGTCCCCTTGCGGACCGGCGGGATTCGCGAGGCGATGGCGATCGCCTCGTCGAGGTCCCTCGCGTCGATCAGGTAGTAGCCGCCGAGCTGTTCGCGCGTCTCGGCGAACGGACCGTCGGTCACGAGCCGCTTCCCGTTGCGCACACGAACGCTGGTCGCCGCCGCCACCGCGTGCAGAGGACTGGCGGCCAGATATTGCCCCTTCGCTTTGAGGTCGTGGCAGAGTTGCGCCGACTCCACGTAACACTCCTCTCGCTCGGTGTCGTTCATGGCCTGCTCGTTGAGGTACACCAACAGCATGTATTTCATGCGGATGCCTCCATCGGTAAGTTGAGGGCCGTGCGCGCCCTGATTACGTCTTTTTCGTTCCGACGCCGATATCGCGGAAGCGCTCGATCGCTTCGCTGGGACTGAAGTCCTCCAGTTCGAACAGTTGGCGAACCTCGATTTCGCCGTCCTTCATCGCCGGGTTGGGAAAGCGTTTGGTCCATTCGAGTGCCTCTTCCTTCGACTTCACCTGAATGATCGTGTAGCCGGCAATGAGTTCCTTGGTCTCGGCGAAGGGCCCATCGACCACGGTGCGCTTCCCTCCCGAGTACTTGATGCGCCAGCCCTTCAAGCTGGGCTGAAGCCCAGAGGCATCGAGCAGGGCACCGGCCTTCGCCAGCTCCTCGTGGTACGTCGCCATTGCGGCGATGAGCTTCTCCTCCGGCATGACGCCGGCTTCCGAGTCCTTCGTGGCCTTGACGATAATCATGAATCGCATCGTCCTATCTCCTTGTAGTCGAACTCAAATCCTGAACCGGGCTGCCGGACGGTCTCGGCCGGATTCGCCCCACGCTCTACCAGGTGCATCGACCGTTCACACCCCATAGTCGCTCGGCGAGGCGCCAAATCGACAACGGGACTCAAAAAACTCCGTTCGCGGTCTCAGCCCTGCAGCTCGGCCAGCCGACGCGCAAGAAAGCGCCGCTCCGGCTCTTGCTGAGTGAGGCCGAGGGCTCGTGTGTAGGCGGCTCGCGCTTCCGCTGTTCGCCCCAGTCGCCGGCACAGGTCCGCCCGCGCCGAATGTGCCAGGTGGTACTCCACCAATTCACCGCGCGCCAGGATCGCCTCAATGAGGCGAAGCCCAGCCAAAGGGCCGTCACGCATCGCCACCGCGACCGCGCGGTTCAGCTCGACCACGGGCGACGAATCCGCTCGTAACAACGCGTCGTAGAGGCCGACGATCCGGGCCCAGTCTGTGGCGGCGGCGCTAGGGGCCCCGGCGTGCACGGCGGCGATCGCCGCCTGGAGCGTGTAGGCGCCGAACCGGCGCGACGACAGCGCCCTCTCGACCAGCGCCAAGCCCTCCACGACCTGCTCCCGGCTCCACAGCGAACGATCCTGATCGTCCAACAGGACCAATTCGCCCGTCGGCGAGGTGCGCGCGGCGCGGCGGGAGTCTTGAAGCAACATCAGCGCCAAGAGTCCCACGGCCTCGGGTTCCGGGAGCAACTCGATCAGCAACCGCCCCAGGCGGATCGCCTCACCCGAGAGATCGTGCCGCGTGAGTGACCCGCCCGATGAGGCGGAGTATCCCTCGTTGAACACGAGGTAAACCACCCGGAGCACGGCATCCAACCGGTCGGGCAGTTCGGTCGCCGGCGGCACCTCATAGGGAATGCGCGCGTCGCGGATCTTCGCCTTGGCGCGGACGATCCGCTGGGCCACCGTGGGTGGCCTCGTGAGGAAGGCGCGAGCGATCTCATCGGTAGTCAGGCCACAGACCTCGCGCAGCGTCATCGCCACCTGGGCGTCCGGCGGCAAGGCGGGATGGCAGCAGGTGAAGATCAGCCGCAGCCGGTCGTCTGCAACGCTCTCATCGTCCCGCGGCTCGGGGTCACGGGTGCCGGACTCCAGTTGCCTGGCGATCTCCGCCAACGACGCGTCGAAGCGGACACGACGGCGCATGCGGTCGATCGCCTTGAAGCGGCCGGTCGAAACGAGCCACGCCCGAGGATTCGCCGGTACGCCGTCCCGCGACCATTGCTCGACCGCGACGGCAAAGGCATCGTGCAGCGCCTCTTCGGCGGCGTCGAAGTCGCCAAGCAGGCGGATCAGAGTCGCGACCACCTGGCGCGACTCGGAACGGTAGACGGCGTCCACCACCTCGCGCACCCGTCCGGTCGTGGACTCGGTCATCACAGGAAATCGCTCCGTCACGCCGGATACCCTACTTCCTTCGCCATGAGCGACGATCGCCGGGCTCCCCCTTTGGCCGTCTCTTGATGACGTCGTTCTTCTGCGTCTTCACGCGCAGCCTGTGAGCGGAACAGGCGCGATTGGCTCGGATGTCTCCCGGTGAAAAAGGCATCGCACCCCCCTTCCGGCTAGCTCCCAGTCTCGGGCACCGTCATGACTTCCAGCAGGTGGCCGTTCGGATCCTCGAAGTAGAAGCCGCGCCCGCCCCGGCGGGTGTTGATCCGGCCGTCCGTGTGACTGTACGGCTCGCTGCCGTAAGGAATTCCCCTGGCCTTCACCCGGCTGAAGATCGCGTCGAACTCCGCTTCGCTGACGTGGAAGGCGTAGTGGTGACTCTCGGCCGGGGCCGGCTCGTCGGCGAAGTCAAAGGTCAGGCTCTCGTTGATTTGCACTTGCGCGAAGTAGCCATCGCCCGGCTTGACGGCCAGACCGAAGATCTCGGCGAAGAACTCGGCCGATGCGATCTTGTCTTTCGCAGGGACGATGGTGTGGTCCAAGCGAATCGTCATGCCCACCTCCAGATCGTCCAGTGTTACTTGCTTGCGATAGGGTTCGTCGGCTGGCGGCAGGGAACGTAGACGGGATAACGCGGCTGGCCTCGACTTGATGCAGGAATATATACCGTGCGGCTCATGACCCGCCCGCCGTCTTTGCCGTGGCCTGCGCGGCGTCCCAGCCGCCGCCGAGGGCCCGATAGAGCTGAACCACGGCCACGAGCTGGGAGAGCAGGGTCCGGCTCTCTGCGACCTCCGCGGCGAGCAACGTCCGCTGGGCGTCGAGGACGTCGAGATAGCTCGTGAGACCACTCGTGTAGCGCCATTCGGCGATGCTCAGCGCCTCCCGAGAGGCCCGGGCCGCCGCGGCCTGCTCCGCCAGCGCTTCCCGCGCCTTCCGGTGAGCGATGAGCGCGTCCTCCACCTCGCGGAAGGCCTGCTGGATCGCCTGCTCGTACCGGATCAGGGCCTCCCGCTGCCGGGCATCGGCCACCTCGAGATTCGCCCGGTTCCGGCCCGCGTTGAAGATCGGCAGCGTCACGGTGGGCCCGAGCTGCCAGATGCGCGACGGTCCGGTGAAGAGATCGGAGAGCGCCGCGCTCTCGACGCCGAAGAAGCCCGTCAGGCTGATCTGCGGGAAGAAGGCCGCCTTCGCCACCCCGATGCGCGCATTGGCCGCGACGAGCCCCGACTCTGCCTGGCGGACGTCGGGACGTCTCGCGAGGAGCGCCGAGGGCAGTCCGGCGGGGACGGCCGGCGGCGACGTCTGCGCGGTGAGGGGCCGGCCGCGCTTGATTCCACCCGGGTTGCGGCCGAGCAGGACGCTAAGCTGGTTTTCGGTTTGGACCATCCGCCGCTCCAGATCCGGGATCTGCGCGGCGGTGCCCGCGAGCTCCGCCTCGGCCTGACGGAGGTCGAGCGCGGAGGTCAGTCCCGCCTCGAAGCGGTCGCGGACAAGGTCGAGTGAGCCCTGCCGCGACGCGACGTTCCGCCGGGTGGTCTCGAGCTCGAGATCGAGCTGGCGGAGCCGGAGGTACGCAGTGGCGACGTTGCTGACGAGCGTCATCACCACCGCGTGCCGCGCTTCTTCGCCGGCCAGGAGGTCCGCGCGCGCCGCCTCGCTGGCCCGCCGCAACCGGCCCCAGATGTCGATCTCGAAGGTCAGGTCGATGGTCGTAGACAGCAGACCCGTGTCGCCGCCCTGATCCCGGAATTGCGCAGTGTTCGAGAACCGGTTGGTGGTCGCGCTCGCGCCAGCGTCGATCTGCGGGAACTGGGCCGCCCGGGTGACGCCAAGCTGGGCCCGCGCCTGATCGACCCGCGCCACCGCGATCCGGAGGTCCTTATTGGCCTCGAGCGCGGCGCGCACGAGCCCGCGAAGCTCTTCGTCCTGGAACAGCTCCCACCACGCAAGATCTGCAAGCGAGGCCGGGTCCGCCTTCGATTGGCCGTCGCGCCAGACCTCGGGGGCGAGCACGGTGGGCCGCTGGTAGTCCGGGCCAAGCGTGCAGCCCGCGAACAGAAGACACACGGCAAGGCGCGGGACGAACCGCCTCATCGTCCGTCTCCGCCGCTTCCGGCCTCGGCTGCAGGAGCCGTGACCCCGCGACCCGCAGGCGGCACCGGGGCCGGCGGCCCCGGCGTCTCACCCCGCCGCCCGGCGAGCGCCTCCACCGTGACTCTCCCATCCGTCGTTCCTTCCAGCCGCCGCGGCTTGTACTCGGTCGCCTCGCGCGCCCGGCTCGGCCCGTGCTGGGCCGCGATCAGCGAGTAGAACACCGGCACGACGAACAGGGTGAACAGCGTGCCGACGGTCATCCCCGCGACCAGCACCGTCCCGATGCTGTTGCGGGCCGCGGCTCCCGGCCCGGACACCAGCACCAGCGGTAAGTGACCGAAGACGGTGGCCGCCGTGGTCATCAGCACCGGCCGCAGCCGCGTCAACGACGCCTCGCGCAGCGCGGCCGTTTTCGAGAGGCCGCGCGCCTGCAGCGTGTTCGCAAACTCCACGATCAGGATGCCGTTCTTCGCGATCAGTCCCACCAGCGTGATCAGTCCCACTTGCGAATAGATGTTGATCGTGGTGAGGTCCAGGAAACTGAACACCAGCGCGCCGGAGATCGCGAGCGGCACCGAACCCAGCAGCACGATCAGCGGGTCGCGAAAGCTTCGGAATTGCGCCGCGAGCACCAGGTAGATGAGCACGAGGGCGAACCCGAGCGTGACGGTGAGCGCCGAGCCCTCGCGACGGATCTGCCGCGACTCTCCCGCATAATCGACGACCGTGCCTGGACCGCTCGCCGCGGCGGCCGCGGTCTCGAGAACGCGCAGCCCCTCCTCCTTCGTGACGCCCGCCTTGACGCCGCCGAAGACCCGGACCGCGTTCCGCTGCTGGAAGCGGTTGAGGGTCCGCGGCGCGGTGCCCGCCTCGATGCGCGTGAACGTGGACACCGGCACGAGCCGACCATCCGGTGTCTTGATCTTGAGGTCGAGCAGCGGGCCGACCGTCGCGCGGTCTTCATCGCCGATCTGCGGGATGACCTTGTAGCTACGGTCGAAGAAGTTGAACCGGTTCACCCACGCGCCGCCGAGCAGCGTGCCGAGTTCCTGGCCGACGCCGGCCAAGTCCAGCCCGAGGTCGGCGATCTGTTCGCGGTCGAGCACGACGCGCGCCTCGGGCAGGTCGATCTTCAGGTCGGTGTCCACATAGAGGAAGTTCCCGCTCCGCCAGCCGGCCGCGACGACCGCCGCTGTCGTCTCGAGCATCTGCTCGGCCGACGCGGCGCTCTGCAGCACGAGCTCGACGTCGTATTGTCCGGCGTTCGGCAGCGGCGGGTCGAGGCGCGGAAATACGCGCACGCCGGGCACCTGAGACACCGCGCCAAATACGTGCCCGTACATCTGCTCGGTCGAGCGCGCGCGCTGGCGCCAGTCCTTCGTCACCATTCCGCCGAAGCCGCCCCATGCGGTGGTCAACGACCACATGAACTCGGCCTCGGGAAACGACGTGATTGCCCTGACGACCTTCAGCGACTCGCGATTGGCTGCCTCCAGCGTGGCGTCCGGCGACGCCTCGAGGAACAGGCTGATGTGGCCCTGATCCTCGACGGGCGCGAGCTCCTGCCGCGAAAACACGTACAACGGCCACGCCGCGGCCATGATCACCAGCGCGACCGCGACGAGCGCCCAGCGCATCTGGAGGGCGACGTCGAGCAGCCGCGCGTAGCCTCGCCGCACCGCCTCGAAGGCGCGGTTGACGACCGCGGCCAGCCGGCCTTCCTCGCCGTGCGCGTGGACGAAACGCGAGCTCATGACCGGCGAGAGGGTGAGCGCGACGACGCCCGACACGACCACCGCGGCGGCCAGCGTGATCGCGAACTCGAGGAACAGCGTCCCGGTCAACCCGCCCTGGAAGCCGATGGGCGTGTACACTGTGGCCAGTGTAATCGTCATCGCGATAATGGGGCCGAGCAGCTCGCGCGCGCCGATCAGCGCCGCATCGATCCGCGTCTTGCCCTCGCGCACGTGCCGCTCGACGTTCTCGACGACGACGATCGCGTCGTCAACGACCAGGCCGACCGACAGCACGATTGCGAGCATCGTCAGCAGGTTCAGGCTGAAACCGGACACGAGCATCACGATCGCCGCTCCGACAAGCGAGACCGGCATGGCGACCAGCGGCACGAGCGCGGTGCGCACCGAGCCCATGAACAGGAACACCACGAAGGCAACGATCATGATCGTCTCGGAGAGCGTCTTCGTGATCTCCGCCAACGCATTCTCCATGAACACCGTCGCGTCGTACGCCAGGCGCATGTCGATGTCCTTCGGCAGCGTCGGCTGAAGGCGCTCCATCTCGGCTCGCAGCCGATGCGCAACCTCGATCTCGTTCGAGCCGACGAGCGGCCATACCCCCAGGTAGACGGCCTCCCGCTCGCTGAACTTCGCGACCATGTCGGCTTCCTCGGCGCCGAGCTCGACCCGCGCCACATCGCTCAGGCGCACGATCGCGCCACCGCGGTCGGCGACGATCAGGCGCTTGAACTCCTCGACGGAGCGCAGGTCGGTGTTCGCAAGCAGGTTCACCTGCACGAGGTTGCCTTTCGTCCGGCCGACGGCGGCCAGATAGTTGTTGCGCCGCAGCGCCGCGTGCACGTCGCCGGGCGACAGGTTGAGCGCGGCGAGGCGATCGGGGTCGATCCAGACGCGCATGGCTATCTGCCGGCCCCCCTCGATGGTCACGCGCTGGACGCCCGCCAGCGTCGCGAGGTGCGGCTGAAGCGTGCGGGCCAGCCAATCGGTGATGGCCGGCACGCCCCGTTCCGTAGACGTGAAGCTGAGGTAGAATGACGCGTATGGCCGGTCGGCGCGCTGCACTTCGATTACCGGCGGCTCGGCTTCCGCAGGCAGCTCCGAGCGGACCTGCTGCAGGCGCGCGGTGATCTCGGCGAGCGCCGCCGTGCTGCTGTGGTTCAACTTGAGGCGCACGGTGACGGTGCTGACGCCGGCGCGGCTGGTCGACTCGATGTAGTCGACGCCGCCGATCGCCGACACGACGCGCTCGATCGGCGTTGTGAGGAATCCGCGAATGGTTTCGGCGCTGGCGCCGGTGTAGACCGTCGTGATCACAACGGACGAGCTCTCCAGATTCGGGTACTGCTGCACCGGCAGGGCCGTCAGCGCCCGCCAACCGACGAGCACGATCACCAGGTTGACGACCACCGCGAGCACGGGATGCTTGATGAACACGTCGGTGAACCAGCGCATCTGGATGCCCTTGTCGCGTCGTCGCGGTTCCGCGTCAGCGGCCACTGATCACCTGGCCTCGCCCGCGACCGCGCCCACCCCCGCGTCACTGGCGATCGCGACCAATACCGAGTCGCGCAGCTTGAAGGACCCCGAGGCGGCCACCCGCTCGCCGGCGGAGAGCCCCGCGAGGATCACGACCTCGTCGCCGAGCATCGTGCCGCTCTCGACCCGTCGCACGTGCGCGCGCAGCTTGCCCTCCTTGTCCGGCGCGATCACGAACACGTGGTCACCGCCCGGACCTTTGCGGAGGGCGCTCGCGGGGATGGCGACGGCCTTGCGCGGCGGGCCGACCGGAACCCGGACGCGCACCGACGCGCCCGGCGCAGGCGCGTTGGCGGCTCCCTCGATCCTGGCGCGCACCATGGCGTTGCGGGTCGTGGGGTCGATTCGCGCGTCGATCGCAACGATCTTTGCGGCGGTCGGCGGTGAGTCGCTGGTGGCGAAGACGTCAACACTGTGACCGACGCGAAGGCCCGCAGCGACCCACTGCGGAACCGTGAAGTCCACGTGCGCAGCGTCATCGACGCCTTGCAACGTCGTGATCTGCGTGCCCTCGTTCAGGAACTGGCCGGGGTGGACGTCCGCCAGACCCGCGCGAGCGCGGAACGGCGCGCGGATCGTCTTGCGGGCGATGATCGCCTTGGTGCGCGCGATCTGGGCAAGCGCGACGTCGCGCTCCGCCCGCGCGCGATCCACCTCCAACTCGGACGCGGCACGGCTCCGGCTGGCGCGATGCATGCGAGTGAGCGACGTCTCCGCGAGGACGGCTTGCGCCTCCTGCGCCTTCAGCTCGGCCTCCTCCACGGAAACGTCCAGCGCAACGAGCACCGTCTCCGGGTGGACGATTTGCCCGGGCGTGAACATGACTTGGCGGACGGTGCCGGGCAGTTCGTTACGGAGGGTGATCGAGCGCAGCGCCAAGACGGTCCCGATCGACGTCGTCGTCGGGCGATGCTCGCGCTCCTTCGCATCGGCGACCGTCACCGACTCCGTCGCCTCGGGCTGGTTCGCGGAGGCCAAGTGGGCTTCCCGCATGGACCGATACTTCCGCGCGACAAGACCTCCGCCGATCCCGACGACGACCGCGAGCAGGACCAAGGATCCTATCCAACCACGACGACTCATGAGCGGCGCCCTCCCGAGCGCCTGTGGGCGAGGCCCCCGACCTCGGGCACCTAGCGAGCCGGTGCCGCGTGTGCGAGCATATCCTCGAGTGCGACGCGCACCCGCGCCACCAGCTCCTGATTGACCGGGGCCAACCCCAGCACCCAGTAGAGCCACAACCCATCGATCGCCGCGGCAACGGCTTCGCCCACGCCAGGCGGCAGACCGTCCTCATCGATGCGCCGACGGAGGTCGCTGTAGACCGCACGCATCGGCTCGATCAGGGAGGGGTTCTGCGCCAGGGCCGCGAACACAGCGGCTGAGCTGCGCCGCAGCTCGTCCGTCCAGCCTTTCGCATCAGAAAGACAGTGACTCAGCAGCGCTCGGGCCATGCGCCCCGGCCCGTGCGCGGTACGCCCATAGGCTTCCATGTAACAGGCTCGCCAGTTCTCCGCCGCGCGCGTGACCAGCGCTTCGACCAGCCGGTCCTTGGTGGGGAAGTGATGCAGCAAACCGCCTTTGCTCATGCCCGCCTCGGCGGCGACGGCATCGAGCGTCAGGTTGGCGATGCCTTGGCGCACGACCACCGCCTCCGCGGCTTCCAGCAGCTTGTTCTGCAACATGGCGTATTCTCCTCGAAGAAGGGTTCGATCAGTACCGTCCGGACGGTTTATCACCGACCGTCTGGACGGATTGTACGCTCCGGCGGGTCAGTTGTCAATATACAGGCTCTTCGGCCGCAGAGCCATCGCGCTCTGGGCGAGCATCGTCACCACCTCTCTTCCGTCGCAGAGGCCCCAAGCTTGACTGTTGGCGGCCGCGTCGCCAGCAGACCGGACCCCTTGGGCAAAGCGCTGATGGAATGTGCATTCGGTCAGTGTCGTAAACACGCTGATCGTGATGCGGTCCCTGGCAGGCACCGAGCGACAGGCACCATCTGATCACGTGATCGAGCGAACGACTCCGCCGTCCGCCCGGCGCGCCGCTCCGCTCGTTGCGGCGGACAGCGGGCCGGCGACGAACGCGTTCCGCGTGCAGGGCTGTATTCCAGGTTCCCGGCGATCGCGGTCGGAGTCAGCGGATGGCCGCGAGCTTCCTCTCGCGACGCTGCTCGCGGTTCCGATCGCGGCGCGGATCTGCGCGACCTGTTCGCGCGTGTCCACCTCGGCCCGTGCGATCACGTGGCGCCGGTATGACTCGCTGAGTCCCATTGAATCGCCGGTGTCGGGATGGATCACGAAGTCCGCGTCGCGCGCCTCGCCATCCACCATCTTCTGCCGGAAGACCAGCACGTCGCGCCAGCGCGACCCGGGTTGCAGTCTTTCGGGACGGACCTGGACATTGACGGCTATGACCACGTCGGCTCCAAGGCACCTGGCGGCGCGGATCGGCACCGGGCTCGATTCGACACCGTCGATATATTCTTCACCGTTGATCTTCACCGGCAGAAACCGCCGGCGCGTGGCACTCGAGGCCCGCACCGCGAGGCCGGCATCGCCGTAGTTGAAGATCTGCATGGCGCCGTCACGCGCCCTGGTCGCCACCGCGGCGAACTCGCGGGGCAGGCGCTCGATCGGCCGCCCATCGAGCCGGAGATTGATGAACTCCTGCAATGCCAGACCTTTCGCCCTCGCGTTGTCGAATATCGAGATATCCAGGAACGCCAACGGGTTGAGCTGGAGGGCGAGCTGCTCGAGCTCGGCGCTGCGGTAGCCCCCGGAATACAGTGCACCGACGATCGCGCCGGCGCTCGAGCCGACGACGAGGTCCGGCTCGATCCCGGCTTCTTCGAGCGCTTTGATCACGCCGATGTGCGCGAACGCGCGCGTGCCGCCGGAGCCAAGCACCAGCGCGACTTTCGGCCGGCCTTCGGGTACGCGCCGCCGCCCGGCTTCGAGCTTCGGCTGCTGCGTCGCCTCAGGCTCAAGCGCAACTCCGGCACAGCCCCAGGAGGCGGCCAGCGCGAGCAGCACGACCGCGATGGCCAAAGGGCGAATGACAACGGGCGAGGTCATATCATTACTCGAGCTGGACTGGTCGCATCGGCAGCACCGCACTAGAAGCGGACCTCGAGCAGGGTCCCCGGCTCGCTTGCCGCAGGCTGCGGACTCGGCACCGGCAGGAAGAACGTTGTCGTCTCGTAGGCGCCTCGCAGGGTCCGCTGAAGGGCCTGGTTCGCGCCCTCGAGGCTGCCGACAACGAGACCCGTCACAGCTCCACGTTCATCGGTTTCGACTGCGAGGGTATGGAAGAACGTCGTCCACCCTGTGGCGAGGTCGCGCACCCCGCCGCGTAGCCGATCTCCTGGTGTCGCCCCACCCCCGCCCGCAACCGCCACGGAGGCGGTGGACAAGACCGTTACCAGCATCATCGTACGAACCCATCGCAGGTGACACCGGTGGGCCCCTTTAAGGGCGACCCGCTGGTAGGCCGCCACGACCCCCGGCACGAGCACAAAGATCCACGGGAACAGCATCAGGCCGGTCATGATCCACCAATAGATCCGCATCGCCTTCCTCCTCAACCGTCTTCGTTGGCAGGGGTCGCGGGAATGTGGAGCCGGCGGATCCTGTCGTCGAGGCGCCGGCCGAGAGCCTCCAGCGGAGTTCGCGGGATTTGCCGCAGCGCCTGCAGCTCTACCGGAGTGAGCTCGAACCCGGAGGCGTAACAGGCGCAGCGGGGTTCCTCGAAGAAGCGGTCTCGGAACTCCTCGTCGGTGAGGAGTCTGCCGAGGATCTGTTCGACGGCACGCTGGCTCATGGCACCCGCAATATCAGTTCCGTCCGCGCGTGACGTCCAGGCTGCGGAGGAGGTCGGCTCGCACGGCTCGCATCGCTGTCGGGCTCATCATGAGGAAATGCCGAACGGTGTAGCCACAGGTTCGACAGCGCTTGTAGTTGAAGAGCCAGCTTCCGTCCTCCTCCACGTCTCCCACCGGTGCCATGCCTGCGGCGCAGCAGTCGCTTGGATGGGGCGGGGAGATGATGCGCTCGGGATAGGCGTTCAGCGTCGCTTGTCGCTCGTCGTACTCCACAATGGTTGCCGCGCCACTCGGTCCTCCCGTCTGAATGCCATTCTGATCGCTGCGTCTCGTGAGCGTAGCCATGATTGGCTCCTCCATTCGTGTCTCAGTCGGCCGCTGGGACCGCCACGGCGAGTCTTCTCGACCGCCAGGACGCGAGCACCCGCCCCAGCAGGATTGCGAGGACCACCAG
>Ga0187893_10004985_pt1 | contig 24448 bp, 29 predicted proteins | sample MA1701074metaG_FD_139574 | JGI IMG/M metagenome (GOLD analysis project Ga0187893, IMG submission 139574) | White microbial mat communities from a basaltic lava cave in the Kipuka Kanohina Cave System on the Island of Hawaii, USA - MA170107-4 metaG ...
GCCGCGATCGCCTCGAGCTGGCCGTCCTCGATCGCCCAGGACAGCAGCGCCAGCTGCGGTGCCGCCAGCAGGGCGACCCAGCCATTGAGGGAGAGCACGTCGATGTCGTCGCCGATGTGCTTGATCTGGATGGTGGCGCCGGCCCAGGTGCAGGCGGCGGCGATCACCAGGAACAGCGGCAGCAGATTGCCGGCGAGGCGCGGCTCGCCGGCGATCAGCACGACGCCGGCAAAGGCGATGGCCATGCCGGTCAGGCGCCGCCAGCGCAGCTTCTCGTTGAAGAAGATGGCGGCGAGGATGGCGGCAAAGGGCACCTGCAGCTGGATCGCGATCGAGGCCGTCGCCACGTCGAGCCCGCGCATGCCCGTGAACATCAGGCTGAAATGGACGACGCCGAGAAGAACGGACAGCGCAACGAGGTCGCCAGCCCGCCGCCGCGGCCACTTCAGCCAGGGCAGGAGCAGAACTCCCACGACGGCGAAGCGCAGGGCCACGAAGGCGATCGCCGGCATCAGGTTGAGGCCGGTCTTCACCACCGCGAAGTTGAAACCCCAGATCACCGTCACCACGAGCAGTGCGCCGAGCATCGGCAGCGTCATATGTGGCCGTGCCGAGGCGACGGCGGCAGGCTCGGATCCGCCTTCGGACGTCAATTGATGTTCCGTTCCCTGGAAACGCGGTCCCACGCGGCGTTGATGTTGGCCAGCTTCTCGTTGGCGAGGTCGATGAACTCCTTCGGCACGCCCTTGGCGATCAACCGGTCCGGATGGTGTTCGCGCACGAGCTTGCGATAGGCGACCTTGATCTCGCTCTCGCTCATGTCTCGGGTGACGCCGAGGATCTCGTAGGGATCTGCCTTGTCGGGTCCGAGATGTTCGGCGCGGATGCGCTCGAAATCGTGGTCGTTGAAGCCGAAGATGCCGGCCACCTTCCTCAGATACGCGATTTCCGTGCCGGGCACGTGGCCGTCGGCCTTGGCGATATGAAACAGTCCGTCCAGCAGCTCCTCGAGAACGGCGCGCTGGTTCTTGAACATTCCTGCGACCTGGCCGGCATAGGCCTCGAATCCGAGCGAAGACCTGCGCGCCTGATCGAAGACGCGGCCCACGTTCTTCATCTCGTCATCAGGAATCCGGAAAACGCGCTTGAACGCGTCGATTTCGGCGCGGGTGACGATACCGTCGGCCTTGGCCATCTTGGCGCCGAGCGCGATCACCGCGATCGTGAAGGCGACCTGCCTGGTCGCCGCCTTCGGATCGACACCGTCGAACTGCGGCGGCGTCTCGTCATCCTCGCCCTTGCGCCCCGCAATCCTGCCGATGGCATGGCCGGCCGCCGCGCCCAGCAGGGCGCCGAGCGGTCCACCCAAGGCGATGAAACCCGCAGCCCCGCCCAGGATTGCACCCCAGATGCTCATGCTTTTGCGTCGTCTGTGTCGGATCGGAGGAGATGCGACCGGAATTGCGGCCTAAGCCGCTAAGGCTAGGCGATTTGGCCGAGGACGCAAGGGCGCGATTGACATCCGCGCCCGTGCGACGGCTCCCTTGCTCTTCGCAGCCGGGGAGCCACTGCCTTGCCGCCGCGACGAGTCGCCTTGCGAAGCGCGGCGTTCTGCGGCAAACAACCACCGCGCCCCATCGCGGGCGCGCTGCTGCAGCCGCCTGCGAGGGAGCCGGTCGTGATCCAGGCCTATGCGCCGCGCAATGGACGAATCGAGCGCATCGAAACCGGCAAGGGCGACCCCTTGCCCGCCGACGCGCTGTGGCTCGACGTCGTCCAGCCGACCGGCGAGGAACGCAGCAAGGTCGAGGCCGCTTGTGGGCTGACGCTGCCGACACCCGAGGAGGCGCGCGAAATCGAGCCGTCCGACCGTCTGTACATCGAAGGGGCCGCGCGGTTCATGACCGCGACCATCCTGGTCCACGCCGATGCGCCGCTGCCGGATCGCGCGAGCATTACCTTCATCCTGGCCGGCCGGACGTTGATCACGCTGCGCTATGTCGAACCGCGTCCGGTCACGACATACGCCCAGAAGCTGCTGCGCGGACAGGAATCGTGCAGCTGTCCCGAGGAAGCGCTGGTCGGCCTGCTGGAGGCCTTCATCGACCGCATTGCCGACATCCTCGAGAAGACGGCGATCGATCTCGATCAGGTCTCGCAGACGATTTTCGCCGAGGACGTCCCCCGGCAGCGGCGCCAGGGAGGGCGGCGCGACCTGCGTGTCGTCATTCGGGCCCTCGGCCGCAGCGACGACCTCGTGTCCACGATCCGGGAGAGCCTGCTGAGCCTGACCAGGCTGATCAGCTTCCTGACCGCGACGCTCAATGCGGCTGGCGACCGGCCCCTGAAGGAGGTGAAAACCCGGCTCAAATCGACCCGCAACGACATCGTGTCGTTGAACGAGCACGCCGCCTTCGAGTCGCACACCATCAATTTCCTGCTCGATGCGACCCTCGGCATGATCAACATCGATCAGAACGCGATCATAAAGATCTTCTCGATCGCCGCGGTCGTCTTCCTTCCGCCGACCCTGGTCGCCAGTATCTACGGCATGAACTTCGACGTCATTCCGGAACTGCATTGGCTTGCCGGCTACCCGTGGGCGCTCGGCTTGATGGTGATCTCAGCGATAATCCCGCTGATCTATTTCAGGCGCAAGGGATGGCTATAGCCCGCACGGACCGAAGTCAGGCGGCGATGCCGTCGCGCCACTCGCTGCTGCTCTTACAGGGCGTACAGACGCGTTCGCCCGGCCAAGCGCTGGTAAACGCTTCCTGGCATCGCAGACACTTGCGCTGCTTGCGGACATAGATCTTGTCGGACTCGGGCTTCTTGTGTGATTCGTCGGACATTACGAAAAACTCTACGGTTCGCGGGGTTGGCAAGAGCCGACCGCCATTGGCTCCATAAACGCTGGGGAAGAACCCGGGGAAAATAGGGATTTGGTGGCGGAAATCAAGATGATTCGTGCAGGGGACATGCGGCCAGAGGCCGCGCCAAACCGCCGTCCCGGCGGCTCTCCGAAGGGCAGTCATGGCTGCCCATAAGTAATAAAATGAAGTCAATGCACTAGGTATGGCGGGACCATGTCGGGACCAGGCGGCCAGTGGCAATTTTGGATCGATCGGGGCTGCACATTCACGGATGTGGTCGCCCGCGCGCCGGACGGCTCCATCGTCACCCACAAGCTCCAGTCGGAGAACCCGGAGCGCTACAAGGACGCCGCCGTCGAGGGTATCCGCACGCTGCTGGGCGTCGGCGCGGCGGATCCGGTGCCGGCCGAGCAGATCGCCGCCGTGAAGATGGGGACCACGGTCGCCACCAATGCGCTGCTGGAGCGCAAGGGCGACCGCACCGTGCTGGTGATCACCGCGGGCTTCGCCGACCAGCTGCGCATCGCCTATCAGAACCGGCCCGACATCCTTTGCCCGCCACATCGTGCTGCCGCAGCTGCTCTATGAGCGGGTGGTCGACGAGCGCGTGACGGCCGACGGCGAGGTTCTCCGGCCCATTCAGGTCGCGGCCGCCCGTGTTGGGCTGCAAGACGCCCAGCTCGCCGCAGCAGAACAGCAACTTCAACGCGCCGGCCGCGGTCTGCAAGGCGGCGGTGCTCTACGTCTTCCGCACGCTCGTCGATGACGACATTCCCATGAACGCCGGTTGCCTCAAGCTGCTGCAGATCATCACTCCCGAAGGCCGCATGCTGAACCCGCGCTATCCCGCCGCCGTCGTAGCCGGCAACGTCGAGGCGTCGCAATGCATCACCGACGCGCTCTATGGCGCGCTTGGCCTGATGGGCGCGTCGCAGGGCACGATGAACAACTTCACCTTCGGCAACGAGCGCTACCAGTACTACGAGACCGTGTGCGGCGGCTCCGGCGCCGGGCCGGATTTCGACGGCACCGACGCCGTGCACACGCACATGACCAACTCGCGCCTGACCGATACGGAGGTGCTGGAGTGGCGCTACCCCGTGCTCGTCGACGGCTTCGCCATCCGGCGCGGCAGCGGCGGCGACGGCGCCCATCGCGGCGGCGACAGCGTCGTGCGCCGGATCAGATTCCGCGAGGCGATGACGGCGGCGATCCTCTCCGGTCACCGCCGCGTACCGCCCTATTGCATGACCGGCGGCGTCCGGGGCCGTGGGCAAGAACTATGTCGTCCGCGCCGATGGGACCGTCGTTCCGTTGGCGGGCACGGGCAAGGTCGAGATGAACGCCGGCGACGTCTTCGTCATCGAGACGCCGGGCGGCGGCGGATTCGGCCGGACGCAGGAAGCCAAGGCGGCGGAATAGGTCGCGGTCCATTCGCTGGAGCGATCGGCGAGAGCGGCGTTGCCATCGTGCCCGCTCTGGGCTAAGCACCGGCAATGCACGGTTGCTTTGAAGGTTTCATCATGACAACGCTTTCAGTGCGCGACGACGACGGCGAGAAACCGGCGGAGACCCCGGCACCCGCGCCCGGCAAGGTGACGGAGAACCTGTTCAAGGCCCGCACCGTCATCCTGTTCGGCGAGATCACCCAGAAGGTGGCGCAGGGCACGGTGGCGCAGCTGCTGGCGCTCGCCGAGGAGAACGATGAGCCGATCCGGATGATCATCAACTCCCAGGGCGGCCATGTGGAGTCCGGCGACACGATCCACGACATGGTCCGGTTCATCCGTCCCGCGGTGCGGATGATCGGCACCGGCTGGGTGGCGAGCGCCGGCGTCCACATCTTCCTCGCGGCGGCGCGCGAGAACCGCTTCTGCCTGCCCAACACGCGGTTCATGATCCACCAGCCGCTCGGCGGCGCCGGCGGCCCGGCCAGCGACATTGCCATCGAGGCGAAGGAAATCATCAAGATGCGTCAGCGCATCAACAAGTCGATCGCCGACGCCACGGGGCAGGCCTTCGAGAAGGTCGAGCGCGACACCGACCGCAACTTCTGGATGAACGCGGAGGAAGCGCGCGCCTACGGGATCGTGACGCATGTCGTGAAATCGGTCGACCAGATCAAGTGAACCGAGGGTCGAGAACGGGGGAGGCGGTCCGCTAGTCAGCAGCGACCAAGGTGCGCTCTGAGGCGCGCCTGCCAAGCTTGAAATGCAGATGGCAATCGGTAATTATACCTCAAAGTGAGGTATAATTATAGATGGCCAAGGACTCTGACACATTCTCTCTGAAAGAGACTGCCGTCCTCGCCGGTCTCTCCGAGCGTGCGCTGCGCAACGAGGTTGACCGCGGCATCCTTCGGCCGCGCCGAATCGCCAGGGGGCGCCGGCGGGATCTCCGACTACCAGCCGGTGCGATCCTCTACCTGCGACTGGTTCGAGAGACCCCATTCGCGCTCACCCGCACGGAGCGAGCCGATCTCTATCGACTTCTGGTCGATCGCGAAGAACGGCGAGGTGGTTGGACAGCAGCGGGAAACGCGCTTCGCAGCGGCATCGTCACGATCGATGCGGCTGGACCACGCCGCTGGCTGGCTGAACGACTTCGGGTGTACCGGCGCGGCCTCGGCCGGCTTGCCAGCTCGCCAGATGTGCTCGGCGGCGAGCCGATCTTCGCGGGCACCCGGATCTCGATCCGTCATGTCGGCCGATTGGCTTTGCGGGGTGTCGAGACGCGCGAGTTGCTCGCCGATTTCCCGGCGCTTACGCAAGATGACATAGCGTTTGCTCGCATCTATGCCAGCATGAAGCCAGCACCGGGCCGTCCGAGAAAGCGTCTGCGATTCCGCACGGCTGGCGCTTGAAATTCCTGCTCGATGAGAACCTGTCTCCTCGCCTTGCGCCCCGTTTGGCTGAGCTTGGCGTCTACGCGATGCATATCGCACACGCTGGCCGCGCCGGTCTTTCTGATGCGGCCCTGTTCCGCTATGCGTTCGAGCAGGATATGGCCGTCGTGACGATCAATGCTGGCGACTTCCTGACCCTGGCTGCCGATGCGAACTGCATCCGGGACTGATCGTTCTGCGCGTTGGCGGGCTCACCGCCGACGAGCAGTGGCAGTATCTCAAACCGATCGTTCAGCTGTTGGCCGCGGATCCGGCAAACAAAACCGGCTTAGTCAACGAGGTGGTCGAGATCCTGGACCCTGGCAAGTTTCGGCGATATCGACTGCCGTGAGATACTTCCGCGAAACGCAGAGCGATTTGGGCATCCGGCCCTTCTCCACGGCGTGAAGAAAGGCCGAGTGCCGAGGTTCCAGAGCCACCTGCGTTCTTACCGGATTCCCTGGTCGATCAGCGGCACGAGCGCGTCGACGTTCTTCGGCGACAGGGTGCCGGCTGCCGTGTTCGTGGTGAAGCCGCCCATCTCGTACTTCACTGACAGCACGCATTGCAGGACCGGCAGGAAGCCCTGCAGGTAAAGCTGCTGGTCGAGCGTCGCCGTCATGGTGCCGGCCTTCACCGCCGCCACCGTCTTAGGGTCGGTGTCGATACCGCCGAGGATCAGCTCGCCCGAGGCCTTGCCGGCCTGCTGCGCGACGTCTGGCAGCAGCGGCGTGATGCCACCATGCTGGGTGCCCAGCGCCTTGGTGTCGGGATGCTGCTGCAGGTACGCGACGAGCTGCGGGATGGAGAGCGGCGGGTTGCCGTTGACCTCCTCCGACATCTCCACGCGGTCGACGGTGATGCCGGCCTTCTCCAGCGTGTCGGCCATCCCGGTGTCGGAGAGTCCGCGGTCGCCGCGGCTGAAGTTGCCGAATACCATCGCCTTGTCGCCGGACTTCAGGCCGGCCTGCAGCATGGCGCGAGCAGTAATTGCCCCGCCTTCGTAGAGATCGACGCCGGCATAGCCGAAGCCGCGGTCCTGATACTTCTCCTGCAGCTCCTTGAGCGGCGCATTGCCGGAGGTGACGACGATGCCCTGGGCGATGGCGTCTGCGACCAGGTCGGCAAAGGCGTCATTGCCGGGATGGCCCATGATGGCGATGCAGCTCGGCTTGGCCGCCAGTGCCTCGCGGAACTGCGCCAGCATGGTCTCTGCCTGCCAGCTCGAATATTGCTCGATCAGCTTGACGCCGAGCGCTTCGGCCGCCGCCTTGGCGCCGTTGGTGCGCGGCAGCACCGGCGGCTCGCCCGGCTGGCCGCCCATCTGCATATAGACGGTGACGCCCTCGCCCAGCATCGCCGCGCCGGCGCTGCTCGCCAGCGCGACCAGCGAGGTCGCCATCGCCGCCGCCCCCAAAGCCCTGATCATCGTCCGCATGGTGATCCTCCTCTTGGTTTGTTGAACGCTGAACCCTTATCGATTGCCGAATCCCAGTCCCTTCAGCCGCTCCGGCCGTTCCACCAGCATGTGCAGGATGACCGCGAGGACGAAGACCACGCCGATGACCATGTCGGCGATGTCGCCGCCGAGTCCCATCGCCACCATGCCGATCTGCAGCATGACGACGATGAGGATGCCGATATAGCTGCCGACGATGGTGCCGGAGCCGCCGAAGATCGAGGTGCCGCCGATGAACACGGCGGCGATGACGACCAGCAGCGAGGCCTGCCCCTGCGTCGTCGTGAAGTTCTCCGTCTCCATGGTCAAAAACATGCCGGCGAGGCCGGCGAGCGCGCCCATAAGCGTGAACAGCTTGACCCGCGTCGCCTTGACGTCGATGCCGACGACGCGCGCGACGTGGGCGTTGTCGCCGATGAACAGCAGCGACTCGCCGAAGCGGTGGCGGTTGAGGATGAACCACAGCAGCACGGCGAGCGCCAGCACGATCACGGCCTGGATCGGGATGCCGTCGGGCTTGCGCAGCACCACGTCGCCGCTTTGGAACAGGCCCGTGAATAGTCGCCCGGTGGTGATGTCCCAGAGATCGGTCTGATTGAAGTCGCGCAGCGCGAACTGCTTGCCGCCGGCGAGGAATACCGCCATGCCGCGCCAGACGAAGGCGGTCGCCAGGGTGGCGATGATCGAGGGAATGCCGATCCAGGCGACCAGCGCGCCATTGATGAACCCGACGAAGGCGCCGATACCGAGAGCGGCAACGACGCCGAGCCAAGACAGCTGCGCCTGCATCGCCTTGATTTCTTCGGGCGTGCGTCCTTCGGCCAGCCAGTTCAGCCAGAACACGTTGTCGAAGCGGTAGAAGGCGGCGAAGATCAGGCTGGTCAGCGTGATCACCGACGGAAAGGAGAGGTCGATCTCGCCGGATGCGATCACCAGGGTGAGGCCGAGTGCGCAGATGATCTGCGGCTGATAGTTGATGAGGACCGAGACATAGGTGCGCCAGCCGAGGAAGGCATTGGGCGCCAGTGCCATCAGCGCGACGAGGATGGCGATGAGCACGAGCAGGATCGGCACGCCCTCGGTCGCCAGCACCCGGGCAATGAGGGAGCGCTGCTGTGCCGACGCCCGCCGGGCCTTGCCGTTCACGACCGCCGTCACGCCGCCGCCTCTTTCTTGGCTTGCAGAGCCAGCAGATGGTCCGTCAGCTGGTGCAGGCTCATCTCGCCGCGCTTGATGTTGCTGACGACCTCGCCGCGATCGATGACCACGAGACGGTCGGCCAGTTCGTGCACATGCGCCAGGTTGTGCTCGATATAGATGCAGGCGCGGCCGCTCGTGCGGATGCGCTCGATGAAGTCGAGCACTTTTCGCACCTCTTTCAGCGCCAGCGCCACCGTCGGCTCGTCCAGCACGATCAGGTCGGCATCGAAATACATGGCGCGGCCGATGGCGACACCCTGGCGCTCGCCGCCGGAGAGCTTGCTCACGGTCGACTCGGCATCGATGCCGACGCCGCGGAAGCCGATCGTGTCCAGCAGGATCTTGTTGGCGATCTCCTTCTCCTTGCGGACGTCGATGAAGCCCCAGCGGTTGGTGATCTGGCGGCCGGCGAAGAAGTTGCGCCACAGCGGCTGCTTCTCGCCCAGCGACTTCTCCTGATAGACGGTCTCGATGCGCAGATCGTGGGCGCGGCGGACGGAATAGTCGGACCACGCGATCGGCTGGTCGCGGATATAGAGCCGGCCGCTGGTCGGCCTCAGCACGCCGGTGATGATCTTGATCAGCGTCGACTTGCCAGCCCCATTGTCGCCGATGAGGCCAACGATCTCGTTCCGCCCGACGGCGAAATCGACGTGGCGGAGCGCGACGACGTTGCCGAAGGCCATCGACACGTCCTCGAGCCGCACGGCATGTTGATGGGCCGGTCCCTGGCTCATTCTCGTGCTCTCGCCGCAAGGCCGTTGCGACCGTCCATACCCAGGCAATCCTCCCAGATATCCAAGGCAGCTTCTTTATGTCTGACTTATCATATCGGCCACGTACTCTAAGCAGCCGATCGCGGAGCATCAAGTGGAGCGGTTCAGTCCATCCCCTGTAGGGGCGAGCGGCGCTCGCCCGAGTTGCAACCGCAGCGACCTTCGGAGTGGATGAAGGACGGGCGAGCGCCGCTCGCCCCTACAAGATTCGGCAACGTCGAAGGTCGGAGCGTCAACCGCCGTTGATGCGCGCCTTCAGGAGGTTGCGTTCCACGGACTCGAGATGCCGGCGCATCCCGGTCGCGGCGCGGGCCATGTCGCGGTCGGCGATCGCCTCGACGATACCCTCATGCTCGGCGAAGCTGTGGTGATCCGGATCGGGCTTCACCGGGTTGGCGCGCAGGCGGCCCCAGGCCACGGTGCGCCGCACGGCGTTCAGCGTGTCGAGGAGTGCGAGCAGGAGGTTGTTCTGGGTCGCCTCCGCGATCACGCGGTGCAACCGGTTGTCCCACCCCTCATACTGCCGCCAGCTGCCTGCTTCGCGGCTCCGCTTCAGGCAGGTGCGCATCTCCGCGATCTGCGCCGGCGTCGCGTTCAGCGCGGCGAGCCGCGCCACCTCCGGTTCGAGCAGAAGCCGGGTCTTCATCACCTCGGCCGGATTCGTCCGCCGCGTGATCGCCGCGACGTCGGCAAGCGTGTCGAGTGGCCGGCTGCCGAGGAACGTGCCCTTGCCGACATGACGCCACAGCTGGCCTTCGGCCTCGAGCACGGAGAGCGCCTTGCGCAGCTCGGCGCGGCTCACGCCGAAGGCCTGCGACAGGGTCCGTTCCGGCGGCAGCCGGCTGTCCGCCGGCAGCTCGGCGCGCGCCAGATAGGCGCGCAGCTGCGTCAGCGCCGCCGCTCCTTCGCCATTGCCGATTGCTGCCGTCATGCTCATGGGCACGTAGCCGACCAATCAAAAATTGGTTTTTGACGTTCTCACAGAAAAATCAATCAAGTCAAGCGTGGATTGACTGCCTGACGGAACCAAGTTACACCAATCAGGTATTGATCCATAGATGGCCGAACGACGGCTGCGCCGGCATGCGTGGCCCCAACGTCAAGCAAAGGGAGGATGTCATGGCCATGAGTCTGCACAGGCTTGCCGCCTGCGGCGGCGGCATGCTGGTTGCCATTGCACTGTTGCTGTCGCCCGCGGCCGGGGCCGCGGAGAACAAGATCCGCATCGCCTTCGGCGATATCGAAAGCGTCGAGATCCTGCATTTCCTGATCGCCGTCGAGCGCGCCAAGGAGAAGGGCGTCAGCATCGACATCACCTACCTCAAGGAGGAAGACATCGCCGCGCAGGCGGTCGTCAGCGGCGAGGCCGATGTCGGTGTCGGTACGCCCTATGCGATGCTGCAGAAGGTGAAGGCGCCGATCCGCATGTTCTACCAGATGAGCACGCTACGCTTCTATCCGATCGTCAATACCGAGTTCTACAAGGACTGGAAGGACCTCGACGGCCAGGACGTCGCCGTCCATTCGCGCGGCTCCGGCACCGAGGCGATCATGAAGCTGATGGCGCAGCGGAACGGCATCACCTACAGCAACATCAGCTATGTCGCCGGTGCCGAGGTGCGTGCCGGCGCGCTGCTGCAGGGCAATATCAAGGCGACCATCGTCGACGCCGCCAACCGGCGGATGATCGAAGGCAAGGCCCCCGGCAAGTTCGCGGTGCTGCCGATGGAAGGGGTCAACGCCAGCGACGAGGCGCTCTATGCCAACACCGAGTTCCTTACGCGCGAGCAGGCCGCGGTCGACACGCTGGTCGAGGCGCTCGTCACGACCTGGCGCGAGATCAACGACAATCCCGCGTTCGTTGTCGAGTTGCGCAAGCGGTACAACCTGCTGACGGACTTGCCTGCCGACCTCGAACCGGAGATCGAGCCTTACTTCGTCGAGTCATCGGCCTCCGGCGCGTTCCCGAACAACGGCGGCGGCGAGGCGGCGGTGAAGGATGATTTCGAGTTCTACGGCGTCGCCGGTCAACTGGAAGGCGATCCGGCGTCCCTCAAGGTCGAAGACTTCTGGGACTTCGCGCCGCTCAATCGCGCGCTCTCCAAGCTTGGTCGTGTCTAGCCGCACGGGTGGGCGTTGAGGGTGCGTTTCGACGATGAGGCCGGGGCTGCGACGGCCCCGGCCACGATCCGAACAGCCGCGCTTGCGACCGACCGCGACCTGGCGTCCCTGTGGCGGTTGCTGTCGATCGCAATCGTGTGCGGCGCCTGGGAGATAGCGGGGCAGATCCCCATCAACTACGCCCTGCCGCCGTTCTCGGAAATCGTGATCGCCTTCGTTTCGATGATCGCCGACGGCAGCCTGCCGCGCGCCTATCTGTCGACGCTCCAGCCCCTGGCCATCGGGGTCGTCGCCTCGGCCATGATCGGAGTCGGCCTGGGTGTGTTGATGGGTCTGCGGCCGGTGGCCGAATGGTTCGCCGCCCCGATCTTCGTGGTGCTGCAGGCGGCGCCCGTCGCGGCTCTGATTCCGCTCGTAACGTTCATCTATGGGATCGGCTTGGCGGCGAAATCGCTGTCGGTCATGCTGCTGGCGTTGCCGGTCATCGTGCTCAACTGCTACAAGGCCGTGCGCAACGTGAATCCGTCGTTGGTCGACATGTGCCGGTCGTTTCAGGGCACGCGGGCGCAGCAGATCGCCAAGATCATCATCCCCGACGCCAGCCCGTTGATCTTCGCCGGCCTGCGGCTCGGCATCGGCGCCGGCTTCGTCGGCGTGGTGCTGGCGGAACTGCTGATCACGCCGACCGGGATCGGCGACCTCATCACCTATCATCGATCGGTCGCCGACTATGCCGAGATGTATGCCACGATCGTCTCGATCATCCTGTTTTCCGCACTGACGCTGGCGGCATTGCAGCAGCTGGAGGTCGCGTTGTTTCGTCCCGAGACGAAAAGGGGCTGAGAATGGGCATGGTGCGAAAGCTGAATCCTTTGCATCCCGGCGATCCCGAAACCACTGCCAACGCCGGCGCGCAGATGGTCGAGGTTCGCGGAATCGGCATGATCTACCGCGGCGACGTCGAGGCGCTGCGCGGCGTCGATCTCGCGTTTCCGCAGGGCAAGCTGACCTCGCTGCTCGGGCCGAGCGGCTGCGGCAAGACCACCTTGCTCAAGATCATTGCCGGGCTGCTCGAGCCGAGTGCCGGCGAGGTGTTCGTCGCCGGACGCAAAGTGACGGGGCCGGGGCCGGAGCGTGCCTTCGTCTTCCAGGATTTCGCGCTGCTGCCGTGGGCGACGGTGCTGCGCAATGTCGCCTTCGGGCTCGAGTTGCGCGGCATGCCGAAGCCGGAGCGTCAAGAGATCGCCCGCCGCTACATCGCCGAGGTCGGCCTGACCGGGTTCGAGGAGCGCTACCCGCACGAGTTGTCGGGCGGCATGCGCCAACGCGTCGGCCTGGCGCGCGCCCTTGCCGTCAATGCCGACGTGCTGCTGATGGACGAACCCTTCTCGGCCGTCGACGAGCAGACGCGGCGCAAGTTCCAGGAAGACCTGCTGCGCCTGCGGGCGGTCGAGCGCAAGACTTTCATCTTCGTCACCCACAGCATCGAGGAGGCGGTCTACGTCTCCGACCGGGTGGTGCTGCTGTCGCAGCGGCCCGGGCAGGTCTCGCAGATCATCGAGCCGCGCATCGACCGCAGCGGCTCCCCCGACGACATCCGCCGCGACCACGCCTATCTCGATACGGTCGAAGAGATATGGCAGGGCCTGCGGCAGTACGTGACGTGAGGATCGCGCCGTGACCCTGTTCGGACGGCGCGTCCCGATGGTCGCCTCGATCCTGGTCTGGTGCCTGCTGTGGGAGATCGTCGGCCAGGCCGGCGTCATGTATCTCGTGCCACCGTTCTCCTCTGTGCTGGTCGGGGTCGTCGAACTGGTGCAGGTCGGGAAGTTCCAGGCGGCGACGGTGACGACGCTGCGCGCCTTCGCCATCGGCATGGTGCTCGCGATCGGCGTCGGCGTGTCGCTCGGCGTTCTGATGGGACGCGTCGTTGTCGCCGACCGGCTGCTGGGCATGTGGGTGAACCTGTTCGTCAGCGCGCCGCTCACGGCGCTCGTGCCGGTGTTGATGATCCTGTTCGGCATCGGCGAGCGCACGATCATCGTCTCCGTCTTCCTGTTCGCCGTCTGGGTCATCGTGCTCGACACCCGGGCGGGCGTGCGGCATGTCTCGGCCTCGCTCATCGACATGGGACGCTGCTACGGAGCCAGTCGCTGGCAACTCTATACGCGAATCATCGTTCTGGCGGCGCTGCCGGAGATTCTTGCCGGCATCCGCCTCGGCCTGATACGTGGCGTCAAGGGCGTGGTGATCGGCCAGCTGCTCGTCTCCATCATCGGCTATGGCGAGCTCTTCGAGCTCTATTCGCGCAATTTCCTGATGGAGGAATTCTGGGCTCTGACGGTTCTGCTGTTCGCCTTCGCCATCGTGGTGTCCGAAGGGGTCGCACTGCTCGAGAAGCGCATCGAATATTATGCGGGGGTCAGATGAGCCTGATGACGAAGGAGCGAAGTTATCTGTTCGAGCCGGCGCCGGTGCCGGCATTGCCGATCCGCGGCACCGACAAGCTCTTCCCGGTGCACCGGATCTACTGCGTCGGCCGAAACTATGCCGAGCATGCGAAGGAGATGGGGCACGATCCGAACCGCGAGCCGCCGTTCTTCTTCCAGAAGAATCCGGATTCGCTGATCCCCGGCGGCGGCGATTTTCCCTATCCGGCGAAATCCGCCGACGTGCACCACGAGTTCGAGATGGTCGTGGCGCTCGGGCGCGGCGGCACCGACATCGCCGTCGATCGCGCGCTCGACTGCGTCTACGGCTATGCGGTCGGCTTCGACATGACCCGCCGCGACCTGCAGGCCGAGGCCAAGAAACTCGGCCGCCCCTGGGAAGTCGGGAAGGCATTCGAGTCGGCAGCGCCCTGCTCGGAGATCGTTCCGGCCGCCTCAATCGGCCATCCGGCCAAGGGCGCCGTCTGGCTCAAGGTCAACGGGGAGCTGCGGCAACAGGGGGATCTCACGCAGCTCATCTGGGGCGTGCCGGAGATGATCAGTTATCTCTCCGGCCTCTTCGCACTGCAGCCGGGCGACCTGATCTTTTCCGGCACGCCCGCCGGCGTCGGTCCGGTGAAGCGCGGCGACCTGCTCCAGGGCAGCGTTGACGGCATCGGCGAGATCAGCATCCGGGTCGTCTAGCCCCTCTCTTCCTCGTTGCCGGGGCGCCGCCGAACGTCCATGCTGGCCTCCGCATTTTGGAGGGGGCTATGAGAACCACCGGGATCGTCGCCTTGATCGCGTTCGCAGCTACTGTCTCGGTGTCGTCGGCACGCGCCGAGGAGGTCTGGCAGACGCTGCCGCCCTGGCCGCCCCTGCCGACGCCTACGGAGACCGCCTATGCGCCGGTCAACGACATCGAGATGTACTACGTCGTGTACGGCGCCGGCGAGCCGCTGATCCTGCTGCATGGCGGCCTCGGCCACAGCGACGTGTGGGGCAACCAGATCCCCGCGCTTGCCGAACGCTTCAAGGTGATTGCCGCCGATAGCCGCGGGCACGGCCGCAGCACCCGCTCGGCACAGCCCTATTCCTACGCGCTCATGGCCGCCGACGTTGTGGCGCTGATGGATCACCTGAAGATCGAGAAGGCGTCGATCCTCGGCTGGAGCGACGGCGGAATCATCGGCATCGACATTGCCATCAACCACCCGGAGCGACTGAACAAGCTGTTCGCCTTCGGCGCCAACGTCAACGTCGCCGGGCTGCGCTCGGACATCGCCGACAGCGTGGTGTTCAACAAGTACATCGAGGTCGCCGGCCAGGACTATGCGCGCCTGTCGAAGACGCCGAAAGAGTACGACGCCTTCGTCGCCCAGATCGGCGAGATGTGGGCGACGCAGCCGGACTACAAGCCGGAGCAGCTGGGCAAGATCACCACGCCCATCGCCATCGCCGACGGCGAGCACGACGAAGGGATCCGGCAGGAGCACAACGTCGAGATGGCGAATGCCATCCCCGGCTCCAAGCTCGTGATCCTGAAGGGCGTCAGCCATTTCGCCTTCGTGCAGAAACCCGACGAGTTCAACCAGGCGGTGCTGGACTTCCTGCTGGCGAAGTAGCGCTGCCCGCGACTCACGGCTCCTTCGGCTCGGGCAGATCGCGGTCGCGTTCCCAGCCCTCGTTCTGCAGCACCAAGGACTCAATCGCGACGGCGCCTTCGTTGGCGTCGAGGTCGCCGAGGGCGATGTATTCCGAAGGCCAGCAGCGATATACGCGGTACGACAGCGCGCGCTCGCCGGCCTCGTTCAGCAGGTCGATGATGACATCTTTGCGAAAGTTGGCGAGAGACATTTCCGGTTGGCCGCGCAGCCGCCAGACCAGGTCGGCCCAGGCCTCGAACTCCGTGTCATGGGTAACGCCGCGCCGGAGGACGATCGGGTCATAGGCCGTGAGGCCCGGCGATCGGCGCTGCGTACTGGGGTCGCCGCCCTCCCGGTGCACGACGACGTCGGTGGCGCGCCGCAAACTGCTGATCTCGGAAATTCCGGCCACCACCCGGCCGTCCCACACGACGCGGAACTTGAAGTTCTTGTACGGATCGAAGCGGTTCGGATTCACAGTGAAGTGGGCCATGTCGGGTCTCCCGGATGAACTGCCGCCGCATCGAGATACTGCCGCTGGGTATCGAGGGCGACGATGACGGAGATCACAGGTTTATTCCCGGTGGCGTCAAACCGCTTGTTGAATCGCCCGACGGCTGAACCCGGGAGGTGCACGCAGGGCAGGTTCGGCGCATATTGATTGCCATGAGCCAATCCCGCCTCATCCTCGTCACGGGCGCGACCGGCAAGGTCGGGCAGACTTTCCTCAAGCGCGTGCTTGCCGACCCGACGCGCAGCAACGACCGCATCCGCGCCCTCTGCCACAACCGCCTGCTGCCGGCGAGCGAAAGAACCGAGGTCATCCGCGGATCCATCGCAGAACGATCGGTCGTGGAACGCGCCATGCCGGGCGTGACCCATGTGGTGCATCTCGCCACCTGCAAGGAGACGCCCGAGGACGTCATGGACGTCACGGTGAAGGGTCTGTTCTGGCTGCTCGAGGCGGCGCGTGCGAGCCCGAGCTTCCGGCAGTTCGTCCTCATTGGCGGCGACGCGGGGATCGGCCATTTCTTCTACGCCCGACCCGATCCCGTCACCGAGGCGAACCGCCATTCGGCCTATCCCGGCTGCTACGCGCTCTCCAAGGTGCTCGAAGAGGTGATGCTGGAGCAGTACTACATCCAGTACGACCTTGCCGGCTGCTGCCTGCGCGCGCCCTGGATCATGGAGAAGGACGACTTCAAATACACGCTCTCGTTCGGCGAGGACGTGTTCGGCGGGCCGCGCTGGATCGATCTGGTCGGCCAAGAGCGGGCGGCCGAGTATCGCAAGGCCGGCGCGGTCCCGCTCATGCTCGATGCCGACGGCGCTCCCATGCGCCGCAATTTCGTCCATGTCGAGGACCTCGTGGAGGCAATCGTCGGCGCGCTCGACCATCCCGCGGCGCGGCAGCAGACCCTCAACATCTGCATGGACGAGCCGGTCGACTACCGCGCCGTCGCCGAGCATCTGAAACGGACGCGCGATTTGCCGAGCGTCGAGATCGAGACGCCCTACCACAGCACCTGGCTCGACAACGGCAAGGCGAAGTTTCGGCTGGGCTGGCGCCCGCGCCACGACCTCGCGCGGCTGATCGACTCCGCCTACGACTATGTGCGGGCCGCCGACGATCCGCGGAAGATCTGGTATCCGGGCTGACCGAAAGGAAGGAGAGCGCGATGGAATATCACCGGGGCCGCCTCGTCGATCACGTCCACCTGATCGTCCGCGACCTTGCGGCGAGCACGCGCTTCTATCGCGCCGTGCTGGACGTGCTCGGCCTGCCGGTCGGCGGCGACTCGGCCGACTTCTTCTGGGCCGATGAGCTCTTCATCAGCGCCGGGGACTCGCCGACCACGCGTCTGCATCTGGCCTTTCAGGCGAAGGACCGCGATGCTGTGCACCGGTTCCACGCCGCGGCGCTCGCGGCCGGCGGCCGCGACAATGGCGCGCCCGGCGAGCGGGACTATCATCCCGGTTACTATGGCGCCTTCGTGCTCGATCCCGACGGCAACAACATCGAGGCCGTGTTTCATGGTCCGGCGCACCGCTCCGCCGCATCCATCGTGGTGACGCCGGAGCAATCCTAGGCCGCGCGGCGACTATTTCAGCAGCACGGCCTGGCCGAACTCATCCAGCAGGAACTCGACCGCCTCGACGTCGGTGAGCAGGTCGTCCGGGTCGTGGCCGAAGGCCTCCCAGCGGTGGCGTACCTCGTCGTCGAGCGCGTCCTTCATCTCCTGAAGTCGATCGAGATCCTCCTCGCTGAGTTCGCCGAGCCCGTGTTTCGGCGATTTCTTGAAGAGGACCGAACCGGCCAGGGACTGCGCCGAGAGATCGACCTGGTGTCGCCCGAAAATTCGCATGAAGAACGTCGGCGCGGGATTGCCGTTCTGCTCGCTGCGGCGTGTCGTCACCTGCACGGCATTGGTGACGGGACCTCCGGCGACGAAGCTCCGCGTTTCCTCGTACCAGGTGCCGAAGACGATGTCGTCCGCTTCGAGGACGGTGCCGTGCTGCGTCGGCGGCATGTTGCTCTCGGCATATTCGAGCGCCGTCTCCAGCGCTTTGGCCTCGTTCGGGAGCTGGGTCGCGGCGGCCAGCGCCGCGGCATCGGCCGTCGCCCCCAATTGCGCGTCCAGTGCCCGCTGGTGCGTGACGTCGATCGCCAGCGCGGCGAACCCCAGGATCACCGTCAGCGAGAGTCCGACCAGCGGCAGGACGCCACCCCTCTCGTCGCGCGCCAGCTCGGTCGCGGTCGCTCGCATCGGACCGGTCTATTCCTTCAACATGTGAAACTCGGCGGTGAGCTGGCCATCCATGCCAAAGCCGACCAGATGGATCAGCGCCGCCTCGGCCATCGGTACGGTGATGGCGACGGAGACGTCATGCTCGCCCGGATCCGGCAGGCGCGCCGTGGCTGCGAATGTCGCCGACCAGTCGGCCAAGCGAGCCACGGCGTACTCTTCGGCCTCGGCCTCGGTCGCCAGATCGCCGACCGCCAGGCGCCGGACGGTATCCCGCGCGGTATCGTTCATGCGCGTCTGCAGCAGGAACAGCGAACCGTACTGGATGATGCCGAGCAGCAGCCCGATGAGGAGCGGCGCGACGAGTGCGAACTCCACGGCGCTGGCCCCGTGCTCGTCCCGCCAAAATCCACGCAGATGAATCCGATCGCGCATCGCACGTCCTGGGCCGCACCGGATCGGATTAGACGGGAGGAGCGTTAACGCGCCCTAACGAAACTTGGTTAACCCGGCGCACCGACGGCAACCCGGCTATTCGCGCGGCAGGTCGCCGTACACCCGCACCCTGCAGCCGCCGTCCGCCCGGGGATAGTCGAAGTAGTTGATGGTCGCCCGCACCTCGCCGGCCGCCGGCGTCATCATGCCGCTGCAGGCCATGGCGTGCTCCGTGCAGCCCTGGTCGCGCCCCTTGAAGCGCACGACCGTCTCGCGCGGCGTCAGGGTGGCGAGGCCGAGCCGCCCAGCCGGCTCGTCGCTCAGCGCTTCGATCGAACCAGTGTCCTCCTGGACGCACAGGCAGTCGACCTCGATCACCGGCTCGTCGCCCGGCGGCGGAGCGGCCACGCCCACGACCGTCAGCTTGAAGTCGCCTCGATGAGCATGTAGCTGACGCCGTCGAGCCGCGCCCGCCGTTCGCCGGCGATCGGGGTGAAGCGCTCGTCGCCGCAGCCGCTCGGATATTTCGTACACTGGTCGGCCTCGGCGCGCAGCACGATCATCGATTCACCGGTCGTCAGCGGATCGAGGCCGGCCTCGCTCGTGGTGGCGTCGCCGCGCCCGCGCACCCATCCCTGCTCGTCCTCGACGCACAGGCAATCGACGGCGATTACCGGGTCGTCCGCTGCTGCCGCGGTCGGCATCAGGAGAGGTACGAGACTCAAGGCGAACCAGGCGCGCATGAGTCATTCCCTGACGACGTCGGCCTGGATCGTCAGCTTGAAATCGTCCGCCGCCTCCGACACGCCGTAGCTCTGATAGAGCGAGCGAACCTCGCCCGTCATCGGCTGATAGCGCTCGTCCGAGCACAGGCTGGCATACCTGGTGCAGCCGTTCTCGGCCGCCGTGAAGCGGACGATCGTGCTACCCGACTGCGGCCAATTGAGGCCGAGCCCCTCCAGGGTACCGTCGCTGCGCGCGATCACCCAGCCATGCTCCTTCTCGATGCACAGGCACTCAACCGCCACCACCGGCTCCTGCGCCGCCGCCGCGACCGGCGACAGAATTGCGACGATCGAGAGCCAAACCCATCCACGCATCACTACCCCCATACGAAAGCCGTGACGAACCGTAGTCGCGAGCACGCAACAAGGTCAATCGATGTCGCATCGGCCGGGGTGGTTTGGAAACGCTCTGTGCGTCCTTCGAGACGGCCGCTGCGCGGCCTCCTCAGGATGAGGAACTTTTCTTATTGCCGTCAACAATCCACCTCATCCTGAGGAGCGCCCGAAGGGAGCGTCTCGAAGGACGCATGATTGCCAATGCAGCTTTTGTGACTTTCGTGGTGACTCTTGTGATGCACGCGGCGAATCCGATTGCTCCGTCCGCGACGACCGTCATTATGTCCCCATGACCCGAGTCGCGTTTCACGACTTCGCGCCGCCGGCGGAGGATTTCCGTCAGGCGGTGTTCGATGGCTTGGCGCAGGCGCCGAAGCGCCTGCCGAGCCGGTTCATCTATGACGCGCGCGGCTCGCGGCTTTTCGACGCCATCCTCGAGCAGCGCGAATATTACGTCCCCCGAGTCGAGATTGCGCTGCTCCGCATGCACGGTGCCGCTCTGGCGGCGCTTGCCGGCCGCGGCGCCTATGTGGTTGACTACGGCAGCGGCTCGGGCCGCAAGGCGCGGACGCTGCTCGACCTGCTGGATGCGCCGGCTGCGTATGCCGCGATCGACATCTCGCGCGAGCACCTGCTGCGGGCGACGGAGGCTTTGGCGGCCGACTATCCGCGGCTCGAGGTCCACGCCGTGTGCGCCGATTTCCTCCGGCCGTTTACGCTGCCGACGCCGCGCACCCCCGACGTCGGCGCCCGCGTCGGTTTCTTCCCCGGCTCGACCATCGGCAACATGACGCCGGCCCAGCGCACGCAGTTTCTCACGGCGGCGCGCGCCATGCTTGCCGGCGGCGGCTTCATCATCGGCGTCGATCTGAAGAAGGACCCGGTCATCCTGCGCGCCGCCTACAACGACGCGGGTGGCGCCAACGCCGCCTTCAACACCAACATCCTCGTGCGCGCGAACAGCGAGCTCGGCGCCGATTTCGATCTCGCCGCGTTCCGTCACCGGGCCGAATATGATCCGGTCCACGGCCGCATGGAGATCGGCATCGAGAGCCTGAAGCCGCAGACCGTGCACATCGGCGACGCCGCTTTCGCGTTCGCCGCCGGCGACATCATCCTCACGCAGTACGCCTACAAGTTCACGGTAGAGGAACTCGCGGCTCTGGCGGCCGCCGCAGGCTTCGCTGCCCGGCACGTCTGGACCGACGGCGACCGCATGTTCGCGATCCACTATCTGGCGGCGCTTTGAGGGCCGATACGGCTCCGTGTCCGCTATGGAGCCGCGCACCAGCAGCCCGATGTTCCATCGGGGCAAAGCATGAAGCAGTTATTGCCGCCAAAGTCGCCAGGCTCGCGGGAGGCGTGAATGTTGCCGAGCGGCTGCGAATCGCCGACCACACCCCAGTCCCCGCCTGCGGCGAGCCAATAGTCGCCGCGGGGTATGCCGGACTGGGCCAGGAACAGCGCCACTTCGGGCGTCACCGGCCGGCCGTTGATCGTGTAGGCGGGGCTGATCGGAGCCGCGGCGGCGGCGGTGGCAATGCCGGCGCCGAGCAGTGCGCTCACCAGCAGGCGTTGCAGGAGCTTCATCGGTGCGCGCACCCGACGCTCAGCAGTTCGACCACTCGGCGGTGTAGTAGCAGCCGTTGTTGTCGCCGCCGACCCAGGTGCCGGACATGTTGTCGTAGTGGCTCCAGCCGTTGGAGCCCTGCTCGCCGCTGCCGTAGCGGGAGACGTAGCTGCCGCTGTAGATGTTGCCCCACGGGTTCGGGTCGCCCATCACGCCCCAATAGCCTTGGGCGTCGAGCCAGTAGTGGCCGGCCGGGAGGCCGTTCTGGGCCATGTAGAGCTGGACGTCATAGGACGCCGGCTGGCCGTTGATCGTGTAATAGGTCTGCGCCGCCGCGGGCAGGGCGGCAACGGCGATCCCGGCGGTCAAAGCTGCAGCGAAGATGGCGTGCATCGGCTGGCGCATGATCGTCTCCTGTATCCTTGGCCCGTGCCGCCGAAGATAGCGCGGCCGCGGCAGCGTCCATCATCGCCAAGGGGCGAGGGTCGAGTCTGTGACGGCGGTCACGGAAGAGCCCAACCGGTTCCGGCTCGCGACTGTGAGCCCGATCATAGGACGGAATTCGGTCTTGCTGGTAGAAACACGATCGGAGGGAACGATCGGGGGAAGTGCACCGAACGTGCCGCCGCCCGTGAGCTATGAGGAGGCGGCAGCAATGAAGGTCGGACCGATCCATGCGTGGGTGAATGGGGAAGCCGGATACGCCGGGCACGGCTATCTCTTCCGCGGCGACGTCCACTATAGTCGCGACGTCTACTATCGTTATGACTGGTCGCCCGATGCGGCGGCCGAGAAGTACCCGAAGCCTCTGTCGATATGGAAACTGCCTGGAACCTTCGCGAAGGGTATCGACGCGGCGCTGTCCGGGCGATGGATCCATAGCCCCCGGGGGCCAATCTATCGCGCCGGGGAGGACACTCTGGCGTATTTCTTTAAGGGACCGCAGTACGTTGGCTTTTCCTGGAAGAACGATGCGGTGACCGGAGATTCGCCCAAAACGATCGGCGACTGGGGCCTCAAGGGCGCCTTTGCCGGCGGCATCGATGCGGCTGTCAATGGCGAGGGCCCGATGCAGGCCAAGGCCCTGTTCATCAAGGGCTCCCAGTACGTCGTCTATAATTGGAACACGAACGGAATCGAGGGCAAGCCGGCACCGCTGAAGACGCTGGGTTTTCCGGGCGACTTCGCATACGGAGTCGATGCCGTGGCTGAGGGTGTCGGCCAATATGCCGGCAATGCCTATTTCTTTCGCGGCAACAAATACATCCGCTACGAGTGGGCCACGGGCAGCGTCGACAAAACCTATCCGCGGCCGATCGACGGCAACTGGAAGGGTCTCGCCGAGCAGCTGGCACTCGCCCCGAAGGAGGCCAGCTTCTTCAACACCTGGATCGGCCAGGCGCGCGCCAGCCAGCAGCGGTACGGCATTCCCTGGGAGGTGACACTGGCCCAGTGCGCGGTCGAGTCCGGCTGGGCGCGCTTCGCGCCGGGCAACAATGCCTTCGGCGTCAAGGCCTTCAGCGACTGGAAGGGCGCCAAGGCGCTGCGGCGGACGCGCGAGGTGCTCGACACGCCCAACAAGAAATTTCCCAAGGTCCACTCGGTTACGGAGAAGAAGGATGGCGACAAGACCACGTACGAATACATCGTGGACGACTGGTTCCGGGTCTACAACAGCGTCGATGAGTCGTTCCGCGATCACGCGGAGTTCCTGCAAAAGGACAACTACAAGGCCGCCCGCGGCGTCACCGACCCGATCGAGTTCGCGCGTGCCATCGCCAAGGCCGGCTACGCCACCGATCCCACCTATTTCGGCGCGCTCAGCAACGTGATCCGCATGCTGCAGAAGATCCAGAAAGTCGTCGAGTAGGACGCGGCTGGCTGGCGCAGTTCTATCCCGCCGGAACGGTCTCGTGCGTCGCGGTCGGACGCTGCACCGGGCCGTCGGGGTGCCGCGCAGGCGCTGCGGTGTCCGCGCGCGGCAGGTAGAGGGTCACAGTCGTGCCATGGCCGATGGCGCTGTCGATGACCACGGTGCCGCGAGACTGCCTGGCGAAGCCGTAGACCATGCTGAGGCCGAGGCCGCTCCCATGACCGGCCGGTTTCGTGGTGAAGAACGGTTCGATGGCGCGGCGACGGACATCGGCGGACATGCCGGTACCCGTGTCGGCAACGGTGAGGGCGACGTAGTGTCCCGCAGCGAGGTCCTCGCTCGGCTTGTCGATGCGGCGGTTGGCCGTGTCGATGGTCAACGTGCCGCCGTCCGGCATGGCGTCGCGCGCATTGACGGCCAGGTTGAGCAGTGCGGCCTCGAGCGGTGCCGGATCGACGAGTGCGAGCCAGAGGTCGGGATGCTGAACGCAACTGAGCACCACGCGCTCGCCCACGGCGCGGCGTAGCGCATCCTCGAGGCGGGCGAGCAGGCGGTTGAGGTCCGTCGGCTGCGGCTGCAGCGGCTGCCGCCGGGCAAAGGCGAGCAGCCGCTGCGTCAGCCCGGCGCCGCGCTCGGCCGCACTCTGGATCAGGCGCAGCAAGGTCGCCTGCCGCGACCCGTCGCGGGCGAGCGCGAGCAGCGAGTCGGCATTGCCGAGAATGACCGTCAGCAGGTTGTTGAAATCCTGGGCGACGCCCTCCGTCAGCCGGCCGATGGCCTCGAGACGCTGCATCTCCCGCATCTTCTCCTCGAGGACCCGACGCTCCGTGACATCGATGAGAATGCCGAGATGGCCGATATACTCGCCGTCGCCGCCGTCGGTGAAGCGTGGCGCGGCGGTGACGAGGAACGAGCGATAGTCGCCGCCGGCACGCCGCAGCCGGTACTCGGTCGCGAGAACGGCGCGCTGGTCGATGGCCTGCCGTTCGTCGGCGAGGACGCGGGCGCGGTCGTCGGGATGGATGCCCTCGGCGAAGCTGCGGCCGATTTCCTTCAGCATCGTGCGGCCGGTGTAGGCGAGCCATGGTCCGTTGACGAAGATGCACTGTCCGCCGGCATCGGACATCAAGATCAGCGCCGGGACCGAGTCCGCCAGGTTGCGGAAGCGCTCCTCGCTCTCGCTCTGGGCGGCCTGTGCCCGCTCGCGCGCGATGGCAATGCCGGCGACGTGGGTGGCGATGCCGATCAGCTTCTGCTCGGCCGGGCTCGGGCTGCGGACGTTCCGGTAGTACATGGCGAAGGTACCGAGAACCC
>Ga0187893_10004986_pt1 | contig 24444 bp, 28 predicted proteins | sample MA1701074metaG_FD_139574 | JGI IMG/M metagenome (GOLD analysis project Ga0187893, IMG submission 139574) | White microbial mat communities from a basaltic lava cave in the Kipuka Kanohina Cave System on the Island of Hawaii, USA - MA170107-4 metaG ...
CACGCGTGCAGGCGAGCGCGCGCTCGATCTGCGTTTGCTCGTTGAGGGTCGGGATGACTACGCTGATCGCCACGCCGTCGGGGCGCACGCCCGGATGGTAGGGCCGCGGGGCGATGAAGGGGGATCGCAGGACTCATGACCACGCAGCGCTCCGACGTGCTGGTGCTGGGCAGCTCCCTCGGCGGGCTGGTCGCGGCCGCCTACCTCGCCCGCGCGGGCCTGCGCGTGACGCTGGTCGAGGAGGAGTGCCTGGGCAAGCGCCCGCCGCTCCTGCGCGAGCCGTTCGTGCTGTCGGGCCTGGAGACCGAGGGCCCGGCGCACCGCGTGATGCGCGAGCTGGCGCTGCCGCTGATCGAGCAGCGCCGCATCGCGCACACGGAGGTCTCGCTGCAGGTGCTGCTGCCGCGCGCGCGCGTCGACTTGCATGCGGGCCGGCGCGAGCTCGCGCGAGAGCTCGACGCCTACCAGCTCTGCGACCCCGAGGCCGCGCGCGCCTTCTTCGAGCAGTGCGACGCGCGCGGCGACGAGCAGCGCGCGCGCCTGGTCGAGGGCGAGCCCGCGGCCGAGCCGGGCGGCAACGCCGTCTCGCGCATCTTCGCGCGCGCCGCGCGCACCGCGCCGCCCGAGGCCGGCCTCGGGCCGATCCCCGCGGGCCTCGGCCCGATCGTCGACGCCATGGTCGCGGGGCTCTCGCGCGCGCTCCCCAGCGGCCCGCCCGGGCGCGACGCGGCGCTCCTGCTGCGCGGCTCGCGCGAGGGCGGCTTCTTCATGCCCGACGCCGGCGCGCCGTTCCTCGACCTGTTCCGGCGCCGGCTGCTCGCCCTGCACGGCGAGCTGCGCTCGACATCGGAGTTCGCGCTGGTCAGCGAGCGCGGCGACCTCGGCGTCGAGCTGCCGCGCGGCCGGCTGTTCGCGCGCGGGGTGGTGCTGGCCGCGCCGCTCGAGTCGATCCGGCGCATGGCGGCGGCCACGGGCTCGGTGCCGCGCTGGCTGGCCGCGCGCACGCCGCCGGTGGACATGCCGGCGCGGCTGTTCCGCGCCGAGCCCGACAGCCTGCCGGTCGGCCTGGCCCCGCGGGCGGTGATCGCGCCTGGACCGCCCGAGGCGCTGCACTGGATCGCGCGCCATTCGGACCCGGTCCAGAAGGGCGTCGAGTGGGTCCTGGTCGGCGGGCCCGGCGCGGCGCGCCTGCCCGCGGACCAGCCGCTCGGCGACCTCTCGCCCTTCCCGGGCAGCGGGCTCACGCCCGTCGAGCTCGGCGCCACCCCGCGCTGGGACCGCGACGCCTCCGACCACCGCTTCCTCGAGCCCCGGGTCGAGGGCAGCCTGCGCGGCAAGCCCCCGGTCGTGGCGGTCGGCGCGGAGCTCGCGCCCGGACTCGGCTTCGAGGCCGAGCTCCTGCTCGCCCGCCAGGCCGCCCTGCGCCTGGCCGAGCGGCTGGGAGCCCGGCGCGGATTGGCATGACAGCGGCAGGGGGTTTTGGTACAAGCCCCCCCGGCGCTAGAGAGGGACGAGCCATGGCCTTTTCGTGTGAACTCTGCGGCAAGCGGCCGTCGACCGGGAACACCGTCAGCCACGCGAACAACAAGTCGCGGCGGCGCTTCCTGCCCAACCTGAAGTCGGTGCGTGCGCGCGTGTCCGGCCGGGTGCGGAAGCTGCGCGTGTGCACGCAGTGCATCCGCTCGGGGAAAGTCACCAAGGTCGCCTGAGCCTCGTGTCGGAGCCGCAGGCGACCCAGACACGATCCGTACTCCGGCTGCTCGGCTACGCCCGCCCCTACGCGTGGCTGGTCGCGATCGTGATCCTGTTCTCGCTGGTCTACGGCGGCGGCTTGACCGGCCGCTTCTTCCTGCTGAAGGGATTGGTCGACGACGTCGCGGTCGAAAACGCGCGCGTCGACTCGATCGAGGACCTGCTCAAGCACAACTCCGAGAAGCTCGACCGGCGCAAGCTGCGAGAGGAGCGGCGCGAGCTCAAGGAGCGCGTGCGCGAGAACTTCCAGCAGATCGTGCTCGCGAGCGTCGTGCTGGTGCTCGTGATGCCGCTCGTGCGGCTGGTGCGCGACTACACGTCCGAGTGGGTGATGTCGCGCGTGCTGGTCGACATGCAGCGCGACGTCGCGAGCAAGCTGTTGCGGCTGCCGCTCGCGCGCCACCAGCGCGACTCGCGCGGCGACGCGATCTCGCGCATCACCAGCGACACCGGCGTCGCGAACCGCATGCAGTCGATGATCTACGGCGACTTCATCGAGGACATCGCGGTGGTGCTGGTCGCGGTCACCGCCTGCTTCATCCTATCGTGGCAGCTGGCGCTGGCGCTGGTCGCGATCGGACCGCCGGTCGCGATCGTCATGTCGGTGTTCGGCCGCCGCGTCCGCAAGGCCGCGCACCGCCGCCAGGTGCAGGTCTCCGAGGTGCTGCAGCGGATCATGCAGATCCTGTCGGGGATCAAGGTGATCAAGGCCTTCGGCGCGGAGAAGCTCGAGGCCGACGGGCTCCAGCACGAGCTGATGCGCTTCTTCCGCCGCGCCGTGCGCGTGGTGAAGAACCGCGTCGCCTCGCGCGCGCTGGTCGAGTTCCTCTCGCAGGGCGTGATGGTCACCGTGCTCGTGCTCGGCATCTACGCGGTGATCGGCGACTTCTGGGGGCTGACGCTCGGGACGCTGGTCGCGTTCTCGTTCATCTCCGGCATGCTGTACAAGCCGCTCAAGGCCCTGACCAACGTCTGGAACGGCGTGCACGACGCCCTGCCCTCGGCCAACCGCATCTTCGAGGTGATCGACGAGCCCGAGGAGCGGCTGGAGGAGCCGGGCGCGCAGCCGATCACGCGGCTCGAGAGCGGCATCCGCTTCCGCGACGTGGTGTTCAACTACGGGCGCGAAGAGGTGCTCCGCGGCATCGACCTCGAGATCCCCGCCGGCCAGACGGTCGCGCTGGTCGGCCCGACCGGCGCGGGCAAGACCACGGTCGCGGACCTGGTCCTGCGCTTCCACGATCCGGAGTCCGGCGCGGTCGAATTCGACGGCGTCGACGCCCGCAAGCTCACGCGCACGAGCCTGCGCGAGATGTGCGCGCTGGTGTCGCAGGAGCCGTTCCTGTTCGACGCGACCATTCTCGAGAACATCCGCTACGGGCGGCAGGAGGCGAGCACGAGCGAGGTGGTCGAGGCCGCGCGCGCCGCGAACGCGCACGAGTTCATCGAGAAATTGCCCGAGGGCTACCAGACGCGCGTCGGCGAGCTCGGCAGCCAGCTCTCGGGCGGCCAGCGCCAGCGCATCACGATCGCGCGCGCGATCCTGCGCGACCCGCAGATCCTCATCCTCGACGAACCGACCTCCGCGCTCGACGCGCGCTCCGAGCAGGTCGTGCAGGAGGCGATCGCGAACCTGATGAAGGGCCGCACCGTGATCGTGATCGCGCACCGGCTCTCGACCGTGCAGGCCGCGGGCAAGATCGCCGTGCTCGAGGACGGCCGGATCAGCGCGACCGGCACCCACGACGAGCTCTCCTCGCGTCCGGGCCTGTACCAGGAGCTCGTGCGCTTGCAGCTCAGCGACGGCGCGGCCGAGACCGTCTAGAGATCTGACCCGAGGCTCGAGACGGGCGCGGTCCGCGGCCCGACATCGGTCCGCGGGCCGATGTCCCGCGGGAGGCGGCCGCGCCCGCAAGCGCCGGAGGCGCGCGCCGCGAGCCGAAGGCGAGCGAAGTCAATAAGTCTCACGCGCGCGGCGGCGGCCGTACTCGATCCAGGCCGCGAGCGAGAGCGCGCCGACCGAGAACCAGACGAACGCGTAGCCGCGGTGATCGACGGGGCTGACCGGCCGCGCGGCCTCGCCGATCGGCAGGCCGGACGGCTCGGGCTGCGACGCCTGCACCATCACCGGGCCGAGCGCGTAGGGCAGCTGCGCGGAGAGCTTCGCGACCAGGCCCGGGCGGTCCGGGCTGAAGCGCGGGAAGTGCGTCTTGCGCTGCTCGCGGCTGCCCGGCACGGCGTCGCGCAGCGCGAGCGGCAATGCGAGCCCGCGCACGAGGACCGGCTCGCTCTCGCCGGACGCGGGCGGCAGGAAGCGCTCGGTGCTCTCCTGCGGCACGAAGCCGCGGTCGACCAGCACGCGCGGCGCGCCGGCGCCCGCGCCGTCGAGCCGCAGCGGCGTGAACACGCGCGCGCCGAGCTCGCGCTCGCGCTCGACCGGGCCGACCAGGATCGTGTCGGCGAGCTCGAAGCGCCCGCGGAGCTCCGCCCGCCGGAACGCGAACGCGTCGGGATCGCGCTCGGCGTCGGCGAGCGACACGGGCGCGAGCTCGCTGCGCGCGCTCTTCTCCGCGAGGTCCGCGCTGCGCCAGGCGTGGCGCTGGACCTGCCACACGCCCAGCGCGCAGAACGCGAGCACGGCCGCGAGCGTGAGCAGCGTCGGGCCCCGCCCCGGCCGGAAGCCGGCCATGGATCAGCTGCCCGCGGGCTGCGACGCAGCCGCGAGCCGCGCGATCTCCGCGCGCATCTCCTCGACCTTGTGCTCGAGCCCCAGCCAGCGCGTCTCGATCCGCCCGGCGCCGTCGACCAGGAAGGTCGCGAGCGCGTGGTCGATGTTGCCGTCGGGCGCGCGCAGGGTGCCGACGCCGAAGCGGCGCACGACCTCGGCGACGTCCGCTTCGGGGCCGGTCAGGAACGACCAGTTGGCGAGCTCGGCGCCGCGCTCGCTCGCGTAGGCGCGCAACGCCTCGGGCGTGTCGTTCGCCGGATCGAGCGAGATCGAGACGAAGCGCACGCGCTCGCGCAGGCTCGGGTCGAGCGCGCGCTGCAGCTCGACGTTGCGCGCGGTCAGGATCGGGCACGGCCCCGCGCAGCGCGTGAAGACGAAGTCGACGACCAGGATCTGGCCGCGCAGCCTTGCTGACGTCACGCCCTCGCCCGCCTGATCGATCAGCGAGAAGTCCGGCGCGCGGTCGTTCGCGGAAAGCGCCGAGGTCGCGGTCGGCTTGCGCGACGCTCCGGCGCGCGCGTCGGAGCTCGACGCGGAGATGATGCGGAAGCTCTGCTTCGAGACCTCGAGCTCGAAGTCGATGTGCTGGCCGGGCGAGAGCTGCGCGAGCAGCTGCTCGTCGGGCACGTCGAAGCTCATGGTCATCGCGGACATCAGCCCCGGGATGTCCTCGTGCGCGATCACCGCCTGGGCTTGAGCGAGGTCGACGCTCTTCACCTCGCCGTGGCCCCGGTAGACGTGCACGTCGCTCCGGCTGCAGGCCGAGGGCGCGAACAGGAGAGCGAAAGCGAGCAGAACGCGAAGCACCGGACCGCTCGAGCGCCTACGCGGCGCGGTTCGCGCGCGGCGGGCCGGGCAGCCGGACGACGCCGGCGGCCTCCTCGGCCTCAAGCCTGCGCAGCCTGCGCCGCAGCCAGAGCACGAGCGCCCCGATCAGCGCCAGCGGCGTCGCCGTCATGAACGCCGTGGCCAGGATGAACGCCATCTGCACGTCGCTGTCCTGCGCGGCCAGGCACGAGGGACAGGCGAGGGCCGTCTCCGGCAGCGCGAGCAGCGGAACGGTCAGCCAGACCGGCGTCCAGGGGCGCGTCACGACAGGTAGACCCTCCAATACAGGACAGGCCAGACTCCAACCACGAAGTACCAGAAGATCTCGGCTGCGGCCAGCGTCGGGCGCGGCACCGAGCCGCGGCCCATGCGCAGCCACAGGAACAGCAGCACGCCCAGCGCCACGACGGCGTGCAGCGCGTGGCCGCCGACGATCAGGTAGAAGAAGCTGCCCAGCGCGCTCGAGTTCATGGTCAGCCCCTGCGCGAGCAGGAGCACCCACTCGCGGCCCTGCAGGCCGACGAACGCGCCGCCGAGCAGGATCGCCGCCAGCAGCGCGCGGCGCATGTTCGCCGGCTGGGAGTGGAAGCGCCGGCTGGCGAAGAACAGCACCAGGCCGCTCGCGATCAGGAGCGCGCTGTTGAACGCGGTCTCGCCGACGGGCAGCCGCGGCTGGCCGGGCGGCGGCCAGATCACCGCCGAGCCGCGCATGATCGTGAACGCCGAGATGAAGCCGGCGAAGAACATGAGCTCGGTGATCACGAAGATCACCATCGCCAGCACCGGGCTCGGCACGAGCTCGCGGCGGCTCGGCGCTCTGGGCGGCTCTCTCCGGCGCAGGGGGATGGGCGCGGCCAAAGAGCTCTTCTCCTAGTGGGATTCCTCGTGTCCGGCGGCCGGCGGATGGGCCGTACCGGCGATCCAGTCCGGCTTCTCCCAGTTGGAGCCGTGCGACTCCATCACGTCGGGCGCGGTGCCGGCGAAGAACAGCAGCATGAAGAGCAGCATCGTCAGCACGAGGTACGTCACGAGCTTCGCCGCGACGTTGATGTGCATGAAGTTCTTGACGACGAGGTACGCCTTCACGATGGCGATGCCGAAGGCGGTGATCAGGGTGATCACCTGGATCTCGAGGAACGGGCCGGCGACGCTGATCACCAGCAGCACCAGCAGCACGCCCCAGATCTTCACGTAGTCCGGGTGGTGCGTGTGCTCGCCGTGCGCCTCGTGCGCGTGATCGTGGGCTGCGTGGTCGGCCATGCGGGCGCTCCTACTTCGCGATGTAGAGCAGGGGGAAGAGGAAGATCCAGACCACGTCGACGAAGTGCCAGTACAGGCCGATCAGCTCGACGCGCTGCATCTCGAGCTGGCGCTTCGCGGTGTGCGCGACGAAGCCCATGATGATCACGCCCGCGAGCACGTGCGCGGCGTGGATGCCCGCGGCCGTGTAGTAGAACGACCAGAACGTGTTCGACGCCAGCGTGTAGCCGGCCTGGATCTCGGTCGTCCACTCGAACGCCTTCACGACCAGGAACACGAGCCCGCCGCCCATCGTGTAGTACAGGAACCGGGCGGCCTTCTTCCCGTCGCCGTGATCCGCCGCCTTGTGCGTGAGCACGGCCGACAGGCTCGAGGTCAGCAGCACGAAGGTGTTGAACGCGCCGATCCAGGTGTTGGTGTGCGCCGCCTGCTCGGCGAACGCGTCGTGCGCCAGGCGGTGCATGATGTACGAGCCGAGCAGGCCGCCGAAGATCACGATCTCCGACGCGATGATCCACCAGACGGCGAGCCGCCCGGTGGGCATGCCCGCTGCGCTGCGCCCGGTCGCGATCGGTCGGCTGGAAGCTGCAGACATCGTTTCTCTCCCGGCCTCAGCTCTTCGCGTCCTGCGGCCAGAAGTCGTCCTTCCGTCCGGGAACGCTGTACTCGTAGGGGCCGCGGTACACCGTCGGCAGCTCCGCCCAGTTGCCGTGCGGCGGCGGCGAGGCCGTGGTCCACTCGAGCGTGTTGGCCCGCCACGGGTTCACGTCCGCCTTCTTGCCCCACAGAAGGCTCGTCACGAAGTTGTAGAAGAACACGAGCTGGAAGCCGAGCATGACGACGAGCGAGATGGTCGCGAACGCGCGCAGGTTCTCGAGCATCGGCGTCGTGAGCTCCGGGAAGTTCGTGTAGTCGAAGATCCGCCGGTGGTCGCCCAGCATGCCCGTGAAGAACAGCGGGATGAAGATGCAGTTGAAGGCGATGAACGTGCCCCAGAAGTGGATCTTGCCCAGCGTGTCGTTCATCTCCTTCCCGAACATCTTCGGGAACCAGTACGTGAGCCCGGCGTAGGTGCCGATGATCGCGATCGGGAAGAACGTGTAGTGGAAGTGGGCGAGCACGAAGTAGGTGTCGTGCAGGTAGATGTCCGCGCCGCTCGCGCCCAGGAAGATGCCCGTCACGCCGCCGATCAGGAACGTGCCGATGAAGCCGAGCGCCCAGAGCATGGGCGTGTTCAGCGTGATCGAGCCGCCGTACAGCGTCGCGATGTACACGAACATCATCTCGGCGATCGGGATCGAGATGATCAGCGTCGTGATCGTGAAGATGTTCGCCATGCGCGGATCGATGCCCGCGATGAACTGGTGGTGCGCCCAGACCGTGAACGACAGGATGCCGGTGCCGATCGCGGTGTTGAGCACGGTCTTGTAGGCGAACAGCTTCTTGCGCGAGAACACGGTGATGATCTCGGCCGTGATGCCGATGGCCGGCAAGAGCACGACGTACACCTCGGGGTGGCCGAAGAACCAGAACAGGTGCTGCCACAGGATCGGATCGCCGCCGCGGTTGGGGTCGAAGAACGCGGTGCCGAGCTGCTGGTCGAACAGCATCATGACCGCGCCCGCGATCAGCGGCCCCACCGACGCCATGAACAGGATGCTCGCGATCACGATCATCCAGACCACGATCGGGATGTCGTAGAGCTTCATGCCCGGCGCGCGCGCGTTCATGGCGGTGGTCACGAAGTTGATGCCGCCGAGCAGGAAGGCCACGAACTCGAGCGCGATCGCGAGCAGGAACACCGACGAGCCCGTGCCCGTCAGGCTGTACTCCGCCTTCGCCATCAGCGGCGGGTACATCGTCCACGCGCCGGCGAAGCCGCCGCCGTCGACGAAGAACGAGATGAACAGCACGACCACCGACAGCAGGAAGATCTGGTAGGAGAGCCGGTTGATCTTGGGGAAGACCATGTCGTCCGCGCCGATCATCAGCGGGATCAGGTAGTTCCCGAAGGCGGCGATCAGCACGGGCATCGCCACCCAGAAGATCATGATCGCCCCGTGGTTGGTGACGAGCATGTTGTAGTCGGCCGGCGTCACCAGCCCCCAGCCCGGCACGGGCACGCCCGGGAAGGCCATCTGCATGCGGAACACGTACGAGAAGAAGCCCGCGACGATCGCGAGCGCCATGCCCGTGAACATGTACTGGAAGCAGATGATCTTGTGGTCGGTGGAGAACAGGTACTTCGACACCCAGCCCTGCTCGGCGTGGTGATCGCCGTGCTCGTGGGCGTGGTCCGCGTGCTTCACGACCATCGCGTCACTCTCCTGCGCCGGACGCGCTCTTCGACGCGATCCAGGCGGCGTGTTCTTCCGGGGTCTCGATCAGCACACGCCCGGGCATCAGCGCGTGGCCGATGCCGCAGATCTCGGCGCACTGGATGTCGTGCTCGCCGGTGGCGATCGGCTTGAACCAGCCGGTCACGACGCGGCCGGGGATCGCGTCCTGCTTCAGCCGGAAGACCGGGATCGAGAAGCTGTGCAGGACGTCGCGGCTCTCGAGCTTGTACAGGTAGGTCTTGCCGACCTGCAGGTGCAGGTCGTCGACGGTCTTGATGTCGTCGGGCGTGTCGAGCCGGCCGTCGGCGCCGGCGTGCACGAAGCTCCAGGCCCACTGCTGCGCGACGATGCGCACGGTCTCGTCGGTGGGCGGCACGTGCTGCTTCACGTCGTACCAGACGCGGATCGCGAGGAACAGGATCACCACGTCGCAGGCGAGCACCGCGAGGTGCGGGTAGTGCACCCAGTTCTTCTCGGACTTGAGCTCGCCGGTGATGTACTGCGCGGGCACGCCGTCGCGCTTCTTGAAGCGCACGATCAGCCACAGGAACACCGCCTCGACCAGGATGAACCAGAAGGCGATGACGATCCAGAAGATCACGTCGAAGACGAGATCGATGTCCTTGGCGTAGCTCGATAGCGCGGGGACCCAGTTCTCGATCATCGCGGCCTCACTGCTTCAGGATCACGAAGAAGAACGCGAGAGCCACCCAGACGAGGATGCCGGCCGTCGACATCGCGAACAGCCGGAACGCCATCTGGTCCGGGGGATAGTCCTTGGCCATGGCTACTCCGCTCCTCCCGCCGGCAAGGGCGGCTGCGTCGCGGGCGCCTGCGACAGGGTCGCGATGTGCGCGAGCACGTCCTTGATGGCTTGTTCGTCGGCCAGCAGCATCGACATGCCGCGCATGGCCGCACCCTGCACGTCGCGCGGGTCCGTGCCGCGGATGCCCTGCTTGTAGTTCAGGAGCTGCGTGCGCTGGTACCAGTCGCTGGTGTGGATCAGCGACGGCGCGCCGACCGGCTCCACGCCCTCGCCCTTCAGGCCGTGGCAGCCGGAGCAGGTCGCGTATAGCGCCGCGCCGCGCGCGGCGTCGCCGCCCTCGAGCGTCACGACGATCGGCACCGACGGCAGCGAGGCGACGTAGGAGGCGACCGCGTCGATGTCTTCCGGCGTCTTCAGCCAGAGCGCCATCGGCCGCATGCGCATGCCCGCGAGATCGTCGAAGTGCCGGGCGCGCAGGCCGTCCTTGAAGTTCTGCAGCTGCTTCACGACGTACCACTTCTCGAGGCCGGCGATCGACGGCGCGAGCGCGAGCCGGCTGCCCTGGCCCTGATCGCCGTGGCACTGGCTGCACAGCGCGAACAGCTCGGCGCCGCGCTCGAGGTCCTGCGCCCGCGCATTGCTCGGCGCGAGCGCAATCCCGCTCGCGGCCAGCGCAGCCGTCGTGACGAACGTCAGGAGGGCTCGTCGCCGTTTCATCGTACCCTCCCCCAAGGTTCCCCCAAATGCACTGCCGTCGTCGCCGCGACGCCCGGAGCCCTTGGGGATCGCACAATCGCAGTCGCTGTTTACTCGGAACCCAGGGCCGGGTCAAGGCGATCGCCGGGCTCGGGCGGCGCAACAAAACAGTGCAGCGCCGCGGATCTAGACGCGCGGACGCGTCTCGAGGCTGGCGCGGTACAGGCGCTCGAGCCGCTCGGCCTGCAGCGCCACCGTGTGCTGCGAGAGCACGCGCTCGCGGGCGGCCTTGCCGCGCGCGCGCCAGCGCGCGGGCTCGCGCCACAGCTCCGCGAAGGCGGCCGCGAAGGCCTCCGGGGTCTCGTCACAGACCAGGCCCGTCTGCCCGTCCGCCACGGTCTCGGGCAGCACGCCGCGGCGGCTCGCGATCGTCGGGATCTCCATGGCCATCGCCTCGAGCACGGCGCGGCACGAGCCGTCCGAGCCCGGCACCACGAAGACCAGGGCGTCGAACAGCGCGAGCACGTCGCGGAAGTCGGCGCGGCGATAGCCGGCCCGGACGACGGAGCCTGCGAGCCCGCGCTGCGCGACCGGCTCCTCGAGCACCGTCTTGGCGCGCGTGCCGCGCCCGACCACCACGAGCCGCAGCCCGGGCGCCTCGCGCAGCGCGAGCGCGAGCGCGTCGAGCACGAGCTCCACGCGGCGGTGCGGCTGCAGCCGCGCGACCAGGCCGATCACGCGCTGGTCCGGCTCGAGCCCGAGCTCCGAGCGCAGCGCCGCCGACGCCGCGCGCGGCGCGAAGGCCGACGCGTCGACCACGCCCGGGACGACCCCGACGCGCTCGGGCGCTCCGCCGAAGCGCGCGCGCGCGTCCGCGGCCAGCCGCTCGCAGAGCACGGCCAGGCCGTCGCAGCCGCGCGGGCCGTACAGCCAGCCGTTCCAGAAGCCGCGCGGGATCGGATCGCCGTGCGAGAAGCTCGCCACCACGCGCGTGCGCGAGCCGCGCGCGGCGAGCCGCGCCAGGATGTGCGCGCGGGCGTGGCGCGCGTGCACGACGTCGTAGTCGTTCGCGCGCAGGAACGCGCGCAGCCGGCGCACGGCGCCGCCGTCGCGCAGCGGTACGTAGCCCTGCCCCGCTTCCAGCGCGTGCGCCGACACGACGCCGCGCTCGCGCGCGCGCTCGGGCAGCGCGCCCGCGTGGCCGGCCGGAGCGTCGGGGAAGGCGGCGTCGACCTCGTGCCCGCGCGCGCGCAGGCCCACGACCGCGTGCACGAGCGGCTCGGCGGGTCCGGTCCACTTCCAGTCGCTGGTCAGCTCGAGGATCTTCATGGCGCGGAGCGCCGCTCGAGCTCCCAAAGCTTCGCGTACTTCATGAACACGTAGTACGCGCCCGCGATCGAGACGATGAAGCCCGGCAGGCCGCGCCGGAAGCCCTGCTGCAGGAAGTAGCTCTTCAGGAAGCGCGCGGGTGGCCGCAGCACGATGTCGCGCAGCCGGAAGCGCACGCCCGAGTCGGCGAGCGAGCGCGCCATGCGCGCGGAGAAGCGGTCCATGGTCTGGACGTGGTCGGAGAGGTCGCGGTAGTTCCAGTGCAGGAGACGCCCGGAGAGCCGCTCGACCGGGCCGTCGAGCTCGACGTGGTCGTGGGGGTCGAGCCCGCCGAAGCGTCCGCGCGAGCGGCGGAACACGCGCAGCTGCCAGTCGGGGTACCACTCGCCGCGGTCGTGCCAGACGCCGAGGTAGTAGGTCACGCGGTCGAGCTCGTAGCCGGCGATGCGGCCGTCGTTGCGCGCCAGCGCCCCGGCGATGTTCGCGGCGAGCTCGGGCGAGAGCGCCTCGTCGGCGTCGATGCACACCACCCAGTCGTTCTTGGCGTGATCGAGCGCGAAGTTCTTCTGCTTCACGTAGCCGAGGAAGGGCTGCTCGATCACGGTTTGCGTGTAGCGGCGCGCGATCTCGCGCGTGCCGTCGGTCGAGCCCGAGTCGACCACCACGATCTCGTCGCAGAACGCGAGCGACTCGAGGCAGCGGCCGATCCGGTCGGCCTCGTTCAGGCAGATCACCATGCCGGTGACCGGCGTGCGCGGATTCGCTTCCGCGCTCACGCGCGCACCCGCTCGACGGTCAGCACGCCCCGGATCTTGGCGATCTGGCGCAGCACGCCGTCGAGGTGCTTGCGGTCCTTCACCTCGAGCTCGAACAGCTGGATCGCGCGCCCGTCCTCGCTGGTCGAGATCTGGCCGCTGTCGATGTTCACGCCCTCGGCCGAGATCTTGTTCGAGACCGCCGCGAGCAGGCCCGGCCGGTCCTCGGAGACCACGCGCACCCGCACCGTGTGCTGCTCGCCGGGCGCGCTCTCCCAGGTGACGGGCACGCGCCGCTCGGGATCGAGGTGGAAGATCTTGCTGCAGTCGCGCGCGTGCACGGTGACGCCGCGGCCGCGCGTGATGAAGCCCTCGACCGAGTCGCCGGGCACCGGCGCGCAGCACTTGGCGAAGCGCACCATCACGTTCTCCATGCCGGACACGCGCACCTGGCCGGTGCTGCGCCCGACCGAGAGCACGCGCCGGAACAGCGACGGCTTCGGCTCCGGCTCGTCCTCGGCCGCGCCCGAGACCGTGCGCGCGACCGCGCGCGCGTCGAGCTTGCCGTAGGCGATCGCCTGCAGGAGCCCGTCGAGGTCGCGCACGCCGAGGTCCTTCGCGGCGTTCTTCAGCTCGCCCGACTTCACCAGCTTCTCGAACGCGAGGCTGCGCTTGTGCAGCTCGCGCTGCAGCAGGTCGCGGCCCAGGTCGCGCGCGCGCTCGACCTGCTCGGCCTTGAGCACGTGGCGAATGCGGCTGCGCGCGCGGCCGGTCACGACGAAGTCGAGCCACTCCTGGCGCGGGCGCTGGTGCGGCGAGGTGACGATCTCGACCGTGTCGCCGTTCGCGAGCTTGTGGCGCAGCGGCACGAGCTGCCCGTTCACCTTCGCGCCCTGGCAGTGGTTGCCGACCTCGCTGTGCACGGCGTAGGCGAAGTCGATCGGCGTCGCGCCCGCGGGCAGCGCCTGCACGTCGCCCTTGGGCGTGAACACGTAGACCTCGTCGGAGAACAGGTCGATGCGCACGGTCTCGAGGAATTCGTTCGGGTCCTTGAGCTGCTGCTGCCACTCGACCAGCTGGCGCAGCCAGGCGAACTGCTGCTCGTCGCCGGAGCTGGTCGCGCCCGCGCCCTTGTACTTCCAGTGCGCGGCGATGCCGAGCTCGGCGACGCGGTGCATCTCCTGGGTGCGGATCTGCACCTCCATGCGCTCGCCGAACGGCCCGATCACCGTCGTGTGTATGGACTGATACCCGTTGGGCTTGGGCATCGCGATGTAGTCCTTGAAGCGGCCCTGGACCGGCTTCCACAGCCCGTGCACGAGACCGAGCGCCTCGTAGCAGGTGGAGGGCGTGCCGTCGACGATCACGCGGAACGCGATCAGGTCGTAGATCTGCTCCACCGACACGTTCTGCTGCTTCATCTTCTTGAACAGGCTGTAGACTTCCTTCAGCCGTCCGGTGACCTCGCAGCGCAGGCCTCGTTTCTCGAGCTCGGCCGACAAGCGCGCCTTCACGTCGGCGATGTAGCGGTCGCGCTCCTGCTTGGTGCCCGCGACCTTCTCCTCGATCTGCGCGCACAGCTCCGGATGGAGCACGCGGAACGCGCGGTCCTCGAGCTCCTCCTTCATCCAGTAGATGCCGAGCCGGTGCGCGAGCGGCGCGTAGATCTCGAGCGTCTCCTGCGCGATGCGCCGCCGCGAGTCGTCCTTCATGTACTCGAGCGTGCGGATGTTGTGCAGGCGGTCGGCGAGCTTGATCAGGATGATGCGGATGTCCTTCGACATCGCGAGCAGCATCTTGCGGAAGTTCTCGGCCTGGGCCTCCTCGCGGCTCTGGAACTCGATCTTCGAGAGCTTGGTCAGGCCGGCGACCAGCTCGCCGATCTCCTCGCCGAACTGCGCGCGGATGTCGTCGTCGGTCGCGAACGTGTCCTCGACCGTGTCGTGGAGCAGCCCCGCCGCGACGGTCACGTGGTCGAGCCGCATCTCGGCCAGCAGCTCCGCGACCGCGAGCGGGTGCGTCAGGTAGGGCTCGCCCGAGAGCCGCATCTGCCCCTGGTGCACCTTGGCCGAGTAGACGTACGCCTTCTCGAGCAGGGAGATGTCGACGCCGGGGAAGTGCCCCTGGACCTGCTCGACGATCTCGGTGATGCGCGGCATCGCTAGCCCGTGACCTCGCGCTTGTCGCGGATGATCCGCAGCAGCTGCTCGACGGCCTTCTCGACCGTGTCGTTCACGATTCGATGGTCGTAGTGCTTGGCCTCTTCGAGCTCCTCGAGCGCGCGCTGGAGGCGGCCCTGCAGCACGTAGTCCGATTCCGTGTTTCGCTTGCGCAAACGCTCCTCGAGCACGCTCGGCGTGGGCGGCACGATGAAGATGCTGGTCGCGGCCGGCAGGCGCGAGCGCAGCAGCTCCGCGCCCTGCGTCTCGACCTCGAGGATCAGGTCGAGGCCCTTCGAGGTCGGTCCGTCGACGGCAGCCTGACTCGTGCCGTAGTGGTTGCCCTGGTACACGGCGTTCTCGAGGAAGAACCCCTGTTGGAACAGGCGGAGGAACTTGTCGTTGTCGACGAAGTAGTAGTCGACGCCGTCCACCTCGCCCGGCCGCTGGGGCCGGGTGGTGTGCGAGATCGAGAACTGCACCTGCCGGTCCTGCTCGAGCACGGCCCGCACGATCGTGCTCTTGCCGACTCCGGACGGCCCCGAGACGACGAAGACGTTGCCGCGCCTCACGGCGAGTCCTCGCTCGGCTCGTCGCCGGCGAGCCGCGCCGAGAGCGTCTCCGGCTGCACGGCGGAGAGCACGACGTGATCCGAGTCGGTGACGATCACCGAGCGCGTCTTCCGGCCTTGCGTCGCGTCGACGAGCTTCCCGCGCTGGCCGGCCTCTTCCCGCAGGCGCCGGATCGGCGCCGCGGCGGGGGCGACCACGGCCACGACGCGCGCGGCGACCACCACGTTCCCATAGCCGACGTTCAAGAGCTTCACTCGACGTTCTGGACCTGCTCGCGGAGCTTTTCCTGCTCGGTCTTCAGCTCGACCACCACGCGCGTCAGCACCGCGTCCGCGGCCTTGCTGCCGATCGTGTTGGTCTCGCGTCCCATCTCCTGGAGCACGAACTCGAGCTTGCGCCCGACCGCGCCCGGCGCGTCGAGCGTCTCGGCGAACTGCTCCAGGTGGCTGCGCAGGCGCACGGTCTCTTCCGTGACGTCCTGGCGGTCGACGTACAGCACGACTTCCTGCTCGAGCCGCGCGGGGTCGGTCTCGAGCTCGGGCGCGAGCGCGGCCAGCCGCTTCTCGAGCCGCTCGCGCAGGCCCGAGAGCACCGCCGCGGCGCGCGCCTCGACCTTCGCGACCAGCACCTCGATCGTCGCCAGGCGGGCGCGCAGCTCGCGCACCAGCGCCTCGCCCTCGCGCGCGCGCATCGCGGCGGCCGCCTCGCACGCGCGCGCGATCGTCTCGAGCACCGCCGGCGCGAGCGCCTCGGCCTCGAGCTCCGGCTCGCGCACGCGCGCCACCGCGGGCAGCGCGAGCAGGCGCGCGGCGGTGAGCTCGGCGGTGATGCCGAGGCTCGCCGCCAGCTCCTCCGCGGCGCTCGCGTAGCGGCGCGCGGCCTCGAGGTCGAGCTCGAGCTGGGGGGCGAGCTCGCCGTCGCGCGGCAGCCGCACCGAGATCTCGATCTGGCCGCGCTCGAAGTGGCGCGCGGCCGTGGCGCGCGCCTCGCGCTCCAGCGCCGCGAGCTCGCGCGGCAGGCGCACGCGCAGCTCGAGGTGGCGGCCGTTCACGCTGCGCACCTCCGCGGACAGCCCCTGCGGCCCGTCGGCGCGGCCGAAGCCGGTCATCGAGCGGCGCACGGTCTGCGCAGGCTTCCCGCTCGTCGCCGCGGGCTTCCCGCTCATCGGACGAGCCCTCGATTCCGCAGCTCCGCTTCGAAGCCGTCGACCTTGTCGTCCGGCTTCTGCGAGCGCACGAACGCGATCACCTCGTCGATGCCGTCCTCGAGCCGCACCTTGGCGTCGAAGCCGAGCGTGCGGCGCGCGTGCGTGGGATCGGCGAAGCAGTGCCGGATGTCGCCAGCGCGGAAGCGGCCGGTGATCTCCGGCGCGAGCTCGAGCCCGAGCCGCTCCGCGAGCAGCTCCGCGATGCGCCGGATCGTGGTCGGCCGGCCGGTGCCGACGTTGCACACGCGCCCGCCCGCCGCGTCGCAGCGCAGCGCGAGCACGTTCGCGCGCACGATGTCGGAGACGTGCACGAAGTCGCGCGACTGCTGGCCGTCCTCGGTCACCAGCGGCGAGCGCCGGTTCAGCAGCCGCGAGCTGAAGATCGCCGCCACGCCGGTGTACGGGTTCGAGAGCGCCTGGCGCGAGCCGTACACGTTGAAGTAGCGCAGCGCGACGGTCGGGATCCGGTAGGCGTTGCCGACCGCCAGGAACAGCTCCTCGTGGTCGCGCTTGCTGACCGCGTACACCGAAGTCGGTAGCAGCGGCTTGGTCTCGGGCGTACCGAGCGGCCGCAGCGGCCGGCCCAGCCCGTCGCGCAGCTCCCAGTCGTGCTTCTCGAGCTGGGCGTCGGGCCGCAGGCCGGGCGCGGCGGACTTGCCGTCCTGGTCCACGTAGGCGCCCTCGCCGTAGATCGACATCGAGGACGCGACCACCATGCGCTGGATCTGGTCCTTGCGCGCGACCACCTCCTGCAGCACCGCCGCCGCGCCGAGCGAGTTCGCCGACACGTAGGCCTCGATCTCGTACATCGACTGCGCCACGCCGACCGCGGCGGCCTGGTGGTAGACCATGTCGACGCCGTCGAGCGCCCGCCCGACCGCCTCGCGGTCGCGCACGTCGCCGCGCCGGTACTCCGCCTTCGGGTTCGCGTGCGACGGCCAGTCGGCGTCCTGCCCGTGCACCTGCGGATCGAGCGAGTCGAGCACGCGCACGCGCTGGCCCTCGGCCACCAGCGCGTCGACCAGGTGCGAGCCGATGAAGCCGGCTCCGCCGGTGACGAGGATGTTCACGCGTTTCTCTCCCTGGGCTCGATCAGGTGCCCGACAGCCCCGCACTCGAGTCCTCGCCCGCGAGGTGCCAGCGCAGGATCTTGCGGTACTCATCGGCACGCCGCCCGCCGAAGGCGGCGCCGAGCAGGATCTTGACCATCACGATGCCGCGCAGCGCCAGGTACGCGCCGCGCGAGCGGTTCTTGCGGAAGAACAGGTAGCGGCTGCGGTAGAACTCGATGCGCGTGCGCAGCGGCGCCTTCTTCTTGGTCGACTCGCCGTACAGGTGGATCACGAAGGCGTCGGGCAGGTGCACGATCGCCCAGCCCGCCGCGCGGATGCGGTGACACCAGTCGGTTTCTTCCAGGAAGAAGAAGTAGGCCTCGTCGATCATGCCCACCTGCTCGATCACCTCGCGGCGCGCGAACAGGCACGCGCCGAGCACGGCCTCGACCTCGAGCGGCGCGCCGTAGTCGACGAGCTTGCTCGGGTAGCGGCGCGGCAGCAGGCGGCGCAGCAGCGACTGGCCCACGACCTCCGACACCAGGTTGGGCGAGTTGTGGATGCAGTTCTGCTTGCTGCGGTCGGGGTTCAAGAGCTGCGGGCCGACCACGCCCACGCGCGGGTGCTCGTCCAGATGGCGCACGCAGGCCTCGAGCCCGCCGGGCATGACGATCGTGTCGGAGTTCAGCAGCACCGCGTGGCGGCCGCGCATGATCTCGAGCCCGCGGTTGTTGCCGGCGCCGAACCCGATGTTCTTCGGCAGCGCGAGGATGCGCGTGTCCGGGAACTGGCGCGAGACGGCCTCGACCGTGAAGTCGGCCGAGCCGTTGTCGACCAGGATCACCTCGTAGCTCACGCCGAGCTTCGCGGCGCGGATCGAGGCCAGACAGTCGAGCACCAGGTCGCGCACGTTCCAGGCCACGATCACGATCGAGAGGTCGACGCTCGCGGGCTCGCTCATGCGCCGAGCTCCAGGTCGAGGCTGCCGCGCCAGTCGCCCGACGAGAGCGCCGCGCGCGCCTCGGCCAGCACGCGCGCCGGCAGGAGCCGCGTCATGCAGCGGTGGTCGATCGGGCAGACCTTGAGCTGACACGGCGCGCACTCGACCGGCTCGCGCAGGAGCTTGGTGCGCTTCAGGTTCAGGTTCGTGTACTCGATCGCGGTCGGTCCCATCAGCACGAGCGTCGGCACCTCGAACGCGGCCGCGACGTGCCGCGCGCCCGCGTCGTTGCAGATCAGGAGCTGCGCGCGCGCCAGCACCGACTTGAGCAGCGACAGGTCCATGTCCGCGCCGCCGAGCGAGGCGACGCCCGGGCCCGCACGGCTCGTGATCTCGGCCGCGAGCGGCTCCTCGCCAGGCCCGTGCACGAGCGCGACCTGTGCGCCCTCGGCGCGCAGCTCGCGCGCGACCTCGGCGACGTACGGGAGCGGCCAGAGCTTCGACGGACCGAAGCCCGCGCCCGGCGCGAGACACACGAGCGGCGAGCGGCGCGTGATGCCCGCGGCGGCGAAGCGCGCGTCGCACTGCGCCTCGGCGGCGGGCTCGAGGAAGAGCTCCGTCTGCGTGCCGGTGTCGGGACAGCCGAGCGCCCGCACGAGATCCAGGTAGTAGCGCTCCATCGCGGTCGGCACGAAGCGGCCGGACTCGCGCGGCGCCGGCACGGCCGTGCTGAGCAGCAGGTCGCGCCCGCTGCGCGCGTAGCCGACGCGCTTGCGCGCGCCCGAGGCGAGCGCCAGCACGGCGCTGCCGAACGAGTTGGGGAGCACGATCGCGAGCGCGGTGCCGCGCAGCTCGGCGGCGAGCGCGAGCCGCGCCCGCAGCTTGGCGAGCGGCCGGCCCCCGGCCGCCGGGACGTCGTGCAGCGCGAAGCCGTCGAGCCAGGGCGAGCCGCGCAGGACCGGGGCCAGGCTCCTGCGCAGAACCGCCTGGATGTGCGCGTCCGGCCGGCCCCGGCGCAGCGACCGGAGCGCCGGCGTGGCCATCACCACGTCGCCCAGGTGGTTGGGCAGGACGACCGATATTTTCTCTTTCTCTCCGGCCACTTAGTCCATCGCGGGCACGCTCGCCCGTGCCCTTCCTAGATACTCCTCCCGGCGGTCGCGGGCAACGCGGCGAGCAGCGACAGCGCGGCCTCCGCGACCGCCTCGGGCGCGACCGCGCGCATGCACGCGCGCACCGAGCAGCCCTCGCGGCAGGGGTTGCAGCCGACGTCGACCCGCACCACCCGGCTCGGCACGCCGGGGAAGGGCTCGTTCTCGATCGGGTCGGTCGGGCCGAAGATCGCGACCAGCGGCGTGCGCGCGAGCGAGGCGAGGTGCATCGGCCCGGAGTCGCAGCCGATGAACAGCGTCGCGCGGCGCAAGAGGCCCAGGAACTCCTGGAGCGACGAGGTCGGCGGCGCGAGCGCAGCGGCTCCGCCCGCCTTCGCGACCACGTCGTGCGCGGCAGCCTGCTCGCCCGGCACCGGGCCGAACGCGACCAGGCTCGTGAGTCCGGCGCGCGCCTGCAGCGCGCGCGCGACCGACGCGAAGCGCTCGGTCTCCCAGCGCTTGTAACTCGTCTTCGGGCTCGTGCCGGGATGGATCAGCGCGAAGCGCGCGGGCAGCTCCGGCAGCGCGACACTCTCGATGTCGAGCGCGAGCGGAGCGGGCGCCGCCAGCACCGCGCCGCCGAGATACTCGACCAGCGCCGCGTTGCGCTGGAAGCGAGACAGATGCTCGGCGCGGATGCGCAGCCGGTGGGTGAGCAGGCGCGCGCTGCCCTCGCGCGCGAACGGGCGGTCGTAGCCGACGCGCTGCGGGATGCCCGCGGCCCAGGGCAGGAGCGCGCCGCGGAACATGCCGTGGAAGTCGACCGACAGGTCGTACGAGCGCGCGCGCAGCTCGGTCACGAACGCGCGCAGCGTGCGCAGCGCGCGCCCCGGGTGACGCGCGCGCAGGTCGCGGCGCGGCACGATCACGGCCTCGTCGAGCCCCGCGAGCCCGATCAGTCCCGCCGCCGCGCGATCCTCGACCAGCCAGTCGAGCTTCGCGCGCGGGTAGAGCGCGCGCAGACCGGCGAACGCGAAGCGCGTGCGCACCACGTCGCCGAGCGCGCCGAGCCGGACCACGAGCACGCGCTCCGCGGGCGGAATCGCGGGCAGACGCTGTACCACCGCGTCGTTGGCGCGGAGGTCGTTTCCCCCTAGCATGAGCCTCGATGGTCGCCCCTCGCCTGCTCTGGCGCTACATCCTGCGCGAGATCCTGCTCCACACGCTGCTCGGCCTGTTCGCGATCACGCTCCTGCTCATGGTGCAGAACGTGCTGCGCTTCCTGGAAGAGCTGCTCGCCGCCGGCGTCGGCCTGGGCGCGCTCGCCCAGCTCTCCGCGCTGATCCTGCCCGCCTACGTCTCGTACGCGATTCCGACCGCGCTCTTGTTCGGCATCCTGATCTCGTTCGGGCGCATGTCGTCGGACGGCGAGGTCGTGGCGATGCGCGCGAGCGGGGTGAGCGTGCCGCGGCTCCTGCCGCCGGCGCTGGCGCTGGGCGGGATAGCGGCGCTGATCTCGGCCTACATGCTGTTCGACGTGCAGCCGCGCGCGCGCTTCGCGATGCGCTCGCTGATGCGCCAGCTGGCCGGCTCGATGGACGTGATCGAGCCGGGCCGCTTCGTGCAGCTCGGCGATCGCCTGCTCTACGTGCACGGGCTGGGCGACTCGAGCTGCCCGTTCGAGGGCATCCTGATCGGCGACGCCTCGAGCGACGAGCGCGGCTTCTACGCCGCGGCGCGCTGCGGGGCGCTCGAGGGCGCGACCAACGGCTCGGAGCTCGCCTTCGTGCTGCACGACGGCTCGATCCACCTGCGCGATCCCGACCCGACGCGCTATCGCCGCATCCGCTTCCAGACCATGCGCACCTCGGTCGACATCTCGACCTTCACCGACAAGCCGCCCAGCGCGCGCGACCTGCGCTTCGCGCAGCTGCTCGCGGCGAAACAGCTCGCGCCCGACGATCCCGAGCGGCAGCGGCTCGAGGGCAAGCGCCGCACCGCGCTCGACGTCGAGATCCACCGGCGGCTCTCGTTCCCGCTCGCGTCGGTGCTGCTCGCGGTGGTGGCGGTGCCGCTCGGCATCCGGCCGGCGCGCTCCGGGCGCTCGATGGGTGCGCTGACCGCGCTCGGCGTCATGGCGCTCTACTGGCTGCTGTTCTCGCTCGGCGAGCTGGTCGCCGAGCGCGGCATCGGTCCGGCCTGGCTCGGGCTGTGGCTGCCGAACCTGATCGTGCTCGCGCTCAGCATCTGGCTGGTGCGGCGGATCGCGCGGACGGACTCGTGAGCCCGCGCAGCACGCGCGAGGTGCCGCCGGGCTACGTCGTGCACCGGGTCGCCGACGCGACGCTGGTGTTCGACTCGGTGCTCGCCTCGGAGCTCGTGGGCCTGCGGCTCGCCGACCCCGACGCGCGCAAGCGCCTGTTCGCGCGCGCCCCGCGGCGCGGCCGCGGCGCCGCGCCGAGCGTGAGCCTGCGGCGCGACGTCAGCGTGATCCTGCGCCGCTACCAGCACGGCGGCATGTTCGGCCGCGTAACCGGCATGCTGCACCTCGGCCTGTCGCGCGCGCTCGCGGAGCTGCGCGTGACCGCGCGCGCCGAGGCCTCGGGGGCGCCCGTGCCGCACGTGGTGTGTCTGGCGCTCTGGCCCGCGTTCGGCCCGTTCTGGTCGGCGCTGATCGGCACGCGCGAGGAGCGCGGCGCGCGCGGCCTGTACGAGGTGCTGGCCGGACTCGACGATCCGCGCGAGCGCCTGCCGCTCCTGCGCGAGGTCGGCGCCGCGGTTCGCAAGCTGCACGAGGCGGGCGTCGACCACCGCGACCTGCAGCTCCACAACATCCTGGTCGCCGAGGAAGGCGGCCGGCGCCGGATCGTGGTGATCGACCTCGACCGCGCGAACCACTACTCGAGCGGCCGGCTCGCCACGCGGCTGCGCGCGCGCAGCCTGGGCCGGCTGTTCCGCTCGGCGGTGAAGAACGGCCTGTGGCCCGAGCGCGTGGGCCGGCGCGAGGTCGCGGGCTTCCTCGCCGCCTACACCGCCAAGGATCGCCGGCTGCGGCGCGAGCTGCGCGGGCGCGTGCGCGTGGAGCGGGTGAAGCTCGCGCTCCACCGCTTCCGCTACCGCTTCATCCGCCCCGCGGCGCCGCTTGGAGCGGCCTCGCCTCTTCGGCGAGCATGACCGGGATGCCGTCCTCGACGGGATAGGAGAGCCGGCACGCGGGGCAGTCGAGCGAGGTCTCCTCGCCGTCGGCCGCGCGGGACACGGTGAGGTCGGACTCGCACTTCGGACAGACCAGGACCGCGAGCAGCTCCGGATCGATGCGCCCGCTCATGCCTGCACCTCTACTTGCATCGTCGAATCCTCCAGCTGATCGAGCCTGCGCTGCGCACCTTAGCGCAGCTGCGCGAGCACGGCGGGCTTCATGATCTCGGCGCTGCCCTCGACGCGGAACACCTCGTCGAGCCCGAGCTCGGACCACGGGATCAGGCTTCCGTCCGGGCGTTCGACCACGAAGCCCGCGTCGCGAATCATGCGGTAGGTGTCGAGGCCCGACTTGCCCTTCGTGGTCAGGTAGCCCTCGACGAACAGGGAGTTCGCGGGCCACAGCGCGAGCGCCTCGAGCGAGCGCAGGTGGCCTTCGCGCCCGGCCGCCACGCGCACCTCGGCGCGCGGGTTCGCGAGCCGCATCATCGCCAGCACGCGCAGCGCGCGCTCGGGCGTGATCGAGCCGTCGGACTGCAGCGGGTTGCCCTCGATCGGCAGCAGAAAGTTCACCGGGATCGACGGCACCTCGAGCGCGCGCAGCGCGAGCGCGACCTCGACCACGTCCTCGCTCTGCTCGCCCATGCCCACGATCATGCCGCTGCACGCCTCGAGCCCGGCCGCCCGAGCCGCGCGCAGCGTCGCGAGCCGGTCGGCGTAGGTGTGCGTCGTGCAGATCTGCGGGTAGTGACGCTCGCTGGTGTTCAGGTTGTGGTTCAGCCGGTCGACGCCCGCGCGCTTCAAGCGCCGCGCCTTCTCCTCATCGAGCAGGCCGACCGAGACGCAGATGTTGACCGGCACCTCGGCCTTGATCGTCTCGACCACGTCTACCAGGAAATCGATCTGCCGGTCCGTCGGGCCGCGCCCGCTCGCCACCATGCAGTAGCGGAACGCGCCGGCCTCGTGCGCCCGCCGCGCCTCGGCCAGCAGCTCGCTCTTCGGCTTCCACGGATAGGGGCGCAGCGGCGCGTCGGTGACGGCCGACTGCGAGCAGTAGCCGCAGTCCTCGGGACAGCGCGCGTTCTGCGCGTTGTTCAGGATGTGCACCTGCACGCGGTTGCCGAAGAAGCGCTCGCGCACGGTGCGCGCCTCGTGCAGGAGCGGCAGCAGGGGGATCTCCGGGCCGAGGATGCGCAGCAGTTCGGTGCGTTCCAGGGCCGGGCCTTCGAGCGCGCGGGTGGCGAGTTCCATGCGCGGCGCAGGATACCGCATGCCGTTTGAACTTTGCCGGAGCGTCTCATAGGCTCCGCGCATGGCGGAACCGGGACGCGGCCTTCGCATCGCGCTGTACGTGGTGAGCGGGCTGCTCACCGCGCTCTACCTGTTCGCGGGCATCCCCAAGCTGATGGGCGAGGCCCAGGCGGTCGAGGGCTTCAAGCAGCTCGGCGGCGACGCGTTCCGCTTGTTCATCGGCGCGAGCGAGGTCGCGGGCGCGATCGGCTTGTGGCTGCCGAAGCTCGCGTTCTGGGCCGCGCTCGGCCTGGCCGTGATCATGGTCGGCGCGGTGTTCACGCACCTGTCGCGAGCCGAGGCGCCGACCGCCGCAGCGATCGCGCTGCTCTGCCTGCTGTTCGTCGCCTGGCAGCGGCGCAGGTCCGGTTGACTTCGCTCGCCTGCGGCTCGCTGCGCGCGCCACTGCGTGGCGCTTGCGGGCGCGGCCGCCCCCGCGGGACATCGGCCCGCGGGCCGATGTCGGGCCGCGGACCGCGCCC
>Ga0187893_10004987_pt1 | contig 24436 bp, 22 predicted proteins | sample MA1701074metaG_FD_139574 | JGI IMG/M metagenome (GOLD analysis project Ga0187893, IMG submission 139574) | White microbial mat communities from a basaltic lava cave in the Kipuka Kanohina Cave System on the Island of Hawaii, USA - MA170107-4 metaG ...
ACGCAGACCTGCTCCAGCGTCTCGGCGAACTTGACGACGTCGACCGTGTTGTCGAACGTGCCGCGGTACTGGAGTCCCCGCGTCCAGGCGTAGATCGAGGCAATCGGGTTGGTGGACGTCGGCTTGCCCTGCTCGTACAGCCGATAATGTCGCGTGACGGTGCCGTGCGCCGCCTCGGCCTCGACGGTCTTGCCGTCGGGCGCCATCAGAACCGACGTCATCAGCCCGAGCGAGCCGTACCCCTGCGCGACGGTGTCGGACTGTACGTCGCCGTCGTAGTTCTTGCAGGCCCACAGATAGCCGCCGTTCCACTTCAGGTTCGCCGCGACCATGTCGTCGATCAGGCCGTGCTCGTACGTCAGTCCCTTCGCGTCGAACGCCTGCCGAAAGTCGGCGTCGTACACGCGCTGGAAGGTGTCCTTGAACGCACCGTCGTACGCTTTGAGGATCGTGTTCTTCGTCGAGAGATACACCGGATAATGGCGGACCAGAACAGCGCCAGTTGGAAACCGATTGACCAAGCTGGCTCGCTTCAGTGGACGCCTTGCGGCTCGCGGGGCCTCGGCCGGGCTGAACCTGTCCACGATGTCGAAGTCAGACGAGGTCCAGCCGCTGGTATTAAAGTGAGGAAGTTCGGCTCGTCGCACGCCGTCGATGGGCTCTTGGTTTCAATTCCATGAGCGCCGCTCCGCCCGGGCGAAGGGTCATCCGTGGCATAGGCCGAACCGCCGGCCCAGAGTTGCTGAGTTGCCAGGACTGCGCGAGCGTCGCGAGGACAAGCGTGCCCTCCATCCACGCGAAGGATTCGCCAATGCAGGAGCGCGGTCCCGCGCCAAAGGGGAAGTACGCGAACTTGCTGGCCTCGCCGCCAGGTACGCCGTCGGTCGATTGCTGCGACAAAAGCCATCGCTCAGGCATGAAGCTCAGCGGCTCCGGGAAGTACCGTGGATCGCGATGCAGGACGAAGGGGCTGGCAACAACGAGCGCGCCGGCTGGGATAGACGTGCCGCCACACGTATGTGAGGAGGCGGCTCGCCTCACGATGACCCATGCCGGGGGGAAGAGCCGGAGAGCTTCGGCAAGGACACTTCTGGTGTATGGCAGACGTGACAGATCCTCCGCAGTGGGAAGTCGGGCGGCGAGGACGTCGTCAACCTCGCGATAGAGCGCCGCGTCTGCTTCAGGATGTCCCGAGAGGAGCAGCCATGTCCACGTCAGCGCATGGGTCATGGTGTCGTGACCCGCGAGAAGGAAGGTCAACATATCGTCTTTTACTTGCCGTGCTGCGGCCGTGTCGCTTGGTGTCTGTGCGGCTAGCAAGAGGGATAGTAGGTCGTCGTACCTACGGTCGGAACGCCCGCGGCGCCCGAGGATGTCACCGACAATCTCATCGAGTTCATGCCGCGCGCGTTTCACGTGGCGGTTGTGGGTCACGAGCGAAATAAGGCCGTCCAATCGCGGAGTGGCGAGTGAGATGGCATGTCCGATACGCTCGGAATACTCGCCCAGGTCATCACCGAAAAAGCACTCACCGGCAATGCCGAGAGTCAGCAAACGCATGTCCTGACCGACATCGATCTCCGAGTGTGCCGCCCATGCAGTTCGAAGGCGTTCGCTTCGAGAAACAATGAGCGAGGCATACGCCTCCATGCGGTGACGACGAAATGCACCCTGTGACAGCCGCCGCCGCTCGGCGTGAAGGTTGCCGCTCGCCGTCAGCAAGCCCGACCCGAGGAGCGTGCCAGCACGCTCGTAGCCGCGCCCTTTGACGAATGTCGGCGCTTCCTTGACGAGGACGGACTCGACGTGAGCCGGATGATTCAGCAGAAACGCAGGGAGCGTCCCGAGACGAAACTGGACGATGTCCTCCTCGGACGATGAGAGCATTTCGAGAAACGCCAACGGGTCTTGTTCGATACGCCGCAGCGGCCACAACGAGCCGGTCGGATATGTCGGAGATGTCACGTCGCGCTCAGTTGGGCGAAAAGTCCCGCAACACCTCGACGATCTGCGCCATGGACCACTCAACTTCGTCCGGCGTGATCACGTACGGCGGCATGAAATAGAGCACATTGCCCAAGGGCCGCAGCAGCAACCCTCGTTCAAGAAAGGCCGCCGCGAGAAGAGGTCCCGCACGGTCGAGATAGCCGGTGGAGGTGCCAGCCCGACCAAGCTCCACCGCACCAACGCCGCCAATGACGCGGACATCGCCTACGCACGGCAGATCTCGAAGCCGCGCGAAACCTTGCCGAAGTTGACTCCCGATGCGCTCGACATCTTTCAGCACGTCCCGCTCTTCGAATAAATCCAAACTTGCGAGCGCGACGGCGCAGGCAAGTGGATTGGCGGTGAACGAGTGGCCGTGGAAAAACGTTCGGCTGTGATCTGAACTCAGAAACGCGTCGAAGATCGCCGACGTGACGACGGTCGCTCCCATCGGCAAATAGCCGGCCGTAAGAGCCTTCGAAAGACAGATGATGTCCGGCGCGACGTCGGCGTGCTCGCACGCGAACATCCGTCCCGTCCGACCGAAGCCGGTCAGAACCTCGTCGGCAACCATGAGAGCGCCGTAGCGATTGCAGAGGCGACGCACGCCGGCGAGATACTCCGACGGCCAGACAATCATCCCACCAGCTCCTTGCAGCATGGGCTCGATGATCACGGCCGCGATGGTGTCTGAGTGTTGTCGCATCTGCATTTCGAGATGGCCGAGGCAATCGATCTGACACCCGTCGCGCGTCAGTCCGAGCGGGCAGTGAAAGCAATATGGGGCGCACGCACGCACGACAGGAAAGAGGAGCGGCGCGAACGCATGGGTGAACACCGACTCGGCGCTCACCGACATAGCCCCGACCGTGTCGCCGTGGTACGCGTGCTCGAGGACGAGGAACACGCGGCGCTCGGCGTGCCCGAGATTGCTCCAGTATTGGCACGCGAGCTTGACCGCCACTTCCACGGCGGTCGAGCCATTGTCCGAAAAAAACACGCGCGTCAGTGCATCCGGCAACAGTGCAACGAGACGTTCCGCCAGTTCAATTGCCGGTTCATGAGTACAACCCGCGAACATCACGTGCTCGAGTTGCTGCGCTTGTTCGGCGATCGCTCGACTGAGCCGGGGGTGACAGTGCCCGTGAATGTTGACCCACCATGACGAAATGCCGTCGAGGATTCGTCGGCCGTCCTCGGTGAAGAGGTAGACGCCGCTGCCGCTGACGATTGGCAGAGGCGGCACCGCCATTTGCATCTGGGTGTAAGGGTGCCAGAGAGTTGCACGATCGCGATCAATGAGATTCATGGCATCTTGGCGAGCAGTCGCCCCGCCGGATCGAAGTTGCTCGCCCATACGGCAAGCACCTCGGGCGTGAGCGCATCGAAGGTCGGCATTTCACCGACGGCCGCGACGTGACCGTACTGTTCGATAGCGTCGCGCGCGTCGGCGTCCGGGTTTCCCACCATCACAACGCCAGCAACGTAAAGCGAGCGATGCCGTAACGCCTCGACCGTCATCAGTGTATGGTTGATTGTGCCTAGTGACGTTCGAGCTACGACCACCACGGGAAAGTCAAGCATCACCATAAAATCGATCATCGTGTGGTCGTCGTTGATCGGCACGAGCGCGCCACCGGCGCCCTCGACAATCCAGCACACAGCGTCTCCCTGTCGACTGACTGATGCGACCAGCGGATGCAGGTCGATTGTCTGTTGCCCCCAGCGCGCAGCAAGATGCGGCGAGACCGGACGCGGAAGCCTAATGCCTTCGTCGAATATCTCTTCAGTTGTCGCGCAGGCGAGATGCGCGACCTTGGCCGTATCATCGTCCTGCTCGATCCCCGTTTGTATCGGTTTCCAGTAGCGAACGGGCCGCTGTCGCCGGAAGCGGGAGAGCAGTGCCGCAGACACAGCCGTCTTGCCCACACCAGTGTCGGTTCCCGTCACGAAGAGACCATGTGGCATTCGGGCAAGTCCTTCACTGCCGCCGCAAGCCTAGCGACGAACCGCTCCATCTGAGCATCAGAGAGGTGGACGTTGACCGATACGCGGAGGCGCGCGGTGTTGAGCGGCACCGTTGGCGGTCGGACGGCCCGCACGTCGAAACCCTCTGCTTGAAGCTTCGCTGCGATACCGAGAGTGCGCTCGGTATCGCCAAGGACAATGGGCACGATCTGGGAATCGCCGAGCGCAATTGAGATACCGGCGTCGGCAATCATTCTTCGCAGGCGAACTGACCGATCGCGCAGTCGCTCTCGTCGGTCCGGCTCACCACTGACAAGCGCGATGCTAGCGCACAGTGCCGCAGCGAGCGCCGGTGGCGGCGCCGTTGAGAACACGAACGGCCGCGCGCGCTGCACCAGATATTCGATCGCCCAGTGCGGTCCGGCAACGAACGCTCCTGCGACGCCAAGCGCCTTACCCGCGGTGTTGATTGAAACCAAGACGTCGTCGTCGATGCCTGTAGCTTCGATCAGCCCACTTCCACGTTCGCCGTACGTGCCAACTGCGTGCGCCTCGTCTACGATCAGTGCCGCACCCGCCTCGCGACAAATGGTTGCGTACTCGCTGAGCGGCGGGACGTCCCCGTCCATGCTGAAGAGGGACTCGGTCACGACAAATGCCTGGCCGTGGCCGCCGGTCGACTTGAGCGCTCTCGCCAACGAATCGGCGTCGTTGTGACGGAAGACCGCGCGGCGTGCAGTGGCAAGGCGTGCGCCGTCACGCAGGCTGGCGTGGCAGAGCCGATCCAAGAGGATGACGTCACCTCGCTCCGCAAACGCCGTCAGGACACTGAGATTGGCCAGATAGCCACTGGAGAAGTACAGCGCGCGTTCCGTCCCCTTGAACCCAGCAAACGTGCTCTCGGCGACGGCGAAGATCTCGCGATGCCCGCGCAGCAGTCGTGAGCCGGTGCTTCCGCATCCGTCGCGCTCTAATGTCTCGACTGCCCGCGCTTTCACGAGCGGATGATCGGCGAGACCGAGATAGTCGTTCGACGAAAGATCGATTCCGGCCGGCGCCCTCGGACTGCGTAACAAGTGGCGTTCGCCGAGTGACCGCAGATGCTCAGCCACGCGCGCCCTGAGGGACAACGGCGTGCTCACTGCGCGCCTTGAGAGACCGGCGTCGTGACCTGTAAACGGATCCCTAGCCGATCGAAGAGTGCCCGATCCTCATCGACTTCCGGATTCGGCGTAGTCAGCAGTTTGTCGCCCAGGAAGACAGAATTGGCGCCAGCAAGAAAACACAGCAACTGCGACTCGGCCGAGAGCGTCAGCCGTCCGGCGCTCAACCTCACGTACGATCGTGGCATCAGGAGACGCGCGGTCGCGACCATGCGTACCAACTCGAGTGGATCTTCCTGCGGGCGATCGGCCAGAGGCGTTCCAGGTACTCGGACGAGCAGATTAATCGGCACGCTTTCCGGATGGGGATTGAGCGTCGCGAGCTGCTCGAGCAGGCCATAGCGAGCACGACGATCCTCGCCCATCCCGATGATGCCCCCGCTACAGAGTGTCACGCCGGCACGCCTAACGCGCGCCAATGTTTCAAGGCGGTCGTCGTAGGCGCGGGTCGTAATAATGGAACCGTAGAACTCGGGCGACGAATCGAGGTTGTGGTTGTACGCCGTCAAGCCGGCGTCGCTGAGCGCGTCGGCCTGCTCCTGAGTGAGCATACCCAGCGTGCAGCAGGCTTCGAGCCCGAGCGCGCGGACGCCGCGCACCATCTCGAGAACTTGGTCGAACTGCCGGCCGGAGGCAGCGTGCCGCCAAGCCGCACCCATACAGAAACGAGTTGCGCCCTGTTCTTGCGCCATTCTCGCGGCAGCCAGCGTCTCGTCCACCGTGAGCAGCGGCGTAGCAGTGACGTCTGTGTGATAGCGAGCCGCCTGCGGACAATAGCCGCAGTCTTCTGGGCAACCACCGGTTTTGATGCTGAGAAGGACGCAGCCCTGAACCTGATTGGGCGCGTGGTGATCTCGATGGACCTCCTGAGCGACGGCAATCAGGTCGATCAGCGGGGTGGTGTAAATTGTTTCGATCTCGGCGATAGACCAGTCATGGCGAATCGCTCCGACGCTCTCTCGATTCATTGCCCATCCTTTCGGCCTTTGTTGCGAGCGGTCGCGCACGATCGAGCGGGTCTTGAAATATCGTCGTTACTGACGATAGTCTTGGCCGCCTGTTGCGCTGAGCGGAGGCCTTGACCTTCAGTCGATACTCATTCTCGGTGGAGGATCATCACCAAACGGCAAACCCGGGTCAAGCAAAACGCTTGAAGACCGCTCGCCCAGCACGTTCAGGGTGACGAATCGCGCGCTCCCGGTTTTGATCACGAAAGTGCTTCCTGTGGAGAACTCCGCATCGCCGAGGAGTCGAGTCGCGACCCTACATTTCGACAGGCTTCAGTTCAAGACCTCACTGTTCCTCCGCCCGTCTCCACTCTCCAATCGGCGGCCGACGACGTCCTGTCTCGTGTTCGTCGACGAACTGAATCACGCGCTGTCGAATCTTTTCGTCTGCACCGGTAAGGTCCTCGCTCGGCGCTGGCACGTCATCCCATTTTCACGAGAGTTCCACGCCGCACGAAATTCGCGCAGCAGAGGACGAGCCGGCCCGCTCGGTGCTCGTGGCGGCCGGGAGCGCGATGTGCGCGCCCCCTTTTATGAGGGGCAGCGCGCGGCGGCGGACGAAATCGATCTTGAAACGGAAGAGCACGTCGAGGTCGCGCGTATCTTCCGAGACGGCGGCGGACCGCACTGCCGACGCCGAACAGCCGTGTCACGAACCGGCAATGCCCAGCGGCAGGTCGCGTGATGCGGAACGGATCATGACCATGGATTGGGAAGTACGCAAGACTCTATTAGAATCCCGTGGGCTCCGTGGTGTGCTGGACCCTTGAGGAACACTGAATGCGTATCGTGGTGCCCAGAGAAACTGCCCCCGGCGAGCGGCGGGTCGCCCTCGTGCCGGAATCGTGCAAGAAACTGATCCAAGCGGGTTACGAAATCTCGATCGAGGCGGGAGCCGGCGAGGCCGCGGGCTTTTCGGACTCCGGTTACCGGGAGGTCAGCGTCGATCTCGTGTCCGACGCCTCGTCCCTTCTCGCTTCTGGCGATCTCGTGCTGAAAGTCACCGCCCCGGCCACCGGGCCGTCCGGACGAGATGAAGTTGGATGGATGCGGCCCGGCGCGATCTACCTCGGCTCGCTGATGCCGCTCCGAAATCTCGAGGCCGTGGCGGCCCTCGTAAGGCGGAAGATCACCGCGTTTGCGACCGACGCCATCCCGCGGACCACGCGGGCGCAGTCGATGGATACCCTTTCGTCGATGGCTAACATCAGCGGATACAAGGGTGTACTGCTCGCAGCCGTCGAGCTCAACCGGTACTTTCCAATGCTCATGACGGCGGCAGGAATGGTGCGTCCCGCCAAAGTCTTCGTGATCGGTGCCGGGGTGGCGGGTCTCCAGGCCATTGCCACCGCCCGCCGGCTCGGTGCGAACGTCGTGGCCACCGATGTTCGTCCGGAAGTGAAGGAACAGATCGAGAGCGTGGGTGCCAAGTACATCGGCATCGATCTCCAGGAGAGTGCAGCTGCCGGCGGCGGCTACGCGAGGGAGCTATCGGAGGAGGATCGCCACCGTCAGAGCCAGCTCCTGGTCGAGGAGTGCGCGCAGTCCGACGTCGTGATCACCACAGCGCTCATCGGCGGCGTATTCGCACCGCAGCTCCTGACCGCCGACACCGTCAGGAGCATGAAGCCGGGATCGGTGATCGTGGATCTGGCGGCCGACGGCGGCGGCAACTGCGAGCTCTCGAAGCCGGGCGACACGACGTACGTGGGCGGTGTAACCATTCTCGCCCCGCTCAACCTCCCGGCCTCGATGCCGTTTCACGCAAGCCTCCTGTTCTCCAGGAACCTGACGGCCTTCATCCAGGCGTTTACGACAGACAAGACATTCCAACTCAACTTCAACGACGACATCCAGCAGGGTGCGCTCGTCACGTACGACGGTGATGTGAAGCACGCGCGAACCCGTGATGCCATGCTGGCAAGGAGAAACTGATCGTGGATTTCTGGCCTACGTTGTACGTCTTCGTCCTGGCGACCTTCATCGGGCTTGGCGTAATCCGCAGGGTCTCCCGGCTGCTTCACACGCCGCTGATGTCGCTCACCAACGCCATCTCGGCCATCGCGGTGGTGGGCGCCATCCTCATCACCGGTGGCGATTACCCGCTGCGCATCCGCGTGCTCGGTGCAATCGCGCTCTTCGCCTCGATGACGAACATCGTCAGCGGATTCCTCATTACGGATCGGATGCTGAAGATGTTCAAGACCGATACGCGCGGCGACGGGAACCGGGCATGATGTACGGCGTCAGCCAGTTCGGGTATCTCGTCGCGTCGGTCTTGTTCATCTTCGCGCTGCACTGGATGAACACCCCCGCGACGGCGCGCAGAGGGGTGTTCGCAGGCATAGGAGGCACGGGCCTGGCGGTCCTCGTCACCTGGGCCGACCCTTCCGTCATCCATCACGTCTGGATCATCCTGGCGATCGTCGCGGGATTCGTCGTTGGCGTGCCGCTGTCGAGGGTGCCGCTCACGGCTGTACCTCAACGGACCGCACTCTCTCATGCCTTCGGAGGCGCCGCGGCCGGTCTCGTCGGCACCGCCGAGTACTACCTGCAATTATCGGAAGGGGGCGAGCACCTGAGCCCGTTCCGGATGGCCGCGCTCATCGCGGAAATCATCCTGGGGTATCTCACCTTGACCGGCAGCCTCATGGCCGCCGGGAAACTGCAGGAGATCAAGTGGATCCCGCAGCGGCCGGTCATCTACCGGTTTCAGAACGTGGGAAATCTGCTCCTGGCCGCCATCGCCGTGGCCATCGCGGTCGCCGTTACGGCCAGTCCCACCGCTCCATGGGCGCCCGCACTGTTCGCGGTCGTTATCCTGCTGGCGCTTCTCTTCGGCGTTCTTCTCATCATCCCGATCGGTGGCGCCGACATGCCGACGGTGATCGCGATCTTGAACTCTTACGCAGGGCTGTCGGCCGTCGCGATGGGGTTCGTGCTGGACAACAAGCTCCTGATCACAGCTGGCGCGCTGGACGGATCGAGCGGCCTCATCCTCGCGATCATCATGTGCAAGGCAATGAACCGGTCGTTTACGAACGTGCTATTCGGGGCGTTCGGGCAGGTGAAGCAGGCCGCGGCAACCGGAGAGGAAAAGGTCTACAAGCCCGAGACAGCTGAAGGGGCCGCGCAGGTCCTCGAACAGGCCAACTTCGTCGTGGTCATTCCGGGTTATGGGATGGCGGTCGCCCAGGCGCAGCACAAAGTGCGCGAGCTTTACGATCAGCTCAAGAAGCGGGGCGTCACCGTGAAGTTTGCCATTCATCCGGTCGCCGGCCGCATGCCGGGCCACATGAACGTACTCCTTGCAGAGGCGGATATCCCATACACCGATCTCGTGGAGATGGACGAGATCAACCCGGACATGCCGCAGGTGGACGTGGCGCTCGTCGTCGGCGCCAACGACGTCGTCAATCCGGCCGCACGGAGCGACAAGACCAGTCCGATCTACGGCATGCCCATCATCAACGCCGACAAAGCGCGAAGTGTCTTTGCCATCAAGCGCAGCAAGAACTCTGGGTTTGCCGGCATCGACAACGAGCTGTATTTCGCCGATCGCACGTGGATGCTCTTTGGTGACGCGAAGAACGTCATCGGAGACCTGGTCAAGCAGCTCGCGGGCGGGTCAGGAATGCACTGACGCTGCGATCCCGATGCTTGTCGGTGCGATGCTGATGCGCGGCGATTTGCGACAGCCGCCGACGCCGATCGACAGAATCTCGCCTTCTGGCAGCAGATGTCCGACGCCGACCGGGTGCTCGAGGTGTGGCCTCAGCCGGCAACTTTGGCAATTGCGAGCCGAGTTTGCGCAGGCGCACGACGGGAGCTGCCCTTCGGCCCGGGCGGAAGGAGTAAACGCATCAGCTGCTCGCGACGCGTACGCGGTGCCGGTGATAGGGCAGCACTTCCAGCACTTCGCCGTCACGGTGATGCTGCTGGACATGGCGCCAGAAGGCCGCCGTGAAGATCTCTCCGTGCACGTCGAGGAGCACCTTCTTGAGCCGTTCACTGAAGCCGAGGAACGCCATGAACGTTTCCGGGAAGACGTCGTTGTCCGCGACGTAGTACCAGGCCTCGCCGCGCAGCTCGTCTTGTTCATTCGTGGCCTGGGGAAGATCGCGAAAGTTACAGTCCGTTACGCGGCAGAGGTCGTCGTAGTCGTAGAAGATCACGCGCCCGTAGCGCGTGACGCCGAAGTTCTTGAGCAGCAGGTCGCCCGCAAAGATGTTCGTGTAGGCGAGATCGCGGATTGCCTGCCCGTAGTCGATCACGGCCTTTTCTGTCAGCTCCCCCGATTGATTGTGCAGAAACAGGTTGAGCGGCGTCATGCGCCGCTCGATGTAGATGTGATCGAAGATGAGGTCATCGCCCTCGGCGTGCACCGTGCTTGCGGCTTCCCGGATCAGCTCTTCGAGCAGCTCGGGTGCAAAGCGGTCCTTGGGAAGCCTCAGGCGGCGGAACTCTTGCGCGTCCACGAGACGTCCTGCGCGATCGTGCTTGAAGACCATCTCGTACTTGGCAACCACCTCCTGCCTCAGGACGGTCTTGGGCGGCGGAAACTGGTCTCGGATCACCTTGAACACCACCTCGAAGGAGGGCAGGGTAAAGCACACCATCACGAGGCCGCGGTCACCCGGCGCATGCACGAACTGATCGGTTGATCGCTGCAGGTGTCCGAACAGCTCGCGATAGCGTTCGGTCTTGCCCTGCTTGGCGCGTCCGAGCACGGTGAACAGCTCGCTCACGGGCTTGCGCGGTAGTATCGACTTGAGAAACAGCACCGCTTCACCGACGCGCTCGAGGTCCACGTGAAAATACGAGCGCGTGAGGCTAAAGACGATGCTAGCGTCCTCCTCGCTCATCATCGCCGCATCCACCAACACGCCGCGATCGGTATTCTTGAGCGCGATGACGAGTGGCAGCATCCAGCCGCGCCCCTGCATCCGGCCCACGAGGTAGGCTCGGGTCATCTGGTAGAACACCGGGCGGATGATCTCGACCTGCTGCACGACGCGCCGCTCGCGCATCTGCTCGCAATAGTGGTGCACCTGGGACGTCGCGTAGGCGACGCTGCGATCGAAATCCTTCCACGGCGTTTGGAAACGGAAGTCAGTCAGCACCTGCTCGAACAGCAATTGCAATGAGCCGCGATTGGCGTAGACGTTGGTCACGACCTGCGTGGTGATGCTGCCCAGGGGGTCGAGATCGAGAGCTACGAATTCGATGTCCGGAGCGACGCCGATAGTGCCGAACAGGCGCCGCGTGACGGAGCTGAAGAACGTCTTGTTGAATTCCGTGTCGGGAAGCGGCTCGACGATCTCCGCGTAGTGACGGCGGATCTCGCGCCACAGCTCCCGATCCAGCGCCTGGGCACCGAGCCTGAGGCTGAGCTGCGCGACCGTCGCGTTGACGAAATGATCGGAGAGCTCGATGCGCTCGACCACGTCCTTCTGGCTGCCGCGCCAGTCGCGTGCCTCGAAACGGTGCGGCGCGCGCCGTGTGATCGCACGAAACTCGTTGTTGTAGTCGCCAAAGGCCGCGGCGACGAAACGAGCGGACTGAACTGCCACACTGTCCGCAGCGGAGGTTTCGTCGTTCACGGCACGTCTCCGAGGCGCTCGCTCGTGGATCGGGCGCTCGTCACGAGCGGTACCGCAACCCGCCCCGGCGCTCGAGCCTCTTACATGTTCCTGATCAGTGCGTCTCCAAACTCGCTGGTCTTCACCTGCTTTGCGCCCTCCATCAGCCGCGCGAAGTCGTACGTGACGATCTTCTGGTCGATGGTGCGGTCCATCGCCGTGATGATCGCATCGGCGGCCTCCGTCCAGCCGATGTGGCGCAGCATCATCCCGCCCGAAAGAATGACTGAGCCCGGGTTCACCATGTCGAGATTGGCGTACTTGGGCGCAGTGCCATGGGTCGCCTCGAACACTGCGTGGCCGGTCATGTAGTTGATGTTGCCGCCGGGCGCGATGCCGATACCGCCGACCTGCGCCGCCAGCGCATCCGAGAGGTAGTCGCCATTGAGATTCATGGTGGCGATCACGTCGAACTCGTCTGGGCGCGTGAGGACCTGCTGCAGCGTGATGTCGGCGATCGCGTCCTTGATGATGATCTTACCCGCGCGTTTCGCCGCGTCCTGCTCGGCGCTGGCCTCCTTTTCGCCCTTGGCGGCCCTGGTGCGTTCCCACTGCTCCCACGTATAGGTCTGTTCGGGAAATTCTCGCTCCGCGAGCGCATACGACCAGTTACGGAACGCGCCCTCCGTGAACTTCATGATGTTGCCCTTGTGCACGATCGTTACGCTCTTGCGCCTGTTCGCGATCGCGTACTCGACCGCCGCTCGAAACAGCCGCTCGGTACCCTCGCGCGAAACCGGCTTGAGGCTGATCGCCGTCGTTTCCGGAAAGCGAATCGTGTTGAACTGTTTCGGGAACGCCTGTTTGAAGAGATCGAGGAACTTGCGGTTGTCCTCCGTGCCCGCCTCGAACTCGATGCCCGCATAGATGTCCTCGGTGTTCTCGCGGAAGATCACCATGTCGACCTTCTCCGGGTGCCTGACCGGCGAGGGTACGCCCCTGAACCAGCGTACCGGACGCAGGCACACGTACAGATCGAGCAGCTGGCGCAGCGCCACGTTCAGCGAGCGGATGCCGCCGCCCACCGGCGTCGTGAGCGGTCCCTTGATTGACACGAGGTATTCGCGACACGCGGCGACGGTCTCGTCCGGAAGCCACGTGTGGTAGAGATCGTTCGACTTCTGTCCGGCGTAGACCTCCATCCACGCGATCTTGCGCCGTCCGCGATAGGCCTTCTCTACCGCCGCATCGAGCACGCGTACGCTCGCGCGCCAGATGTCCGGGCCGGTGCCGTCGCCTTCGATGAACGGGATGACCGGGCGATCCGGAACCCGCAGTGTCCCGTTGCTGATCGTGATCTTCTCGCCTTGTGCGGGCGGCATGACCTTCATACCTTTGGCGGTGGACTTGTCGCTCTCCTGACGCGCGTCGAATGCGGCCGCCGAATGCTAGCACAGCCAAGCGCGAGCGAGAGTCCTGGAAATCCCGCTCGGGGCCGTTCTTCGTGTGTGGAGCTGGCAGTCGCTCGTCGATCGCAGCTTTGACATGTTCACCTGATCGCGCTCGGCGTGGGAGCGGCCTGCGTGTACAGCGTCGTAGCAGCGACTGCACCCGGGGTGTTCCCGTTGGCTGTGCGAGGCCACGGCAACGTCGGCGTGTACTTTCGAGGCGGCCGCCGTCATCGTCGCGCTGGTGCTGCTCGGCCAGGTGAAGGAAATGCGCGCGCGGCAATACGGGCGCGGGCGATCCGCGCGTTGCTGGATCTTGCGCCGAAGCGCGCACGCCGTCTGAACGCCGACGGCACCGAGGAGGATGTGGCGCTCGAAGGTGTGCAGGTCGGCGACCAATTGCGCGTGCGGCCCGGGGAGCTTGCGCTGCGCCGTCGTCAAAGCGGTTCCAAGGACGATTACAGCCAGCGCCTCGTGGCGCCCCCTCAGAACTCGATCGAAAACAAGGGGTCGCCTGCGGCGACGTTCTGACCCGCCGTGACGAAGATCTCCTTAATGGTGCCGACGGCGGGAGACACGATGGGGATTTCCATCTTCAACGCTTCGATGTCGCAGACCTTCTCCTTTTCCTTGACCGCGCCACCCTTTTCCCGGTAGAAGCGGATGACCCGCCCCTTCATGGGCGCCTTCACGATCTGCTCGGGCATCTTCCGGATCTCCTCTCACCTCATTCGTCCGCTGACCGCGCGGCTGAGACAACTGGATTGATGGGCCTATCTTCGCGCACGCCCGCTCCCTGTCACTCGCGCTGCTGACGTTCGGAAACGCGGCCGTTGACCCTCGTCATCTCGCCACGGTCCGTCGTGCCCGTCACCGAGGGCGATGGCGCTGTATCTGACTCATTCGTGAATAATCCGGGCTAGATTGCTCCTATGCCGTCGAGCACCGAAAGCATGATCGCAGCAGCCATGACAGAGCCGACCTGTCCACCCGTATTCGCGCCCATCGCATGCATTAGGAGGTAGTTCTGTGGATCGTATTTCTGACCTTCCCGTTGGACGACGCGGGCCGACATCGGATAGGCGGAGATGCCGGCCGCGCCGATCAGGGGATTCACCTTTCCGCCCGTCAGCACCTTCAGCAGCTTTCCGAAGAGGACGCCGCAGGTGGTATCGAGACAGATGGCGACGAATCCCAGAGCCAGGATCAGCAGGGTCTGCGGCTGCAGGAAGACTCGCCCGTCCATCGTGGCGCCAATTGATAGTCCCAGGAAGAGGGTGACAACGTTCGCGATCTCGTTTTCGGAAGCTTTGGTCAAGCGGCCGACCACGCCGCTTTCTTTCATGAGATTCCCCAGCATGACCGTTCCCAACAACGGGAGCCCTCGAGGAGCGATGAGCCCTCCGACGATCGTGACCACGAGCGGAAAGAGGATCTTGGTCGTCTGTGAAACCGATTCCTCGGCGATCCCCATGTTGATGCGGCGTTCCTCCTCGGTGGTCAGGACCTTCATGATCGGCGGCTGGATCACGGGGACCAGGGCCATGTAGGAATAGGCCGCCACGGAAACGGGCCCCAGGAGGTGCGGGGCATACTGCGAGGTCACGTAGATGGCGGTCGGACCGTCACAGGCGCCGATGATCGCGACCGCGACGGCGTCCAGCTGTGAAAACCCCAGGGCGAGAGCGAGCAGCAGCGTCAGGAAGATTCCACTCTGACCCGCGGCCCCCAGCAGGAATATTTTCGGATTCGCCAGGAGTGGGTCGAAATCCGTCATCGCCCCTATCCCCACGAACAGCAGAAGAGGGAAAAGCTCTGTCGCAATTCCGGCGTCATAGATGGTGCGCAGGAAGCCTTCCTCCTCCATGAGGCCCGCGAGGGGAATGTTCACCAGAATGGCGCCAAAGCCGATGGGCACGAGAAGGAGGGGCTCGACGTCTTTCTTCATCCCCAGGTAAAGAAGAAGGCAGCCGACGGCGATCATGATGGGGTTGGACCAGTGCAGGTTGGTCACCCCGGCGGCGAGCCCTGAGAGTCCGTGCCCGATGGCCTCGGCCATATGCGCTTCCTCCTTTGCTCAGCCTAGGTCTTCCGGTCTTGCTTCTTCTCGGGGGAAAGCTTTCTTGAGCGCGTGCATTAGAAGACTGAAGATCCAGAGGGTGAATACCGTCCCCCCCATCCCCACGATGAGCATGGTCATTCCAAAGGTCCAGTTGTCCATCCTGTTCGCCCTCTCTTATCACGCCTCAGTCTGGCTGTGATGCCGCTCGAGGAAGTCCCTCGCCTGCATGGGGAAGAGGACGCCGAGCAGGAGATCTTCGTCGCTCTTGGCCAGTGACCCAAACTCCTTGACCGTCTTGTCCCACAGCTCGGGGTCGGCGAGTTCGCCGGCCCGGATCGAGTAGTCGGGCACCTTGTCGCCGACGACCTTCTGGAGCAACTCCCTGCTGACGGGACCGGGTGGGCGCCCGTACTTACCGGCGACGTAGTCGGTGACCTCGCGGGTGACGATCTGATAGCGCTCTCCCGCGAGGACGTTGAAGACGGCCTGGGCGCCGACGATCTGGCTGGTCGGCGTCAAGAGCGGCGGGTACCCGAGGTCTCGCTCCACGCTGGGGCACTCCTTGAGCGCCGCGTCCATCAGATCCATCCGGTCCGCTTCCTTCAGCTGCGCCACCATGTTCGAGATCATGCCGCCGGGGATCTTGTGCGTCAGGACGTCGGCGCTCACACCAGTGTACTCGGTCGAGTACTTCTCGTACTTGTCGCGGATTTCCTTGGTGATGCGAGCCGGCTCCTCGAGCTGTTTGAGGTCGATCCCGGTATCGAAGGGCGTGTTGCGCAGCGCCGCGACCATGGTCTCGGTGGCCGGGTGGGACGCGCCGAAGGCGAGCGGTGTCAGGACGGTGTCGATCATGTCCACGCCGGCCAGGATGGCCATGAGGTGGCACATGCTCGAGGCTCCGCTCATGTCGTGGTTGTGCAGGAGGACGGGGAGCTGGCCCTTGACGCGATCCTTGATGCCCTTGATGATCCGGTAGGCATCGAAGGGCATCAGGATGCCGGTGGCGTCCTTGAGCGACAGCCAGTCGGCCCCGATGTCCACGAGCTGCCCGGCGTACTCCATCCACTTCTCGAGCGTGTGGACCGGACTCACCGTGTAGTTCACCTCGACGTGCGCCTCTCCGCCGAACTCTTTGACCGCCTTGGTCGCCGACGCGATGTTGCGGAAGTCGTTGGTGGCCTCGAAGATGCGGAAGACCGTGATGCCGTTGACGACCGCCCGCTCGCAGAACTTGCGCACGATCGCGTCCGAGTAGGGCCGGTAGGCGAGGATGTGCTGGCCGCGGAGGAGCATCTGGAGCTTCGTCCGAGGCATGACGGCCTTGATCCGGCGCAGCCGGTCCCACGGATCCTCCTTCAGATACCGCAAGCAGGCGTCGAAGCTCGCGCCGCCCCATACCTCCACCGCATAGAAGCCACACGGGTCCAGCGCCGCACACAGCGGCAGCAGATCGTCGGTCGTGACCCGCGTGGCCAGCTTGCACTGCTGGCCGTCACGCGGCGTGAGCTCGGTGATCTTGAGCCGCCGGGAACCGACGGGATCAGCGAGCAGAGTGCGGAAGTCTTCCCCGATCCTCTCGAAGATCTCTTGCGGGTGCATGCGACCCTCCTCTAGAGTTTCGCCGGCGGCGCGGTGACAGCGCCTTTCAAAGACTGACCGTCCGTGCCGACCTCGTACTCGCACGTAATCGGGGCGACCATGTTCACCATGACCGCGACGCTGCACGAGTCAGTCAGCGCGTGGCGGATCGCGGCTTCGACATCCGGCTTCGTGAGGCCTGCTCCCCGCAGGCGAATCTTGAGCCCGATCTTGGTGTAGACCTTGGGCGACTGCTCGCGACGCTCGCCGCTCGTTTCCACTTCCACGCCCTCCACGTGCTTGCCCGCCTTGTGGAGCTCCTCGTAGGTGTGGATGCCCATGCACGAGGCCACCGAGTACATGAGCAGACCCGGCGGCCTGAAGCCACGGCCCTTGCCACCGACGTGCGCGGCCGCGTCGATTGGCAGCTCTGCGCTGAAATCCTCTCCCGTCCCGACGAAGTGGAAGTCGCTTTTCTGTCTGACCTTGATCTTCATGAGAACAGTCCCTTTTTGCTGAGAACAGTCGCTGTAGGTCGATGAACTACGCGTCCGCCCGTGCGAGCGATTCGGGCGCCTGACCCGCCACGACACGTCCGACGTTCTCCCAGGCGAACCGAATGCGGCGGAACCACCCCTCGTACGAATGTCCGGCGGTGTGGGGCGAGAGAACGACGTTCTCCAGCCCCAGGAACGGATGGTCGGCCGGAATGGGCTCCTGGCAGAAGACGTCCAGCCCTGCGCCGCCGATGCGCTTGTCCTTCAGCGCCTCGATCAGGGCATTTTCGTCCACGGCAGGGCCCCGGCTGGTGTTGATCAGCACCGCGCCGGGCTTCATCTGGCCGAGCGTTTTCGAGTTGATCAGCCCGCGCGTCTCTCGCGTGGCTGGCACGTGAAGGCTGACGATGTCGGCCTCGCGCAACAACTCCTCGAGAGACACGCGCCGCGCACTGAGATCCTTCTCGATGTCTGGAGCCGCCACCACATCGTGGTAAATGACGCTGCACTCGAACGCGGCAAGACGCCGCGCGACCTTGCGACCGATGTTACCGGCACCGACCAGGCCCAGCGTCTTTCCAGCGATCTCGAATGTATCGAACCCGGTCACGGCCTGCCGCCAGCGTCCCTCCCGCACGGCGCGGTCGCAGTGGATGAGCCGCTTGTAGACGGCAAGCAGAAGAGCGATTGCGTGCTCCGCCACGGCCAAGGAGTTTGCTCCACCGTTGGTGGCCACGGGCACGCCGAGCTCGGCGGCCAGGCGCAGATCAACCTTGTCGTACCCGGCCGTGAGGAGCTGAATCAGGCGCAGCTTCCGGGCGCGACGCAGGAGATCCCCGGAGATCTCGGCGGGATGGAGCACCAGAAAGTCCGCCTCCTCGAGTGCGGGAATCTTCTGATCATCGGCGGCACGGAAAGGACGCCATGATACTTCGAACCCAGGCGGTGCGGCGTTCTGGAAGACTTCCGTCAGCCATTCCGTCTGCCCGTTGATGAACAGTGCCCTGTGCACGTTAATGGCCTCCTTGAGGTTGAGCGGCCGGACCAGAGTCGTCGTCGCCGCCGCCCTCGCGCGTGCAGCTGATCCTAATCGTGCCTGCGGGAAACTGGAAATCCTGCGCGCGGTATTGATCGCCCAAGCCCGTGGCGCGCGACGACGACCGGTTTGTCCCAATGCGGGACGATGCGGGGCACACTGCGGCAAATGATCGGCTCGCGAAAGATCGTCCCATCGAGGAGGTTGCGGATCGTCCCATTCGGCGACCGCCACATCCGCTTCAGGTTGAATTCTTTGACGCGCGCCTCGTCAGGGGTGATCGTAACGCACTTGACGCCGACATCGTACTGGTTCTTCACCTTGATCTTGGACATATCCCTCATTTCATCATCCGGCCATCACGCAGCACAAGGCTGACCGCAAGGCCGACGATCACCACGACGACGGCGCCGATCACGTTGTGCCAGAGAAACGCAATCCGCGTGAAGCTGGCCACCCAGGCGACCGAGGCCATGCCCGCGAGAAGACCGACGAATGCGCCGGTACCGGTCGCGCGCGGAAAGGCCACGGCGAGAATGAACACGCCAAGGATCGAGCCGTAGAAAAACGACCCGAACCGGTTGACGACCTCGATGAGCGACCCGAGCTCCACCGCCCAGACCGCCACCGCGCTCGCAAGGAGCCCCCAGAACCCTGTGGCGAGGCGCGACACCCGCAGGTAATGGGCGTCGCTCCCCTCCGGCCGCAGGAAGCGACGATAGAAGTCGATGACGCTGGCGGTGGAGAGCGATGCCAGCTCCGCCGAAATCGTCGACATCGCCGCCGCGATGATCGCTGCGACGAGCAGCCCGACGAGGCCAATGGGGAGGTGCGTCGTCACGAACGTGGGAAAAACGTAGTTCACGTCGTTGTAGGTCGGGTCGCCGGTGGCCTCGCGGACGAGCGTGAGCGCCTCGGCCCGGACCGCGCGCACCTCCGCTTCGGTGGCATTGAACGCGTCGGCGGCCTGGGCCACGCGCGCGGCATCGTCCGCCGCGTCCGCCTCGGCCAGCGCGACCCCCGCGTTCCGTCGCGCCGCCGCCGCGGTCGCGAACCGCCGCTCGAGCGACGCGTATTCGCCGGCCCGCGGGCCTTCGCGAACCTGGCGCTCGTGGACCTGGTTGAAGAGCATCGGCGACGGCGTGAACAGGTAGAAGACGAACACGAAGACGCCGACGAGCAGGACGAGCGCCTGCAGCGGAATCTTCCAGTAGGCGCTCATCAGCAGCGACTCGCGCGCCTCCGCGACCGATCGCGCGGTCAAATAGCGCTGTACCTGGCTCTGGTCCGTCCCGAAGTACGAGCAGAACAGAAACAGCGCCGCAATCGTGCCCGACCAGAACGTGTACGGGTTCGACAGATCGAGCGTGAAATCGAACGTTTGGAGGCGTCCGGTCGCACCCGCCAGCCTGAGCGCCTGCGGAATCCCGACGTCCGGCGGGAGCGCCGCAATCAGCGCGACGATCGCCGCCAGCAGCCCGAACACGATGAGCACCATCTGCTTGACGTCCGTCCACGTCACCGCCTGAACGCCGCCGAACATCGTGTAGAGCGCGGTCGGCAGCGCGATGAGCAGCACCGTATTCGTCACGCTGATGCCCATCACGACCGCCAGCACGACGGCTGGCGCCGAGATCACCACGCCAAGCGACATGCTGCGCGACAGCAGGAACAGCAGGCTCGTGAAGGCGCGCGTCTTCGCATCGAACCGCCGCTCGAGGTACTCGTACGCGGTGTAGACGCGGGCGTTGTGAAAGAAGGGAACCAGCGTCGCCGACAGCACGATCATCGCGATCGGCAGCGCGTAGTAGAACTGCAGGAAGCGCATGCCGTCGGCGTACCCCTGGCCCGTCGTGCCGATCATCGTGATGGCGCTCAGCTGCGTCGCCATCACGGACAATCCGACGGCCCACCACGGCAGGCTGCGGCTCGCGAGGAAATACCCCTCGATCTCGTGGCTGCGCTTCGTCATGCGCAGTCCGTCCCACGCGATCCACACCAGATAGACCGCGACGATCGTCCAGTCGATCCAGTGCATCAGGAAAAATATTCCTGGAACAGGTAGAGGGCCACGAGCACCGCCGCCCAGATGACGACCACCCGCAGATAACCGGGGCCGGCGTCGGTCACAGCGCCTGGGCGCGCTGCCGCAGCCGCGCGTGGGCCTCGGAGAGCCGCTCACTCGTCTCCGTCAGCCACGTCCGATCGGCGGCGAGCGCCCGTGCGGATGCCGCCAGCGCGCGGGCCGCCTCCGCCGGCGCGGGACCGCCGGGCGTCTGCCGCACCTCGACGAAGTGCCGCGGGCTCATGATCTCGGCAATTTCCGCGTCGGTGTACTCGAGCGGCACGCCCAGCAGGTCGCCCGACACCCTGGCGAGCGTTGCGCCGAGCGGTGTGCTCGGGCGGTCGCTGTACGCCTGCAACAGGCGTCCAGCGATGGCGTGCGCCGCCTTGAATGGCACGTCGTGCCGGCGGACCAGATGATCCGCCAGCTCCGTCAGCGTGGTGCCCCCCTCCGCCGCGCGCGATTCCAGTCGGGCGACGTCGAACTCCGCGCCGCGCAGCGCCGCGTCGACGAGCGTCACCGCACGACGGGCATCGCGGAACATCGAGGCCACGAGCGGCTGCAGGTCGTCCTCGGTGTCGACGACGTCGCCGAACGGGGTGTTGTGCACCGCGAGGATGATGGCGCCTGCCTGCCCGATCGCCTTGCTCGCAATCGCCCGCGCGTGCTCGAGCGCCACCGGGTTGCGCTTCTGCGGCATGATGCTGCTCGCCTGGACGAACCCTTCGCCGAGCCGCAGATACCCGAACTCCACCGTCGACCAGAGCAGGAGATCTTGGACGAACCGACCGAGCCCTGCCAGCAACACGGCTGTCGCCGACACGCTCTCGAGCAAATAGTCGACCGTGGCGATGCTGCCGTACGTGTTCCCTGTCGGCCCGTCGAAGCCGAGCAGATCGCTCGTCAGCTCGCGATCGATCGGAAACCCGGTGCCGGTAATCGCGCAGGCGCCCAGCGGACAGCGGTTGGTGGACAGAAACGCTGCCCGCAGACGCACCGCATCGCGCTCGAGCTGCTCGACCACCGCGAGCAGATAATGAGCCAGCGTCGACGGCTGCGCCGGCTGGGTGTGCGTCAACGCCGCGAGCAGCGTCTCGCGATGCCGATCGGCAACCGCCAGGAGTCCCTCCCGGAGATCCATCGACGCGTCGAGCACCGCCAGGATGAACTCCCGCTGCCGCAGCCGGTACATCGTCATGTCGATGTCGTTGCGGCTGCGCGCCGTGTGCAGGCGCCCAGCGGTCTCCTCGCCAGACGCGCGTTCGACCAGGCGTTCGACATGCGTGAAGAGGTCCTCGCATGCGCTGTAATACGGCGTGGCACGGACCTCCGTGATCGAGACGGAATCGAGCGCCTCGCGCAACCTGTGCGCATCCGCGCGCGAGACGATGCCGCGGTCGGCGAGCATGATGAGATGGGCGTACTGGATCGCCATGAGCGGCGACAGAAAGAGCGCCTTCGCGTCCTCGAAGTTTTCGCTGAGGACGTCGTCGACGTACTGCGGATGGAACGTCATGCGCCCGGCTGCAGCCAGCGCGTGCGCTGCTGCCGCTGCGCGTCGGTGGCGGACGGATCCATTTCTAGCCGCCAGCGCCGCGCCGGCTCTTCGGCGAACGTCATCGGCAGCCGCAGCAGCTGATCGCGGCGCGCGACGAGGAGCGTCACGCGGTCGCCGGGCTGGTAGGCATCGAGGCGCTGCGTCAGCTGATCGGCACGCACCCGAAAGTCGTCGATGGCGATGATCTCGTCGTCGACGTTCAGGCCAGCGGCGTGCGCCGGCGTCTCGCGCCGCACCTGCGCGACCACGAGACGGCCCGCGTCGTTGCGCGTGCTCATCCCGAGCCACGCGCGGGCCGGGCGGTCGGGCGAGGGCGCCGCCGGTGCGCGGAAGCGCAGCCCGAGCGTGTCGAGCGCGTCGCTGTAGTCGAGCTCAGCCGTTCCTTCCACCGCGTCAGCCCAAAACGACCGGAGATTCAGCCCCGACGCCTGCTCGGCGACGGCCCGGAACTCGTCGGGCGTGTAGCCGCGCCCTCCCGAGAATTTCTGGTACGCCGCACGCAGCACGTCGTCAAGGCTCTTTGCCCCTCCCGACGCGCGGCGAATCCCCGCGTCCAGCAGAAATGCCATGACGGCGCCCTTCGTGTAGTAGCTGACGGATGCGTTCGGCGTGTTCTCGTCGGGGCGATAGAACTTGATCCACGCGTCGAAGGAGGCGAGATCCACCGGTTGCACCAGCCGACCTGGCGTCGTCTGCAGCTCTTCAATCTTGTTCGACAGCGCGTCGATGTACTCGGCTGGTGACGAGAGACCGGCGCGGTGGACGAGCAGCTCAGCGTAGTAATCGGTCATGCCCTCCGCGATCCAGAGGCTGCGCGTGAACACCTCGTCGTCATAGTTGAACGGCCCCAGCTCTACCGGGCGCAGCCGCTTGATGTTCCACACGTGGAAGAACTCGTGGCTGGCGAGCTCCAGCCAGGCAAGATAACTCTGACGCGCGCGCGTGGCCCAGCGGCCCGCAATGAGGAGCGTCGAGTTCCTGTGCTCGAGGCCGCCGCCTGGAATCTGTCCCGGCACCGACGCGAGCACGTTCAGGAAGAGATAGCGCTCGTACGGCAGCGACCCCCACATGCGACGGTGCTCGCGGACGAGCACCTCGAGATCCCTGGCCGCACCTGCGCCGTCGAAGACGCCTGCCTCGCCGATGTTCACCAGGTAGTGCCGCTTGCTGTCGATCGTGAACTCGTACACCGCAGGGTTGCCGATGAGAATCGGCGAATCGACGAGTGTGTCGTAGTCGGGCGCGCGATACCGATGCGCGCCGCCGCCGAGCTCCGGCAGCGCCGTCATCGACACGCGCCAGCCGGACGCCGGCTCGATCAGCACGTCGTGGGGCCGTGCCCCCGCGTCAGCGAGCGTGATGAACGTCGGCGCGCCGTTGAGCATGGCGAACTCGGCGTCGACCCAGTTCGTCCGCACGGTCATCTCGTGCGCGTAGACGCGATACTGCAGCGTGACGCTGGACGCGCCGCCCGTGGCGACGCGCCACCGATTCTTGTCGGTCTTCTCGACGTCGAGCACGCGGCCCGCAGCGTTCGACGCTGCGACGCCCTCCACGTGGCGCGAGTACTCGCGCACCATGTAGGACCCGGGCGTCCACACCGCCATCATCAGCTCGACCGCCGGCCGTCCGCCCGTCGGATAGACCGCGGTCACCTCGACGTAGTGCGTGTGCGGCTCGGGGAACCGGAGCGTGTAGCGGATCGGATCGACAGTCGTCTGCGCCATCGCCGGCACGGCGTTGGAGATCAGAAAAGCGGCCGCGAGCACGCCGCCGAATCTTGCGACCATTGGTAGATCCTACTTGTCGCACCGCGCGAGCGCGGCACTGTGAGTACGACCCCCGTTCAAACCGTACGTGCGGATTTCCCGCATACGGCTTACCAAGGGGCATTCGGAACGCGGCATTACGCAGCCTCCGGATATTGAATCGTTCCCCGCAGGCGGTGCAGCCCGAGGGCATGGAAGTAGTCCGGCGTCCACCGGGTGGCCTGACCAGGCCGCAAATTGCGGCCGTGGCGCTTGACAAGCAAGCCCCGCAGCCGCCGCGCGACGTAGTCATCGACCTGCCCGAATTTGATGGCGGCATTGCCCGTGCGAAAGTACGCCCCCCAGCCGCGGAGCACCGGATTGAGCTGCGCGAGAATCTCGCGCAGCGGTCGGTGACACGCGCCGCGAGGGGTGACCGCCGTCACACGGGCACGCACCCGCTGCATCGCCCGCCGAGAGGGCCAGCGCTGGAGAAAGTACAGCCGCGTGCGCTGCTGCTCCCAGATATGCCCGCTCAGACGTTTGTGCAGATGACAGCCGAGGAAGTCGAAGCCCTCACGTCCCCACGAGAGATCGACCTGCCTCGTCTTCTCCGGGTGCAGGTCCAGTCCGAGCCGTGCGAGAATCTCGCGCACGCGCTGCTCGGCGCGCTCGCACGCCGCCTTCGTGTCGCACATGACCACGAAGTCGTCCGCGTAGCGCACCAGCACCCCG
>Ga0187893_10004988_pt1 | contig 24434 bp, 10 predicted proteins | sample MA1701074metaG_FD_139574 | JGI IMG/M metagenome (GOLD analysis project Ga0187893, IMG submission 139574) | White microbial mat communities from a basaltic lava cave in the Kipuka Kanohina Cave System on the Island of Hawaii, USA - MA170107-4 metaG ...
TGTCAGAGTCGGGCGCGAAGCCTGCAACGCCGGAGCCAGGCCGAACAGCAAACTTGTCAGGAGAGAGACGGCAAGCGTGAAGACCAGCGCCGGTGCATCAACCTGAGCCTCCTGCAGGCGCGGGATGCCGTCTGGTAATCGGGACGCGATAAGGCTTATGCCCCAGAACGCGAGCAGAATTCCCAACGCTGTGCCCAGGGCGGCCAACAGGACGCTCTCGGTCAGCAGTTGACGAATAAGCGTGGTGCGGCTGGCACCGAGCGCCACGCGCACTGCCATCTCCTTTTGACGCACTGATGACCGAACGAGCAGGAGGTTGGCCACATTGGCACACGCAATCAATAGAACCAGGCCGACCGCGCCCAGCAAAATCAACAACGGCTGTCGCACGTTGCCGACAATGCTTTCGTGCAGCGGCGTCAGGAGCACACTCCGGCCTTTGTTGGTCTCCGGATACTGTTGTTCCAGCCGTGCGGCAACCAGATTCAGATCTGTCTCTCCCTGCTGCTGCGACACGCTCGATTTCAAACGAGCGACGACGCCTGTTCCCGGATCTCTGCCGCGATTGCTGAAGCGTTCTGCCGAGAGACCGATGGGCACAGTGACATCTGCTTCCAACCCGAACTGGAAATTCGCTGGAGTAATCCCAACAACGGTGAAGCTTTGGGTGTTGAGCGTAAGCTGTTTCCCGAGGATATCTGGATCACCGCCGAACCTGCGCTGCCAGAATCCGTAACTCAGGATTACCGCCGGAGTCGCGCCAGGACGGTCTTCCTCCGCCAGAAAGTCGCGACCGAGCAGACCCTTAATGCCCAGCGTGGAGAAAAACTCCGCGGAGACGAGCCGCCCCTGCAAGCGTTCCGGTTCGCCTGCGCCCGTCAAGCTAAAGCTCTCATTCCCGCGCACTGCCGCTATTGAATCGAAAGCCGTGTTCTGCGCACGCCAATCAACAAAGTTGGGATAGGACGGCGAGAAGCTGTTTCCCCCGGAAACTCGCTCCTCAATAATCACCAGGCGTTCCGGCGCTTGGTACGGAAACGGGCGCAGGAGCACCGCGTTGACAATGCTGAAGATCGCTGTGTTCGCGCCGATGCCGAGCGCAAGGGTGAGGACAGCCACAATCGTGAAGCCGGGGTTCTTCAGCAGCTGGCGAAATGCGTAGCGAAGGTCATTTAGCATAGTGGTAAGTGGTTAGGGGTTCGTGGTTCGTAACTAGGTCTCATGAATGACTGACATCTGGTTTCCAATTCTCTTTCGCTGGTTCTCCGGACACGAAACCCGTATCACGAATCCCGAATCACGGCTTCACTCGCTTCTAAGCGCCTCCATCGGATCGACGTTCGCCGCACGCTGTGCCGGCAGCCAGCAGGCGAGTAAACCCACAAGGACAAGCAACAGCGAGACAGCTGCGAAAGTGACTGGGTCGGCTGGGCCAACACCGAAAAGCAGGCTGCGCAAAAGCTGCGTCAAAACCAGCGCGCCGACCAACCCTAGCACGATCCCAGCACCTGCCAGCTTCAGCCCCCGCCGCAGCACGAGGGCGAGCACGGCACTGCGTTGCGCACCCAGCGCTATGCGGACGCCAATTTCGCGGGTGCGCTGTCGAACCGTCCAGGCGATCACTCCGTAAATCCCGACCATTGCGAGGAGCAGCGAAGAACCCGCGAACAGTGAAACTACCACCGTATTGAACCAGCGCATGGCGAGGGACTGCTCCAGCACTTCAGTCATGGTACGCACGGCGTAGGCGGGTTGATCCGGGTCCACTGCTTTAATCGCGCCCAGGACCGGGCTGACCAGCTGGCGCGCGTCACCCGATGTGCGGACCATCAAGACCATGCGATCCCTGGCACGTTGCAAATAGTTCCAATAGATCTGCAATCGCTGATCCCTTTCGAGGTTCTCGTGCCGGATGTGTCCAACCACGCCCACAACCTCAGCCCACGGACTGTCTGGATTGCTGCGCATACGCTTGCCGAGGGCGCTTTCCCCGGGCCAAGCCAGACGTGCAACCTGTTCATCCACCACCACCACCAAAGGAGCATTCGTCGTGTCCTGCTCGGTGAACGACCGTCCCTGGAGCAATGGAATACCCATCGCATGGAAGTAGCCCGGCGTGGTGATCGTGTCGTCGGTGGCGTCAAGCGTCCCGGGTTCCTGATTGGTTCGCTCAAAGTATACGGACGACATTCCCGAAGGTCCCCCAAGCGGAAGACGGTTGACCATACCGGCCGCCTCGACTCCGGCTAGCGTGCGCACCTGTTCCAGAATGTGCTGGCAAAACGCCGCCACTTTCTCATCCCCTTGATACTTGTTCCGCGGAATCGCCAGACGGAGGCTCAAGACTCCCTGCGGACGAAAGCCCGGGTTCACATCCTTGAGCGCGGCAAAGGTTCGGATAAGTAATCCTGCCCCGGTTAGGAGAATGACAGTCAGCGCCACCTGACCCACCACGAGTAGGTTCCGAATCGTGGCCTTGCCCGCCGTGGCTGACGACGTGCGTGAGTCTTCTCGGAGCGCCGCGACCAGATCGGGGCATCTGGCTTGCATCGCCGGCAAAAGCAGCACCAGCAGAGCCGTGATGACGAGGATGGCGCCACTAAACAACAGCACCGGCAGGTTCACTTCTATCTCATCGACTCTCGGCAAGGCGGCGGGCAACCAAGGGATGAGCAGCTCGACACCCGCCTTCGCGGCGAACACCCCCAAGAACGAGCCCAGCGCAAGGATGGGAAGCAACTCCACAGCAGACTGACGGATCAGTCGAGCCTGAGTTGCGCCCAGCGCCGAGCGAACGGTGGTTTCACGACTCCTGGCGAGCGCGCGCGCCAGAAGCAGGCTCACGAGATTGCAGCACCCGATGAGCAGCAAGCCGAGCGCCGCCCCGAGCAATACGATCAGCGGCCTTCGCGCTAGATCGGCGATGTCCCGGCGCAAAGGCGTCACGTTGAATCGCATGCCCTTGTTCGACTTGGGATGCTCCTGCGCTAGACGCGTCGAGATAACGTTCACCTCGTTCTGTGCATGTAGCACGGTGACGCCCGGTTTGAGACGCGCCACGGTGAGATGGCCGTAGCCGGTCCTTGTCTGGAAATCTTCAGGGTTGATTGTCAGCGGCGTCCAGATTTGAACATCTCGTGTTGGATACTGGAACTCAGAACTCATGACTCCCACGACCGTATGCGGGATGTTCTCCAAACGGATCGTCTTACCAACAATACCGGTGTCTCCCGCATATCGCCGCTGCCAGAGGCCATGGCTGAGGATCACCAGACGATCTTGTCCCGATTGATTCTCATCCTCAGTGAAGCCGCGGCCCAGGGCGGGCCTCACTCGCAACAAAGGAAACAGATTGGCAGGGATTCGGGAAGCCAAGAGGCGTTCGGGTTCCCCATCGCCGGTAAGGTTGTAGTTGGCCAGGGCGCTGAGGATGGCGATGTCCTCGAACACCGTATTTTGCGACTTCAAGTCGCGATGGTTGGCCGCCGCCATCGGCAGCCGGTCAAATTGTGGCGTTTGAGTCCAGAGTGCTACGAGTCGGTCCGACTCCGGGAACGGCAAGGGGCGCAATACGACGGCATAGACGACGCTGAAAATCGCCGTCGTGGCCCCGATTCCAAGCGCGAGCGTGAGCACCGCCACGGTCGTGAAGCCTGGGTTCTTCAGTAATTGACGGAAGGCGAAGTTCAAATCGTTCATGGTTCGTTGTGGGTTGTCAGTCGTCCCGTAACCAATTTGTTTGTCATTCCGTGCGCAAAGCGACCATCGGATCCACCCGTGCCGCACGGTGCGCGGGCAGCCAGCAGGCGAGCAGAGCAGCGGTGCCCAACAACACGATGATGCTCGCGAGTGTCAGCGAGTCCGACGAAGAGACAGCGTAGAGCTGGCTGGCGACGAGACGCGATGCTGCAAGGCTCCCGACCAGTCCGGCAATACTGCCAAAAGCGACGGGCTTCATTCCCTGTTGGAGGACCAACCGCAAGACGTCGCTGCGTTGTGCGCCCAGTGCCATGCGAATGCCAATTTCCCGACTGCGCCGGCTGACCAGAAACGCAACCACTCCGTAGATGCCCATCATCGTCAGGAGCAACGCGGCGACCGCGAAGAACGCAAGCAGCGCCACGCTGAATCGCCGGGCACCGGTGGAGTCCGACACCACTTGTTCCATCGTCCGCATTTTCGCAGCTGGAAGCTGGCCATCGAGCGCCTTCACCTCACCACGGACTGCGGACGCCAGCGCGAGGGGATTCCCCTCGGTGTGCAGCACCACGGTCATCGGCGGCCAGGGATCTTGTGCGTGCGGCCGATAAACCTGCGGACGAACATCGCTCTCCAGTGAAGCGCTCTTCACGTCTGCAACCACACCCACAATGGTGCGCCACGCCCCTTGCACTTTCAGTCGATGGCCCAAAGGATCGCGGGTGCGGAAGAACTGCTTGGCCAGGGTCTCATTGATGACAACCACACTGGGTTGGCCAGCGGTATCCCTCGACGTGAAAACTCGTCCTCGCCGGATGGGTATGCCCATCGTCGCGAAGTATCCAGGCGTCACCCACCGGCGTTCCGCCTTTGGCTCATTGCCAGGAGCGACGGGCGGCTCTCCCTCAAGCTCGAAGCTGCCCACGTTTTCGCCGCCACCCAGCGGCAGATATGAAATGGCTCCGGCGGCGCGCACCCCCGGCAGGGCTTCAAGGCGTGCAGTCAGTTGTTGGAAGAAAGCAGAGGGTCGACCGTTGAGGTCGAAGGCCAGCACAGAGTCGGAACGAAAACCGGGTTGCACCGCCTGCACGTGCAGGAAGCTTCGCACCATGAGGCCGGCAGTCGTGAGCAGCACCACCGCCAGAGCGACCTCCGTGGCCACCAGCCAACCGCGCTCGCGCTCGCGAAGTGCGCCCTCTCCGCCGCGACCACTTTCATGAAGTGATTCTCGCAGGTCGAACCGCGACACCTGAAGGGCCGGAACAAGACCGAAAACGATACTCGTCAGCAGGGCGATGAGGGCTGTGAAAACTAGTACTGCCGGATTGAGCGAAGCTTCGTCGAGACGCGAATGTGTCGCAGGATTCAGGGCGAGAAATACTTTCAGGCACCCTGCGGCAACCAACAGACCCAGGCCGCTGCCGATCGCCGCCAGCAGCGCGCATTCAGTAAGAAGCTGGCGCATCAGGCGCCCACGCCCGGCGCCCAGGGCGGCGCGCACGGCCATCTCCTGTTGTCGTGCGACTCCGCGGGCGAGCAGCAGATTGGCGACGTTGACACAGGCGATGAGTAGCAGCAGACCAACGGCGGCGAAAAGAATCAGCAACGCCTTGTGCGACTTCCCCGTCAACTGTTCGCGCAAGGAAATGAGGCGCAGGTTCAAACCTTTGTGAGTATCGGGATGATCATTTGCCTGCCGAGTGGCAAACACATCCAGTTCAGCCTGCGCCTGGCGCAGGCTAGCTTCGGGTTTCAAGCGTCCGATCACCGCCAGGCCCCGCTCACTATGCGACTGCCAGTTCGACCAGCCAGTCTCGTCATCAGCCGCCCGGAAACCCAGCGGCAGCCAGACCTCGGTTCGGCCAGCAAAGGGAAAGAACGCCGGCCACTCCGCGCCGCGCGGAAAATCAAATTCCGCGGGAAGGATGCCGATCACCGTGCGCTGCTCGCCATTGATGGAAACGGCCTTCCCCAGCAGCGAGGGATCCCTGCCGAAACGCCGCTGCCAAAGTCCGTGGCTGATCAACGCGACCGAAGGCCCGCTGGGCGCTTCTTCATCGGAAGCCAGCGTCCGCCCCAGCAGCGGCGTCACGCCGAGGGTCTCGAAGAACCCGGCGGTCACGCCCGCCGCTCCCACGTGCTCCGGGTCGCCGCCGTCCACGAGATCGGCGGTTCGTGGACTGAAGGCCGCGACTCTCGCAAAATTCTCGCTTTGGTCACGCCACGCGGCGACGTCGGCGTTGGCCGGTGGAAGCGTGGGCAGTCCCGATTTGAGCCCGGGGTTGTCCGCCCAGATGACGGCGAGCCGGTCTGGATCCGGAAACGGCAACGCGCGAAGCAGCGCGGCGTTGATCAGGCTAAAGATGGCGGTGTTCGCCCCAATGCCGAGCGCAAGCGTGAGCACAGCCACGGCGGTGAAGCCGGGGTTCTTCAGTAACTGTCGGAAGGCGAATTTCAAGTCGTTCATGGTTCGTTGTCGGTTGTCAGTCGTCCGTAATCACATCATTTGTTCGGCACGATCTTCAGGTTGGCGATGACGCCGTAGCCACCGCACCAAAGACCAACGGAGCCGCCGGGTCGGTCAGTGAGTTCGTTCACCACCAATGATGGCTCCGTAGCGCCGTTGACGAAGACTTTTACCTGCCGCTTTTCGACGACCACCTTGGCGTGAAACCAGGAATCGCCATCGGGTGGCGGTTCGATGGGTTTCTCGAACTGGTCAGGCCTTTCCTTCCGAAGCTTGTCCCAGGGCCACTGGGGCGCGGAATGGTACTGCACCGCGTGCGATTTCCTTGCGGGATCAGCAGCACGAAAATTGAACGGGCGGAAATAGACCGCATCATGGGTTGCCTCGTCCACAACGTGGAAAGCCACGCCGAGGAAGCTGCTCTGTGGCGGCGCGCTCTTGCCCTTGGCATCGAACTCGATGGTGCCAGCGCTGAATTCGAACCCATCGAGCCAGACGACCCCACCCTTGTTGAACTCGATGGCTGGCGCCCCATCCTTCTCAATAAGTTTCGTCGCGCCAATGTTGCCCTTCCATCCCTTCCCATCGGGCACAGCCTTCAGGTCCGGTGTAAGGGTCTGCGCGCTCAATGAATTAGCGCAATAAGCCAGGACTAAGACGGTCAAACTTAGGCTCCGGATTCTGATTTTCATGATGTTACTCTTTCCATTTGTGATTTGGATTGGCGTTCATCGGAACCGCAATCATCGTGGTTCGTGGTTAGTGATACGTGGTTCGCGAGTCGGGCCAGCTCGCATCCCGAATCACGAATCCCGTTTCACTGCTTCACTCACACCTCAGCGCTTCGATCGGGTTCACTCGTGACGCTTGCTTGGCAGGCAGGTAGCCAGCCAGCGCCGTCACTGCGATCATGATCAGTACCGCTAGCGAGATCGTTGCGGGATCGTTTGCTTCGAGCCCGAAAAGCATGCTGGAGATCAATCGGGTGACACCCAGCGCCGCCAGGAATCCGATGGCCAAACCGATCACGACCGGTGTCATGGATTCTTTCATCACCATTCCGACAACGTCCCGTTGTCCTGCTCCCAACGCCATTCGAATCCCGATTTCGTTTGTACGCCGGGCAACGACGTAAGACATCACTCCATACAGGCCGATGCAAGCCAGCACAAGCGCGACTAAGCCAAAGAAACTTGACAAGCGGGCGAAAAGACTCTCCTGCGAGAGGAGCTGTTCGATCTGGGCGGCCTGCGTTTTGACGTTGAAAAGCGGCAGGTCTTGATCGATCTCGCGAACCGCTTCGCGGACGGCGGTAATCATCGTGGAGGGTTCGCCGACAACACGCACCGCGCAGTTTGCCTGTCCTAGAGGTTCTTGAAAGTAGGGTGCGTAGATGGTTGGTGGTGTCTCGCTGCGCAGGTCGGCATACTTCGCGTCTCTCGCAACACCGACAATCTCAACCTCTCCGCTGTTTTGCGAACCTCCAAAACCGAAGCGCTGCCCGACGGGATTGATGCCGGGGAAATACCTTTGGGCCAACGTTTGATTGATAACAGCCACGTTTGGCGACCGTTCGTCGTCGCGCGGACTAATCCCCCGACCCATGAGTAACGGGATTTCCATCGCCTCCAGGAAACTAGCTTCCACCAGGTTGACAAAAACAAGGTTCGTCGCGCCCGCTGGTATAGAGCGGCCTTGTAGAGCAATGCCGGAAGTCCGACGGCTGCCACTGAGCAGCGGGTGGCGGGAGAGGGTTGCAGATCGGACACCGGGAACGGCCCGGATGCGGTCGAGAATGCGCTGATAGAGAGATGCGATCTGCGGTCCCTCGTACCCGCTCAGACGAGGATCGACTCGAAACAGCAGCAGACTTTGGCGGTTGAATCCCGCGTCGACGCACTTGAGATTTCCGAGTGTGCGGACGAAGAGACCGGCCGTCACCAGCAAGAGCAGCGACATCGCAACCTGGGCAACAATCAGCGAACGGCTCAGTACAGAGCGTAAACTGACACTGGAACTTCTCGCGTTTTCTTTCAGTGCGGGTGTGACGTCGCCACGGCCTGCGCGCAAGGCCGGAGCCAGGCCGAATAGCAAAGTTGTCAACAGGCAGGCGGCCGCTGTAAAGCCGAGGACGCGCAGGTCAAGCCCAAGTTCCAGGACCAACTGCTCCCCTGCCCAGATCCGCCAAGCCAGCAAGCCATCCTTGGCCCAGTAAGCGAACAGCACACCTAAAGCGCCTCCCAGCAGGGAAAGCACGAAGCTTTCCGTCAGCAACTGCCGGACAATCCTCCAGCGGCTCGCTCCGAGGGCCATGCGCACCGCAAATTCCTTCTCTCGCTGCGCCGCCTGGGATAACAAAAGATTGGCCACGTTGGCGCACGCGATGAGCAAGACCAGGCCCACCACGACCATCAAGATCGTGAGTGGACCGGAAGACTGGCGGCGCAACTCCATCAGACCTTGCCCGCCCGGAGAGACTCTCAGCCGGGGCACGTCGGGGTGAGTCTGACTATTCGCCCCAGCTGAAGCCTGTGCTAGTTTCCATCCCTCCAGCGCACTTTGCTGAAAGAGGCCTTCGAAACTAGCGCGTGCCTTTTCTGCTTCGATTCCAGGTTTCAATCGCCCCATGACTTGCAGCCACCAGAACCACGGCTGAGCAAGGCTCTCACTACCGGGCCTCAGCCGAGGTTCCAGCGCGAAGGGCAGCGAGAGATCAGGCGATTGGCCAACTTGCAGCGTGCCAAGAAATTCTGCCGGAGTAACACCAACCACGGTGACTGGAACCCGGTTCACATGGATGACCTTTCCGACCACATCGGCATCGGATGCGAAGCGGCGCTGCCAATAGCGATACGAAATTACGGCCACAGGAGTGGCATTGGCTTGATCGTCATTCACCGCCAGGGTCCGCCCGCGCGAAGCCGAAACGCCGAGGCCCTGGTGGTAGGGACCGGAAACAAGTTGTCCGCTGGCGATCTCGGCCTGGCCATCCACGTTCACGTTGAGCTGTTCAATTGGCGCGAAAGCGAACACCTGCGACAAGGTTTGGTTGTGGTCGCGGAAGCGTTCAAATGCCGGGTACGAAAAGGAGGTGCTGGTTCGCAAACCGGTGGCAGCGTCGGGAGTGATATGGCCATCGACAGATCTGGCCATCCCTCTCGGCCCAGACAACCAATTGAACAGGACCAATTCTTCCGGATTTCGAACCGGCAGCATTTTCAGCAGTACTTCATCCACCAGGCTAAAGATGGCGGTGTTCGCCCCAATGCCCAGAGCAAGCGTGAGCACAGCCACGGTCGTGAAGCCTGGGTTCTTCAACAGTTGGCGAAAGGCGAATTTCAAATCGTTCATGGTTCCTTGCTGTCAGTCGTCCGTAACCACATCATTTGCTCAGCATGATCTTCAGGTTGGCGATGGCGCCGTAGCCACGGCACCAAAGACCAACGGAGCCGCCGGGTCGGTCGCTGAGTTCGTTCACCACCAACGATGGCTCCGAAGCGCCGTTCACAAAGACTTTTACTTGCCGCTTCTCGACGACCACCTTGGCGTGAAACCAGGCATCGCCATCAGGTGGGGGTTCGATGGGCTTCTCGAACTGGCCAGGCTTTTCCTTCCGCAGCCTGTCCCATGGCCACTGCGGCGCGGAGTGGTATTGCACAGCGTGCGATTCCCTTTCGGGATCAGCGGCACGAAAATTGAACGGGCGGAAATAGACCTCATCATGGGTTGCCGCGTCCACTACGCGGAAGCCCACGCCGACGAAGCTGCTCTGTGGCGGCGCGCTCTTGCCCTTGGCATCGAACTCGATGGTGCCGGCGCGGAACTCGAATCCATCAAGCCAGACGACCCCACCCTGGTTGAACTCGATGGCTGGCGCCCCATCCTTCTCAATAAGTTTCGCTGCGCCAATATTGCCCTTCCATCCCTTCCCATCGGGCACAGCCTTCAGGTCGGGTGTGAGAGTCTGCGCGCTCAATGAGTAAGTGCAACAAGCCAGGATGAAGGCGGTCACAGTTAGGCACGAGATTCTGATTTTCATGGTGCTACTCTTTCGCTTTGTCATTTGGATTGCGTTCATCGGGACTGACGGAAGGTCATTCTGGGATCATTCATCGTATATTTTGTCCAGCGTGAACTCGTCACTCTCCACTAACCACTAACCACTTGTTTTACTCACATCTCAGCGCAACCATCGGATCAATCGTTGCCGCGCGGCGGGCGGGGATGTAACTCGCCAGCAAGGCAACCCCCAGAAGGAATCCCGGGACGAGAAGGAATGAAACAGGATCACGCGGGCTGATGCCATAGAGGACACTTGATAAAATACTCGAAGCTGCAGCACAGCAAACGGTCCCGATGACGACACCCGTGGCCACAGGTCGCAACGCTTGTCGGATGATTAGCGTCGTCACGTCATGACCGTTTGCCCCGAGCGCCATGCGGATGCCGATTTCCCGAACGCGCCGGCTCACGACATACGAGACCATCCCGTAGACACCCATTAACGCGAGGAGCAAGGCCAGCGCGCCGAGCACTCCGGATAGAGTGGCAAGAACACGGCCCGGAAACCTGAAGTATTCAAAATTGTCTTCCAGTCTCGTGACGTTCACAGCGAGTTCCGGATCGAGTTCACGGACAGCCGCCCGGATACCTGTTGCAATCGCTGCAGGCGGACCCGGCGTGTGTGCCAACAATTGGAGCCCTGCTTGTTCCTTGGGACCGGCTGGGAGATACAAGTAAAGATTGTCGGATTGTGCCAAGTGAGATACCTGCGCATCCCTCGCTACACCCACCACCTCCAGATCGACGGCATCGGGACGGAGAGCACCTTTGCGGATCGTCCTTCCAATTGGATCCTTGCCTGGCCACAAGCGGCGTGCAGTCGATTCCGTGACTATCGTTACCTCGGATCCATGCCGATATTCGGTGTCCGTAAAATTACGGCCTCGCACGATTGGGATTCCCAGAACGGCAAAAAACCCCGGCGAAACGTGGTTGTACTCAACCGGCTTGCTTCCCTCCTGTCCAGGAATAGAGAAAGAATCGCCGAAGTGCGAATTACTGAGTGGCGGCGATGCGACTTGGGCCACGGCATTCACTCCAGGAAGCGCAGCGACTCTGTCGGTCAACTGGCGTTGAAAGGCCTCGGCACGTTGGCCGCTGTAGCCCGCCATTGTCAGGCCAAAGGAAGCCACGAGAGTATTCTTCATTTCAAAACCCGGATCGATGGTCTGCGCTCGATTCAGCCCGCGCATCAACAACCCGGCGACGAGCAACAGAATCATGCAGACGGCTACCTGCGTTACAACGAGACCACTTCGCAAAAACCCGCCGCGTCGTACTCTCACTTCGGATTCCGCTCCGGCCTCTTTCATAGCCAGATTAAGATCAGCCCGAGAAACTCGCAGCGCCGGCACAAGCCCGAAGGTGACTCCCGTAATCAGAGTCAACAGAACCGCGTAAGCCAGGACGCTGGTATCCGGGCTGACAGTGAGCGCGAACGGCGGGACGCCATGCGGGAGATGGGATTGGATAAATCGCACCACGGCGGCGGACGTCCAGAAAGCTAAGAACGAACCCAACGCGCCGCCCAGGCAAGCGAGCAACAGGCTTTCGGTGAGCAGTTGCCGGACAAGACGCCAGCGACTCGCGCCAATCGCCAGCCTCACTGCAATCTCCTTACGTCGCCGCTCTGCACGGGCGAGCAACAAATTCGCGATATTCGCGCACGCTATCACCAGAACTAACGCCACAGCAGAGAGAATCACAGCGCCTACACCCAGCACCATGGTACGCATCTGGGGCGCCGCCGCGAGAGTCGCCTTCTGGACGTTCACAGCCGTTACGCGTCCCGGTTGGATTTGATCGATACGTCTTGCGATCACCGTCAAGTCGGCACGGACTTGTCCGATCGAAACGCCATCCTTTACCCGTCCCATCAAAATGAGCCAACCGCAAAAGTCGTCTCCGAGAATATCCGCACCGCGTACCAAGGCCCTCTGCATTGTCAGGGGAACCCAGAATCCGGCTGGCACCGCTTCGGTACCTTGGAAGCCAGCAGGCGCAACACCGACGACGATGAACGGAGTGCGATTCAAAGTAATCGCCTTTCCGACAATCGACAGGTCCGCATGGAATTCACTGCGCCAAAGGTCATCGCTTAGCACCACGACGGCGCTCTCACCCGGCGCTGAGCAATCCGAATCTCTGAAATCGTTCCCAAGCGAGAGACGAGCTTTCAGCACATCGAAGTAGTTACACGAGACGAGCGCCCCGAAAACTGGATGCGGGCTATCGCCGCCCAGCGTTGCTCTGACGAAAGGTGCGTATGCAAGGAGACCGTCAAAGACGTGGTTATTATCCCGATACTCTCGGTATTCGGAATAAGAGGCCATGTTCGGATCGCCGTAAACGTTCCGGTGGATTGGCTCGCGGCTACCGGCGAAACTCAGGAAGACGCTGACGAGCTGTTCCGACCCTTGCACTGGCAGCGGGCGAAAAGCAGCAGCGTTCAGAATTGTGAAGATGCCCACATTTATTCCGATGCCAAGCGCAAGTGTGAGCACCGCCACGAGCGTGAAACCGGGGTTCTTCAGAAGTTGGCGAAAAGCGTAGCGAAGGTCGTTAAGCATCGTGGTTCGTGGTTGGTGACTAGTGATTCGTGGTTCGCAACTTGTGATTTTTGGCCAGTCGATTCACGCATCACGATTCTCGATTCACGGTTTCACTCAGACCGCAACGCGACCAGGGGATCGACGCTCGCTGCCCGACGCGCAGGAACTGCGGTTGCGATCAAGGCAGCGACCAACAGCGCTACCAGAGCCACAACAAACGCGCGTGGGTCATTGGCTTCGAGCTCGAACAGGAACGACTTGGCGAGCGCGCTTAGATACCACGCCCCCACGCTGCCGATGATCAAGCCCGCAACGACCAACACGCACGCGTTGCTGAGGACCATTCCAACAACGTTCGATCGCGTCGCGCCCAGCGCCATCCGAATGCCAATCTCCTGGGTTCGCTGGGAGACGACATATGCCATGACGCCGTAGACGCCGACTGCAGAAATCACCAGGCCGAGCAGTCCAAAAAGTCCCAACATCAGCATGCTTAACCGGCGCTGCGCTGTTTGTCGCGCTATCAGCTCCTCCACCGTCGCCACATAGCGCACCGGGACGTCAGGCAGGACGTTCAGCACGGCAGCTTTGACCGCCGACAAGACCCTGTACGGGTCGCCACTCGTGCGAATCACCAGATAAGCAGAGCCCACCGGGCTTTGCGACATTGGCAGATAGGCCTCCTTGCGCGGCTGGGTCTCCAGGCTCAATTGATGCACGTCACCAACGACGCCGACAATGGTGCGCTCGGCACCGTCCACGGTAACAGCACGTCCAACCGGCTCTTCGCCGGGGAAAAACGGCTTCGCAGCAGACTCGTTGACGATCACGACGTTGGCGCCTCCCGCTCGGTCGGTTGCTTCGAACAACCGACCGTTCTTGAGAGGAATCCTCAATGCTTTGTGATATTCCGGCGTCACGCTTTTGATGCTGACGCTTCGATCACCCTCCATTGTCCTACCGGGAACCTCAAGCCCGTTGATCCGCATTCTGGCGCTGAGCGGGATGCCAGGAGAAACTGCTGATGCATGGACCACACCACCTATCTCGCTCAAGCGTTCGACGATTTGGGCGCAGGCGCCACTCCAGTCTGGCGGTTGTTGGCCAGGTATCGGACGACGAAAGATCTGAAGTGTTAGCACGCCGTCGGGGTTGAACCCAGGATCGACCCTCATCAATCGGATGAAGCTGCCGATAAAGAGCGCTGCCCCGACGAGCAGGACCACCGCGAGCGCAACCTCCACAACAACGAGTGTGCCGCGCAGGCGCTGGCTTCCTCGGCTGGCACTAGCGCCCCTTGCGCCCTGCTTCAGCGAGGTGGCGAGATCGGGTTTCGACATTTGCAGAGCCGGCACGATTCCAAACAGCAAACCGGTCACAAGCGACAGGCCTGCGGCTGTGGCGAGCACACGAAGGTCGAGTGCGATGGTCGTGACCCGGGGCACACCTTCGGGCATCGAGCTCCGCAGAACCTGGACAACCCACCACGCGAGGATGACGGACAACACCGTGCCGGCCACCGAAAGGACAAGACTCTCGACGATGAACTGACGAACGAGGCGCCAGCGGCCAGCGCAGAGCGCAGCGCGGATGGCAACCTCGCGCTCGCGCACACTGGCTCGGGCAAGCAGAAGATTTGCGACATTGGCGCACGCGATCAGCAGCACAATCCCTACAGCGGCGAGCAGCATCATCATCCACGATTTCATGTTCGCGCCGACCAAGTGGTCGCGGAGCGGCCGTACACCGATTGTGCTCCCTTGGTTCCACGTGGGGTTGGCCCTTTCGATAGCGGCGGCGATCTGGTCCAGGTGGGCCTGCGCCTGCTCGAGAGACACGCCTGGTTTCATCCGGGCAATAGTTTGAAGGTAGACGCTGAAGCCACGGCGGATCCGCTCATTGGGCGGAACGACGTAAGGCACCCAGAGATCGGTTGGACGCAGGGCCCCAACCGGATAGGTGAAGCCAGGAGGCATGACGCCGACGATCTCGTAGCTGCCGTCTTCCAGTGGAATCGAGCGTCCGATGATGTGTGGATCCGCGCCAAACCGCCTCCGCCACAGCGCGTCGCTGAGTACTGCCACGCGGTGACGGCCGTCGACCTCGCTGTCGACCGTGAAGACCCGTCCGAGGGCAGGCTGGCTGCGAAGCACGTCGAAGAAACCCGCTGTCACGCGGTGCCCCAGGAGATCTTCGGGCTCGCCGCCACCTGCCTGAAGCGTGAACTCGCCAAGGTCGGCAATGGCAGCCATCGACTCGAACACCTGCTGTTGGGCGGCCCAGTCGACGTAGTTCTGCGGCCGCACTCTCGAAAGAGTCTGCGGATCGCCGCGGTTCAAACCAGAGCCAACGGGGGCTTTGCCCCCCTTTCCAAGGACCGAGCGTTCGCCGACCGCCACGAGCCGATCGGGCTCGTCAAATGGCAAGCCACGGAGCACAACGGCGTCCACCACCGAGACGATGGCCGTAGTGGCACCCATGCCGAGCATCAGGACAAGCAACGAGACGACGGTAAAACCGGGATTGTTCCGAAGCATTCGGATGGCGTAGCGAAGGTCGTTGTACATAGGTGCCAGGTTCTAGGTGTCAGGTGCTAGGTTCAGTCCCTTTCACTCGTCACTCGTCACTCGCCACTACTAAAAGCTGCGCCCGTCGAATGTCTGGAGCGGCATCAATGAGGCGCGGCAGCAGCTTGAAAACAGCAATCTGCGTCCATTTTGTTCCGTGCCGAGTTCGAAAGCCCTGGGTGTTCAGAGTCTCAGCGATCTCGGGAAATGACCGTTCTTCTCGAATCAGCTCCAGCATCAGGGCCAGAACGGAAGTTTCCGAAGGATCTTCCTCCAAGCCTAGGCAATCGTGGGCAACCCGGAGGCCGTAAGGAGTGCCAATCTTGATTCGCGATGTCTCATGCTTCTCACCGGGAACCTCCCGCTGCCATTCGACCACAACAGGTTTCCAGCCCTCGCGAATTCTCTTCTGCAAGTAGTCCTCACTGATAGGACCGGTTAAGGTGTCACGAGCATGCTCTATGTAGGACATGGCATTTTCCTTGGAGCGTGAAGAAGCAGTGGCTCGGGGTTCGTGATTCGGGTTTCGTACCACGTGCCCCGAACCACTAATCGCGAACCACGAATCCTGCATCACGGGATCACAGCGACAACGACTGTTGAGTCATCCTTCAGACGGCCACCAGAAAAGCGCTTTACAGAATCCACGACGGTTTCTCGAAGGACCGTCGCACCGAGGTGACGACTTTCGATGAGGAGGTGCAGCAGACGTTGCTCGCCATACTCCTCTCCCTTGGGGTTGACGGCTTCGGTCACACCGTCGGTAAACAATATCAGGCGGTCTCCAGCCGCCAAATCCAGTTCGCCCTGCTCATAGCAAGCCTTTGGATTGACGCCCAACACCAAGCCACCAGTCTCCAAGCGCTCGTAAGAACCGTCCTGGCGCAGAAGAACCGGCGCGTTGTGCCCGGCGTTGGTGTAGCGCAAGCGGTGCGACGCGAGGTCGAGCGTGGCATAGAAAAAGGTGATGAACCGATCGACGGCGATGTTGCCGCAAATGATGTGATTCACTTTCTGGCAGAGAGTCTGAGGTTCAATCCCACCGTCGGCGTAGGCGTGCACTGCGGCCTGCAGGTTCGCCATCAGCAACGCCGCCGGCAGGCCTTTGCCTGAAACGTCACCCACGCACAAAGCCACCTGCCGATCTGCCAACCTGACCGCGTCGAAGTAGTCGCCGCCCACAGTCGATGCCGCCAGGCAAACTCCGCTCAATTCGCAGCCCGTGATGGACGGCATGGTTTTCGGGAGCAAGCCCTGTTGCACGTCGCGCAACGCCGCCTGGTCCTGATGTTCCAAGCGCTGGCGCTTTCCCCGAGCTATTTGCTGCTCAAGAATCGCTAAGAGTTCCCTGTTATCCCAGGGCTTGAGAACAAAATCGCAAACGCCGCGGCGCATCCCTTCGATGGTGAGGTCCAAGGTAGCCCAGGCGGTCATGGCAACGATAGGCGGTAGATTCTCCAGATGCGCGAGCCTATCCAACAAGTCCATGCCTTCGCGACCAGAGGTGGTGTCCCGGGCATAGTTCAAGTCCATCAGAAGAACGTCAAAAGGGCGCGAAGCCAGAGCGTCCAGTACAGTCTGCGGTGAGTTGACGGTCTCGACCTGATAGCCGTTCTGGACGAGCAACAAGCGCAAAGCCAGCAATATGTCCTGCTGATCATCAGCAACCAGGACTCGAAAGCGGGATACTTCGGGAAAAGTAGAAAAACGCTTGGGGGAGATAGGATTCTCGAGAACTGCAGATTGTGGGACGAACATCGCGCCGGACCTCCCACTGGATGATTAGCAAGTGTGCTGCCAGCCAGATTCGATCGCTATCTGAATGAATGGTGAGCTTTAGGCCCGGAAATCAGCTGGCTAGGAGAAGGTTCAGGTGTCCGCTTCCGAACACGCAGGTTGCGATAACGGGCAGTTTGGGTGGCGATTTCCGATTGGCGATTGTCGATTGCCGATTCTCGAGTCCGTGGGAGTCCGAGATTCGGTACGAAGTCATGACCGCCGATCAATTTTGTCCGCAGCCACGTGTTCATTCGGCAATCGGCAATCTGAAATCGGAAATCTCGTCATTCGCATCTCAACGCCACCATCGGATCGACCTTTGCTGCACGGTGGGCGGGAATACAGCAGGCCAGCAGTGCCACTGCACACAGGAGTAGTGGAACCACGGTAAAAGTAACAGGGTCGATCGGGCTGACGCCGAAGAGTTGATTGCGGAGCAAGCGGGTGGCCGCAACGGCTCCCGCTACGCCGACCAGGATGCCAATGGACGTCAACTTCATCCCTTGTCGCAAAACCATCGCTCGAACATCAGTCCGCTGCGCCCCGAGCGCGACACGGATGCCAATTTCACGCGTGCGCTGTGAAACGGAGTAGGCGATCACTCCGAACAACCCGGAGACAGCCAGTAGACCCGCGATAAGGCCAAACAAACTGAAGAGCAGGCCCATTGTTCGGGTTGGAAATAGGGCAAGAACCAAATGCTGATCCAATGTTCCAAGGCGTGAGAGTGAGAGTCGCGAATCGAGCTCTTGTACGACGCCTCGGATAGCGACGAGCGCGCTTTGAGGGTCACCGCGCAAGTGAGCCACGAATGTTGACCGTGGCCCGCGTTCCTGAAGGCGGCAGCGGAAGACGATGGGCTGAGGCCTTTCATCGAGCGTGCGGTACTTTCCGGTTTCAACCAGCCCGACAATTTCGTGCGTTGTTCCCTGCCCGGGTTTTCCTTGGATCAGCCGTTGTCCAATCGCCTCTTGCCCTGGCCAGAACCTGTCTGCCATTGCCTGGTTGATGATAGCCACCGCTGGCGCGCCTTCACGATCGAGGGAGCTGAATTCTCTGCCCTTCAGGAGTCGAGTTCCCATCGTCGCGAAATAGTCAGGACCGACATTGAAGGTTTGGATGTTAAACCCCTCCTGACCCGGCGGAGCCTCGCGACCTTCTACATTGAACGAAATTGCGAGATACCTTGAGTCGAGAGGCAGGAAGTCGGCGACTGCTGCTGATTGAACGTTGGGAATTGCGGCTACACGCTCGATGAAGGCAGCGTTGAACCGATCCACTTGCTCCATGGAATATCCATAGTCTTTCAGGTTCATTTCGGCCGTCACCCTGTTGCGCGTTTCAAAGCCAAGATTGACCGTCTGCGCGTTGAACAGACTGCGCAGACATAATCCACCAGCGATCAGTAACACCAGGCAAACCGCCACTTGACCAGCGACAAGGACGTCAGCAAAACGTGAGCGCTTAGTCCCGGTGGGGGATTCATCTTTCAACGCGGACGCGAGATCCACTCTTGTGCCCTGCCAGGCAGGAACCAAACCAAACAGGAAAGCCGTGAACAACGAGATCAGAGTCGTGAAGGCCAGGACATACTTATCCAGGCTAAACTCGGGGCGGATCGGCAGTGTTGGTGGAACGAGCTGCATCAGCGCTGACCCAAACCAACTGGTCAAGAGCAATCCGAGCCCCCCGACTAACAAAGCCAAAAGCATGCTCTCTATCAACAGTTGACGCATCAGGCGGAAACGCGATGCTCCAATCGACGCCCGCACCGCTATTTCCCGCCGGCGAGAGATAGACCGAGCCAGCATTAGATTGGCTGCATTGGCACACCCGATGAGCAAGACCATAAATACGGCAACCATCAGCACGGCTCCAAACGCCTTTACGAAACCGCGAAAGGGAGTGGGGACCATTGTGGACGGGAAAACCGCAGCCGCGAAGTCTCTATGGTGTATCGGGTCTGTTTCCTCAAGGCGACGCGTCAGCGTCGTCAACTCTGCTTGAGCCTGCTCAACGCTTACGCCCGGCTTCAGGCGACCGACACCAAAGTGTGAAAATGCTCCTGTGCGTGTGTGCCACTCCGGATCGTGCAGAACCGATGGCGCCATCATAAAGGGCGCCCAGAGATCCGGTGACAAAGTAGCAAACAGCCCTCTGAATTCAGCCGGGGCCACGCCAACTACGGTCAGACTTACACCATTGACCGTCAGCGTCTTTCCGGCAATATCTGGATCGCCCGCAAGGGCTGTCTTCCAGAATGCCTGGCTAATAACCGCAACCGGGTTCGCGCCCGGTTGGCGATCCTCCTCTGAATCGAAAGCCCGCCCGAGGGTCATCTTGACCCGGCATACTTTGAAGAGGTTGCCAGAGACAAACTGACATTGAATCGGCTGGCCAATTCCTGCGCGATTCCAGCTTACAAAAGGGGTCTCGGGGTCAAACGCAGCCAACGAAAGAAACGATTGATTGTGTTCGCGGAAGAACGCATAGACCGGATAACTCAAGCCTTGGTAGCGGTCGAAAGTCGATCCGCCTTTGAGCTTCTGCCGCCAAACCTGCCATAACTCAGATGGCGCTTCGACCGGTGCAGGGCGAAAAAGTAGCGCGTTGACAAAACTGAAGATTGTGGCATTGGCCGCAATTCCAAGACTGAGTGAGAGCACCGCCACGGCGGTGAAGCCGGGCCCCTTGAGAAGCATTCGAATGGCGTAGCGAAGGTCGTTGTACATAGTAGGTTCCAGGTGTCAGGTTTCAGGTGTCAGGCAGCTTTATCTTCAACTCTTCACTCGTCACTGCTTTATTCACATCTCAACGCCACCATCGGATCGACCTGCGCGGCCCGCCGTGCTGGGATGTATCCAGCGAGTAGAATGATGACACTGAGCAAAGCAACCGCAGCGCCGGCAACAATCGGGTCAGCGGCCTTCAACCCAAACAGCTGCGTCTCGATAAGGCGCCCCAAGGCAAGGCTGATGAGGCTGCCAGCGAAGGTCCCAGCAATGGCTAGCCAAGTCGCTTCCTTCATCACGAGCCAGAGCACATCCTTTTTGAGAGCGCCAAGCGCCATGCGGATGCCGATCTCGGTAGTTCTACGGGTCGTCACATAGGCGACTACGCCATAGAGTCCGACCGCGGATAACAGTGCCGCCAGTGCGCCCAACGCGCCTCCCAGCCAGGCAACGAGCCGGTCGATGTAGACAGACTCTTCCACACGAGCCTGCATCCATCCCAGGTTGACTACTGGAATGTTCAGGTCAATCTCTCGCATCAAGCTCCGCACCTCATTCGGCAGCGTGATGTCGTCTCGCGTCGTCCGCACGAAAAACGCGATCCGTCGGCTTTTCGGCTCTTGGAGGTAAGGCAGGTAGTAGAAACGAGCCGTCTTCTCTCGAAGCGACGAATGCTTCGAGTTCCGCACAACGCCCACAATCTGGATGTCTGGCTTCGCATTCCCCTTACTCTGCAGGATATGGCGGCCAATCGGGCTTTGATCACGGAAGAAATACTTCGCAAAAGCTTCGTTGACGATGGCTACCTTCGGGGCATCGGCGCGGTCTGCGCCCGTGAACTCCCGGCCAGCGACCAAAGGAACGCCCATCGTCTGAAAATACCCCGGGGAGATCAAGTTCAACTCACACTCGATGTCCTCGTCTTCGCTCGCCTGATACCCTTCCGCCGTTATGCTTGTGCTCATGTTGTTGTTTCCGAGCGGCGTCAACTGGGCCGCGGCAACCGAAGTCACACCCGGGAGGGCCTCGAGCCGGTCCTGAAGGCGCTCGAATAGCGGCAGCGTGCTGGCGTCGGTGTAGCCGCTCAGCCCTGGGTTGATGGCGAAGGTGAGAAGCCGCTCGGCGCGGAACCCCGGGTTCAGCCTCAGCAAGTTAGTCAGGCTGCGGGCGAACAAGCCGGCCGCGATGAGGAGCACGAGCGATAGTGCCACTTGCGTGGTAACCAGGAGCCGACGGAAACGAGCCTGAGCTTTGGAGGCAATGCCAGACGGACTCTTGAGAGCCAGGGCAGACTTGAGGCGACTGGCTGAAAGGGCGGGTGTTAGACCGAACAGCAAGCATGTGAAGACGGATAGTCCACACACGAAGACAAGGAGACGTGAATCAATCTCCGCTGTGAGCCACCCACCCAGCGAATCGGCCGGCACGAGTCCAATCAAACCTTGGACAATCCAGAGGGAGCAGATCAAGCCCAGGAAAGCTGCAACCAGCGACAGCAAAAAGCTCTCGATCAGCAGCTGGCGAACTAACAGCCAGCGACGCGAGCCAAGAGCGAGGCGAATTGCCATTTCCTTCTGGCGTTCGGCTGCCCGCGAGACGAGCAAACCCGCCACATTTGAACATGCGATGAGCAGAACCAATCCAACCAATGCCGCTACGACTAACAGGGGTTTCTCCCATGTGTGTTCGAGCTGATTGATTCCTTGTGATGCAGGACGCAGTTCCAGACGGTTGGCCAGGAATCTCTCACGAAACCGCTGCGGTTGAGTCGGCATCGTGGCCAAGTCTTCCTGGAGTAGCGCCCGATACAGCGGCGCCAACCCCGCGTCGGCCTGCCTCCGCGTGACAGCTGGCTTAAGTCGTCCGAATAAGCTTAGCCACATAGAGCGAGGGTTGTTGAGGTCATTCGCCCAAGGTGTCACTTGTGCCTTCATGGCGATGGGAACATACACATCAACAGCCTGGCCAGTAATCACACTTCGGAAATGCCAGGGAGCCACACCGACAACGGTCATCGGCAGCCCATTGATTCGAACCGTCTGATTGAGAATACTACTGCTTCCGCCGAACCGGCCGGTCCAGCAGCCATACGAGAGCACCGTGACCGGATGTGCTCCAGGGGTTAAATCATCTGTGGAAACGAGCAATCGTCCCATCGCTGGGCGCACGCCAAGAACCTCGAAGAAGTTTCCAGAAACAATCTCCGCATGAAGTCGCTCGGCATTGTCGTTGAAGATTGCAGTCACAGTCGAGGATGCTCGGGCGATCAAGCCATCGAACACTTGATTCCGATCTCGAAACTCCTTGTACATTGGAAAGGAAAAGACGCTCTCGCCATTGTCGGACTGCGTCGCACCCTCGCTGACTCCTTCAAAGTGAAGAAGAACCACTCGCTCAGGATCATGGATTGGGAGAGATCTCAGCAGAACCTGGTTCAACAGCGAAAAAATCGCCGTGTTGGCACCGATACCCAGGGCGATCGTTAGAATCGCAACGGTCGCAAAGCCGGGGTTTTTGGTGAGTTGACGAACGGCATAACGAAGATCGGTAATCATAGTGGTTCGTGGTTAGGGATTCGTGATTAGTGACTCTGCAGGCGGTTCGGGATGGGGTTATAGGTGAACCCGAACCGCAAACCCCGATTCACGAGCCCGAATCGCTGCTTCATTCATGCTTCAGTGCAACCATCGGATCGACCCGAGACGCTTTCCTAGCCGGCAAATAGCTTGCCACGGCACCAACCACGACGAGAAGTAGTATCGAGACGCAAATGGTGAGGGGATCGGTCGACTTCAGGCCGAAGAGGTGACTCGAAATGAGTCGCGTAGCAGCCAGAGCTGCTGGCAAACCAATGGCTATACCGCCGAGCACCAATAGCAGCGCGCCCTTCAACACCATCCAGAGCACCTGGCCTTGTTGTGCGCCGAGAGCCACACGGATACCAATCTCGTTGGTTCGCCGTGCGACCGCGTATGACAGTGTTCCGTAAAGGCCCACGCATGCAAGCACGAGGGCGAGCAATCCGAACCCGCTGGTGAGCTTTGCAAATATCCGCTCTTGGAGTAACGTCTCGTCGATCTGTTCGGTCTGAGTCTTCACGTCGAAAAGCGGCAAGTGAGGGTCGAGTTCGCGTACGATTTGCCGCACCCCCGAGATCAAGGCCGAGGGATTTCCCGTCGTCCTTACCTCAAAGTGAACTGCACCAGCGGGTTTCTCATTGAGCGGGTAGGGGAAGTAAACTGTGGGCGGGGCTGGCTTGGTCAAGTCGGCATACTTCGCGTCGCCCACGAGGCCAACGATTTCGATGGGTCTATCGTGCCATCGGAATTGCCTTCCCACTGGATTCACACTATGGAAGTACCGGCGCGCCAGTGCCTCATTGATAGCAGCAATCTTAGGGGCGCTCTCGGTGTCCTCAGGTATGATTGTCCGACCGACCAGCAGCGGAATGCCCATAGTTTCGAAGAAGTTCGCACCGACCTTGAGTGCATGGACATTCATCCGTTCACCGGGCTGGGGCACATATTCGGGGATCGATATACCGGTTGTCCACTCGCCTCCGCCGATCAAGATGCCCTCCGAGAAGCTCACCGCACGCACACCTGGCAGGCTCCCCAAACGCTGGAGCAGCTCCTTATAGAAATTTGGCGCACCGAACTCCTTGTCTCCACGCTGTGAGAGGTCGAGCCCGAAAAGTAGAATGTGCTCCGGATCAAATCCCAGTTTTACTTCCTTGAGATTTTGCAACGTTCGAACAAACAGTCCTGCACCCAGCAAGAGCGGCAGCGATATTGCCACTTGCATGAGAACCAGCGCCTTGCCCAGACCCATCTGAAACCTGTTGTGAGCTCGCGGTCGGGGCGCATTGGTAGCACTGACCTTGAGGGTAGGAGCTAAATCGAGGCGCGTCGCCTGCAGTGCCGGTGCGAGACCGAACAAAAGTGCGGTGAGCAGGGAAACGGCTGCCGTAAACGCCAGCACGCGAACGTTAGTATGCACGTTCAGAGTCAGCGGCTGTCCATTGCTCGACATCAGGGTGATGAGCAAGCTAGTGGTCCATTGTGCCAGCAGCAGACCTGTGGCCCCGCCTAAAGCTCCCAGCAGAATGCTTTCAGTCAGGAGTTGGCGAACCAATCGGCTCCGCCCAGCGCCGAGGGCCAGGCGCACGGCGATTTCCCTTTGTCGTGCGCTGCCTCGCGCGAGCAGAAGATTGGCCACGTTAGCGCAGGCGATCAGAAGCACCAGCGCAACCACTGACATCAAAACAAGAAGCGGCTTCGAGAATTGTTGTCGCAACCCTTCCAGGCCCTTGCTGCCCGACACCAGGTCAATCTCAGGGAGACTCCCAGGCCCAAGGGACGATCTCTGCTCGGGAGTAAGGCTCTGCTGAAAGATGACATTCAGCTCTGCCCGCGCCTGAGCTTCGCTCACGCCTGGCTTCAGCCGTCCCACCATGAAAACCCACCAGTTGTCACGCTGCGTAAAGGAAGACTCTTTGATGAAAGAGCCGACCCTGGGCAGCATAGCGAGGGGAATCCAAAGGTCATCGGCGTGGCTAGGTTGAAGGCAAGAGAAA
>Ga0187893_10004989_pt1 | contig 24432 bp, 35 predicted proteins | sample MA1701074metaG_FD_139574 | JGI IMG/M metagenome (GOLD analysis project Ga0187893, IMG submission 139574) | White microbial mat communities from a basaltic lava cave in the Kipuka Kanohina Cave System on the Island of Hawaii, USA - MA170107-4 metaG ...
GCCCATGCGGCCCGTGCGGCCCGTGCGGCCCGTGCGGCCCGTGCGGCCCATGCGGCCCATGCGGCCCATGCGGCCCATGCGTCCCATGCGGCCCGTGCGGCCCATGCGGCCCATGCGGCCCGTGCGTCCCATGCGGCCCGTGCGTCCCATGCGGCCCATGCGGCCCATGCGGCCCGTGCGGCCCGTGCGGCCCGTGCGGCCTGACGTGCTTTTTCGATCAGGTCGGCCGCCGATATCCATTCCGCGTCAGATACGGTCCCGCCGTCTACCAGTCGCTGATAAAGCACACGAACACCGTTTACGGCTTCCTTGAGCGCCATGAAAGCCTCGCCATCCGGAAGTGCCGGAAGTTGTTTGTCGTCTTCTTGCATGAGCCAAACCATAAACTTCGGTATAACAAGCGACAGGTCCGCGCCGGGTGGAATTGCCTCAAGAAAGGCAACAGCAAAATCTGGTCCATTCTTGCCTGGAAGTGCCTCGAAAATTGCATCTTCGAGATAAGCCAGAGCGCGTGGGATGCCAAGCTCTGTTTCATAGACAGAGTGATCGGCTGTCGAAAACTCTTTTTTCATTCGGACGTTGTAGGAATTGATAGCACACCCTACGGCGCAACCCTTAAAACGCCCGTTCATCTTCCCGTAGGTTCCGTGGATGATGGAATCTGCTTTTCGGTGTGCCTTCATTTCCTCCACAATGCCCTCTTTGAGCTTCTTGTCTGAATTGTATGCTTTCATTTTAATCTCCTTATGGTTTTCTCTTCCCGCAACGGCAAACGTAAATTAACTTTTTATTTGCTAAGCGCTTCCCGTCAAAAAAGGCAACAAGGCTCCTGTGGCAATATACATGCCCCCTCTTATGCGACCTCTTATGCTTCTTCATGGCTTCCTCCTCTTTATCTCATACCCATAAACGGCGTTCTGCTTGATCTTGGTCATCATTATCTTTCGCCCAGCGTCAAAGCCCTCCTCCAAGCCCCTCCTGTAGGCGATGTCCTTGATGATGCCCAGGACAATGATGATGAATAAAACAAGGCTCGTGTGCGTCAGGACTTCGAGTATCAAGGCTTTGCCATTCTTTCCAGTTCCGTTTCAAACATGGAAATTTGTTCTTGAACATCATCATCGCCTTCTTCCAAAAGTCTATCACCAATCCATTCAAGGGTATCTTGCGCAATCTCTCCATTGCAAAACTCAGCCATTCGATAAGCTTCAAACGCTAAATGGGTTTCGTATCGCCGTAGCATAGCAATACAATTCTTGATGTGCGATTTCGTCATGTTTCTTACTAGCAATACGGTTCCGTCTTTTGTCTTCCACGTCTCTGCTCGTTTCTGGTTCATGCTAAACGGGATAATTTTTTACTGACAGCGCTTTGGCAATCAAGCTCCCAACTTTCAATATGCCCGAAAGGACTGTTTCGTTTAACGTTAGCTTTCTGCATGACCATGCTTTGAGCGATGGTTGTTTTGCGTATGAGCATTATTCAAGCCTCATTGAACAACTCTCACAAACTATTGCCCAATCCTTCTCGATATACTGCATGAGTCTGTCGCACTTAGGACAGGGGATGCCCATGGTGATTGGCTTCATTTAAAGACCCAATCATAGAAGCCGTCCTTATGGGATTGAAGGTAGGATTCGATTAGAATATCAAGCCGTGGTTTGTCAAGAGCCGTCCAGAGGAAAAGTGTCCATAAGTCGTCTCGTCCAAGAAGCGGGTCCTCTGGGTCTATGGTTGCCATGTCGTCCGGGTGAAGCAATCCCAGGCAGTCTTCTTTAAGAGTCCCCCAGAAATGGAGGAAGCAGTATTCCTCGAAGTCTGCCTTGGCTTCTTTGTCCTGATCAAGCCATTGGCGATAGCCTTCGTCGTTGTCGGACTCCTCAAGGATTCTCTCAATCAACTCTTCTTTTCGAGAGCATCCGGGAAGCATGGACGTTGTTACACCAGGAGGGAGATTGTCGCTCATATCAATTATATTTTTCGTAGATTTCGTTTATCTTGGACGCTTGTCCGTATTGGCCCTTTGTGAATTCCTCGACTTCTTCGTCCGGCATCTCAATGTCGATGCTGCAAATGTGCGTCTCTGGGTCAAATATCGCATCATACATATCCCCGATAAATACCTTTTCCCAATCATCTAGCCGGTAGAACCATTCCTCTTTGATGCGCTTCAGCTTCTTGAGAAGGTTCATTTTATCGTGATCACTCCCTTCCACTCGATGTTCAAAATCACGGGGAGATTGTTTTGATCTTCGAACGATGCCTTTGCCCACTCGTGAAATTTCGTCAGGCAGTCGTCGATAGATTCCCCAAGTCCCCAAAGTGTCCGCTTGCTACCCGGCTCGTCGTTTGCCGTTCTGTAAGTGAACTCGTAGACCAGGTTCTGCCTCTCTATCTCAACCTTCGACATCGGCCCCTTCTTTCAGCTTCACGATTGTAGGCACCGTTTTGGGCTCGCCCTCTGTCGCATACTGCGCTTTAACTTCCTGCGGGATAGCAAAGATAACGTTCTTGTCTTTCCTGATCTTCACGGTGAAGTTGCCAATAAGATACTCCCCTTTTTCAAGCGCTTTGAAATGCGGCTTCAGCTTGTCCATGATTTTTTCGTATTCCTTCGCGTTGTTCTTGACCAATTCGCGCCGCTCCAAGAGATCGATAATCTCGTCAGAAGTGAGGATGCTCATAGCGTCAAAATTCTGATCTGGAAGGCAAATCGACTTGAACGGACAATACTGGCAAACATCACGATCAGCAATACGAGCAGGGTATTCGGCCAACTTAGCGCCAGCGTCTTTTACCTTGTCTATCTTTGAGATCAGAGCATTTATCTTTTCTAGGCGCTTCAGGATGCCTTCTGCATAGGCGTAATCAAGAGGCACCGCTAGCATTTTAAGCCGCCCCGTCTGCTTATTCTTCATGATAAGAACCCCAAGATCGGAATTGTCCATCATGAGATACATCTGCATCGTGTCGTAGTAGCCACGAACGTAATGGGCTCCGTCGTTTCGGAGATCATCAACGGTATTTATCTTCTCCCATTTGTGTTCGTTCATCGTCTTGACTTCAAGCGGGTATTTTTTCCCTTCTATCTCAATCTTTCCATCAATACGACCGGTAATCTGATGCTCACGCCAGCTAAAAGACCGTTGCGATTCCTCTATTTTAAAACCGGAGTCCTGCAACAAACGAATGACGGCTGGCTCATGGATATGTCCCTCTTGGAAAATATATATAGAGCCTAGATTTGGTTTTTCTTTTTCTTCCCAGTTGAGTCGAGAATAAACAAGGAAGCGGTCGCATGGATGGCCTACGCTGCTAGCCCAGTTATTGTGTTGAGGGTAGACTTGTTGCTTAGTAAGCAAGTGCTGGTCAACGTCTTTTGTGATGTCTCGAATCATTTGGTCACTCTCCACAAATTTCTAAAAACAGTTTTTTATCCGGCGCTTCCAGGTTCGTCTGCGCCATTTTGATCGACGGGCCCTCCCCTCTGAACCCACTTCACGATCTCGTCGTAGTTTTTCTTCTCGATCTCTTTCGAAGAGTTGTATTTGTATTTGACGAAGATGTGCGCCTTAATCCGAGCGTCGCTTACGTTGTTCTCTTTGCAAATCGCCCAGAGACGCTTTGCCTGAGGGTCGCTGATCACGCCAGCCACACCTGCGGACTGGCCGCCGCCTTCTGCCCCGGCGTTGAATTCGTAACCGGCGATCTTCTGCACGTCCACACCGTTCTTGATCAGATCAGCCTCGGTCATGTTCTTCAGGCCAAGCAATGTGCATATCGCCCTCGCTTCCCAGTTTGAGACGGCAGACTTTCGGACATCCATCGGGTCGGGTGTTCTGTTGTTGCTGGAAAAAAACCCGTCGGATGAGGAGCGCCCACCATCAATCTGCAAAGTAATTGGCTGGCCGTAAAGGTTGTCCAAAACCGAAGACCCGACCTCGCCCTCGACAACGTAGGAATAGGTGCCGTTCTCACCCTGTTCTTTCGTGACCTGCCTGTTTCTGTAGTATATGCCCCAAATCGTGCGAACCTTCTGGGCTCCCGTAGCTTGCAGGTAGTAGGAAATCTTTCCTCCTTTGCTGGCGACCTTCATCCAGTCCTGAAAATTTGTTCTCTGAATTGAGACTTTTACCGCTCCGTCAATAGCGCGAGCAATAGCCCCGACACGAGACTCGACCTTCTGCGCATCAAGCGAAACTTCGAGCGGGTTAACTTGCAGGTTGTCTTCGGCTTGCTGAATGACTTCTGGCAGTATTTTATTCGTCATGATTTCATCCCCTTTTGTTAGGTCGCGTTCGACGCTTCCGTGGTTGAGACTCTGAGACTATACCAGGTTTTTGCTGGGCTGTCAACAATATTTGAGTGGTGGTTCATTTTCTTAGAATCCACAAAAGACCCTGTTTTTTTGCCAAATGCGTTGCAAGTCCACGATAAAATTTAGAATAAGCCTCTTCGGATATTCTCGCATATTTTGGAGAGGCCTGCTTCGCCAAAATAAGAAGTCTGTAGTATGCGTTATCCCCAAGCCTGGTTTTTGCGCGCTCCTCACGCTCTGTCTGGTGGGCCTCAACCCACTCATGGCAAGAGCCACAAAGAGCCTCGGCGTTCCTCTCGTCATAACGAGTATTCTGATGCCGTCGAGAAAAAAAGTGAGAGCATTCTATGCGCGTCTGCGGCGCGTCAGGGTTGTTGAGAGACCTCTGAAAGCACCGGCGACCGCATTTCTGGCAGGTGAATTTGTCCCGCAAGCGAATGTAGAGCGAGAACCATCTGTCAGCCGCACCGCATTTGACCTTGAAGCGGTTCAAGTGGAGGCCCCAAAAAAAATAAACTTCATTTTGATCTCAACTTTGCCCCAAGACTATACATCGCACGAGCGAGTTCAATCTTGCGTTTCGGTTTTTCAAATTTTATTGAACCGGCCATCTCCCATCTCTTAAGATAACAGACAAGGTCCCTCACGTTCTCCGGTTCTTTTTCTTCATAAGCCCACCCGTAAAGCCGGTCACGAACGTCACCCTCTTTCATGCCTTTTACGCGAGCCATGGTGAAATAATCATCTTGATTCTATTTCCGCTTTGTCTGGCTCGGTCATGTATTTCTCGATGTTGTGGAACTTACCGTGCGAACCGTTGAAATGGAGCAAAAAATACCCCTTCGGGCCTAGCCTGTTTTTGGCGATCTCAACAGAGGCTTCGGATACGGTGTCTTTGATAGAGCCAAATTGTGACGATTTCTCCGTCAGAGAAAGAAAAAGAACGTGATCGGCCATTTCCTCGATAGCCCCGGTGCCCTTCAAATTCTTGAGCGTTGGCTTCTCATCTCCTTCCCGGTTGACCTGAGACAGAACCACAACGGCAATGTTATGCCGCATGGAAGTCTCTTTCAGAAATCTCAGGTATTCGGTTAGGTTCTCACGATCAGATAGCCTGTTCGTTGATCGGATATGTTGCAGGTGATCGACTATAAAAACGTCTGGTTTAAAATCCAAATGATCGAAGAGCGTGTAAATTTCATCCTGAGTGAAACAAAAATCATCGATTATACGAAGCGGAAGTTTCTCTACGGCCTTTTTAAAAACTTCAAGACGGTTCTTTTCTTCTTTCGTGATGGCCCCGATCATAAATCTAAAAGTGTCTACCTTGTTCTCGGCACAAAACAACTTCGTCACGATGTTTTCTCTTGCCATCTCAAGCGATGCCATAGCAACCTTCGTTCCGCTATCTGCCAGATGAAAAGCCATGTTGCAAGCCATGGACGTTTTGCCTTGACCTGCGCGAGCGGCCAAGACAGTCAACATCTTCCGGTGAAGACCAAAAAGCCCTTTATCTACCACTTCCAAACCTGTTTTGAATTCTGGTTCCCCTCGCTTTTCTGACAACCCAATGATAAGCTTTCCGACTGTAGTGGATATAGTCTCATTTGACGGAATATGAGCAACAACCTTTCGTTGACCGCGATATTGTTCGTTGTCCACCTTAAGGCTTCCTCAGCTTTTTGCCTATACTCATGATTGTAAAAAGTCTCGTTTATTATTTTTTCCAGTAATTTCGAAAACTCTTTCTCTCGCATAATCTCATGAACAAGCTCATGATCGTCTTTTTGCATACACACTCAAATCGAACGGTTGTGACGATGCCGTTGCCTTTGTTCTCGGCTTCTCGTTTAAATAGCTTTCGAATTTTGTTTTGTTGAATAATGTCTCCGGTCTGAGATAGGGCCACATTTTTTCTTGTCCTTTCCATTGAGAGGATTTCAAATCAACGACGCTTTTGAGTTCGTCCACGGTTCGTCCTTCGGACATTCTAGCCATTATGAATTTTAAATTGGCCTCTGATTTCACAGAAAAGTTCTTGTCTGCCTTTTCGTTTAGGTAAGAGATGACGAGGGCCGCGGAGGCCCTATTCTTTTCTATTCTATTCTTTTCTATTAGGCGGGAGTCTTCCCCTACCAGTCCCCTACCATTCAAGGATAATTCCCGTAATGAAGGGGGAATTGGAAGAGATGAATTCCTCATTTTCTCTATGTATTGGTGTTTATTGAAGTTACGAATATACCCGTATTGAGAACCGCCCACATCATACCACTCAATCTTTTCCCCTAGATCATTTTTGATGGCAAGGAAGTTAAAAGTGTCCTCGTAAGGGAAAATTTGCGACTTTAGAAGCGCCGGGTGTGCTTTGAAACGCCCCTCATCATCAGCGAAGTTCCAAAGACCTATGTAAAAAAGTCGAGTAATCGGAGACCACTTCGCAATCTGTTCATCGCTCCAAAATTCCGGGTCAATCATGCGCTTTCTGGGCATCAGTCCACCAAGACGCGTTAGATTTGCAATCGGATATATTCATTTGGTCACTCTCCTTTTTCAATTTAAATGAGCACAGAAGTTATAGCACGAAGCAAAAACATTGTCAATATAAATAAAAACTGCCGTTCGGCGACCAACCGAACGGCAGCCCGTTGTTAACCAATATAACAACGGCTTAGGAGAGTGACCTCGTAGCCCTGGACGGGCATGGAAGGCACTACTGCTACAGTATGCCCTGAACCCGTAAAAAAGTCAAGCCATGCGCTTTGCGTCCTCAGCTGACGCATTCATGACCTCGCTCAAGTAATACTCTGAGATAAACCATCCGTTTTCTTTCGCAGTGAAAGATTCCCCAGCTTGCATGGGCTGGATATCCTTCTCCTTAATCATGTAAATCGGCTGTTTCTGTTGAAAAGTCGCGCAACCGCTAACGCTGGCGGCGTATGCGATTAAAAAAAGCAGTGATCTTAGACGGGTCACGTTCTGATAGCCCCTTCTTTCCTTCTGCTTCCGTCGCTTTTATACTCTCACGCCTCTCGCGGTTCTTTCGATGAAAGAACCTCAATGCCAGTCCAATGACCCCTATCAGACCAGCTATGACTCCCCAGAATTCCACTGAGGTATAATCCTACTTTTTTGCGATGGCGTGCCTAAGCGTTGCAAAAACCCCAATCATCGCCTCAGACTGAAGGAACGTCCAGAACTTCGCCAAGTCAAACCCGTCTTGGACAACACCGGACAAATACCCAGAAAGCGCACCAACGGCTGCCAAAGCAACCAAGATGTACGTTTTTTTCCCATTCATGTTAACCAACCTCCCTTTTTAAGCCCAGAGCTTCGTCGTGTCAATCTCCCCCACGACGAACCCACGATACTCTCGGTTCTTCACGTCATAGCGGTTCTCAAAGGATACCTCGGACAGGAAATCATGCCCTTTGAGCAGCACGATATCCAGACCCACACCCGCCCCCCAGGGTTGCCTTTGCGTGTTCGTGTCCGTATCCACGATCGCAGGGCACGTTACGCACGACGGTGTTTCGCACTGATATCCGGCGAACGCGCTCCCGCCGAAAAACAAGAGTCCAACCAGAACAAACGCGCTTGTCTTTTTCATCTATCCCTCCCTTTTATATTGCCGCTTATCTTGGTTAAAAGAGCGTATTGCTCATCCAGCTTTTGGTCCATGTCTTTCCTGTCTTCTCGGTATTCAACCCTGAATTGCTCTTGCGACTTTTTGATGGATGAGACTTCTTCACGCAGTATCGACACGCCTTGAGCCGTCTCTGCGGAAATTTTGTCCATACGCCTTATTTCGTTGCTGTTTGTTTGTATCTGTCCATAAGCGTTCTTAATGACAAAAGACAACAAAACCCACGAAACCGAACTTATGACCGTTATCCAAAAAACGATGAACCAGCGTGGCGCTGTTTGCAGAACCTCTTTCATATTTCCCTCGTTTTTAATTGAATCATGCCGGTATTCCTGTCCGACCACCTATGAAAGTTTCGCTCCATTTCCAGACAACCGAACGCCATTCCCACTACATGACAGGTGATTTGTTGGGGATGGCAGCGCAACGTATTCAAAAGCCCCTATATCGTAGGCAGACCCTTGTGGCCTAGAGGTTCCTTCAAAGTCATTTGTAACATTAGCTACCGTCAAAGCCCAACTTGGAATTTTATTCAAATGCAAAGATGTCAAGCGACGGCCTCCATCTTGCCCCACTCGAAGATACTAGGGTTAGTTGCGTCCCCGAACAGCTTGTAAAACTGTATCCACTCATCCCCACCCGGATTCTGGATGTAACCTCCAATATAGGGCTTTAGCATTTGAACCTCGTCCATGCCGAACTGCTGTGGGTCTTGGACGTAGAACGCGGCGCCGCTGCCAGTAACATCCATAACGACACAGCCATCGTATTTGCAGGTGTCTGCGATACACCGAAGCAGAACCGGATGTGATGCGGGTGGCGTGTAGTTAGCCGGAAAACGCAGTACTTGTCCGTATACGATAGCATTTGGACTATTGTTGTTTCCATCTGAATTTGACTGAGCTGGGTGCTTGAAGCCAGGGTAGACGGCCGGTTCGTTCAAGGCCAAACCGATCATGTGCCCGGCCGACTTGATTTTCCCGGCCGCGTAGTCCTCCAGCTCCTTCTTCGTGATGGGTCGTGTACAGATGGGTATATGAGAAGCCGTGGCAGAGTTCCAGTCTCCGTTCACGTCGCGCAAAATACCGTCGCCTCCCAGCTTGACAATCCCACGGTCCCGGCACGTCCAGCCCTGCGCGTCCTTTTCCATCGCCCACATTTCCAGCGAATGTCCAGCTACGCGGTCAATGATGCAGCCATGGGCATCTTCTCCGGCGGCCGGTTTAAAATTCAATGGGATTCGAGCTTGAAACGAAATCGTCTGTCCATTTTTGATGCGTCTAACCGTTACTACGGGCGTGTTTGAATCAGCCTCCCAAAGTCCATTCGAGAATGATTCACAAGAAACTGCTCCACCCCATGCCAGTTTTGAGTTACGCACCAACTCCTGAATTATTGCGTCTGATTTTGAGTGTTTTGGAAACTGCTGAACGCCAGCATAGTAAACTGACGTTTGAGAGAAAAATCCGATAGCAGTGGGTGGCGATGTAGGGAGTGGGGGTGATGGAGGAACAGGATCTGGTTCTGGGATCGGTAGAACAGGGGTTGGCGTAGGAACAGGTGGCGTAACGACTTCATGTTCGACGCGCAACTCTAAAATTTGGTGGATTCTGATGTCATCTTTTGGGTTTTCTAGTTCCAAGTTTATGGCCGCCTCAATGGCTTTGTGCTTCTCGTTGTGCTTGGAAATCTCGACATTGTTCTTGAAAACCCTGAAATAAGCCGATCCAGTTTCTGTAAGTTTCATCGAACCATACCTCCTTTTTGCATGGTTTCAACAAGAAGAATCATTAAGAAAATTCCAAATGCGAACCTAAGAGGAAGGTCTTTCATTGGACAACCATGACGCGCCTGGCGCTTCCAGCAGCTTCTTGAACATCAAGATTTTCAACATACCCACTTGCTGTTTTTCCAACACCTGCTATGTCAAGCCCAGCGACTACTTTCAAATATCTAAAAGCAGTAGATACGCTCGTTATCGAAATCGTATCTACTAAGGTTGTTCGACCAGAATTGGAATAAATTTGGCAGGTAAAAGTAGTGCCTGAACGAGATATAGTTAAATAATAGACAGTCGAGTTGGACAGCCCTGTACTTTCATCGTAACTATCGGTTGATATATCATAGATTCCAAGTTGATCATTGTCTAAATAAAATAACTGTAAACCAGTTCCATTAACGTTCAAATCCTCCAGATCGCCGCTTACGTTCCCCATTGCCCACACACCCCAAAGACTGTCAGTGCTATCTGCCGTCTGGGTTACTGTTAGTAAGTGCGAAAAATCGGTAAAGTGAGACGCCCCAAAATCTTTTTGAACATAGAATTTGTCTCCGTTTGTTTCCATGCTTGTGCCAGTCACTCTGGTGGACGTGACGGTAAGATCGGCACCCTCATCTTGTTCCGTGTAAGTAGTGAAATCTTCCGTTGCAGCAAAAGCCAATCCAGATAAAATGGAAAAAACAATGAAACTCGAAAAAATCGTTTTTCTAATCATTGAGCATCTGCCGTATATTGAACACATAGCGCATAGGTATCGCCCGTAGTCGGGGTATTCGTAACATCGAAAGCAAGCATTTCACCAGCCACAAGCTGATTGCCAGCGGTGACGGCGGCAAAAGTGGCTGCTCCAGTCGTGGCACAGGTTGGATTAGTTCCTGTGATAGTCATGGCGTTTCCGCCCCTGTCCTCTAAGGTGAAAGTGGCTAGAGTTGAGCAGGTCCCTCTACAGTTACAACCAACAGCCGTAACCGTTACAGCGTCGTTGTTCATAAAAAACGCATAGTTATCATCTGATGCAGTGAGAGATTCCAGAACAGCGCAAACAGTTCTTTCGTATGCTAGGACACGTTTTGCGCCACCATAGTAAACAAATTGGTCATCAGTCGTGTCTATTGAAAAATGCCCAACGGATGTAATACTAGGGGCTGTTCCAGGAGATACAGGAATCATCCCATTCACGCTAGTTGCCGTGGCTACTCCGATATTTGGGGTCGTTAAAGTCGGCGATGTTGCTCGGACAGGCGCACCAGAGCCTTGCGCGGTAGTCCAGACGGGAAGCGCGGAAGCCCCACCGCCCACCAGTATTTCGGTTGTAGCTCCCGCTGCGAGAGTCTGGTGCGCTCCGGTAGCCGTCGTTCCAGCAGCAATTAAACCGTAAGCGGTCGTGCTTGTTGAGCGACCCGTTCCCCCGTCCGTAACCGGAACATCCGTTCCCCCAGCCATATAAAGAGCATTTCCTTCGACGGTAAGGTTTCCGGCACTAGCACGGGCTAGAGTCGTATCTGAGGCATGGCCTACTTCCAGAGAACCAACACCAAGAGCTGTAGAGGTCGATGACGTGATACCTGCGACAGGTAGGCCCGTGGCATTGGTGAGCGTCCCCGCAGACGGTGTCCCGATGTTCGGTGTGGTCAGAACGGCGTTCGTGAAAGCCGGGCCCGCTCCTACGGCTACGGACTGGTCGAAAGTGAGCGAGAGATTCCCGAAGGTGTAGACCCGATCCCCGTTAAGATTGGCGGTTTGAAAAGTGCCTTTATGTGAATCGCCGTCGTATAGGGAAATCGACGTGCCGCCGTCCGATGAGCCATCCAAACAAGCTCCTGTGGTGCAGTCTCCCACAGATGTAATATAGCCTGTCCCTGTCGCGGATATTGTGTCTGTTACATCATTATAAGAGAGACCGGAACCAAGAGTCCAAAATTTCACCGCTCCGTCGGTGTCGTCCCAGCCGATAACCTTGTTTGCATTTGGATCGGCAAGAGAAGCGCCCGTGCCTCCGTCGGCGAGCGCGACATCGGTATTACCAGAAGCGTAGATTGTTCCCGATGCTGTGTTTGGAAGAAGGAATTGTATCGTGCTTGACATCGCCTGAGGAAGTATCTCAGCGTAGTTCGTCCCGTCGTCCCCATCTTCATAGAGGCGTAGCTTGCCAACATCGGTGGTTCCATTCCTCAAATCCAGCCTGTCTGTCTGCTGCGCTGCTTGGACCGGGCCGGATAGAATGAAGGCTATTAAGAAGCCAATATAAGAGACTTTTGAACCCATGAACCGCTCTCCCTTCGCTCTATAGATAAGTCGTTTCCACTCTTTGTAATCCTCCAAGAGCCATTGGTTCCTTGGTCTCCGAAGTAAACAGTATCATTGGTGGCTAGACCTAAATTAATCACAGCCCCGGCTGCCGTGGTTGCGCCAGTACCACCTTGATCGATTGACACAGGAATGTTTATCTGTTTCTGCACGGGGAGGTTGAACTTGACCATCTCCTTGTTCAGCTCATCCCTGACAGAGCTCCCAACCGTATTCTCGTATCTTTGAGCTCGCTTTTCAAAGGACATGTGTTCCAGAGATAGTTTTGCCTCAATGCTCTCCGAGACGCTAAGGATGAAACGGCGCAGCTCTGCAATGTCATCCTTAGACACAAAGCGCTGCTCCTTGATAGCATCTACCCTTTGTGATGCACCGTCATTGCTTGATAGCCTCTCGCGGCGACGCTGCTTCTGAAACTGTTGCATCATCTCTTCTCGGCTAGCCATTATTTTCTCCGTGAAATTTTCTTGACATGAGCCTTAGTCTCCATTGACCCTATACCTTGGTTATGGACTCGCAGGCTGGGTTTGACTTCATACCAGCCAGTGTGAGAGCGCCCGATGAGCTGGTTGTTAAGAGCTTCTTTCTCCTTCTTATCAAACTTCAGTACTGATTTTCTATGCCCTCTAAAAGGAATTTCAAAATTTTCTATAAACTTTTCTAAGCGCAACCGAGCTATGGATTCTTCTGGTGACACCATCTCAAAGCCCTGGCCAGCAGGAAGTAATTTCTGATGAGGTATATTGGCTGGCCCAGGAAGCGTGGCTAGATCATCCGGCCCAAGGATTTCACGGAAATACTGAGAATTCGGCTCAAGCAGCCTGGGCGCTTGCTTTAGTCTTGAGCGAACCAACGCCTCTGATGCTTTTTTATTTAGCCTCTCAATTTCACCTGTCATTCTCGAAACCGATTGTTTTATAATTGGTATCTCTCGCACAGCCGCCGCAGTCACCGAACGCATTGAAGGTCTTCCCGCTATCTGTGTAGCGACTCGTTGCGCTATATTCCCATGCTCCAAAGTAGTCTCTACGAGCTTAGCGGCGGCTTTCTTGCCGCTTTCAAGGCCATACCAACGACTGTTGAGCTTGTGGATATCTGGGTGGGTCTGCTCTACAATCTCTTTATAGGCTTGTGCGAAAGCGTCGTCTGCGATGCCTTGTTCTGGGGCGGTTACAATCTGCAGGCCTTTACGCTGACGCTTTTGAATACCCTCGGTGCGATCGTAAAGAAACTTCTTGCGGTTGTGGGCCTTTATGGTATCCATGCCACGCTGCTCGTTTATCCATCGCCACTCATCTGCGAAAGCCTTTGCTAGCTTCTTACGTTCAGCTGGGTTCGAGTTCTTAATTTGTTTAAGAAGAATAAGTCTGGCCCTTGTCATCACATACTCAGGGCTTATCTCCTTCACATTCTGTTTGACTAGACTCTCAATCTGGCCCACAACTACATCTTGCTCGTTTCTGAACTTGTCTACAATATGCTGAGGTTTTGAGGTTTTTTTAATAATTTGTGATCCCTCAACGAGGGCGCTAACGGGCCTATTAGCTTCCACGTCTGTCGCTACATCCAAGGCTGGAAGTAGCCTTGAGGTAACAGCCCGGCCCTTAGTGGAAGCTTGATGATAGATGAGACGGTCTAGCGCACCGCTCTTTGAGGCCGCAAACTTCCTTGCGATGTTGGAGCCTGTGAGCAGCCCCTCCGCTGCCCCACTAGCCGTTCCAACCACAGGGGTCAAATATCCAGCCAGGGCGCGTGGGTCTATCGCTGAGCCAGCGAGGAAGGAGGCGACGCTGTTTGGGTTTACGTCCACTCCAAACACATTTGCGTTAGGCGTGCTTGGGACACCAAACGCGTCCACGGCCTTCCTGCCAAGGTTCATGCTCTCGGCTGAGGCTCGCTTTATAAGGTCGCTTTCCAAGCCAGGAGAGTACTCGGAGGCGGTCGCCCCGACCATGGAACGGCCAACGCCCTTTAGGGTGTCAATGACTGAACCCTTGACTATTTCCCGCGCCGATTGGCGCTGTTTAGCTTCTTGAAATAAACCCTTGACTATGGCCATCAGTCTAGCAAGTCCTGTTCCCGCATCGCTTCAATGACCTCCCTGCGCGTTTTATTGTAGTATTTCATGCTGTCTTGAATGTCTCGCTCCACGGCTGGGGTGAATCTTTCACTGGATGCGTCGTCGTCAAAATTCTCTGCCTCTTTCTCAACCTCCGAGAGTGGCGTGATGAACTGGCCGTTCTCATCTACAGTATACTGCCCAGCCGCTACCAACTTCTCACGGGCAGAGGCCATGCGCATCAGCTTCTTGAACTTCTTTTCTCTAACCTTACCGCCCTCATCACTATCCCAAAGAAGTGGAAGCGCTCTGCTCTTTGCGTCGTTGTCGGACAAGCGCTTGTCCCCCGTAAGCGTCCTGTAAAGACCTACTGCTGCGGCTGGCCTAGAGTCATTATAAGTTACAAGCTCCGCATTGGTCTCTCCACGAGTGAAGAAATTTACAATATTCTGCCAGATTGCCCCATAACCAGAAGGCAGCTTTTTAGCGTCGTCCTTCATCTGAGTGAGCAAAGATTTTGCATTTTTAGCCTCTATCAGGTCGGCTTGTTGCTGAGCACCTGGAACCTTCTTCTTCAGGCTCTGCTCCTGCTCCTGCTGAATAAGCTTATTCTTCGCCTCTTGTTGGAGCCCCTTACTGGTTGGCTTTCCAGTGAACAAGTCAATCTCAGGGGCTTCAATGCCTGAAAGAGGACCGGCTTCCTCTGGTTTTGCAGGTGTCGTATCTAACAACGGGTCAGCCTGATTGCCGACAGAGGATGTGCCTGTAACATCTTCATAAAGCTGGCGATTGCCCATGAGTTTAGCGGCCTCTGCCACCTTGCTGCGTTCGATTAGCTTTTCAAGATCAGTCTTGAGAGACTCATCTCGAACGATAGACCCGTCTGGTCCAATCTTAAGTCCATGCCCAGCCGCTGTAACATTCAAAGCCAGCTGTTGCATCATGGTATCATTCGCCTGCTTTCGGGCCTCTGTGAAGGTCTGCAAGGCTGTAGGGATGGCCAAGATATCTTTCATCTCATCCGCATCCTTCTGTCTTTTATACGCTAAAACGTCAGAAAGAACCCCCATTAATAATTCTCCCAGAAGCCGCCGCGCCTGCCTAAGCCGCCTACCAAGCGAAGGTTGTCATTAATTACCTCGCCGCTGTTAACGTTGCTTAGGGTAAACGGGTTTGTTTGTACAACCGGCTTTGGCTGAGATAGCCTAGCGCCAGCTAACCCTGCCCCAGATTGCATTATGGCCCCTCCAGTTCCTGAAGGCCCAAGCCCACCGGCTAAAGCCCCTAAACCGGTCAATCCTCCGGTCACTGCAAGCGACGCACCGCCTGTGAATGGCGCAAGGGCAAGCCCGGCCATTAATCCACCAGCCCCTCCTGTCAACGCACCCAAAAGACCCCCCTTGCTGTCCTTCTGTCCTGCTAGCACCTTGGCTACCTGGTTCTCATAATTCGCAAGGTTAAACTCATTCTGCTGGCCTTGGTTTGTAAGGGCAAGGCTTCCCGCGTTTGAGGTCGAGTTTACGCCAAGCCCAGCAAGGGTTAGTCTTGCGCCAAGAGCTCGTTCAATGTCAGAGGCGGCCATGCCAAGACCTGCTGATGTTATCTGCGAGAGATAGTCGCTTTCAAGGTCAGCCAGCGTAGAGGCTGTCGTCGAACCAGTGAGTTGGTTATTCGCTTCTAGGTCAGCAATTATCCGCTTACGAGAATCCCTGAGCTCTGGGAGGAGCATACTGGATGCGGCATTGATTGCATTGCGGGTAGCCTCTGGAGAGGTGCTAACCGCCTCCTGCATGTAAGGAGTCAATCCATAGCCTGTCGTGTAGGCTGAACCTATGCTCAGCCCGTTACGGATAGCCTCGGCCACACCTGGGTCTTGGTAAAACATCGGTGGAGGAGGCAGCTCTACTGATTTCTTGCTACTAAAAAGTCCCATCTAAAATCTCCTCATTATTTTGCGGTCCATCCAGTTGCCCCATCACCGGACTCTTTGACATAAATTGTGCTGGACGCACCACCGTCGGTGCGCATGTAAATTGATCCAACACCAGCGGCAACTGCGCCCTCGGGCGAGCCTACGCCCGAGAATATTCTGCGCGTCTCAGCGTCCCCGGCGACGTTGTCAAAAAGCTTCTTCATCATTCGGTTGAGCTCTGATAGCCCCTCGGCTGTTTTCAGCTTTTCAGGCGTTAGCTCAACGTAGCCCTCAGCCATTAGGTAAGCTGCGCCGGAATCTCTTCGACCCGGATGTATGAATTCATCACGCCTCCAAGAAGCCTCGCGCCTCCGGTGCCATTCATGGTCGTGGTGGAACCAGTCGTACCACCAACCCTGACCTTAAAAGTTGTTAGCGAGGTTGTCCCTGCCTTCATGACATGGCTTAATCCAATCTGATGGACAAATGTCCCGCCTGAGAAGCTGGCCTGCACAGCGCTCAGCGCGCCAGCCGTAGAGTCCTGAAATAACCCCATGATCATCGGCATATTGTCTGTCGAGTGGTCACCCACAAATCGTATATCTATCCTCAGCTTGTTATTAACGTTGGTTGGCACAAAGTTGAGCGACAAGAATTGATCACCTTCGGTGTTCTGAGGGATGGTGTCGTCTGAGACCATCGCCGTGGTGCCGGTTGCAACGGCTCCTGTCTGATACTCCACGAAGTTACGGACACCCACGTCCAATATGTTAGACACACCGTATGTATCAAGCTCGCCAGAACCGGTGCCGTTCATGCGGAACCATCCAAGATAACGATACACGGTCCCTGAAACGGTGGCATAACGCTTTGTGTTGTTTGCGGCTGTGATAGAGACGGCGTAATCCGCGTGTGTCGGAGCGGTCGTTGTCATCTTAATGTTGCCGCTAGCGTCAATAATGACATACCCTGTTGTGTTGGTCGCTTGCTGAGATACGCCACCGGCCCAGTTACCAGAGGTAGTCAATGTAAGAGTGGTGTTTGATGTCTTAGAAACATTTGAAGCGTTAATCACAACACTTCCTGGGCCCACGGTCATTGTAGTGGTGCTTGCCTGCATGACGTTCATCTCTGATCTAAATTCTGGGGCAACGTTAACTGCGGCCCACTCAGGAGCGGTAGCCCCAGAGTTCATGCGAAGAACTTGAAGGGCTGTCCCCTTAGCTAACCTTGCCCATGCAGAGGATGAACTTGCATAAATAACATCACCTGCCGCCTGTGAAGCGATTGTGAGCCCTGAGTTCAGAGGTATTTTCGGACCGTCATTGGTGGTCCCTGAGTGATCATGCCCGGTAGAGGCGTGCAAGGAGTCATTAAAATACGTGTGAAGCAGGTCTAGCTGGGCTTCCAGGTCAGCGTCTGTGAGAACCTCCGTGCCCCAGTCTTTAGAACGAGCACTCAGCGAAGGCCACGCCGCCCAAGCGACAGAGCCTATAAGCAATGCAGAGATTGTTAGAATAGCGAGCTTTCTTTTCATCACTCCTCCTTATGCCTCTTCCAAAGCCAAAGCCACGATCTTTATCTTCTTTATGCGTGGACGTGTTGACGTTCCGCTGTTTGAAATGGTGAACTGAACACGTCTTCCAACTGCACCGTTAGGGAACGGATACACCACGGTGCGGTCCTGTGGGGTCGATGTTATCGACGATGTGTTCAAGATGAAGGTTGTGTTAAGCAAAGCTCCGGCAGCTGTAAGGTCTATGGTCTTTGTTCCTGAATGAAGACCGCGGTCCATGTCCCACAGCACGCTCACGGAGCCTGTCGTGCCGTGGAACGTCACGATCATTTTAATAAGCTTAAGGCGCACATCGTCTATGCCAAACTCCCCGCCACTTGCAATGGCGAAGTCGCGTGAGGAAAAGACCTTCGTCTTGTAGACAGCCTGGGTGGCTTGGCCCTCATCGGAATTGTCATCCGTCTCTAGTTCGTAGCACTTGTCCTTCTGAGATGAGGCGGCATAAATATTGTTAAACCCAAACCTAAGGAGCGCAGGGTATCCAAAGTTGTCGGATAGCGCGGTATTCACCGGCCGGTTCATCCACCGGCCTAGCGTGGCATCATAAATTCTCATCTTGTTAGGATAGGACACAGCGCTGTCAATATCGGAGTAGATGAGATAATACCGCCTGTTGCGATAGATGCCGTAAACACGCTTGGAAAGATCGATCTTGTCGATAAAAACATCCCTGTTGAAGTATGTCAACTCCTTGGGTGAGTTTACTCCATCATAAACGAAGATGCCCTTCGTCGGCCAATCGGACATGAAATAGACTCCCTCATCACCAAGTGCGATAGAGTACGGCGCACAGCAATTGCGAAACGGGTTTCCAAGAGGCCTGAAGGCCGTGTTCGGAAAGTTATAGATGGCATACCCGCCTCTATTTGTGAAAACCAGCGTCTCATTACCGCTTGGGAAGTTCGGCTGACAGCCTCTCGTGTCCTCAGGCAGGTCGATGCTAGAGGCATCGTTAGAAAGACTCCAAGCGTCGGATGCGACCCAGTTGCCCACCCCGGCGCGGCAGATGTAAACCCTGCGTGGAAAGTCGCTTGAGCCTTCAGCAATCAAGCGAGTCTTATGCCCATAAATTCGAGCACAGTTCGAGGCTGGAACAGAGGATGGCGTAGCGATGGCGACCCCGACAGTCTTGCGCTTTAGGCCATCAGAAACATTGGTCATCCACAGGCCCTCACCAGCCGAAACCCCGTGAGTCAACACACCAGACGTGAAGGCGGCAGCATCGTCCTGCGTAAGAACAGCCCCGACGAATTTTACCAGGTCGCCCTCGATGACTGCGTATAACTCCGTGCCGCCTGAGTCCTTATGTTGAATAAGAAGGTCTGGCTGTAAGGTGTAACCGACTCCTCCGTCTCCTACCTCGTTGAAGCCACGGGCGCGTATCATGCCTCCAAGGGAGAGGGCGTCCCAGTTGTCAACCTGGCGACCCTCCTCGGTCTTCATGGCCTGGTCCTCGGAGATGGTGTTCTCCCCTCCGGCGAAGCTTAAGAGCTCTAACGCCAGCTCTACATGTTCCTGCTTATCCAACACGCGAGCAGTTTGTAGTCCCATCACATCAGGCTATAATCATAGCCTCCTCCAATAAGATCGTCTGCTCCCATGACAAGATTAACGTCTGGCACGGCGTACTGCTTGCTCATGTAAAGCCGCTCTGCGTATGCCTTGGCATCTCGGACGATGGTCAAGAACCGTTGGTAGTAGGTGTTGGAAATTTCGTTCTTCCCAACCTGCCTTAAAAGCTCAGAGGCGGCGTAGTAGACCGGCCCCTCGCGGTACTCCTCAGGAAGAATTCCAGTGTCTGAGTCATCGCTAAGCTCAGTGTCTGGTTTCTTGAAGTAATACAGCGCGTAGGCAGCGCCCGTCACTGAGCCAAGAAGCTTGATGTAACGAGCCCCGCTCTCTTCTGAGATGTAGTAAACAGGGATCGCCCCACCGTAGTTGTAGAACCTCTCATAATCCTCTATTGAGATTTCGCGCTGACGAGTAATGACATAGTTGCTGACGATAAGAACGTGTATCTGCAGGCAGTCTGAAGGCAGGGCTATCTGGTTAGATGATACGGTTCCCGTGGACTTTGCCCTGACAAGCATCGCCTCCCTGCAAAACTGCATCTCACCCCTGTTCAGCTCCTTTTTGCGGCTGGCCAGAGGGAACTGGTCCGTCGTGCCTGTGTTGTCATCACCGAGCAGTGAACTTAACTTGGATTGCATGTTGAGAAACGTGTAGCTCATGCTGTTACCAGCTCTCCCTTCATAGCCCTTGAGAACGCCTCCGGCCACATGTGAGACTTGGTGTTGATGTTGTGGTTCGTAAACACCTCGTTCCTCGCCGCGCGGGCAAGGCGCTCACGGCGGTACTTGTCAATTACTAGCTCCTCGATGGCCTGTACCCATGAACGGGTGTCGCTAGCAGCAAGCAGGCCTGTTGATCCGTTTGAGATAACAGAAGAGTACGGCACCATGTCGCTTGCCACCGTAGCGGCCGACAACACCGAATACTCAAGCCACTTGATCGCTGACTTGTTCCTGTTAAAACGGTTGTCAACCAAAGGACACAGGCCAATATCCAGGTTTAAGCTGAAAATCTTGTAGGGATAAGCAACGTGCGGAACCCAGGCGTGGTATTCCATCTGATTCTGTGGGGCATCCTTAAAAAGACCCATGAAACGCAGGTCGCCGGAGTAGACGAACTTTAAGTTCTTGTGGCGGCGCAAAACATCAATGATGGCCGGTCTGACCAAGTATAGGTCCTCGTAGTGTGATGCCCCGCCCTGCCAACCCATGCGAACTTCACTCTTGACAAACTCCTGTCCACGTGGATAGAACTCAGGGTCAATAAAGTTAGGGAGCACGGCAACATTTGGGTTGATGGTAAGGAACTCCTCCCGCAGCTCTGGTGTGGTGCAGGTCACAAGGTCTGCCTTCTTGAAGTTCAGCCTGAACATGTCACGGAAATGGATGTTTGCGTCGATGTTAAAAATCTTCTTGCCGGTTGGCGAGACCATCTCCTCATGCCACAGCTTCTCAGTTGTCCCATCCTCCCACTGGAAGTTCCACGGCTCAATGCCGACGTATTGATAATATGGGTTTAGAGGGCTCGTGTTAAACGGGTCGTCATCATAATCGGTAACGACCACCTTCCCGATCTTCCGACACATCTTGATGAACTCAAACCAGGCCTTGGTAGATGGTCTTGCAAAGAAGATTACATCCGACATCACGGCAAGGTTTGGTGCGTTCTTCTCTCCAAGCTCGCTCTCCTTAATGAAATAAACCTCGGCGTGGCCATGCTCTAAAGCCTTAAGAAGTGGCAGGCGTACACGGTAGTAGTTTGTCGCAAGCTGATCTCGCTCGATGGCCATAATCCTCATATGCGTTTCTCCAGCCAGAAGTATAGCCAGTCAGGAAGCATGTCCATAAGCGTCCTAAGTCTGAAGCCCGCAGGAAAGCAGAAAGAGCCATTGTTGACCAAAACCATACCTAGAATAATAAATGTGGTCACGCGCAGCTTGTACCTCATGTCCCTGCCTATAGATAGCAAAAGCAGGTCAAAGTTGAATAGCTCAATAGCCACTATCTGCATACGACGGCCTCCTCAAGCATATATTCGATCTGCTTAATGACACGTCTCATGGAATATTCATCATCAAAACCCGTAGAGGGCTTGTTTGGCATTCCAAGACAGCTTGGAGGCGACTTCTCAAGAAGCTCAAATTTTCCACCCCTAAAAATTTGAGCTTTTAGAGTAATGGCCCAGCCAAAGTCTATGAGCTTGATGGTCCTGTCAAGAACCATGAGGTTGTCGAGCTTGATATCGCGGTGCTGTATGTCGTGCGCTTGGAGCTCATCTAGAATACGATTAAGCTGCGCCCTCCAATCATCGGGAATGTTGTCCAAGGTAAGGTGCTCACCGCAGTTCTCAATGGCGATGGCATCTGGATTATATTTCTCTCCCTGCGGGATGAGCTTCGGAAAATGCCTGCTATTAAGCCTTGACAGAATATCCTCCTCATTGGCAAGCAGAGGGTACTCGTGATAGGAGACTTGAGTCTTTATGACCCCAAAATCCGTCTTCTTGATTACGGACGTGGCTCCTTTCCAGTAGGCGTTGAAGCGCCCGACGCTCTTGTCCTTCGGTTCCACCCAGCCGATGCTGGAGGCCTTCAGGGAATCCAAGAGCTCGTCCACTGTTACTGGCCCCAGGTACTTTCTGTACTCTTGAGCGATATCATTCTTGTGGTGCACGGCGTGATAAGCAAGCGCCGCCGTGTGGCAAGCATAGTCTGGGGTGAAAAAACCACGGTCGTTCCACTCCCTAGACCTTAGGATGGCGCGTTGGAAGCTCTCGGGGTAGTAGTCGTCCCCCACGGAACGCACGTCTGCATAGAGGCAGCTTTCACCTATAGGGATGCGAGTCCTAACACGCGGAACCTTATGAACAAGCCTAGCCTCTGGAAACAGCTCGAAAAAATGCTCAAAGTCATAAACAAGCAGGTCAAGGTCAGAGTGTTCGCCTAGCTGCGCATCGTTCGGGAGGTTATCAAAGTTCCTTAGCACAACGTACTGAAAGTTAACGTCATGCATGTAGCTGAAAAACTGCCTCAAGTTGCGCATCTGTCTCCTTAGTGTAGCCTGACTGCCACGATGCTTGCTTCAGTGCAGGTCGTAGAACCTGCTGAAGCGACTGTATCGATGCCGCCAAAGATCTGGATGATGTCATCCGTGTTGATAGTCGTGTATAGCACAGTAGGTAAATGAATATTACCAGCCACACCGCTAAGAGCAGTGATTATTCCAGTTCCAAATGCTGTTGAACTGCCTGCCAGGTCCGCAGCCGTGTTGTTCGTGCGTCTGAGCTTTGTCGTGATTGTCCTGTTTAAGGCGTAAGTAGCCCCGACATTCTCCCAGTTGGCATGTGCCATAATGAGGTACGTACCAGGCTTCGTGATGGTGATGGATGGGTCCGTCGTCCCAAAATCGATGGGTGCCTGCGTGTTCGTGATCGTATATACCGTGCCATCTGAATAAACCGTTATGGTGTCTTCCGAGCTGAATGGTGATACCCCGCAGTTCGTGACAGACATGCCAGCTTCGCAGGCCATGGTGGTCGTTAGGAGCAGGCCGAATATGAATGCTAACAGCCGCTTCATCTTATTAATTCTCCTCTACGACGTAGAAGAAGGAGGCTTTATCACCGCTGACAGTCGCGTCCACCTTAAATATGGCCGCATCGAACTTAACAGGCGGGTCAGAGTGACCCTCAATGACGACGCAGCCACCTGGGGAGAGGATAACCCCTTGCTGTGCCCCTGCCGCTGCTACCGGGTTCTGCGCCACAGCAATCTTACCAGTGTTGCCTGTGTCACCGCAGATGATAATGCTGGTAACGTGCTTCGAGGAGGACAGGATAGCCAGAGCCGTCCCAGATGTCGCGACGGTCTTGGTCCCCTGGCCGAACCTGATTCCAGCGTGCGCTGGCGCGCTGATACAGCTGAACGAGATTATGAGTACGATTAGCCCTCTCACCTTGCCTCCTGTTTAACCTCTTTAGATTTCCACAGTTGCTTTCGTGTACCGTCAATTCCAAACTGCTCAAACATCTCTAAGATGTTGAGCCTTTCGTTCTCATGGGTAGCGTAAACAACGTCTATGCCTGAGCTCCTAATCAGCTCCTCATCTAGGTACTTGTCCTTCGCGGACGGGTGTGTCACATAGTGAGTCGCCCCGTAGTGGTTCAAGTTATCCACCAGCCTCTGGGTCTTGGTAGAGTCCGTCACTACGTCCTTGACAAGCCTTGTGTTGATCCCAAGAACCCTTATCACCCAAAGGATGAACTCTACGTTCAGCTGAACAAGGTTCTCCCCATTCACGTACTGCTTCGAGTAAAGCGGGGCAAGCCCGGAATGAACCGGCATGGTTACCCATCGCTGCTTGCCTTGTAGAAAATAACGGTTCTGGTAGCCGTTCTTCTCGAATTGACACTGCTCTAGGATAATGAACACGTCGCACATCGACATCTTGTAGAAGAAGCCAAAGTGCGGCACGAAATTCGGTTGATGAATTCCTACTCGCACTGTTTTATCTCATCCTCCTCATGCACCAGAACCTCCCAAACATAAGCCCCGTTCTCCTCATGATCGATAACGCGTGGTCCAAAAAATAAATCCACCACCTGCTTAACCGCGCGGTGTGCCGGGTTTCCGTAGTCATACCCGGTTATTGCCCCGCCGGGGCGCACCTTCGGAGACCATACGCCGATATCCCAAAAGACGCTTCGCTCGTCATATGCCGCGTCGATAAAGACAAGGTCAACCGATTTGTCCTCCACCTTGAATGATGCGGAAACGGAAGGCTCAAGAATAGCTATCACTCTGGGGTCATGCGTGTGTGCAAGAAAAGAAGCGTCTTTGTCAGAGTCCACGGCGTAGTATCTCTCAATAGACGGACAAGACGCGAGCAGCGAGAGCATCGTCTCCCCATCTCGGACCCCGACCTCTACTATGCGTCTATAGCGTCTCTGGTTGACCAGGCCTGCCAGCACCTCATACCTTTTCATGTAGACCAAAAGCCTCCTCTAATTTTTCAGTATTCAGCCTCCAGGGGTGGTAATACCAGAACGTGTGCCTTGGGTCAAACCGCTCTAACTCCAACGACCTCCAAATCCTGTCATGGTTGTTGCCGATAAGCTGGATGCTGTTGGCCTCGCAGATGGTCTTGGTTTCCTTGTTGACCTCGTTAAACGGCGGGATAAACTTGTCCGCTCCAAGCAAGGCGCAGCTGGTGAGTATGGACATCTCGTTAGCGTCTCGTGAGTACTGAGAGTGGTCCCCGTGGAATA
>Ga0187893_10004990_pt1 | contig 24429 bp, 25 predicted proteins | sample MA1701074metaG_FD_139574 | JGI IMG/M metagenome (GOLD analysis project Ga0187893, IMG submission 139574) | White microbial mat communities from a basaltic lava cave in the Kipuka Kanohina Cave System on the Island of Hawaii, USA - MA170107-4 metaG ...
CGACGGCGCAGGACCATTCCGACATGGTCCGTGCATTGCCTGGTCCTTTGGTTTGGAGCGGTGAGGCGTCGGGTGAGGACCCGTCGGCGACGGCGCAGGACCATTCCGACATGGTCCGTGCATGGAGACCTAGGGTGAAGCTGGGGGGTGGGGGTGGGGGGTGCAACCTGTCCGCCACGGTGCGGACGCTGACGCTTTGGACGACCCGGCACCGCTCGGGGCGGACGCTGGTGCCGCGCTGCGACGTCCTGACCGATCTGGGGCACGTGACCCCCGAGGGCACCCGTGAGGAGTTGGGGTTCCCCGGCGGCGGGCCGGACTGGCTGCTCACCGAGCTCGGCGTCTTCGACTTCCCCGGCGGCAAGGCGCGGCTGCGGCAGACGTATCCCGACGTCTCAGTCGACGAGGTGCGTGCCGCGACGGGGTTCGAGCTGGCCGTCGACCCCAACCTCCGCCCTCTCCCCCGGCCCGACCCAGCGGCCATCGCCCTCATCCGCCGCCTCGACCCGCTCGGGATACGGCGGCGCGAGTTCTCCGAGCGTGAGCTTGGCCGCCGGTTCCGCCTTCCCGGGATCGAGAGCTCCTGCACCGCGTGCCTGTGACGGCCGATCCCTCGCTCGACGCCGTCTTCACGCCCCGCCGGGTGGCGATCGTGGGGGCCTCGGACCGGCCGGGCAAGATGGGTACCACGTTCATGCGCAACCTCGCAGCCTTCCCCGGCGAGGTCATCCCGGTGACCACGTCGCAGGAGATCGTCGGCGGGAGCAAGGCCTATCGGAGCTTGCGGGATGTTCCCGGGCAGGTGGACCTGGCGGTCGTGGTCGTGCCGGCGGACGCGGTTCCTGGGGTTGTGGCGGATGCCGCCGCCGCGGGAATACGCGCCGCGATCGTGATCTCCGGCGGGTTCGCGGAGGCGGGGCCGGCCGGGGCGGTGATCCAAGCCGCCGCGCTCGACGCCGCCCGCGCGGGTGGCGTCCGCCTCGTGGGGCCGAACTGCTTCGGGGTACAGAACTGCAACACCGGCCTCAACGCGTCCATGGCGACCGGCAGCCCTCCCGCGGGGGGAGACATCGCGCTGGCGACGCAGTCTGGCGCCTACGGCATGGCCATCTACACGCTTGGCCGCGACCAGGACCTCCGCTTCTCCAAGGTGTACGCCGCCGGGAACAAGGCCGATATCGGCGATGCCGAGGTGCTCGCCTACCTCGGCGCCGACGTCCAGACCGCGGTTCTGTGCTTCTTCCTCGAGTCACTCGACGACGGGCGCGCGTTCTTCGAGCGCGCCCGGGAGATCACTGCGCACAAGCCCATCCTCGTCGCGAAGACCGGGCGGAGCGAGGCCGGGGCTCGCGCGGCGGTATCGCACACCGCCGCCCTGGCCGGTGACGCGAGGATCTGGGACGCGGCGTTCCGGCAGGCCGGCGTGGTGGTGGCCCGCAGCGGGCTTGAGATGGTGGACGCCGCCAAGGCTCTCGACTGGCAGCCCGTCCCGGCCGGCCCCCGGGTGGGGATCGTGACGAACTCGGGCGGGGTCGGGGTGGAGCTGACCGACCTGCTGTCGGAGGAGGGGCTGGTGGTCCCCGAGCTCTCGCAGGGTCTCCAAGCGCGCCTCGCGACGGCGCTCCCCGCCCACGCCAGCCCCCGCAATCCCGTGGATATAACCCCAAGCTGGGCGCGCTTCGCCGAGCTGTACCCACACTGCCTCGAGACCCTCGCTCGCTCTGGGGAGGTGGACGCGGTCGTGCCCGTGCTGCTCCAGCGGTCCGCGCTGGACCCCGAGGTGGCGCGGGCCGTGATCGCCTCGGCCCGAAGACTCGCCGAGGAGGGATCGAGGATCCCGGTCTACGCCTGCTGGGTGGCTCCCCGTACGGCGCAGCCCAACGCGGACCTTCTGCAAGCGGCCCGGCTGCCCTGCTTCGAGTGGCCCGAGCGGACCGCTCGAGCGCTGGGTCACGCTGCCCGCTACGGCCGGTCGCGAACCGAGGTCCGGCCGCTGGCCAGCGCGGGGTCCCGACCCGCCGGGCTGCCTACACTCGCCACGGGGTTGGCGCCGCCTGATACCGCCGCCAGTCTTGTACGGGCGTTCGGGATCGAGGTCGCGCCGTCGATCCTGTGTGACGGAGCGGACGAGGCTGTGGCCGCCGCGGCCCAGCTCGGCTACCCCGTGGTCGTGAAGATCCACAGCCAGTCGGTCGTCCACAAGTCTGACGCCGGCGGTGTCCGGTTGGGACTGCCCGACGAGGCGGCGGTCCGCGACGCGACCCGCGACCTGCTCCTGCTTGACCGCGGCGCGCGCGTCCTGGTCCAGCCCCAGCTGGCGGGCCAAGAGCTGATCATCGGCGGCATCCAGGACCCGCGGGCTGGGCCGGTGGTGATGGCCGGCCTCGGTGGCGTCTTCGTCGAGGCGCTTGGAGACGTCGCGTTCCGGCTCGCTCCCATCGACCAAGAGGAGGCCGCCGAGGCCCTGCGCTCGCTCAAGGGGTACCCGATGCTCACCGGCGCTCGTGGCCGCCCACGCGTCGACCTCGGGGCGCTGGCCGCGACCTTGTCGGCCGTCTCCCGCCTGATGGTCACGGTCCCCGAGATCTCAGAGCTCGACCTCAACCCGGTCCTCGCCACTCCCCACGGGGCGACGGCGGTCGACGTGCGCGTCCGGGTGCGCGGCTAGTCCTCGGCGGCAGCTCTGGCGCGGGCTTTTCATCCCCTGAAGCTAAGGAGGTCGCCCGCCACCCCTCCTAGCATCCGTGGGTGCGAGAGCCGCAGCCGGGGCCATGACGCCTTGGCGTGATTCGAAAGAGGTGACGGCGATGCGTGTAGGAAGCGAGGAGATTCTTCTCCCGACGACCATGGTCGGGAATTATCCCAACCCCCGCTGGTACGACGGGCGCGCCTTCGCGAAATTCCCTCAAGGGGAGTTCATCTACGACGCGATCTCCCGGGAGGCGTTCGAGGACGCCGTTCTCGCGATCGTTCACGACCAAGAGGCCGCCGGTCTCGACATCATCTCCGACGGGAAGGTGTACGGGGGAGATAGCCCCTACGCCCAAATTATCTATCACTATTACGAACGGCTCGCCGGTTACGAGATGCACGGTCCCCCGATCGGGCTTCCTATCTACTCCACGCTTTTCGCCCCCACGGTGACGAGTGAGGTACGCCGCCGCTCTCCGTTCCATTACGCCACACTTCGGGCAGTGCGCAAAGCGACGAAAAAACCGGTGAAGGTTTCTTACGTCGGTCTTCAGGTCTTGGCGCTCGCCTCCAACGATCAGTATTACAAAGACACCAAAGAGCTCGCCACGGCGCTCGCGAAGGCGTTCCACGAAGATTTCCTCCAGCTCGCCGACGAGGGCGTGGAGATCATCCAGCTCGACGAGTTCGTCTGGCCTTACGGGATGGGTGACTGGGAGACCGAGATCTACAATCTCGCGGTGGACGACGTGCCCGGCGTGCAGTTCTGGACACACGTGTGCTGGGGTAACTACTCCGGAACTCCGGGGTACAACCCGGACGAAGGTGAGAAGGAGTTCGGCGCCTGGGTGCTGGACCGCCGGCCGAAGGACGCTCCGGCCCCACAGAGAGCATGGGCGATCTTCCCGAAGGCCAAGGAAGCGCACATGCACGCGCTCAACTATGAGGTCGGCCGCACCGGACCGGACGACCTGAAGCCGCTGTTGGAGAACGAGTGGGACCGCGACTTCGTCGCGGGCGTGATCGACGTCAAGAGCACGATCACCGAGACCGCCGAAGAGGTCGCGGACCGCATCCGCCAGTGCCTCGAGTACGTGCCCGCCGAGCGGCTCGGCCTCACGACCGACTGCGGCATGATCAACCTGCAGCGCATGTTCTGCCAGAACAAGCTCAAGGCTCTGGCCGACGGCGCCGCCATCGTCCGCCAAGAGCTCGCGGCCAAGCAATAGGTCTATTCCCGAAAGCCGGGTGCCCCTCGCCCTCCCCCACAGGCGGGGGGCATTCCGGAACCGCCGCACAGAAGGGCCCGCCATGGACGTGACCGAGATCGTTGGGCGGGCCCGCGCCGCCCTCGAAGCGATTGCCGACTACTCGCAGGGGCAGGTCGACGAGCTGGTGACCGCGGTCGCCTGGGCCGTCGTCCGCAAAGATCGCGCCGAGGCGCTCGCCCGGCTGGCGGTGGACGAGGGCGGCTTTGGCAACGAGGCCGACAAGCTGACGAAGATCCACCGGCGGGTGACGGGCGTGCTCGCCGACATGCGGGGCACGCCTACCGTGGGCATCGTGGAGGAGGTTCCGTCCCGGGGGCTCGTCAAGATCGCGAAACCGGTGGGAGTGGTCGCTGGCCTGATTCCCGCGACCGGCCCTGACGCCACCCCGCCGCTCAAGACGCTGTTCGCGCTGAAGGGCCGCAACGCGATCGTGATCGCGGGGCACCCGCGTACCCAGCGGACGACCGCGGCGGTCGTGGACCTCATGCGTGAGGGGTGCACCCAGGTGGGGGCGCCGGCCGACCTGGTACAGGTGATCCCCAAGCCGTCGATCGCCACCACCCAGGCACTCATGCGCGAGGTCGACCTGGTCGTCGCCACCGGCGGCGAGGCCATGGTGAAGGCCGCGTACAGCTCAGGGACACCGGCGTTCGGCGTGGGGGTCGGCAACTCCGTCCACGTCGTCGACGAGACCGCCGACCTCGACGACGCAGCCTCCGCCATCGCCGCCGCCAAGACGTTCGACTACGCGACGAGCTGCCTCGCCGACAACGCGGTCGTCGCCGAGGAGCGGATCGCCGGGGGCCTTGTCGAGCGGCTCGTCGCCCTCGGCGGTTACGCCTGCGACACGCGAGAGAAGGCTGCGCTGCAGCGGGCGCTGTGGCCCGACGGCGGCGCCATTCCGACGATCGCGGTCGTCGCCAAGCCCGCCGGGCACATCGCGCGGCTCGCCGGACTCGAGATCCCCGCGGACCGGACCTTCCTGATCGTCCCCGAGGACGGTACCGGGGCCGCCCATCCCTTCTCAGGCGAGAAGCTGTCGGTAGTGCTGGCCCTCTACACCTACCGCGGCGGCATCGGAGATGCGGTCCGGCTCGTGAACGCGATCACCGCCTACCAGGGCCTCGGGCACACCTGCGGCATCCATACGACGAGCGACGCCCACGTCGACGCGCTCGCGTTCGGCACGAAGACCGCGCGGGTACTCGTCAACCAGAACCTCAATGAGGGCGCCGGCAGCCCGCGCAACGGCCTGCCGTTCACCCTCAGCCTGGCGACCGGCACGTGGGGCGGCAACATCACCACCGAGAACCTGAACGCCCGGCACTTCCTGAACCTGACCTGGGTGTCCCGGCCCATCCCTCCGTCCATGATCGACGAAGAGGACCTGTTCGCCGACCACTGGGCCCGCTACGGCCGCTGAGTCCCGGGCCACATTCCTGCACTGTGCAGAGTTGGTCCGGCATGCTGGACGAACTCTGCACAATGCGGCACCGGCGGCAGCTCGCGCTCTCTAAGCAGCGTCGAGGTCCGGCGCGAGGGATCTCAGCAGCTCCCGGGTCCGGCGCAGCGAAGCCTGTGGATCGGATCCCACGGGGAAGGTGGCGGGCCAGAGCTCCGTGACACCGATCGCGGCGTAAGCTCGAAGCTGTTGGGTGACGGACGGCTCGTCACCGACGATCGCGATCTCACCTGGCGTCGCGACTCCCTCGCGCTCGAACTGGCGTTGATAGTTGGTCAACCCCGTGTAGCGGCTGAAGACGTGATCCGCCGTGCGCTTTGCCTGCTCCCGATCGTCCCACACAGCGACGGGCACCGACGCGACGACCCGGGGTGGCGGCCGACCGGCGCTGGCCGCTGCTCGCTGGACTTGCGGCAAGATGTGGGTCTCCAACGTGTGGCGGCCCGCCAGCCACGTCACGACGCCGTCCGCCAGCTCGCCCGCGGCCTGCACCATCCCGGCGGAGAGTCCCCCGACCACAATCGACACGGGCTGCGTGCCTGGCACGAACAGCTGCGCGTCGACGTGGAAGAACTCCCCGTCGAAGGCGACCTTGCCCTCTCTCAGCATGGGCCCGAGGACCGACAGGTACTCGCGCATGTGCTGGGCGGGCTTCGCGTACGGGATGCCGTGCATCCCCTCGATCACCGGCCGGTGTGACACGCCGACGCCCAGCGTGAGACGGCCGCCGGCCAAGGCTTGCACTGTCGACACCTGTTGCGCAAGGGCGACAGGATGGCGCGGGTAGGTAGGGACAACACCCACCCCGAGCTCGATCTTCTGGGTTTGCGTCGCCGCGGCGCCAAGGATCGTGAGCGCATCGACACCGCGAGAGAAATGCACGCACCACGCCGACGGGAATCCATCCTCCTCGGCCGCCAGCGCGTGCTCGACCAACGCCTGGGGAGGGACGGGAAGCCCGATAGCCTCCGTACCGATCGAGGCGGCTATCCGCATAGCCGGCAGTATAGGCCCCGGCCGCTCTGGCGCATGGTTCGGCAAGAGACGCGCGGTCTGTATCCTCTTTAGAGGTTCATCCAGGTTCTGGCCGTCAGGACGCGGGGAGCGCGTGGAGATTCGAATCCTTGGCCCGTCAGAGATCGAGGTGGGCGGCCGGCGGATGCGACCCGTGCCCCAGCAGAGTGCGGTGATCGTGACCAGCCGTACCCTGCTTGCCGATTCTTGACAAGAATAATTGTCAATGCTTTCATGTCGCGTGGCATGACCTGAACGGGGACCGGATCGGCGGGCGACCATGCCCCGCACCCCGACCCACAGTCGAGAAGGAACTCCCATGAGCCATCCCCGAGTACGAGCAGCCCACCGCTCGTGTCGTCCGTGTCGAGGTTGAGGTGGCCGGTGCTCCCGAGGAGGTCTGGCGCGCGATCGCTACCGGCCCCGGGATCGCCACCTGGTTCGCCCCGGCCGAGGTCGAGGAGCGTGAGGGTGGCACGATCGTCACGCACCACGGCCCGTGGGGTGACTCCGTCGGCACCGTGACGACGTGGGACCCGCCCCACCGGTTCGCCTACGAGGAGCGCGACTACACCGACAAGCCCGGGGCACCCCCGTGGGCGACCGAGATCCTGGTCGAGGCCCGCGGTGGCACCTGCGTCGTGCGGCTGATCAGCGGGTTCTTCCGTGACGGCGAGGGCTGGGAAGACCAGCTCGAAGGTACCGACCAGGGCTGGCGCCAGAGCATGACCAACCTGCGGCTCTACCTAACCCACTTCGCCGGTCAACCCGCCGCCACCCTACTCGCCATAGGCCAGGTCCCCGGCGAGCGATCTGAGGTCTCGGCCACGCTCCTCGGGGCGCTGGGCCTAAACGGCGTGGCTCCCGGCGACCACGTGCGCGCGCCGGGAGACGCCCCGGCGTTGGAGGGGATCGCCGAAGAGGCCAACGAGCACGGCATCCTGGTGCGGACGATCCAGCCATCGCTAGGGCTGTTCGAGCTGTCCGCCCACTCCTACGGCGGCGTCATGGTAGTAGTGCGCGGCTACCTCTACGGCGAGGGCGGGACAGAGGTCGCCACGTATGAGGAGGCACGCTGGCAATCCTGGCTGGAGAAGCGCTTCCCGGGGCTCAGCGCCCCGGGTTGAGCCCGTCCACGCCGCGACTGGAGGGGCGACTCACATCGCTTGGTACAGGACCGGAGCACGCCCTACGCCCTGGTGGGTGGGATCGGTGCCAAGCTGCTGGAGCTTGCCAGCATCCACCTGCTGCTGCACGATCTTGCGCACGGTGGCCAAGGTGGCGCCACTGCGCGCGGCGAGCTGCTGGATCGTGAAGGTGCCGATGGCGGGCATGACCGCGAGCACTTGCTCGGTGGTCACTCGCTTGGCGGCGGGCTTGCGGTCCACCCTCGCGCCGCGAGTCTTCGGCATGGAAAAGCCGGCGCGGCGCAGCACGGTCGGGCTCACTCCCTCGACGAGGAACACTCTGGGAGAGATTCCCCGCTCATCGGCCCAAGCTCTTGCATGGGTGATGAACTCGGCCTCGAGGACCGGCAGCGACGGGGGCACATGGGCGTTGAGAAGCTCTTGGCGCAATGCCAACCGCTCCAGCGGATCGGCGGACTCCTCAAGCTTGGCGTTAAAGTCCGCGATCGCCTGGCGGTTCACGAGCGCGTTTGGGTCCCGCAGGGCGGTGAGATAGGTAGATACAGCGGTCTGGGCGGTGCTGGTCACGGCGTCTCGCTTTCACGACGTTACGGCTCGCGGTGGGAAATAAGGAACGCTCCACCGGGCCGAGGATCTTGGATCAACAAACCGGTTTACCATCATACAGCGGTTGCGAGCAGAAGCCAAAGCAGTCCTTGGCGCTCCTGATACTCTCACCGTTCACGCGAGAACAAAAAGAAATTGAAGGCCAACCGGTCAGAAACGCCCGTCTTTAGTCAACTTCGATGGACGCAGTGCGGTTGACAGCATCAGGAGCGAGGCAGATGATCTCCGCGGCGCGGCTCGAGCGGTCGAGGGACCGCTCGAGCGCGCCGCAGCCAATGCAGCCGCGTACCCGTCCACGGATGTTTGGCGTGGTCGGTCGCGTTCCGGGAGAGCCGTGAGGAGCACCATGATCAACACCGGTGCCGGGGGTCTCGAGTGGCTCCTGATCCTTGGCTTCGTCGGGGTGATCGCCATTGGCTATTACTTCCTCGTCGTCGTGGCGTCCCGCGAACCCAAAGATCGCGACAACTGGGACGACACTCCTCAGTAAGGGCCGCGCCCCCCGCCCGCCTTTCCTGCGACCCCCGCCTCTTCGCCCGCGGCACCCCCTAGACGACGAGAATCCGGCAAACCGGACGATGTGCCGTCTCTTGGTGGGAAACCTCGCCGTACTGTGCAGGAAAAGGCCGGCTGGTACTACCGGTTCTGGCGGCGCAAATCCGGCAAACCGGGCGGTGGGAGGTCGGTTCTCATCTCAGTGGCCCGCGACTGGGGATTGCCGGCCTCAGGCGAATGATAAATATGCACGGAGAGCGGCTGTGTCGCTCACGACCTGTGCGTGCCTTGGTTATTTCTGAGCGGTACGGCGGTGATAGGTCAGCGGTTACGCTCGTTGCGGACGAACAGTGCCGTGCCGGCGACCAAGAACACCACGAACAGGATGCTCATCACAAGCGCGTCGACGAAAAAGCCGTCGACTACCACCTTCGGCCGGTCCGGGTTGCCGACGTAGAAGACGGTGCGGGCCAGGTCGACGGCGTACCGCAAGGGCATCAACCGCGAGAGCGCGTCGAGGAGCGGCGGCAGCGTGTCGATGGGGTTGAAGATGCCGGCCAGCAGGAACTGGGGCAGGAACACGAAGTTGCCGACCTGCTCGGCGAACCGCCGGCTGCGGGCCGCAGAGAGCATCAGTAGCCCGAAGGACCCGCCAAACAGGCATACCGCCGAGCTCACTATCAATAGCGGCACGATCAATGACCAGGACAGCCGCACGCCGACGACGAGCCCAAGCACCGCGAGCCCAACACCCTGGGCGAGCGAGACGAGCGACTCGCCGGCGATCTTGCCGAGCACGATGGAGTAGCGGGACACGGGCGCGACGAACAGCTCTTGACTGAAGTCGGTGTCACGGTCCTCCAGCAACGAGATGAGGCCGAGCGCAGCGGACTGGAACAGCGTTTGCGCGAACACGCCGGTGAAGATGAACGTGACATAGTCGAAGCCGAGCGCGTCACCAAAGCCGGTGAAGCTGCCGCCCAGGATGACGACCAAGAAGAACGGGAACACGAAGGTCGAGATGATGCGTGGCCGGTCGTAGAGGAACTTCGTGACGTCCCGCTGCGCGATGGCCAGGACCGGGCCGATACCTGTTCCCGCCGCCCTCGGCTCAGCCATCGGAGCCACCCTGCCCGGCGGGAGCGACGATGTCGAGGTACGCCTCCTCAAGCGTCGGCACGTGCGTGCGGACCACCGTGAGCGGCGTCTCGACAGCGCGTAACAGCCGCTGCACCTCGCCGTCCCCCGCGAGAACCCGGAACGGCTTCCCCTCGTCGAAAGGCACGCCTCGCGCCCGCAGCTCCGCTCGCAAGCAGTCACGATCCTCAGCGTCGAGATACAGCACCTGCCGGCTGACGAGCCGTTGGGTCAGCTCGATCGGGGTCCCCGCGGATACGACACGACCGCCAGCGATGACGCAGACCCGATCGGCGCCCTCGGCCTCCTCCAGGTAATGGGTCGTGAGGAACACGGTCGTCCCGCTGTCGGCCTGGACGCGGCGCAGGTACCCCCAAAGATCACGGCGGCTCGCCGCGTCGAGCCCGGCGGTCGGCTCGTCGAGGAAGAGCACATCCGGCCGGTGCAGAAGGCTCCGCAGGATCTCCAGCTTGCGCTTCATACCCCCGGAGAGCGTGCGGACTGGGCGGAAGATATCCCTGGAGATCCCGAGGAGGTCGGCGAGCTCCCCGACCTCCGCACGGTAGGCGTGGGGCATGGTCTTGTACGACGGCCGGTAGGGGAACAGTCCGTAGAGGATGGCGTGCAGCCGGATGTTCTGCTCGCCGGTGAGGTTCACGTCCAGGCTGGGATGTTGGAAGATGATCCCGACGCGGCGACGGACCGCCGCCGCGTCGCGGACCACGTCGTGGCCGGCTACCCGGACTGACCCGGAGGTCGGCAAGAGCGTGGTGGTGAGCACGGAGATCGTCGTGGTCTTGCCCGCGCCGTTCGGGCCGAGCAACGCGAAGAACTCACCGCGCCGCACCTCGAACGACACACCGTCCACGGCCTGCGTCGCCGAGCGCCGATAGCGCTTCGCGAGCTGGTTGACCTCGACTACCCGCCCTGCCACCCGCCTCACGCTAGCAGCCGAGCAGGCAGCGGCACGGCGGCGATGATGGAGCCATGACGAGGATCGAAGAGACGCGACTGCCAGGGGTGGGGATCCGCTATGAGTTCACGACTCGTACGGGAAGGCGCGTCGGCGTGCTCGCGCACCGGTCCGGGCATCGTGAGCTGCTCATCTACGACGACCGTGACCCTGACGCCTGCCGTGAGACCATTCGGCTCGACGAGCACGACAGCCACACGCTCGCCGAGCTGCTCGGCGCCTCGGAGGTCAGCGCGCATCTCACCGAGCTGGGCCAGTCCGTGGAGGGCCTCACGATCGACTGGCTACCCATCACTACCCAGTCGGCATGGGTGGGGTCGACGATCGGCGACACCCACCTCCGGCGCCGTACGGGCGTGTCGGTCGTCGCGGTGATCCGCGGCGCGCAGACCGTGCCCTCACCGGACGCGGAGTTTCGCTTGGTGGCGGGAGACACGGCGGTCGTCGTCGGTACCGCGGAGGGCATCGGGCGAGCGTTCGAGCTGCTGCAGGGATCGTGATGCTCGCGGCCGCGGCGGGCGGCGCCGAGGTCGCTCGGCTGTTCGTCGAGCTGGGCGCCGTCGTGGTCGGAATGGCGCTAATCGCGCGCCTCGCATCGTGGACGAGGTTCTCACCGATCCCGCTCTACCTGCTCGCGGGGCTCGCGTTCGGCGACGGCGGGCTCCTGCCGTTGAGACTGAGCGAGCAGTTCGTGGAGGTCGGCGCCGAGATCGGCGTCCTGTTGCTGCTGTTCATGCTCGGCCTCGAGTACACCGCGGAGGAGCTGACGAGCAGCCTGCGGAGCAGCTTGGGCGCGGGAGTGGTGGACGCGGCGTTGAACTTCGTCCCAGGCCTGCTGGCGGGGTTTCTCCTAGGCTGGGAGCCGCTGGCGGCGGTGCTGCTGGGCGGCGTCACGTACGTCACCTCGTCGGGGATCGCCGCCAAGACCCTGGTCGACCTGGACCGGCTGGGCAACCACGAGACTCCCGCCGTCCTGTCGATATTGGTCATCGAGGACCTCGTGATGGCCGTCTACCTTCCCATCGTCGCCGTGCTCCTCGTGGGCAGCGGCGCCGTCGAGGGGCTGGTCGCCGTGACGGTGGCGGTCGTCGCGGTGGCTGCCGTCCTCACCGTCGCGCTCCGTTTCGGAGAGCCGGTCAGCCGGGCGATCCACTCCCCCGACGACGAGGTGGTGCTGCTGACCACCTTCGGCCTCGTGCTGCTGGTCGCCGGGTTCGCCCAACAGCTGCAGGTGTCCAGCGCCGTCGGAGCCTTCCTGGTTGGGCTCGCGCTCTCAGGGCCGGTCGCGGAGCGGGCGCGGGCGCTGCTCGAGCCGTTGCGGGACCTGTTCGCCGCGGTCTTCTTCCTGCTGTTCGGGCTGCAGGTCGATCCGGCGGCGATACCACCGGTGGCCACCGCCGCGCTTGCCCTCGGCCTCGTCACCACTGCCACCAAGCTCGCGACCGGCTGGTGGGCGGCCGCCCGGCAGGGCGTCGGCACCCGCGGCCGCTGCCGGGCGGGCGCGGCGCTGGTCGCGCGGGGCGAGTTCTCCATCGTGATCGCTGGCCTGGGCACCGGCGTCAACGCCGCCATCGGCCCGCTGGCCGCGGCCTACGTCCTACTCATGGGCATCCTCGGCCCCATCGCGATGCGCCTCGTCGAGCCGGTCGTGGACTTGGCGACCCGCCGCCCCACCCCCGCCGAGTAGCCAAGGGGTCTTATGGCCAGGATTCGGCACGCATGCGTGCCGAATCCTGGCCATAAGGGGGTCGAGACTGGCAGGATGCCCGGGCATGAGCAGCCTACTCGCGATCGACGCGGGGACGACCGGCGTGACCTCCTTTGTGGTCGGTGAGCGGGGGGAGGTTCAAGGGCGCGGGTACGCGGAGTTTCCTCAGCACTTCCCACGCCCTGGGTGGGTCGAGCACGACGGCGACGAGATCGTCGAGGCCGTGCTGGTGGCGAGCAAGACCGCGGTCGGCGCGGCGGGGATCGACGCGAGCGGCTTGGCCGCCCTTGGGATCGCCAACCAGCGCGAGACGGCCGTCCTGTGGGACCGCGAGACGCTCAAGCCGGTCCACCGCGCGATCGTGTGGCAGGACCGGCGTACCGCCGGCGCCTGCGACGCGCTGCGCGACGCGGGCCACACCGACCTCGTCCGCGAGCGCAGCGGTCTGGTGATCGACGCGTACTTCTCCGGGACGAAGCTCGCGTGGCTCCTCGACCATGTCGACGGCGCCCGCGACGCCGCCCGGGCGGGCAAGCTCGCGTTCGGAACGGTCGACAGCTGGATCGTCGCGTGGCTGACCGGCGGGTCGTCGCATGTCACGGACCCGTCGAACGCCTCGCGGACGATGCTGTTCGACATCCGTGAGAACCGGTGGAGCGACGAGCTGTGCGATCTCCTCCGCGTCCCGGTCACGCTCCTGCCGGAGGTACGGCCGAACGCCGGGAAGCTGGGTGTCACCGACCCCGCACGGTTCTTGGGAGCCCGCCTGCCGATCACCGGCAGCGCGGGCGACCAGCAGGCCGCCCTGTTCGGCCAAGCGTGCTGGCGGGCCGGCGCCTCGAAGAACACCTATGGCACCGGCAGCTTCGTCCTGCTCAACACTGGCCACGAAGCGCCGCCGAGCGAGCGGCTGATCACGACCATCGCCTGGAACCTGGGCGATGGGCCGGTCTATGCCCTAGAGGGCTCGATCTTCGTGACCGGTGCGGCCATCCAGTGGCTGCGTGACGGCCTGGGCATCATCGGTGACGCCGCGGAGACGGGTGCCCTCGCCGAGCAGGTCACCGATACCGGAGACGTCTACCTCGTGCCCGCGTTCACGGGCTTGGGTGCACCGCACTGGGACGCGTACGCGCGCGGCGCCCTCGTTGGGCTCACCCGCGGGACGACCCGGGCGCACCTCGCGCGCGCCGCCGTCGAGGCGATGGCGTTCCAGACGCGAGACGTCGTCGAGGCCATGGAGACCGACTCCGGCATCCGGCTGGCCGAGCTCCGCGTGGACGGTGGCGCCGCCGCGATGGACCTGCTCTGCCAGTTCCAGGCGGACCTCCTCGGTGTTCCCGTGCTCCGACCCGTCGTGCGCGAGACGACCGCGATGGGCGCCGCCTTTCTCGCGGGTCTCGGCGCCGGCGTCTGGTCCTCGACCGGTGAGCTCTCCGACGCTTGGCACCTCGAACGCCGCTTCGAGCCGCGCCTCGACAGCGCCACGCGAGACCGCCTGCAGTCCCGCTGGCGCGACGCGCTGAGCCGAAGCCTCGCGTGGGCTCCCCGGGATTAGCGCGGGGCTAGCCGTTCTCGGGGGCGTCGAGGAGGCCGGCGAGCTCCTCGAGGTCGCCTGAGCCGATGATGACCTCGCCCGCCTTGACCTTCGCGGCGTACTCGTCGACGTACTCCTGGCCGGACAGGATCATCAGCTCGTACATCAGCGCATCCGTCGCGGCGCGCAGCGCGGCGCGATCACCCTCGCGGCCACGGTAGGGCGACAGGTCCATCGGACGCCCGACCCGGATCCCGACCGGGTTCATCCTCGGCAGCCTCGCGCCTGGGGGGAGCACCTCGAACACGCCGATCATCGCCACGGGGACCAGCGGTGCGCCAGAGCGCAAGGCGAGCCGGACCGGGCCGGTCTTCCCACGGTAGAGCCGCCCGTCAGGGGTACGGGTGCCCTCGGGATAGATGCCGAGCAGCCGCCCAGACTCGAGGATCGCCTGCCCCTTGCGCAGGCTGGCCTCACCGGCTTCTCCCCCGCTGCGGTCGACCGGCATCACCCCGACGTTCTCGTAGAAGAACCGCCGCCAGCCTTTGAAGTAGTCGCTCTTCCCGAGAAAGAAGATCGGGCGGTCGATGGCGGCGGGGAGGAAGAAATGGTCGAGAAACGACAGGTGGTTCGACGCGAGAATCGCCGGCCCGACCCGTGGGATGTGCGCCAATCCCTCCGCCCACGGCCGGAACACGGCATTGATCGCCGGGCGGAGGGTGGTGTGGAGTGCGCGATACAGAACCGGCGCACGCTCGGGTCGCGCGGGCTGGAGGATCGGCACCTCGGGAGTGTACGAGTCGTTCGATGACCCGCCCAATGCCCGTTCAGGCGACTGTCTCGCGACTCGCGGTTCAACGCCCCCGATACCGGGCATAGCCGTCCGTCCGTGGTCTGGAAAGCGCCTCTACGAACGCCGCCAACGCCAGGTGATGCCGAAGATGGCCGGCGCCGACCCCCGCCGGCCTTTTCCTGCACTGTGCAGGATTATGCCGGGATACCGGCAAAACTCTGCACAGTGCGGTGACATCGCGCGATGAGTAGCGCGTTCCTCGCGATCGCCCTGGTCGTGATCTTCCTCCTGCTGACTACGCCCGTGGCCAGCCACGCGATCGCGCGCGCCATCTACCGGGGAGGAGGCTACGGCGTCGCCTGAAGGGAGAGAAGCGCGGCCCCGATGAACCCCGCCTCGTCTCCAAGGTGGGCCTTGACCAGCGGCGGGATTGGGCGGTGGCCGCGACCGATCAGCCGTCCGGCCAGGGACTTGCGCGCCGGTTCGAGCAGCAGATGACCGGCTTGCATGGCACCTCCGCCTACGACCACCATCTCCGGGTCGAGGGCGTTCACCAACGACGCGACCCCTACCCCCAGCCAGAAGCCGCACCGGGCGAGCACCTGGAGGGCGAACTCGTCCCCCGCATGCGCGGCGACGGTCACGGTCTTGCCCGTCGCGGGCCGGATCTCGTGCAGGATGGAGGATGCGGGCGCCGCACCAGCGGCCAGCGCCTCCTCGGCGACACGCCCGATGGCGTTCCCACTCGCGAGCGCCTCGAGGCACCCATGGTTACCGCATGGGCACCGGGGACCGCCTTCGGCGACGATCATGTGGCCAAACTCTCCGGCGAACCCCGAGGACCCACGTCGCAGCTGGCCGTCGATCACCAGGCCACCGCCCACGCCAGTGCCGAGCGTGAGCATCACCAGGCTGTCCTTCGCGGCCGAGCCAGCCCCGATCCGGTACTCCGCCCAGGCGGCGACACTCGCGTCGTTGTCGACGAACACCTGGCGCGCGAGTCGCGTGCTCAGACGGTCGCGGACAGGCTCGTCCTCGAGGGGCAAGTTGGGCGCCCAGCGGGCAATGCCCCCGCCGTCGACGATCGCCGCGATCCCGAGCCCCACGGGGAGCCCCGTGATGCCGTGGTGGCGCTCGATCTCACCAACCACGTCGACGATCTCCGCGAGTATCGAGGCGGCCTTGCCGGGCGTGGCCCGGCGCGTACGGTGCAGGACCTCACCGTCGGAGGCGACCAAGCCCGCGGCGAGCTTGGTCCCACCGACGTCGATCCCGATCGCGAGGCCCGGGCGCATCCCGGCAGGCGCTAGAACCTCAGAAGAGCCGCGACCGGATGGCCATCCAGGCGCGCCCCGTCCCGGAAGAGCTCGATCTCCGCGCCGGACCGGACAGCGGCCTCGATGATCTCGTCGATGACGTCCGCCACGGGCTCCACGGGACCGCCATAGGCCTCGGCCTCGTCCGTTCGCAGCGTGAGCGCTCCCGTTGCGCTACGGAATCCTGGCACGCCAGCTCCCTCGACCACGAACAGCACCTCCACCCGGCCCGAGTTGACCGACTCAAGGACGTGCCGCACTCCCCGGGCCGCCTTCTCGGCCTGGCCCTGCGCGGCTGCCAGGCGGGCGAGCCGCTCGGCGCGGCGACCGCTGACGCGGTGCTGCTCCACCTCTTTGAACCGCGCCTTCAGCTCGTCCGCGCCTGGTGTCGAAGGCAAGCTCACCGTCTCGGCATGGAGCACCTTTTGCAGATAGGGATGGAGGTGGCGCGAGAACTCCGTCGTCTCTGGTTGGGCGCCGGCGAGGACGAGCACGTCGAAGGGATCCTCTTCATGCGCCTTCCGCAAGATCTCCGCGGCTTCCTTGAAGTGCTGCGCGACCTCATGCTCGATGCTGCGCTGGAAGCGCGCCTGTGACCAGGCGCCGCGCTCGTGCTGGCGATGGACGTCGGACTCGAGGTCGAACCACTCTTCCGCACGGCCCAGCCGGTACCTGAAGATCCGCGCCTTGTCCCGCTCGATCAGCACGAGCCCGATGCTGTTGTGGCGGCTGAGCAGCGCCTCCAGCGGGACGACGTACGGGGTCTCGTTGACGCGGGCGACGTTGCGGACGGGGATGCCGACCTGCACGGTCTCGAAGATCTCTCCCGCTGACGAGAACAGGCCGATCCCACGGACATCGCCACGCTGGAAGTCCGTCCGGACCCACTGGCGAATCGCGCTGGTGTCCGCCTTGACGGCCTGGAGGCCGCTGGAGCCGAGGCGTTCGGCCTGCCGCCGCGCGTCACGCAGCAGGGCGTCGAGTCGCGCCTCGTAGTCGCTCGGTTTGGGGAACTGGGCGCCGTCGGTGTTGAGATAGACGCTGGTGACCGGCACGCCGGTGATGGGGCGGTCGACCAGCGTACGGATATCGGCCCGAGTCACGTCCACGCCTGACTCCTTCCTCTCGGGAACATTCTGCGCCGACTCCACCCGGCGGAGAAGGGGCATCCACTCTCCCCCGAGCAGGATGCCCTATCCCTCTACCCGACCTTTCAGGCCTTCGAGCGCCCCCTCGACGACCCGGTTCGCAATCTGTTTCCGCAAGAACCCCGGGAGGGAGATCGTGGTCTCGACCTCCAGCTCATAGGTGACCTCGGTCGTCCCGTCGCCCCGATCCGTCAACAGGTACGCGCCGTCGTTGCGCGCGAAAAGGTCGCTGGAGATCAGTCGCCACCGCACCTGTGTCGCGGTGTACTCGTACGCCAGCGTGAACGCCGCGGAGAAGCCTTTCACGTTCACCGCGAAACGGGCTTTCTCCGCTCGCCCATCGTCGTCGACCCCGAGGAGCGTGACCTCTTCGATGCCGGGCTGCCATTCGGGGTACGCCTTCAGGTCGGCGATCACGCCCATGATCCGGCCGGGGTCGGCCGTGACGACGATGCTCTGGCGGACCGTGTCAGTGCTCATGATGATCCCTCCGGGATGGGATCTCGCCCTGCGCTACAGGATGACCAGGCTGACGGCGATCAGGCCGACGACCGCCGCGACCAGCGTCCGAGCCCTGCCGCGCCCACGCTCGCCGACCACGCCCCAGGCCATCGCGATCACGAAACCCGCGACCAGCCCGCCGACGTGCGCTTGCCACGCGATGCCGGGAAACACCAGCGGGAGCGCGCCGTTGAGGGCGAGCAGGATCAGGAGCTGGTTCAGGTTCGCGCGCCCCGCGAACGTCCGCCGGTTGCGGAAGGATTCGGCCAACCACGCCCCGAACAGCCCGAAGATCGCGCCAGACGCGCCTACCGCCGAGCCCATGATCGGGCCGAGCAGGTAGAACGCGGCGCCACCCGCCACCGCGCAGCTCACATAGAGCGCGGCGAACGCCCAGCTCCCCACACGTCGCTCCAGGGGCGGCCCGAACACGTAGAGCGCCCACATGTTAAAGAAGATGTGGGCCAGCCCGCCATGCAAGAATGCCGAGCTGACCAGCCGGTACCACTGGCCCTCGGCGACCGCGGCGTTGATCTGCGCCCCGAAGTTCAACAGCTCCCCGCGCAACCCGAGGAAGCTTCCGGCGACATAGGCCAGCGCGCAGGCTGCGAGGATGGCGGTCGTTACCGGAGACCCGCTGGTTTGCCGCAGGTCGCGGGCGTGAATCACCTTCGAGCGGCCCTCGGGGGCCGAGCAGTCGAGGCACTTCTGACCCACCGCGGCCGACTTGACGCAGTCGACGCACGTCGGCCTTCCGCACGACGAGCAGGAGAGCCTGGTCTCCCGGTCGGGATGGCGGTAACAGGTGGGAAGCGAGGTTTCCGTGTCCACGCAGGCCACTCTAGCGATTAGGGTCTCAGGACGAACTGCCCCCTTCCGTCAAGAACACGCAAAGAATCGAGGCACGCGATGGACACCGGGGCAAAAACGATCGATCCAGAGACGATCGCGAAGAGCATCGCCATGCTCCGTGTGCTGCTCGGGATCGCGTTCGTGATCTCACCTCGCGCGTTGGTGCGCAGCGCAACGGCCGGGCGGGAGCCAGCAAGCGAGACCACCGCCGCGCTGCGAATGGTGGGGGGACGGGATCTGGCCCTGGGCATTGGCGCGTTGCTCGCCGCCAAGCGCGGCCCTCACGCGTTGCGTGGGTGGGTCGAAGGCGGGATCCTCGCCGACGCGATCGACGCCGGAGCGCTGACGACCGTCAGGTCGCTGCGCCCACCGCTGAGAGAGCTCTGCGTCGCCTCAGCGTCCGCGACGAGTGTCGTCGGCGGGCTCGTCGCGCGGCGCCTTACGCGCTGAGCCCGTGCGGTTACGGCTGGGCCGGGGATACGGCTGCGCAAGCTGCTCCGGTTCCATCTTGTGGTCGACGATGAGATGATCCCTCACCTCGACGTCGGTGAGAAAGCGCAGCTCACAGCGGGGGCATTGACGTGCCATACCTTTCCCAGGTTAACGTCGGCGCCTCTGGTAGAGCGCGTCAATCTCGTCGGAGAAGTGGGCGCTCACGACGTTGCGGCGCAGCTTGAGGGAGGGCGTGATCTCGTTGTCCTCCTGGCTGAAGTCGCGGGGCAGCACCTTCCACCGGCGGATCGACTCCGCCGTGCTGACCGCGGCGTTCGCGCGTTCGACGGCCTTGGCGACCTCGGACCGCACGGCGTCCGACTCGGGCAGGTCGGCGGAGAGCGCGAGACCGTGGCTCGCGGCGAACAGCGCGAGCTCGTCGGGGTCGAGAGTGATCAGGCAACCGATGTACGGCCGGTTGTCGCCGACGACCATGGCTTGCGAGACGAGACGGTGCTCTTTGACCCGCTCTTCCAGCATGGCCGGCGCCACGTTCTTTCCAGTCGCGGTGACGATCAGCTCCTTCAGCCGGCCGGTGATGCGGAGGAAGCCGGCGTCGTCCAGGTCACCGATGTCCCCGGTGTGGAACCAGCCGTCGGCGTCGAGCGCCCGCGTGGTCGCCGCGTCGTCGTGGAAGTACCCGGCGAAGACGTTGCCGCCCCGGACCAGGACCTCGCCGTCCCCGCCGATCTTGACCTCGACGCCCGGCATCGGCGCACCGACCGTCCCGAACCGCAGCTTGTTCGGGGTGTTGACGGCCGCAGGGGACGTCGTCTCGGTGAGGCCGTAGCCCTCGAGGATCGTGATACCGGCCGCGTGGAAGAACGAGGCGAGATGAGGGGCAAGCGCGGCGCCCCCCGACACGCCATAGCGCAATCGGCCTCCGAGCGCCGCGCGCAGCTTGGCGTAGACAAGCCTGTCCGCGATCGCATGCTGGAGCTTCATCGCGAGGCCGTGCCGCTGGGTGCCGGACCACTGGGTCGACGCGCGCACGGCGAAATCGAACACTCTTGCCTTGGGACCACGGGCCTTGTGCTGTGCCGCGTTGAACACCCTCTCGAACATGCGGGGGACCGCGGACACGAACGTCGGGCGGAACGAGGCGATATCGTCAGCGAGCGTCGCGATCGATCGGGCGTAACCAATGGTCACGCCGCTCTCGAGGCACGTGAACTGGATATGCCGAGCGAAGATGTGCGCGAGCGGGATGAAGAGCAGGGTGGCATCGCCCTGGCCGAGCAGCTGGCGGAGCTGGAGCTCGCCCTGCCGCGCGTTCCACACCAGGTTCCCGTGGGTGAGCATGCAGCCCTTGGGCCGGCCGGTGGTGCCCGATGTGTAGACGATCGTGGCGAGATCGCCTTGGCGCGGGGCGGAGGCCCGCGCGGGCACCCGGGCACGATGCTCCTCGAGCCCACGGCCCGCGAGCGTGTCGAGCCCCCCGTCCTCGATGACGAAAAGCTCCCCGAGCCCGGGCGCATGATCGCTCGCTGATTCAAGCTTGCACGCCTGGTCGGCCGTCTCCACGATCGCGACTCTCGCGCCCGAGTCGGACAAGATCCAAGCACACTGCTCAGGCGAGCTGGTCTCATAGATGGGGACCGTCACCGCGCCCGCGGACAAGATCGCAAGATCGGTGATCGTCCACTCCATGCGTGTGGCGCTCATCAGCGCCACACGGTCGCCTGGCTGGATCCCGGCCGCGATCAGCCCAGCCGCCACGGCCCGTACGCGCTCACCTAGGCCCGCCCAGTCCAGGCCGGCCCAGCCGTCAGGTGTCGCATAGCGCAGGACATGCGCTCCGCCGGGACTCGCCGCCCGCTCCCACAACCGGGTCGTGACCGTATGCGATGCGTCTACGGCGACTGCCTCCGGTCCTTGCGCATATGTCCTGGCCACTGCCGTGCTCCGATCCCTATCCCGTCCGGCCAAGCCGATCGCTAGGCTGGCGGCCGATGTCGACGCTATCAGGTCCCAGTGTGGTCCCCAGCGAGGGCTGGGGAGTCCTCCATCTGTTCTTTCATCTGCGGCGTGACCTGGTGGGAGATCCCGCGCACGCCGCTGAGGATTTCTGCAAACGCATCGCCTCGTTCGAAGCCGTACCGCCCTACCAGGCGTTGGCCTTCAGCGTTCTGGGGCAGAAGGCTGACCTGGGGCTGATGCTGCTCGGGCCGGACCTTGGCGTGCTCGACACCTTGAGCGTCGAGCTGTCACGCAGTCCCCTAGGCGCCGGACTGCTCCCCTCGGCGTCGTACGTGTCCCTGACCGAGCTGAGCGAGTACACGGCCACGCGCGAGGACGAGTCCCGCCGGCTCGTTGCCGAGGAGGGTCTGGCCTCCGACTCCACGGCGCATGCGACCGCCCTCGCCGCCTTCGACGAGCGCATGGCCGCCTACCTGGAGCATCGCCTCCACCCCCGCTTGCCCCGCCGCCCCGTGTTGAGCTTCTACCCGATGAGCAAGCGGCGCGGCGAGCGGGAGAACTGGTACCTCCTCCCCCTCGACGAGCGGAAGCGCCTCATGGGCGGGCACGCCCGGCTTGGCCGCTCGTACCGGGGCCGGGTCTTGCAGCTCATCACCACGTCGGTGGGGTTCGACGACTGGGAGTGGGGGATCACCCTACTCGCCGACGACCCCAAGGCCATCTCCGACATCGTCTACGAGATGCGCTTCGACGAGGTCAGCGCCCGGTACGCGGAGTTCGGCCCGTTTGTTACCGGTCTGGTGATGGCCCCCGAGCAGCTCATGGCTCATCTGGGCATCAAGTAGCGGTCGCGTTGCGTCGGGTTCCGCTCCGAAGACCCTTTTAGGTCGCTTCACCCGACGCAACGCGACCTTCTTGTTGGGGTCTCTTGCGCGCAGCGTATTGTTATGCGTTTGCGGTTGGGAGGGCATCGAGCCCTCCCAACCGCGCTCCGCTCGCTTCGCTCGCTGCGCAGCACTGACGTCCCGGATCCCCTCACGCCTCGCTCCGCTCGCTGCGCGGTGCTGAACGCCGCGGTTCGCTCGGTGCCGCGCTCGTTCACACTGCAACTTTCCTTCGGTGGGGGCCGGGGTTGTTTGCTGGGGGTACGCTGTGCGTTCACGGTTAGGTGCGGTTTACCTTGTCCGATTGTTCGCGGGAGGACCATGGCTGTTGTCGCCGGAACTCGGGTTGGCCGGGCATCGCGTCGCCGATCTCGCGTTCCCGTATGGCTGTGGGTACCGGCGGCGGGCATCGCGGTAGCGATGCTGCTCCCCGTCGTGTACCTGCTGGTGCGGGCGCTGGGTTCTGACCAGGCGTGGAGCCAGATCCCGCTCCGAAGACCCTTTTAGGTCGCTTCACCCGACGCAACGCGACCTTCTTGTTGGGGTCTCTTGCGCGCAGCGTATTGTTACGCGTTTGCGGTTGGGAGGGCATCGAGCCCTCCCAACCGCGCTCCGCTCGCTGCGCGGTGCTGACGTCCCGCGTCCCCTAATGCCGCGCTGCGCGCGGAGCGGTGGCCGCGGGCGAGATCGACGTGCCGGCCTTCGCCTCGTCCTCGATCGTCCGTAACCTCGTCGAGCTGTTGGGGGCTCCGCCGGATCCGCGCATGCGGGTGGCCTCGATCGGCCCGGTCACCACCGAGACCTGCCGAGCGCTCGGCCTGCGCGTGGACGCTAAGGCCGACCCCCACGGCCTGGACGGCCTCGTCGACGCCGTCCAGGCCGCTGCCCTGCGCGTTTGACACCGGGCGGCGCAGCGAGCCGGAGACGCGTGCCCCTCGCCTCTGCTATGATCTTAGGTCTCACAACGTCGGGGGGACCATGGCGAACGAGCGCCTGAGAGGCTGCATCGCGGAAGTGGGGTTGTCGATCGCGCAGGTCGCCGAGCACGTCGGAGTCGACCCAAAGACCGTTGAACGATGGATCTCCACTGGCCGCCTTCCGCACCGGAGCCACCGCTCGTGTGTCGCTGCGCTTCTCCGTATCGACGAGGTGTATCTGTGGTCGCAGACGCTTGGCGAGAAGCGCTCGGCCGACGTGAGCCGATCCGAGGTTGTCGCTCTCTATCCTGCGCGTGGAGCAGTGCCGAAGGACGTATGGCTCGGTCTGTTGGAAGGCGCTCGAGCTCGCATCGACATTCTGACGTATTCGAGCTTGTTCTTGCCTGATAGCTATCCGGACTTCGGGGATCGACTCGCGGTTCGTGTGGATGCAGGCGCGTCTGCGCGCCTCCTGTTTGGTGACCCCGAGTCGGATGCGGTGAGGCTGCGTGGGCAGGAAGAGCGCATCGGCGACGGAATGGCAAGCCGTGTCCGCTTGAGTCTGTCATACCTTCGGGAGGCCCAATGCCATCCCAAGATCGAGTTCCGGCTGCACGGTACCACCCTTTACAACTCAATATACCGATTTGACGAAGACATGTTGGTAAACGCTCACGCTTACGGGACCCCCGCGTCGCGTTCCATCGTTTTGCACCTTCGAAGCTTGGGTGGTGAGTCAGTTTTCAAGCATTACGAGGAATCGTTCGAGCGTGTCTGGTCTCAGGCTGTCCCGCCGCGAGACGACGGGTAACGGCATGGGGCGCATTGATTACTATAACGATCCGCATGCCCCTTCCGCCAACAGCCTGGTTCCCTCGGTGACTGCGGTTGTGGTCGACGATGCCAAAAGAATTTTAATGGTCCACAAGACGGACAACGACCTGTGGGCGCTCCCAGGCGGGGGCATGGACCTTGGGGAGTACATGGCGGACGCCGCGGTGCGAGAAGTCAAAGAAGAAACCGGATTAGACGTCGCGATAGTGGGCCTGGTCGGAATCTACACTGATCCCAATCATGTGATGGCCTATGATGACGGGGAGGTGCGGCAGCAGTGTTCAATCTGCTTTCGCGCGGAGTTGCTTGGCGGCGAGATCTGGACGAGTAGTGAGACAAACGAGGTGAAATTCATCCTGATCGACGACCTCGATCGGTTGCATATCCACCCGTCGATGAGGCTGCGCATTCAGCACTATCTAGAGAGGCGCACGCAGCCGTACATTGGTTGACGTGCTTCTTTGGGTTTCCAATATTAACTCAAACCGCTTCAATGCTCCCTCGATATGGGGGTGCGCCTGCCGCAAGGCATCCTGGACCACGTGGCTGGGGTGATAGCGGGTCGCGATTTCGGCGAATCGTTGCGGCAACGACATGGGTTCACCGTTGGGCCCGGCGTCTTGGTTGTGGTGGCGGGACGATCTGCGCGCCACCGTGAACGGGCTGTCGGTGAGTTGGCTGCGGGCGCAGCGGCCGTGATCGCGGTGGGGATGCTCACGTTGGCGTGCCG
>Ga0187893_10004991_pt1 | contig 24428 bp, 18 predicted proteins | sample MA1701074metaG_FD_139574 | JGI IMG/M metagenome (GOLD analysis project Ga0187893, IMG submission 139574) | White microbial mat communities from a basaltic lava cave in the Kipuka Kanohina Cave System on the Island of Hawaii, USA - MA170107-4 metaG ...
ACCGTGCACGCAGACCGTGGCGCGTCGATGGCGTCCAAGCCGGTCGCGACGCTGTTGGCCGACCTCGGCGTGACCAAATCCCACTCGCGGCCGCACTGCTCGAACGACAACCCCTACTCCGAAGCCCAGTTCAAAACGTTCAAGTACTGCCCCACCTTCCCCGAGCGGTTCGGGTCGGTCCAACACGCACGGCAGTTCTCCCGGACGTTTCTCACCTACTACAACCACGAGCACCGTTCTCTGGGGGATCGGGCTGCTGACCCCGGCCGACGTGCACTACGGCCGCGCCGCCCAGGTCTACGACGCCCGCCAAGGCGTGCTCGACCTGGCCTACGCCGCCCATCCCGAGCGGTTCGTCCGCAAACCCCCACAGCCACCGGCCCTGCCCGGCCCAGCCTGGATCAACCGACCACAACCCCCAGAACAGTCAGACCAACACACTCAGTAAAATCCTCTCACATGTGTCTCATACAGCTTGACAGGTTCCGGAACAGCGCCAGCGAACGCCCGTGTACTGCCTATGCAGCTTTCCTAGCCGCCGGGCCAGCGAGAATATCCGTCCTCACGCAGCCGTACTGTGGGTGCTCGCAAGGGTAGTTCGTACGACGCCTGAGGAGAGCGGTCTCATGAAGGACGTCGCGATCTTGGATTGCTATACCGTCGAGCCGAGCGGCCTGGGCGTGCCGCCCTATCTGTCGACGTACGTGCGCAACGCCTTCAGCGCGCTGCGTCGTGCATACCCTGAGGCGTCGGTCCGTTATCTCACGATCGACGACGTGCGTTGGTGCTTGAACGGGGGCGCGCCGTTCGAAGTCCCTCCGCTGAGCGATCCGCTCACGTACTCCGCGACGGTCAACCGCGCTGCCGCGATCAAGGTCTTGACCGATGCGTCGCTGGTGGTGGTCGTGGCCGGCGACGCGGTGCCGTCCGCGCACCTCCACGCGCGGAACGGATCAGTCGAGGAGATCGGGAGAGCGCTGGCGTGCGTGCGTGGAAGTCGCGTGCTCCTCGGGCCGCTGGCGAGCTACGCGCCGTCCGAGCCGGACGCCTACCTTGGGTTCTTCGATGCCGTGCATACACACACAATCACGTCGCGGGACGTGCTGTCGGGCACCCGCGCTGCGGCGCCCTACGAGTGGCTGAAGGCCGACCGCGACGTGTTTGATGAGCTGATCGGTCAGCTGTCGTGGGCGCCGATCGCCGAGATCGAGCTGTACCGCGGCTGCACCCGGCGCAGGTTTTGCAGCTTCTGTAATGAGCCGGTGAAGAGTCCCCAGGTTACCTTCCGCCCGGTGGAGGACGTGCTGGACGAAGTCGACCGACTGTATATCGCCGGGGTCCGCAACTTTCGGCTCGGTCAGCAGACGTGCTTCTTCTCCTACTTCAACCGCGATGTGGCCAAGATCGAAATGCTACTGGCCGGCATCCGAGAACGCTGCCCGCAGCTCGAGGTGCTCCATATCGACAACGCCGATCCCCTCGCCGTTGCCTCGCGCGCGGGGGCCAAGATCGCCCGGCTCGTCGCCCGTTACTGTACGGAGGGCAACTGTGCGCCGATGGGCATCGAAAGCTTCGACGCGGCAGTGATTACTGAGAACGATCTGACCTGCACGCCCGAGGTGGCGATGCGGGCGGTCGAGCACGTGAACGAGGTCGGAACGGCGGTTGGTCCTTTGGGTCTACCCACCTTCTTGCCTGGACTGAATCTGGTTTATGGGCTACCAGGGGAGACACACCGTACACATTTCGAGAACCTCACCTGGCTCTCGCGCATCTTCGCTGCCGGCCACCAGTGCCACCGGACCAACGTGCGCCAAGCCCGAGCGTACCTTGGCACACCGCTCGCACATGCACGGATCACGAAGCCGTTACCGTCAGCCGAACACTTCAAAGCGTGGAAAAATGACGTATCTCATATTTATGACCAGCCGATGAAAGAGCGGGTCTACCCTTTGGGCCGCCGTATCAGCGGACTACATTCGTTCTTCATCGATGCTCGTGGGACGTTCTACCGGCGGCTGGGCTCGTACTCGATCCAGATCCTGGAGCCAGGCACCGCGAGGGCACTGTATGAACCTGCAGAGCTGACCATCACTGATCATGCCCCCCGCTTTATCTATGGCGTACGCGATGACCGATCAGATCCTGACGTTGATCCGTCGTGAGCACGACGCGACGATCGGCCTCCGCCACATCGGGGTACTGGTGCCGTGGGCAAATACTGTCGTCGAGTCCGAGTTACCTCGGCTCGGGCTCACCCACATCGTCTGGCATTACGCGCGGCTCGTGCCGGACAACCAGGGCACGGCGCTCGACGACTCGTTCCTGCAAGGGCTGGTCCGGGCCGTGCCCGGCGCGCTTGGCCAACTCTCGCGGTTGCCGCTGGCCGCCGTGCTGTTGGCATGCACCTCCGTGGGGTTCAGCTACCCGCTCGACGTCCGCGTGGTCTCAGCTTTCGACGCGCTGCTCGCCGGACTACGTCGACTCGGAGCGCGGCGTGTGCTGCTCCTGACTCCTTACCCGGACCACCTCGCGGAGCGGGAAGCCAAGGCCCTCGAGGCGCAAGGGCAAACAGTAGTCGGCCACGCGAGCCTCGGGTGCGATGACGGCTTCGCCGAGGTGACGTCTGATCAGATCCTGGGGCTCCTCGGTCGCTTCACCCGGGCGGCGCTGGCGGACGCCGATGCGTTGGTGCTGAGCTGCACTGCGTGGCCGACGCTCGACGTCGTCGAGGCGCTCGAGGCGCGGACGGACCGTCCAGTGATCTCGAGCAACCTGGCTCTGGCTTTGGCCGCAATGTCCCAGGCCGTGGCATGAGAGGCGCTCTTCGCCGGCAGGCGACAGAGTACTCACCCGGCCTGTCGCGTCACGTGTTCGAGCGTGTGGTCTCGATCGCGGCTGATCCGGTCGTGAAGGCGGCGGTGGAGGACAACCATGACGAGAACCGGTGGTGGCCTACAGCCATCAGCGACTGGCGGCTGCGTATGGCTGTGGCCGGCTGGGGCACCCGGGTCTCCTACCACATGATCGACACCTATGCGCAGGTCGTCGCGGTGGTCGCGATGCTCAGCTGGGAGCGGCTGACCGCGCTGCCAGACCGTCAGATCGCCGGGATCGTGCGACCGCTCGGGCTTCGCGACACGCGTATCGGGTACCTGCGCTCGCTTGCGGACTTCCTCGCCAACCTCGACCGTTGCGGCGTCGACCCGCTCGCGATGAATGTCGACGACCTCATCATGCGGATTGCCCGTGACGTCAAGTACGCCGGTTACAACATCGCGCAATGCGCGACGCTGTACTCGCGGGGCTACCACTGCGGTGTCATCCCGGTCGACAGCGGCATGGTGACGAAACTCGCACCCTTCTTGGGGATCAGGCTCGACCACGGCGCCATCGCCCATGAGCAGCTGCGAATGCTGCTCGAGGCGTGTGTGCACGACCGCGGAGACGCCTACCGCGACCTCGCTTATGAGCTCGGTTACCAGGTCACCATTCCCCAAGGGGTCCACCCGAGCTGGTGGTTGCACCTCGTACTCGTGTACTTCAAACGCCTTTACCTCAACCGACCAGGCAGACAGTTGTGCGCGAAGCGGCCGGCATGTGATCGGGTCTTCCGTTGTGGCTGCGCGCCGGACGACTTCCCGTTCTGACACGATGTCTGACCCGAACCCGATCGAGCCGCTCGGCGTCATCGGCAACATCTCCCGCGATCAGGCCATCTACCCTGACGGGCGGCACTACGAGTTCTTGGGAGGTGCAGCGCTGCATGTCGCCCTCGCCGCGGCACGGGCCGGGCTGCAAGCCGCACCGATCTCGGTCGTCGGCTGCGACCTCGCCGACGTCATGGACGACCCCCGGCTCGCTCTGGTCGGCACGAACGGCATCCGCGTCGACCAAGGCCGATCATGCACCTTCCGCATGACCTACGACCAGGCGGACAACCTGCGCGACATCTCCTGCGACTTCGGCGTCAGCGTTCACCTCACTGACCATGCGCTCAGTCAGCTGGGACGGCATGAGCACTACCACGTGTGCTGCCGACGCCCGCTCGACGTTGCCCGGGTGCTGAACAGGGTCGCTGAGCTCCAACTGCCGTTCAGCCTCGATTTTCACATCGCCAGCGCGCCATCGCTGATGGCACACGCGCTTGGACCGCTGCCCGAGGCTCAACTGGTGTTCGCCAATGTCGCCGAGTTCGACGTGCTCCAGCGCCTGATCGCCCCACGGCGCCTGCAGGCCGTCGTCGTGACCGACGGCCCGCGCGAGGTCCGGCTCCTTCGTCGCGGGGAACCGGTGGCACGCGTCACCCCACAGGCGACGAAAGCCAGAGAAGTCACCAACGCGGGCGATGTCCTCGCGGGCTGTTTCCTCGCCCGGCACGCCTCCGGGCTTGACGACGCGACCGCCCTTGGCCGTGCCGTCTCCGCTGCAACCGTGTCCATCCGCGACGCGCCTGCGCTCCTCGTCCCACGGTGAAGGAGGGCGACCGCGTGTACTACGTGGCCCACCGTCTCTTCGCGCTCCACGATCGGGCACTCGGTGCGTTGGTCGCCCACCGGCTCGCTCTCCAGGTCGGCGAGGCTGCCGTCTTCCTTCCGTTCTGCGACACCGACGAGGAGAACCTCGTCGCGCGGCGCAAAGGCGAGCGGCTGTTCGAGTTGGACCGCGAGCGACTACGCGCACTCGACGGCATGATCGCAGTAGTCCACGGTCCCAGCCTGGACGACGGGGTCTGCATGGAGATCGGCTACGCCCGCCACCTCGGGACACCCGTCGTCCTGCTGACCACCGACTTCCAGACCTATGGCCTCCGAGACGATGCCGCACAGTTGGCCTTTCCCGACCCGCTGCTTGAAGCAGTCGTCACGGATCTCATCCGCGTCCAGCGTCTCGGCACATCCAATGCTGCGGCGTCCACCCGGTTCGAAGCGTTCCTGGAATGCAACATCGGCCCGCTCCGCCACGCCGCTGATACGGCTGTCCAGGCCCTGTTGGGGCATCCGCCACCCGCAGATGTGCCCCGCGCCACTGTGGTCCTTCCCCAACCCCAACGACCGGTGGCATTCGTCGAGCCCTCGCCCTACCAGCCGCTCCACACCTGCACCGACCTCGCGGAAACGCTCTTCACACACGGATGGGAGGTCTACGAAGCCCGACGCCTCGCCGCCACATCGGCACCGCGGGATGACCTCATCGCGGCTGCCCAGGCGGACTGGGCCGCGCTGGCCACCGCCAGCCTGCTCGTCGTGGACGTCAACGGCGCCGAGACCCCACCAGGAGCGGCCATGCTTATCGGAGCCTCGTCCGCTGCGCAGCGGCGCATCCTTGCGTCCTGCTCGGACCGATCCTGGACGTTCGCACCCGGACGAGAACCAAACTTTCGCAATCTCATGATCCAGTATTCGATCGCTGCGCGCTTCCGCACGCTCGACGAATTCAGACACCTCCTGCTCACATAATGCCCGACCTTGATCACTGGGCCCGCGGATTCGACATGATCGTGCTGGAGGGGTGCGACGGGGTCGGTAAAACGACGTTGGCTGCACGATTGGCAGCAGCGCACGGATTTGCCGTTGTCCACTCGACGGTGACGCCGGACGACGTCGACATCGTGCAACGCTACCTGGCGGTCCTCGGCGATCCTCGAAGGCTGTTGCTCGACCGGTCCTTCGTCAGCGAACTCGTCTACGGACCGCTCGTTCGCGGACGCTCGCGGCTCACGCTCAGCCAGGTAATCGACCTTGCGCAGGTCGTACGCGACCGCACGGGAACATTCGTTCACCTCACCGCATCCACTACGGTCATCCTGGCCCGCCTGCGCAACCGCGCCGACGCCACCGTGCCCACCGCCGCCACGATCGAGCGCATCCAGCATGCCTACACCTGCATCTTTGCTGAAATCGCCTCGTGCGCGCCGGTTGCCCAGATGGACACCACGCAGGCGCAATGACCCACCGCTCCGAAGACGTACGCTCACCACCGGTCAGCGACACGTTGGGGGAGCAGTGGACATCCAGTCCGTTCAACAGCTGGTGATGGAAAACAAGCGCAACAAAGGGTTCAACATCACCGATGTTCCACTGGAGTTGTGCTTGCTGCAAGGCGAGGTCGGAGAGTTTTTTCAAGCATGGAGGCGTCAGCAGGCCGATACGGGCGAGGAACTTGCTGACATTGCGATCTACGTGTTCGGCTTGGCAGGCATCATCGGGGTAGACCTCCAAGAAGAGGTTCACCGCAAGATCCACAAGAACGCCGGCCGCCGCTACGAACGCCGCAACGGCGTCCCGGTCCGCATAGCCGAAGCTGACGCTGTAGCGTCCCCTTCGGGGTAACCAGCGGGACGTGCCTCATTGACGATGCATACAAAAGCGTGGAAATAAAGGTGTTTCCCGGTCACTGCCTAGCGAAGTACCTGGAGCAGATAGCCGCCGTGCATCTTCGAGGTCGATGGCGAGAGCTTTTCAGCGCGTCCTGATGATGAACCCACCCGCAGTGGGGTCATACGATGATCACCACACGTAGGGCTTATCGGGCGAGCAGACTCAGCAGGCGGCGCGATAGACGGATTGTCCAGTGGGCATGCGTGGATGTGGATATTGACAGTCATAGGTCTGGGACGGCCGAGTAGACCTGCCGCCACTGAGGCCTTGTCCATCTGGGTAACCCATCATCAATCAGCCACGCGCCCTGTGGGCTACTGCCATCCGGGCATGCTTCGGCGGGTGTCCTACCGTGTCGCCCTGAGCTGCGGGCCCGCTCCCTCGCGGACGATTGCTCGGTCACGGTGCTCGTTACGAGCCGCTGGTCTGGAACTGATCTACCTGATCACCACGACATCGCCGACGACCGCCGAGGAAGGTCTCGGCGAGCCTGTCGGTCGGACGGCGCGTGTGCGGTTGAGCGTGTTGGAGTACGAGCTGGTCGACCCCCGCCACCGTCACTCACGTTTCCGGCCTGGCCCACGCGAACCACCAGACCCGTCGAAGATCGGATCCGCCTCTACTCGCCGACGCCCTCATCGGTCACTACGCTTCGAAGAACGCACCCAACGCATCATGCCAATCAGTGTCCCCGCTTCGTGCAGCGGTGAGCCACTCGCTGCTGTTTCTTGCTCTGCGCCGCCTTGACGGTGCGCGAACTACGCGGCACCCTCCTGCGCCCTCCGTTCCGCCACCTTGGCCGTCTCCGTCTCGCCTTGCCCGTCGGGCCCGAATGTACGTTCGCGGCGATGGCAAGGTCCTGTCGGCTGCGGCTAGGTCGGCGTGCCGGTCACCCGCAGGCTCGCAAGCGCCTGCTCAAGTGCGCCTTCGTCGCGGGGGTCGACGAGCGTGACCTCGACGAACACAAGGTAGGACTGGTCGTCCGGTCAGGCGGCCAGGTGGAACGACCGGTGGGAGCCGCAGTCCCATTCTTGCTGGTCGCCGCTCAGTCCCCGCGCGGCGTAGCTTCGCTCGTCCGCGAGGGTGCACGCTGACGGGGCCAGGGTGTCGAGTAGCAGCGCTGCGTCGTAGTCCGAGATCAGCAGTGGCGACGCCCCGACGAACACCCCAGGAATCGCGGCCTCGTCGCGCCAGTCCGCGGCATTCGGCACCGCGTTCATTCCCGGGCCGATCCGACCCTCGTATCCGGGGAGGTTGGGGGGTGCCAGCCATTCCCGCGGTGGTCACGCCACTCGACCGGAACGCTGACTGTCAGCGTGCCAGTGTCATCGCGCAGGGGGACGTACTGCTGGTAGTCCAGCGGCTCCTCTGCTGGCGGCGTCGGATCGGGGTTTGAGGAAGGTCGGCTTAGGATTCCGGTGACCACTGCGGCGAGGATGGTTCCGGCTAGGATAATGACCGCCGCGATGATGGCCGAGTCTCGCTGGCCCATACCGCTCCCGTCCGTGAGTTCCATCGGTGACCCAGCCCGGCCGGAACGGGCGGCGCCAACCCGCGCCGTGGCGTCGTGCCATGATCGTACTGGCCGGACGCCCAGTCTGCGGGGGCAAGGTGGATTCGTCCGCCGCACGGCGAAGCCGGCCAGTCCAGGCCAGCGGGCCGTGGACTGACGCGGTCTACGCCGCACCGGGGCAGGCGACGACCTGACAGCCAACACGCCCGCAGAACCGCGATCCCTAACCGCTGAGAGGATCTGGGCGGGCTGCAGCGCGCCTGCCCGGACCTACGCCCCGGTCTGTAGCTGCCCGACCACGACCGGGAACCCAATAGCTGCTGCGACCGATCGGCGAGGTACTCTGACGGATGGGTACGATGCATATATCGGCTGATGGTCCTCAGTGGGGGCGGGAGAAATCGCGGTGATTATTCAGTGGTGCGTCAAGGGCTTGGCATTGCCTGATGATGATACAGCCCAACAAATTCTTGACCGTAGAGCTGGCATTGTGTGCAACTGGTGGATGAACTCTCCTAACGGCGCCATTACGCTCCAGGAACGGCGGGAGAAGCTGACCTTGCGGAATTTAGATTTTCATGTCAATCACTACACCGGCATAGACCCGATAACGAATGAGCCATTCTGTCTAAGAACACCATTCATCTCGTTATCAGCAGGAACCATTGAGCGGGATACGGCGGCGAAGGCGAACTTTTTACATCGCGCCAGGTACACGGCGCTATGGTTCGCAACAGAGTTTGGCAGGCGGGACACCGCATATCTGTTCACGTGCTGGGTTCTGCTCGGGCCTCGGCCTTCCGTGGAAATCGAAGGTGTGGCGGAGGAAATCAGAGACCTCAATAGCTATCGTAGCTATTCAGCGTTCCAGACAGAAGGTGAAGTTGCAGCTAAGGTGAATATACCTGACAATCAGATTCAAGGTTATGAGGTATGGCGTTGGGACAAAAGAGGCTTGCGGTTTACTCGTGGCCCGATAATTGGGAATCCTCGCTTCACTCCTCCCGAGCAGCTGACTAATGTGAGGGAGCTGATCTAGGATGAGTGAGCGACACTTAGAGCTACTTCGCCTAGAGTCCGAACAGGTCCAGCGCCTTGTTGACTTCAATGAGTCCTACGCTAATTTTTGTTTGGAAGAGGTGCGGGAGATCGAGCTGCTGCCAAGCCCAGGAGCTTCACCCGATAGGGATCACACACTCGACCGCCCCATATGGGAGCTATCTTCATGGGCGTCTCGGGTAGACGCCGCATCTGCTCTCCGCGCGGCCGGCCAGTGGGCGATGCTTCTGGATGTCCCCCGTGCAAAGGGGTTACTAACTGAAGCCGGCCGGCTATTCGGCGAATTGGGGCACCCTTTCGGATTGTATTTGCAAGTAGTGAGCGGCTATTGGGAGTTCCACGCCCCGCATGAGCAATTTAGGATAATGATAGATCAACTTGCCGAGCTTCATGGGCAACAGCGATTGTTCAATCGTGAGGTGCAGGCAATACCTCCCGCCTTGCATCATCCACAACAACAGGCGTACGCATTGCTAGCAGGCGCCTCTTCACGACCGATAGTACGAGAATACGGGCCAGCGCTCCTGAGGCTTGCAGAACAATCCCCGCACCGCTTTGGCGTGACACCTGTTGGCGCGCTCGGCGTGCCGATAAGAAGGTATTGGTCTGTGGCGCTGTCCCTCCTGCATGATGGAGGCAGTCGCTCGGTTACGCTCGTCATGGAGCATTTATTGGCCATGAGTCGCGACTATGCCGAAACGATAAATTCGGCCATGGCCAATGCATATTTGTGGAACCATGCCGCCTCGCCTGTTGATGTTGGTGACATAGATATTTCTGGGATAACGGCAATCCTGGCTCGGCGAGTTGGGCGAGATCGGGTGCTTATAGCTTTGGACGAGCGGGCAAGCGACCTTGGCTCTATAGGACGAACACCAATAGAAATCGGCATCGAGATTGCAGGCGCCGAAGACGCTCGGGGATGAGATGGACAGTACAGTGACAGTGGCGTTGGTCGTAGTCGTCGGACTTATAGTGTTGCTTATTATTGTGGCGTCGCGCTACGGAAGTGGCAAGGCCAACGTGACGGTTCCTTCCATTCTCTCGATAGAGGTGGAGTTTGATGCTTCGAGTGCAGAGCAGGCGAAGGCGAGCATACGAAAGGCCGCCAAGGATCGTGGGGATGAACAGATAGACGTCGTGGAAAGGGTGATCGACGGCACGAGATCAGTTCGCCTCGCCCGCCTACTGTGGGTTGACGACAATCCGGATAACAACGTCTATGAAACAGTCGCTCTCGAAAAACTAGGTCTCCTCATCACAAAAGCTATTTCAACCGCATCCGGTCTATTTTATCTAGAGCGCCTGCGCTTTTCATTGGCCGTCACAGACCTCGGGAGGCCGGAAGGGCCTGAAGTCGGCATCGAATTCATTCGGGCTGTGAAGCGCTTGCACGAACACGTGCCAGTAATCGTATATACAACGAATGCTGACAGCGTCAGGGAGCGCTTGATCAAGGAGGGTGCCGAGGCGGTAGTAGACCAACCCGGAGATCTGGTGCAGACCGTTCTTGCTGTGCGCTCAAGGCGTATCACCATTAACGGTCAGTAAATGGATAAGCCGGTCTGCTGACCTAATAAGTCGTAGTCGGCTTGACAAGGAGCAGGGGGAAGCGGGTATACATGTGCCCATGTGCCATGTGCCTCTGACCGCAGTTTTGCGAGGTGAAGGAAGACCTTGGCGCTGTCGGTGGCACGGCCCCAGGGTGGGAAGACGGTTGGAGTGCTCTTCTGCGGTGGTAGGGCGGCTCGGTCGGCTCAGAGAAGACAACGCCATCACCATACCAATGGCCATATCTGACCGCAGCGGTCAGCTCTGAGAGGGCACGCGAGCTGGATAGAAACAAAACGCGTCAAAGAGTATCGACACTTTCTTGATTAGAACGACCTGCTAGACTAGTGATCTGTACTGCTTAGCAGGGCCAGCGGGTTTTAGGGAAGGACGGGAGTGCGGCGCTTGTTTCTTGCCCTTGTAGTACTACTATTTGCGCCGAGCGCCGAGCGCCGCAAGGTGTGGGGTCGGGCATCGGACATAACAGCGTTGAAGCGTTTAGCATAGACGGTGGACGAAAAGCGGTATCAGGCTATGTATGATTGTCGATTTGAGTGGCAATTGCCGCACTTGGGCGTAAGAAAATGTCCCGGGTAAGTTTATGACTTAATTATCACATCATTACGGGAAAACTTGCTTTGGAGGAAGAGTTATGTCATGGCGGTACTGGTCGCGCTCTGATAAACTTGCCGCGGCGGGAGTCAGTTTAACTCTGGTAGCTGCCTTGCTTGCACTCACCCAGCCAGAGGTACGTCGATTTCTAAGCCTCGATCCCAGTGAGACTGCCTCTGAGATCACGGAGTCCCCGAGTAGGATCGCACCAGAAACTCCCATGCCGCCATCGCCCGAGGTTCCCACTGAACCTCCCACTGAGGGTCCCCCTCAACGTCCTACTGAGGCTCCTGTTTCCTCTCCTACTCCGCCTCTGCTGCCTTATGAGGCTGACTGGTCAAGTGGAATGAATGGTTGGGTAGGGTCCGAGGACTGGAAAACAGTGGAGGGCATGCTGATAAGTAATGGAGGTCGAAGAAGCCAAGAAATCAGCATCACAGCGCCAATCTCCCTTGAGGCGATTCGTGACTACGTTGTGGAAGTCGATATTCAACTCATCAAGTATGCGGACGAAGGTTCCACTTCCGCCCTTAACTCGTTTGGCTTGGTCGTCCGTGCAGGGGAAGGGAATCAGGGATACGGCGTAGGTCATTGCGTGTCCGTGGAGGGCCTAACATTCGTCCCCCAGCAGTGCGCCCCGGACAAACCGGAGGTGGGGGCAGCTAACGCCTCGCCCGGTGATCTGGCTCCCCCGCCTGTCTACGTTGCCCTGATTCAGACAGCTGACGACGAAAACCGCGAAGTGATTGCGGTGGCACCGTTTCGGCCTCGCGGTGAATGGCATCACTATCGAATAGAAGTAAAAGGGAATAGCATTGGACTGCTGATTGACGACGCGGGCGTGGTCCTCAGTGCAGTTGACAACAGATACCTGGAGGGTGACCGTGTCGGCCTGTGGAGCAACGGCTGCCAGATTAATGTGAGGAACTTCAAGGTGACGGCAGTGTAGGCACTGTCATTCGTAGAAGCTTATGAGGGTCATGTTGGTTTAGTCCATTTTATGCTGGCGTGGCCACAGTGATATACTTCGCTTGTTGTGTCATGATTGATGCGTGGCCGTTCACGGTGCTAAGCGAATGGGCGGGAAAGGCGTTTCTCAGAATTTGGGAGCGCATGGTCGGGCTTGTCCTCGGACCCCTGAGCGTGGTCGGCCTGTGGGAACGGCTGCCGGATTAACGGCGGATTCCCTGTCATGTCGACATAACGTACGAAAGGCCACGCGCATAGCTCCACAAGACGCCGACTTCGACAAATAGACGAGGTAGCGAAATCGGTTGCTCCGAAATAGACCCGTCCGCCGCTGTCCGCGAGGAGGAGTAGCGCCCGTCATTCCCGCCACGCGTGATGAGTACCTCACTCGTAAAATCACCGTCGACGTCCTCCGCATCCGGGATACACCGGTTATGATGAGGACGGGCGTCATCAGGGCACTGTCGCAAGCGGGTGGGCGACAGAGGCGGCGACCACAGAATACGGGCATTTTCGTTCATGCGTAAGTGGGGCGGCATCGTACCCGCATCTCCGGGGCGATGGGTGGGAGGCGGCGTTGGGGGGACAGGACGGGGTCCGCCAGGAATATGGCGTGGAGGCCACGGCGGTTCGGCCACCACGCTGGATGCTCGTGGTGGCGGTCGCCACGGCTGCTGGTGCTGCGGCATGCCATACGGCCGTGGCGTTCGCGGCACATGTGACGGGGTACGTGCTCGGGTCGTTCGCCACGATCGGTTTCGTGGCCTTGTTCGCGCAGATCGACACCAGGCGCCAGCAAGACCCTTTTTACTCACGCTTGCCTTGGCTGAGGACGCTAGCCGCAGTCGCGCTCACCGTCGGTGTGGGGGCGGCTGCGGTGCACATCTACTTCATTGCGTGGGAGCTTGCGGCCAGATGTTGAGGGGGATCCGCGTCGCCGCCATCATTCTCGCGCTCCTGACCCTTGTGGCGACCGGCGCTGCAGGACAGGAGACTGCCAGCCCGGCGAACGAAGGCGGGTTGGCGCAACTGGCCTCGTGCGGTCACCTGCTGGTGCTCGGGCTCATCGACGAGTCCGGAAGCCTGCAGGAGACGGACCCAGACAATAAAAGGGTCGGCGGGCTGCGCACGGCATTGACGACTCTGGCAACCTCTGGGAGTCGGGCGGGCGAGACCAACGGTATTACGATCGAGGTGCTACTCGCGGCGTTCGCGTCGGACTACACCGCGCCGTCCGAGTGGACCCTGCTGAACAGTGACACCCTTCCCGCGTTGCAGCAGCGGGCGGACAACTTCGCCGCGCGCAACCAGGGCATCGACACGGACTTCGTCGCCGCGTTGCAGGGCGCTCAAGACACGTTGGGTCGTAAGGCCGCCGAGGTCACGGCGGCGGGAGCGCCCCGGCCATGCCAAGCGCTTCTGCTCTTCACCGATGGCGGCTTCGACCTCGACCCCCGCCTCGGCCATGACGGCAAGCCCCTGCGTGGGAAGACCGAGCCGTACGCGCCGGATCTTCCACTCGACGTCGCTGGCAACGAAGAGAAGGTCGAGGAGATTGGGCGCAACCTAATCTGCGGCCCGAACGGGCTGGCCGACCAGCTTCGCGCGTCCAGGACGACGATCATCGCGATCGCGCTGAAGCCCAAGCCGGAAGACCTCGCGTTCCTCGAGGGGATCGGCCGCACCCACGCGTCTGACGGCAGCAACTGCGGCAAACGTGAGAACCCCGCAGGCGATTACATCCCCGTCGACGATCGGGGCAGATTGCTCGACGCATTTCAGTGCGTCGGGGGAAAGGCGGCCGGCGGGACCTGTGTCTCACCGCCACCTCCCGTGCCGCCGTGCCTGGGCACGGCATGCCCAGAAGGCCGCCTGGAGTTCCAACTGGATCCGTCGCTTCGGGAGTTCAGCCTGCTCGTGAACCTCGGGGCGCCCACGGTCGTCGCCGAGGTCGCCGCACCGGGCGCGGCGACCTCACTGGAACTCCAGGCCAACCAGGCGGCAACCGCGATGCTGGGAAGCGCCACGCTGTCCGCGGTCCCCGTCTCCCCGCTCGACCTCGTCATCGACGGCGAACTGCCGGCCGGCACTGACGACTGGGTCGGAAAGTGGACGGTGACGTTCATCGACCGGAGGGGACAGAGTCCCGGCGCGGTCGCGCGGTCGCAGATCATCTTGTTTGGCGGGCTGACCCCCGTCGTCGATCCGCTTCCGACGTTCGAGGCCGGCGAGCCCAGCGTCTTCGAGATCCGCGTCGTCAACCAGGAAGGCTCGCCGCGGACGCCAGAGGACTTCGTCCGCTCGGTGCAGGTGAGCGCTCTCGTTGCCGACCCCGTCACCGGCGCCCGACAGACCCTCGACGTGGTTCCTGCCGGGGCCGGTCGCTATGACACCGAGTACCTCGTGCCTGCGGGTACGACCGCGTCCTTCCTCGACCTGATGCTGACGCTCGATGTGACCACGCAAGGAGGCGTGCGGCTCCAGCCGCGCCAGCAGGTCTACCAGGTTCCCGTCAGGCAACCGGCCAGCTATCCCACCCTCAGCCCCCCGCAGCTGCGGCTCCAGTCGATCGTCGACGAGGGCCAGGCGACCGGGACACTATCGATCACTGGCGGTCAAGGGGACGGCGGGTGCGCCTGGTTCCCGGGCGCCGAGGTGAAGAGCGCACCGGACGATACCGGCAAGGTGCAGGTCACCTTCTACCCACGGGCGGTCGACCGCGTGTCCTGCATCGAGGTGTCGGCTGGCCAGCGCCGCACGGTGGAGGTGACGGCGACGGTAGAGGCTGTCCGCCGTGGCACGGTGGAGGGGCTTATCCAAGCGAGCGTGATCAGCGGCGCGGACGACTCGACGCGAGAGGTCGTGGTGCCGTTCTCGTTCGAGATGGTCAAGAACCCCGACCCATTCCGCTTCTGGCTCTTCGTGCTGATCCTACTCGCCGGCCTGTTCTTGCCGCTAACCGCCCTGTGGTTGCTGAATACCTATCTCACTGTTCTCCTTGGTCTGCCCAGAACCCGCGTCGCCCGCGCGGACGTACGGGTGACGCGACTCAGAGCGGTGCAGACTCCCCTGGGCGAGCCGCTCGCTCTTGACCATGAACAGTTCCGCGCGGTCGCGGCCGGCCGCGACCGATGCCGCCGGTTCAAGGCGGACGGGCTGGCGTTCAAGGTGCGGGTTCCGTTCTGGCCGGTTCGGCCGCCATACGTGCAGGTAAGCCGCTCCGGGCAGGACGTGATCGCCTCTGGCGTGCCGCGCCGAAGCCGGTGGCGGTCGAGCAGCTCACGAATCGGCGATCTGCCTCTGGATTTGCGTGGGACGTGGGTATTCGCCATCGATCGCATCGACGACCAGGCGATCAGCGGGAAGCTATTCCTCTTCGTCTCGGACAACAACGTCGACCAGGACGCGCAAAGCATGCTCAACGACATCAGGCGGGATCTTCCCACAGCAGCGTGGAACGTCAGCGAAGACGACACGCCATTCAGATGGCGGCAACTCTTGAGAAGACTTGCGGAAAAAAATACGAAAAAGTAAGCGAGGCGGATAGTCGTGGCGCTACAAAAGTTCTTGTTTGTTGGAATTGGCGGATCGGGCGGATTGACCATCAGCGCGCTCCGACACGTTCTACAGTTGCAGCTTGAGGCCAAGGATTGGGGCGGGGGCATTCCTGGTGCCTGGAAGTTCATCAATATCGACGTGGCGGCGAGCCAGGGTGGTGAGACGGACGGAATTCGCCTTCTCCCGGAGAGGGAATACCTGGGCCTCACCCGGCCACTGCTGAGGCATCGTGAGGAAAACCCCTACCGTCACCTCGATGAGGCGGTGTCCCAGTACGGGCGGGTGGTCTCTGATTATGTGTCAGGATGGCGCCCGGACCGCGCGAGCGTAAAGGTCGACCCTGTGAAAGGAGCAGGTCAGTATCGCGCCATTGGAAGGATGGTTATCGGCGCGACGATGACCGCCGCACACGAGCGGTTGGCAACCGCATTTAGAGAGTTGAAGAGCCCAGCGACGAATATCGAGTTGGCGAAGGTATCTCAGAAGCTCACAGGCGTGAACAGGGTGAGCAGCGAGCCTGTGCAGCCCATCGTCATCACGTCACTCGCAGGTGGATCGGGATCAGGCCAGGTCAGCGACGTCTGCGACCTGATCCGGAAGATCGACCCAGGGGCAGCCCGACAGCTTGTCGCGATCCTGTACGCGCCAGATGTCTTCAGCGACCTCGACGAGGGCGAGCGCGACTCGGTCAACCCGAATGCACTTGCGACGCTCGCTGAACTGCTCAATGGGCATTGGAATGCCGAGCGACCGGACCCGCGGGAGTTTGCCCTACTCAACGCGGGAGGAGGGGCTGTAAGCGACGACGTCTGCTTACGTGGGCCTCGGCTGATGTACGTCGTTGGCCGGGCGAACGAGAGCATCGTGTTCAACAAGCAGTACGACGTATACCGTGCGGTCGGACGCGCGCTGGCAGCATGGACGACTAGCGCGGAACTGCAGGCTCGCATCAGCCAATACGAGCTGGGCAACGTGACCACCCAGGCGCAGCGGCGCGACACGAGCGGCCTTAAGGAGGACCTCGACGAGAACCCGCTGGGCTCGCTGGGCTTCGCCTGTGTGGGGATCGGACTGGACCGCTTCGCGCGGTACAGCGCTCAACGACTGGCGCGGTCGTCCGTCGAGCATCTCTTGCGAGGCCATTGGCCACCCGAGCGACAGCGGGATACAACCGAGGAGGCCGCCCGCAAGGGTCGCGCGAATGAGGTGGTCGACGAGTTCCTCAAAGGCTGCGAGCTGCGGGAGCACCACGACACTGGGTGGCGCCAGATCACCGATGCCGTCCGGGGAATGCCTTCAGAGAAGTCGAAGGAGCGGGTCGAAGCCCGGGTACTGAACCGGCTCGTCGACCGGGTGACAGAGGGGACCACACGCAACGGGCTGCCTAGCGGCGAGGTGCGAAGGCGGATCATTGAGCGTACCAAGGAGACCCTTGACGCCGACGTCGCGGCGATGACGAAGGAGTACGTCCCCAACGCAATGCGGTGGGCTGAGCGCATTCAGGCGCGCGTCGCTCAAGCGGTCGGCCACCTGATCGCCGAGCAGGGCGCTCCCGTCGCTTATGAGGTGCTCGACATCGCGATCACCCGGCTGCGCTCGGGTACTGATCTCGACGCGCGAAGCAGTGACGCTTGGGAGCAGGAGCTCGACGAGCGGGCCTCAAGAGAGCTGCTCACCGCGGGGCCGTTCAGGCCCGGCAACCCGCTCATCCATAGGGCGGCCGGGGCGGCGGTCGACACCGTCCATACACGATGTGAGGATGTGCTCGCCAAGCTGTGCGGCCCACTGGTCGAAGATTTCGCGGCGAACCTCCTGGCTCCGCTGCGGGATGCCCTTGGCGGGGCTCGGGATGTGTTACAAGCCGACCTCGACGGTACCCCTGAGCGCCCGTCGCTTGTCAAGGGCTGGCCGGTCGAAGCGGTCACTGCGGTGTTCGAGCCGGCGCGGAACGAGTTGCTCCTCGAGCCGATCATCGGGTATCCGGATCTGTTCAAATCCCTGATCACCGCCGTAGTAGAGGACGGCGACACCGCGTTCCAAAACGCACTCGCGCAGGCACGCGGTGAGGTGATCAGCGGCGTGCGGGAGCGCCAGGATCTTACGCCACTCGTGGTCGAGTCATCAGGCCTCTGGCGCCCGCGCGACGGAAGGCTGCGGCGGGACCCGGCCGCCAGCTCGGCGCGTTTCGCCGTACATACCCGCGCAGACCAACTCCTTGCTCGCGCACACCGCTGGATCAAGCGGCCTGACAGCCGGTTCGGGGTCTACCTGCGACAGAACCTCGCCGACTACCTCAACCCCGAAGGGGTCGGCGAGCAGATCGGCATCCAGCGACGCAGCGCATTCGAGCGCATGCTCGACGACGCACGTCGGGCCTCCTCCCCGTTCGTGGAGTTAGACAGCACCGCCTACACCCGGGTCCACGAGGGTTTCTCTGATGTGCGCTCGATGCCCACACCGTTCCCCTTTCCCCCGAATCACCCGGCGCGGGCCATCGTGACCGACGCCTTCGCCGGCTACGACCAGGATCGGTTGGGTGGCCTCTTCGGCGACGACCCGACGGGAGGTATGGAACGCATCGATATCTTTACATTCCTCGACGCGCCCGTGCAGCCGATGGTGATGTACTCGCTGAGCGGGCCGATCAAGGACCAGTGGGCCAGTGACTCGAACGGCCCAGATGAGGGCAGCAAATTCTGGACCTGGCGACGCACTCGCCCGTTGCCGTGGTTTATTCCTTGCTCGCCGGGCGTCCGGCGAGCGATGGTCCGTGGCTGGTTCGTCGCTCGCTTCCTTGGCTACATCCCAGATGTCGACCCCAATCAGCAACCCTTTCACATTTTCTGTGCATCTGGAGAGATCGCGGAATTCCCTCACCCCCTGCTCAGCCGGCCGGGTACAAAACGTGAGGAGTGGATGCCCGCCGTCTTGGAATCGCTGGCGCTGGGGCTAATCGGGAAGGACCTCACCCCGTACCGCCGTCTCCGCTCCCTGGGAAACGAGGTTCTCGGACAAGCTGGCGAGCTGCTCACATGGATCAACGAAGGGCACGTCCCAGCCGGCGCCGAGTCTCCGGACAAGGAGGTCGCCGGGCTAACAAGCGACGAACCAGGCACACGGCGCGAAGCGCTCACCGCCACGATCTCCAGCTTCCTCAAGAACTTTGAGAACCTGCCGCGCACGCGCCTCACCGCGAACGGAGAGAAGCAGCTCCTCGCCTGGGAGCTGCGCACGGACATCTTGCTAGCGCTCGCTGCGATCCAGGCGTGCGTGGACAGGTCAGCGGATGTGGCGGAGTTCGAGGGTTTGGGCTAAGCAGCCGATGGAGGACATAACCCTCGTCATTGCCGACCCGGAAGAGGAAGTGGTCGTACGGGCGCGTCAGATCATGGCGTGTTGGGCCAGCGCCGGCCTGCTCAAGCGGTTCCTGTGGTGGGTTGGGGACGACATTGCCCGATGGAGTGACGGCGAAGACGAAGTAGATCTCTACGAGGAGATCGCGAAGGAGGCGTACCAGGCGATCCGCATCATCGCATTCATGCCGGTGCCGGACGGCCAGGCGAGCTCGACCGTTCGGGGTAAAGCGGACGCGCTGCGGCACACAATCAAACAGGCGGCCGCCAGCGACGTCTACTCGCTGACGCTGTTGGCGCCTGCGACGAAGGTCACCGGGATACCCGCCTCCAGCCTGGCGAGCGACTGGGACGCCAACCTGGTGGTGGCCGACGAGGACCGCGTTACGAGCGGCCATGCCGCCACATTCATCTGCCCGGATGAGTTGGCGCCGCACGCCGCCGGGGTCCTCGCCGCCGCCGCTGGGCTGTGGCGCGGGATGAGGGCCGCGCCCTTCGACGACGACTCCGAGGGCGCCGGGCTGCAAGACGCCAGGGTCCGGGTCGTCCGCTCCTTTGCTCGGGTCGTGCGTAGCCACGAGCTGGTCTCCGGGGTCGCCGGTGAGGTGTTCGCTCTCACGGCCGACGAGGACTGGCTCGATGTCGCGCTCTCCGCGACGCCCGCGCGTAACCCTGAAGCCGTGGTCGCGAAGGCGGCGGACGAGTACCTAGCCGGTCCAGGAGCGCTGCTCACATGGGCCAAGCGCTCTGACCAGGGCGGCGGCGCAGGACCCTTACCCGCGAGCGTGGGTCAGGCGTTCAAGGCGCTCTGGGGGTTCATGCGTGGACGTGTGGCCGCCTACCCCGGGGAGTTTGTCGATCAAGTCAAAGAGAGCGCAGCGGTACGGATCGCCAAGTTGGCCCAGGGTCAAACCTTCGGTCAGGAGTCACTCGTCAGTGTGACCTTCGGCGGCCGACCCATGTTCGAGTCGCCGCACAGCGAGGGGCTGGGGCCGGACACGATCAGGTTCATCGATGCGGTGTACCGGTGGTTAGGGGAGGAGCCGCGGTTCACCGCCTTCGAGGACACATGGTCCGCCCTCCGCGCGCTCGCCTTCGGGCTCGTCGATGGGGGACCGCTGCCCGAGGGCTGCACCGAGCCCCGGCTCGGCCGCAACCGGATGATCGTCACCCAGATCGCGCACATATGCGGCGACCCGGACAGCGAGCCATTCCTACCCCCGCCTCAGGCGCAGGACGAGGACGCCACGCAGCTGATCATGGAAGGCCTCAAGGATTCCGGGGAGGATCTTGAGGCGACCGAGAAAGAACCGGGCGAGCCCCAGTCCTTGCGCCTTCGCGAGCCAGACGTCCCGCGTATGCAGCGCGCCGTGCTCGTGTGCACCGTCGTGGGTCTCGCCGGACTGGTCGGCGCGGTGGGGGCGTGGGTATCCGGGGCTCGGGTGGAGATCACCGCGGGGCTCGCCCTTCTCTTCCTGGTCGGCCTCCTTGGCGCGTTCGCCGCGGTGTACCGCCGCCGGAGGAGGCGGTACCAGCCCGACTCGCACGTCGAGCCGCCCCTATCCCGGCCCGAGGCGCGGAGCAAGGACGTCACGCGCCCGAAGAGCAGCTTGCTGTCGATCGTTCGCGCCCGGATCACGGAAGGCTTCAAGGATGCCGCGAAGGAGCTCGAAGCGGCTGAGAAAGAATTGGGCAAGGGCCTGTCCCCCCGCCTTGACGAGCCAGACGTCTCGCGTGCGCGGCGCGCCGTGCTCGTGTGCGCCGTCGTGGGTCTTGCCGGACTGGTCGGCGCGGTGGGGGCGTGGGCATCCGGGGCTCGGGTGGAGATCATCGCGGGGCTCGCGCTCCTCGCCCCGGTCGGCTTCCTCGGCGCGTTCGTCGCGGTGTACCGCCACCTGAGGAGACGGTTCCAGCTCGCCCATCACCGCAACGAGGAGCTTGAACGCTACCTCGGCGCGAAAGAGAAAGCCGAACGCTCCGCGAGAGCCCTCGTTCGCCTCACGACCGCGTACGAGCTGTACACAGATTGGGACAGGATCATCTGCTCCGTCCTCCACTCGGCCCTAACCCCAGGTGACGAGCGGCCCGAAGATCCCCTCGACTCATGCGAGCTGGTCGTGCCCAAGGCTGTGAGCATCGCCAAGGGGCAGACGGACAGGGAGCACATGAGACACCTCGCGTTCGGCGTCGGCAAGATCTCCATCCGTCGGGGCTGGATCGGAAACTGTTTCGCCGAGTTCATGCAGCGCGAGATGAGGCTTCTCCACAAGGCCTGGTGGCGTGCGGAGAACGAGCCAGCGCCCGATCCCGACGTCGATCATATAGCCAGGCGCCACCTCGTCCGCGTACTGGCGAACAAGGAGTCCGATCCGCCGCTGGCCACTTGGATGCGTGGAAGAGTCGCGGACTTCCTCAGTACGTGCTGCCCCGAAGACCTGTTCACTAGCCTGGAGAGCGTGCAGGGGCAAACACTCAGCCTCCCGCCGGAGGAGTTCCTCACGGCGATCTTCCCACCCCCCGATCCCGGCCTGCAGCCGGACGGGTTCGCCTACAGGCTGTGGCGGCTGCGCACTGGAGGACCGGCCGTCAAGATCAAGAGCAAGGCGTGGAAGCCCACGACCGTTGATCTGCCCCTCTCACAAACGGAGGTGGCAAGCGTGGACGGCACCCCACGCGCAGGCTCCGCCGCCTTTACGCTTTTTACCGCCAGGCTCGACGCGACCCAGCCTATGTCACTCACAGACCTGGCCATCTTCACCGCAAATCCAAGGACATCCCCGCCAGATTCGGAGCCAAGTCCAACCGGACTTGGGTGAAGGCTGTGATGTGCCCCTGCCGGACAACCTCGCAGTCTTGATCAAGCGAGCATCGGGCCGTGATCTACCCCCCCGTCTATCAGCGCCCGTGGCCAGCTACAACCTGGACCGGCACGCCGAGAAGGATGGGAGACGAAAATAGGCCAGCGGCGTGGAACCTCTGCGCCGTTTCATGCTTCATGGGCTGCCCCGCTGGAGCCATGAGAAGGGTCACATGCCAATGGACAACCCGTCGTCGCGGACTTCTTCCCTCCGTTGTGATTGTCGGTGGTAATCGGGCTGTTGGCGATCCTGCTCACGCTCAAAGTCCCAATGGGGTGGCGGGCTGGGCTGGCTGGGCTGGCGGGCCGCGAGCAGCCGTGCGCGCAGATCCCGACGCCCGGCCTCTCGTCCGACGTTGAGACGGCTGTGGTCGAGGGTGGGTTGTTGGTCGCGAGCGAAGGTATGCGCTTTGGAGCTCGCGAAGGCTTCTTGCCAGGCGGAGTCGTCCACTGCATAGATGTGGTTGGAGTAGCGGCCGCGGGACAGGGCGGTGTAGGCGGTTTCTTGGCTGGTGGCCGGGGAGGGAGCGAACAGGACGTGGTCGACGGTCATACCTTGGGCTTTGTTCGCGGTCAGCGCGTAGGCGTAGTCGACGTGCTCGGCGACATACCAGGCAGGTAGAACCACCTGTGGGATGTCTTCGTCGTCGTCGAGGGTCACGGTGATCCCTTGGCGGGTGAGGGTGGTGACGGTGCCTTCCATGCCATTGCGGATGGTGACGCGGGTGCCGTCGGGTTGGAGCATGTACCCGTCGTTACGCCCTAGCCGCACGCGGTCGCCGATCGAGAGGCGCATGTCGCGGGTGTGGTCGTCGCTGACGTAGGTCCGGCCTCGGCGGGAGACCTCGCCGCGGTCGATCAGGGCGGCACGGGCGGCAAGGTTGAGCCGCTCCACCACGCTGTTCTCGGTGGCCAGCATGCGGACGTCGTTGCCCTCAGCTTGGTCGCGGAGGGTCAGCCAGTGGTCGATCATCGCGTCGGTGCGTTGGTCGGCTTGGCAGTATTCGTGGACCATTCCCAGTTCGGCTAGGACGGCGATGGCGCCCGTGACGTGGCCGTCGCGGATTAGCTCGGCGGCGTCACGCAGGGCGCTGAGTTTGAAGCGGTGGTCGATGCCGAGGGTGATGGCGCCGAGTTCGCGGGCCAGGACGGCGTGGCCGCCGCCGGTGTCGACGGAGGGGATTTGGCGGTGGTCGCCGACCTCGGCGACCTTGCCGCCCACCGCGTCGACGAGTTGTTGGAGAGCTAGCCGGTTCCGGGTCGCGGTCATGCCGGCTTCATCGTGGACCAGGGCGACGCCGTAGGGGAGTTCGCGGACGTTGTTGGTGACTTCGACGAGCAGCTTGTCCAGGGTGCACGCTTCGATGCCGGAGGCTTTTTGGAGTTGGCGGGCGGCGTTGGCGGTGGGTGCGACCCCGATCACGGGGATCCCAGCGGCTTCGAAGCACTGGCGGGCGACAGCCAAGGCGGTGGATTTTCCTGTGCCGGCCTTGCCGACCACGACGTCGACCGCGTTGCCTGAGGTGCATAGCTGCCAGATCATCGCTTCCTGGTCCGCGTCGAGTTCGCGGCCGGGATGGGCGACGTTGTAGGCGGCGATGACGCGGGCGACGAGGTGGTCGGGGACGAGGGCCGCGTCGGTGTCCTGGCGGGCTTTGGCGCGGGTGATCAGTTCGGTTTCGGCGGCGAGGAGGGAGGCGGTGGTGAAGCGTGGTTCCTCTTCGAGGCAGACCTCGCGCATCACCTTGCCGTGCTCGTCGCGTGGACGGATGACCTCTCCGGAGGTCTTGCGCACCGGGTCACGCAGGCCGAGGACTCTTATATCGGCGAAGAAGGCCTCGGCGATGCGGTTGATCCGATCCGCGGCCGCCTGCCCGTCGGGTGAGTCGGCGATGAGGAGAGTGCCGATGCCGGCCAGGACGTCGCGGCGGCCGAAGCCCGACGCCTTGGCCGTCAACCCCTCCGGACCCACCAAGAAGTCAATGATCTCGGCGTCCGACAACCCGGCCAGGCCGCGATCGTTGTCGCGGTGGCGGGCGCGGTCGAGCACGAAGCTGAGGATCGAGTCGAGGTCGAAGCCTGCGTCGCAGGCTTCGTCAAGTAGGCGTTGCCGCAGCTCTTGAGTGTCTTCGGTGACTTTGGGTTTTCTCGTGGCCAGGGCGGCGGCTTGGGCGGCGCGGCCGCCGGAGGTGCCGTGCTCGGCGAGTTCGGCTTCGATGGCGGCGCGGCGTTTGGACCACAGCCGGCACAGCGCGGGCGGGATCCCGTCGATCTCCCATACTCCTGCGCGTTGGGTCCAGGTGAGGCCGAGGCGGGCGGTCAGCTCGGCACGCAGGGCGGCTTGGTAGACGGCGTCGGAGGCTTTCTGCCAGCGGTAGAGCATGGTGCCGTCGAGGGCGGAGCGGCGGCCGTCGGCGGCTTCGACGGCGTTGGCGATGACCTCGTGGGTATGGAGTTGTAGTCAGCATGGAACGGCCAGCCCCATTCCGCATATGTCGTGGGTCATCCACGATAAGGCGGAAGGAGCCACATACGGAAGGAGCCGGCCATGCCCAGTATCTACTATCATCCCGACG
>Ga0187893_10004992_pt1 | contig 24428 bp, 30 predicted proteins | sample MA1701074metaG_FD_139574 | JGI IMG/M metagenome (GOLD analysis project Ga0187893, IMG submission 139574) | White microbial mat communities from a basaltic lava cave in the Kipuka Kanohina Cave System on the Island of Hawaii, USA - MA170107-4 metaG ...
GATCTCAGTGCGGGCGGCCGTCACGATGCGCTCGCCCTCGGCAAGCGCCGTGTGCTTCGCCTCGCCCACCAGCTCGTTCGAGCGCTTGTGCGCCAGGTCGACGACTTGCAGGGCCTTCTGGCGCGCCTCCTGCACGATCGCCTCCGCGCCGTGCCGCGCCTCGGCCAACTCTTGTTGGCCTTTCTCGCCCGCGGCGATGCCGTCGGCGATCGTCTTGCGGCGGTCCTCGATCGCCTTCATCAGCGGCGGCCAGATGAATTTCATGCAGAACCACACGAAGACGATCATGGCGATCGTCTGCCCGAACAACGTCAGGTTGATGTTCATCGAACCACTCCCCGGTTCAGCCGCCGAGCGCGTTCTGCAACTGACCGACGAACGGATTGGCGAACGTGAAGAAGAGCGCGATGCCCACGCCGATCATCGCGACCGCGTCGAGCAACGCAACGACGATGAACATCTTCACCTGCAGCATCGGCGCCAGTTCCGGCTGCCGCGCCGCGCCTTCGAGGAACCGCCCACCCAGCAGGCCCATGCCGACGCCGACGCCCAAGGCACCAAGGCCGATGAGGATCGCCACGGCGATCGCGGTAAATCCAATCACAGTTTCCATCGCTAGTCTCCTGGTCGAAAGGGTCAGTGATGCTCGTGCGCCATGCTGAGGTACACGATCGTCAACATCATGAAAATGAAGGCCTGCAGCACGATGATCAGCACGTGGAACACGGCCCAGGCGAAGTGCAGCGGCAGCTGCCAAAGGCCGAGCAGCGCGATCAGCAGGAAAATAAGCTCGCCCGCGTAGAGATTTCCGAATAGCCGCAACGACAGTGAGAGCGGTTTGGCGACCAGCGACACGGTCTCGAGTGTCAGATTGAAAGGAATTGCCGCCCAGTGATTGAAGGGCTGCAGTGTGAGTTCCTTGGTGAACCCGCCGATGCCCTTGATCTTGATGCTGTAGAAGATCGTCAGGATGAACACCGAAATCGACATCGCGAAGGTGACGTTGACGTCGGTCGTCGGCACGACCTTGAGATACGGGATCCCGACCTGCTGCGCCGCCATCGGCAGCCAGTCCACGGGGATCAGGTCCATCAGATTCATCAGGAAGACCCACATGAAGAGGGTCAGCGCGAGCGGCGCGATCAAGCGGCTGGTGCCGTGAAAGGTTTCGCGGACGCTCTGGTCAACGAATCCGACGATGACTTCGACCGCGGTCTGAAGCTTGCCGGGAACGCCGGTGGTCGCGCGCCTGGCTACCCGGCGAAACAGCGTGATGAGAATGAGTCCGAGCGCAATCGCGAAAAACATCGAATCGACGTTCACCGCGTAAAAATTGCCTTCGCATTGATTCCAGACCCACTCGCCGTCGGCGCGGCAAACGGTCAGGTTCTGGAGATGATGGACGATGTAGTCGCCAGCCGAATGACCCGCTTCCGCCATGATCTCCTAGCGTCCCTTGTCGAACAGCAGTCCAACCGGCAGGGCCAGGAGCGTCGCGATGTACCCGGCGAAGAGAAACTCCGGGTGCAGCGGCTTCAAGATCGCGAACACCGCGGCGAACAGGAGCGCCGCAATCGCGAGCTTGCCGGCCTCGCCGATCCAACCCGCCAGTAACAGGCTTCTTGCGCTGCTGCCGGCCCGCGGCGACATCACTCTCGCCGCCAGAAATGCGTTCGGCACGACGCCGATCAATCCACCCAACGAGGTGGGGACAGCCCGTTCGGAACCAAGCCAGATCCAGACTCCGCCTGCGAGCAACAATGCGGCCGCGAGCTGCGCGAGCAGGATGTTGCGGACGGTTTTCAATGACCTGTCCCGGGCAACAAAAAAGCCACGTGGCCCTCCGAGCGGTCCGTGGCGTTTTCACGCTGCGCAGCAAGCCGCAGAGGCGGCCAAAAACCGGGCGGCATTATAGTGGGACGGGCCCCTCCGGCACAACCGCGGAGAGGGTCGAAAACCCTAGTTTTTACGGAGCCTTAGCCGTGCCCGCTTGCAGATTCGCAGGCTCCTCGATCGCTTTGTCTCGCGCAGAGTAGAAGTGTGTGGTTTCAGCCGCGAGATCGTCACCCCGGGGTATTTCGACTGCCCGTGGAACTGTGTGCGCGGCAGATGCCGCGAATCTCGACTTCCACATTTTCTTCCCGATACGCCACAAGAGTCTCCTATTCCCCGTGTACGGCACGGCAAATGTTTCGCTCTGAACGATTCGATCAACCCGGCTGGAGCTGGCTTCCATTCATTCACTCTACGCCCGCGAGTGGTCTATGTACTCCACTCGTCTAGTCCATCACTTCGCCGCAGGAGGCATTGATGATTGCGCCCGTCAAATTGCTCGCATAGTCGGATGCCAAAAAGCAAATCGTCCTTGCGGTTTCGGCGAGTGTGGGCATGCGCTTCAACAATGTTCGATCCGCGGTACTTCGAGCAAACATCTCCCTGGTTGTGCCGGTAGCTTGCGCAAATGCCTGGAACACTTCCTGGATGCGTGAGCTCTCCGGCATTCCCGCCGATCGAACTGCAACGACACGAATGCCAGAAGGGCCCCATTCTGTGGCAAGCGAACGGGTCAGCCCTTCGATCGCGGCGTGCCCGGCTGAATGTCCCGCAAGGAACGGCGCAACCCCCTTTGCCGGCGTGGCGGTAAGCAAGATGACCACGCCTGAGCGACGGGCCATCATGTGGCGCGCGGCCGATCGTGCCGTGATGAACTGCGATAACACCGCAGTGTTGACGTACGACAGGAATTTTTCCGTCGGGATTTCTGTGCTCGGCATCACAAGATCACAGGCCGACGAGGGTCCAATGGCATTGAACGCGATATCTATTCTTCCCGTCTGTCTTACGATGCCGTCCAGATAGCGCTTCACGTCAACCTCGCTGAGGGCGTCGATTTTTTCGACGGCGACCGACCAATTCGATGAACGAATCGCCTCCGCCGTTCGCTCTACGGATTGAAGGCGATGACCAGACAAGAACACGGTCGCGCCTTCGCGCGCAAATGCCTTAGAAACCTCTGCGCCCACGGACCCGCCGGACGCAAAGACAACGGCCACCTTGTTCTCCAGCAACACTGGAACCTCCATCGACTATCGCATCTCGATGCGCTTCATCGCTCAAATGCGTTGCTCGCCAGAGCAGCGGCAAACATCACGCTGACGTCCCCGTCCTGCGCCGCGCGGATCGCGGCCTCCGCGGCACTTCCCAGAGTCTCGCCACCTGCCAGCGCGCCAAAGAAGACGGCCTCCGCGGGCGTCAATAGACGGTCGCGAATCTCGCCACTCGATCGCCAGATCAATATTGACTGGCGCTCCCGCCAGACCGCACGCGGGACGTTCGCGCCAGCATCGTCGAGGCGATTCGCCTTCCAGACATCGTGTACGCGCCACGTCGTCTGCAATAAGCTCGCGCTTGGATGCAGCCTCACCGAATGTTTCGCCAATGAGCTGGAGTCAAGCTGCGCGATGTCGCCAGGCTGTAAGGCGGCGTCATCCGGCGCGATGTGCGCCTCGAGCCAGGCGCGATCGAGGCGCGCCACGTCTGCAATATAGGGTGTGGATGATTCGCCCGCGGCGCATTCCAGGAACTCAGGGAACTCCAAGCCGTAACCGACCAGGCAGCGCGCGCGGGGAGGCGCAATGCGGACGAACGCTGCGGCCGCGGTCTCAAAACAGCTCTCCCCGATGAGTCGGAATACCGCGGGATAGTTCGACGCCAGCGCCGCCGACATGGCACGGATCCAATTGTTCCGATGAATTCGAACGCCACGTAATCCCTCCGGGGAAACGGCGAACGCGCCGAGCCGCCCGGTAACGCCACCGCAGACGGCATCGATGAATGACGTGTAATAGTCGGCGAGATTCATTACGCCGCTTTCGCCCGACTGACCAGCACGTCCTCGGCGCGTGCGCGCTCCGTCATCATTTCACCGAACGGCGGGATCGCCGCGTCCCGCTCGATGAGCGTCGGTCGTGGACCGATCCGGCGAACGAGTCGATCGAACAAGTCCCACACTGGCGCGGCGACAGGCGTCGCGTGAGAATCGATCAACAACAACGAACCCGGCGCCGCGTCACGGTCGTGACCGGCCAGATGAATTTCTTCGACGAGTTCAGCGGGCGCCGCGTCCAGATACGCGCCGGCATCGAGATGCAGATTGTTGGCCGCGACAAAAACGTTGTTGACGTCCAGGAGTAGGCCGCAACCTGCGCCTGCGCAGACCAGACCCAGGAATTCCGGTTCGCTCATGTCCCCGCGCAGGGCCATATAGGCAGACGGATTCTCGATCAGGATTCGCCTGCCGATCGCCGATTGAAACGCATCGACGCGATTGATCAGGTGACGCGCCGCCTCGCAGGTATACGGCAACGGAAACAGATCGGCGAAATATTGCCCGCCCGCCGCCGACCACGCGACGTGCTCGGAGACCTGCGTCGGCTGGTAGCGATCGATCAACTCCCGCAGCCGCGCTAGATGCGTTGCCTCGAGTGGTTCCGGCCCGCACAGCGAGGCGCCGACGCCATGAAAGGATATGGCGCGACGCGAACGGATGGCTTCGAGCCATGAGTGGCGTGGTCCCCCCGAGACCATGTAATTCTCGGGATGGACTTCAAACCAGAGTCCATCCGCGTCGCAATCGAGGGCGGCCCGGTAATGAACGGGTCTCAGGCCGATGCCGCACCGGACCGGAAGAGCCGTCACTTTTCCGTCGGCTGGTCGGCGGGCGGCCGGGTACGCTCCAGCGGGGCCAAAGAGCCCGGGCCTTCGGGCGTCTGGATGAAGACGCAAGTCCCCTTGGGAACGTAGGTCCATTCATTGCCCTGGAAATCTACCGTGGGCTGGCCCGCGCAGCCGACCGCGTCGCCCATTGGCACAGCAGGATTGCCCGGATGGCCGGACACTGCCGGTTTCACCGACGAATCGCTTCCGTCCCCGCTATCGGCTTGCGCACCGCCGCACTTCGCGCCCGCGCCGGCGCAGGAAGCGCCCGCCGCCCGGCAGTCGTTCTCGCCTGCGAGCGCAATGCCGTAGCAAATCTCTATTCGGCCCGTGATGCGGTCATTCTTCACCCAGTCTTCAAAAGCGGCGCGCACCTCGGAAGGTGCGTCGGGCGAAATGGCGAGCTTGTCGTTGGGCTTGGCAAGTGCCGTGGACGCGGCCAGCGAGACTCCAAGCGCAAGAACGTGGCTTCTGGAAGGATGGCTCATGACTCGATCTCCCGGTTAGTGAGTTCAGTAAACGGTGTACGTCATCGGGATCTAGAACGGCCTCGTCCGGGAACCGGACGCCGCTGCGGTGCCGACGAACTCGCGCATTACTGCGTCTTCAAGCAGCCCGGGCGGCAGGAGTCCCTGGGCGAGCACGAAATCGTGGAACTGCTTCCTGTCGAAAGACGCTCCTAAACGCAGCTCGGCCCGCGCGCGAATTTCCAGCAGTCGTGCGTAGCCGTAGAAGTAGGCGGCCGCCTGCCCCGGCATGCGATACATGTAGCGCTCAATTTCGCTGCGCGCGCGGCCTTCTTCGATCCCGACCTGATCCATCAGGAAGGCCTTGGCCTGCTCCGGTTCCACCCGGCCGAGGTTGAGCATGGGATCGAGAAACATGCGCGCCGCGCGCAGCAGTCTCCACTGCAGCGAGACCAGTTGCCCGTCGAGCGGCATGTACGGCTTGGCAATCGATTCGGCGTAGAGGCCCCATCCCTCGATATTGGCGCTGTTCCAGGCGAACACGGCGCGCGCGATGGACGTTCCGCCGTCGATCATCGAGCCGAACTGAAGCTCATGGCCCGGGCGCAGTTCGTGCGCAGTCAGGGTCCAGGCATTGGCCTCAAAGGTGTCGTCGGTGGCAGGCCACGAGCCATCCGGCTGCTGCTTGAGATGCGGAAGAACGAATTGCGGATACTCGCCCGAATTGCCGATCAGCCGAGGGTGCGTGGTGTGCGGTGCCGGCTCGCGCGCAGTCTCGGCTTCGCTCGCCATGCGAATGCCGGCGGCGCGTTCAGGGAGGCTGACCAGTCGCTCGCGGCGAATGATGGCCTGCAGACCGGCGAGCGCCGATCGGTAGTACTCCATGAGCCGATCGCCCGTGAGCTGCCTCTCTTTCAGACGCCCGATCACTTCGCGATAACCGGTTGCGTCGTAGCCGTGTCGCGCGGCGACCAGCGGTGCGAGCGCCTCCATTTCTGCGCGAGTCGCAGCGAAGGCGCGGAGGCCCTCTTCGATCAACTCTTGCGCCGTTACTTCAACGCCCCGATCCCGGAGGGTCTCGGCGTAAAGGATCTCCGGCATCCGATGATCGTCCCGCGACCTCGGCAAGATCTCCCCGCGAACCCATGCGTTGTAGGCATCGACCTGCGATGCGAGCCGCGCAAACGGATCGCGCCATTCCTCAAGCTGCGTGGCAGAAAACAGTTCCTCGACGCCGCGCAGCAATGTCGCCGCGTCCTCGAGATCTTGTTCCACCTTGCCGCGGTACGGTCCCAGTAACGATTCATCGAAGCGTGCGCGGCTCTGCGCCATGGCCAGCTCGGCGATTGGCGTGGTCCCTGCGGAAATGCCGGCGTATTTTCTCAGCCGCTGGAGTGCGGCGGCATGGCTCGTCGGCGGCGCTTCGTCGCGCAGCAGTCCACTGAGCCCATCGTATACGATCTCGGCGACGCCGTAATACGGAAGCAGGAGCTCATGTTCCAGTGTCGCCCTGCGCAACTCCCTGTTGGCGTAGTCGACGAGGATTTGCAGGTCCTGGACGATCCTCGCCTCGCGCGCCCCCGCCTTTTCTCGCTCCAGATCGTCGATCAGTGCGCGCATCGCCGTCTGGTACCGCCCGAACAAGCTGGGTCCCAGATCGATGACGGCCTCGTCGTAGCCCACGGCTCCGAGTTCGGAAGCGCGCTCCGGTTCGAACGCCGCCATCACGGCGATCACGGTCTCCGCGTGCCGATTGCTTTCGTCGACCCAGCTCTCCGCCGTTGCGGCGGACGCCACCGCGGAATAGGCAAGTGCGAGCAACCGCAGGAATTTCATGGCAGAACGCATTCCGGCAACCTCAAGGTCGAAACGTATAGTTCAGCTTGATCGCTATCTCGCTCGCTCTCGTCAACAGCGAGCGGTCGTCCTCGACCAGGAAGTTGTAGTTGACGACGAAGAACAGCTCGCGCCCGGGCGTCAGCTCCCATCGCAGCCGGCTGTTGATTCCCGCGGTGTCCGACACGTTGTCGTATTGCATGAAATTCAGCCACGCCATGCGGCTGTTGAACGCGATATCTGCGCGCACCTGTCCGAGGCGGGTGATGAAGGAGCCGCCCGGCAGATCGATCTCGTTCTGGTTCCACACGAGCCCGAACGCGTAGCGGCTCGAGGGCCGCAGATTCAGCTCGGCGCGGGCCCCGCTGCGCTCGCCGTCGAAGAAGTCGCCGTTCATGAGCTCCAGCTTGCCGCCGACCGGACGCTGTTCACCGGTCGCGAAGTACAGCACGCCGCTGCCGAAGTCGTAGCGCCCCACCGGTATGAAAGCGCCCTGCGAGATCTCGAATGGCTCGTCCAGACGCTCGGTCGCCTGTTCGAAGCGCAGTCCGGCCAGATCATTGGGCCGCGTGGCACCTTCGAGGCCGAGCGAAACGAGCCTGGATTCCATATGCCCGTCGAGATCGGTGACCAGTGAAATGGCGCCGGTCGTATCCATGCGCAGGATCCGGTTCTGTTGCGGTCGCATGCGGAAGCGGTATTCCGTTTCGTATTCCCGTATGTCCACGCGATTGGCGAATCCCAATGCCGGGTGGAAGCCCTGCTGCAGCTCGCTGAACGAGGTCAGGAACTCGTGGCGGTCGCCCGGCAACTCGATTGCGGCGCCGTACGCTGCTTCATCGCCGACGACGCCATCCGTGTCGCTACGCTGATACCAGAGCTTGCCGCGCGTGAGCCGCCCGAACAGGCCGGTGTCATCCCGGTAATGAAAATCGACGCCCAGGACGCTGTTGTCGGCCTCTGAAGTCGGGTCTCCATGCGTGGCGATGAATCCGAGCGATGATTCCTCGAGCACATTCCACTTGCCGCGCGCGACGAGCAAGTCCTTCGATCCCACTGTCGGCGAATCTGCCTGACGCACGGCCAAGGCCCCGAAGCTGAACGCGCCGAGCCGCCCCGTAGCCTTCAACCCGCCGTCCAGATCGATCGGGGTGCCATCTTCGTCAAGCCCGATCCTGCGCGAGTGAAACGGCCTGCCATTCGCCTCCAGCTCGGCAAACTCGAAAATGCCGGCGTCCTGGAGAAAGAAGTTCCGCTTTTCGGGGAAGAACAGGGAGAAGCGCGCCAGATTGACCTGCCGGTCGTCGACCTCGGTGGCGGAAAAGTCGGTGTTCACGGTAGCCGTCAGCGTGAGCCGCGGCGATGGCTTGTAGAAGACATCGAGCGATGGCTCGAGCTCAGTATCGGTCACGCCCGCCGCGCGATCCTCGAACCGGCGCAGCGTCGCCGAAGGCACGATGTCGAGGCCAAGCCGCCGCGGCGGCGCCTCGATGCCGCGCATCTCGCCGGCGATGGACGGCGCGAGCTCGAACACCTCGTTGCCGCGCGACGACCAGGCGATCTGCTCGCCCTTGCGGGGAACGACGCGACCGAAGTTGAGTCCCCACGTTCCCGATGCGGGATCGAAGGAGATGGACTTGAACGGAATGGCCATCTCCGCCGTCCAGCCGCCGTCGTCGATGCGCGCGGCGCCGAACCAGATCGCGTCCCAGTCGTTGATGAAGGTGTCGTTGTTCTCGATCAGCGCGTCGCGCCGGATGCCGTTGGGATTCAACTGGAAGAAATATCCGTTGCGGCGATCGTGAAACGGATCGATCAGTACGTGAAAGCGGTCGTCGGACGGATAGGTCCGGCCCTGGACGAGCTGCTTGGCGCTGATCCTGTCCGGCGCGCCGTCGTACATGCGGGCCGCGACGTACAGATGCTCGGCGTCGAACAGCAGGCGCACCTCCATCGGCTCGGTCGGAGGGGCGTATTCCTGCGGCTCGATCTGGTGGAACTCGGTGATCAACGTCGCGCCGGTCCAGGCCAGATCGTCGAGCCGACCGTCGATCGCCGGCGGCTGATCGGTGCGGATCACCCGAGCGACCGGCGTGTTGACCGGGACCGGAGGCGCTTCCTGCGGCCAGGCGGCCGACGACAGAAGGGAGATCGCCGCTCCAATTTGTCCGGCGCGCATTCCGCGCGCCCGGCCCCGAAACAGCGGCGCGGCGGAAACCATAGCGGCCAAGTCAGCGATGACGTTCTCGGCCTTCTACGAATCCGTCGTACTTCGCTAACTGCTCGGCGGTCAGAATTAGCGCAAGCTCCTGGCGCGCCTTCGATCGTGCTTCCTGAAATGTCTCCTTCAGGAAACTATGATCGTCCGTCTTGCCAGCCCGCTCGCTTTTTCGATGCTCGTCGACTGCGGCACGAATCGTATTGCGCTGCGCTTCGAGAATACGCTGCACTTCCCCTGCCTGGTAGGCGTCGAGCTGAAGCAGCCCGGTAAGGGCCTCGATCTCTGCGCCATCGAGCGGTTGGTCGGCGGTCGCGTAGCCGGCCAGCAGCAGCCCGACCAGACTCGCGGCGGCCAGTCGGCCAATGATTGGCGGGTTCATGACGACACTCCTCTGTGGATCGACCGCATGCTAGCGACCTCCACGCGTGCGAGTCGTCTTGTGACCAATTCTTAATCAACAATTCCCCGAAGCTTCAGAAGCGAGATCCGTGTCGTTCGCATTTCATTACGGTGCTCGAAAGTCAGCGCGAAGATCCCGACACTTTGCGCCTCAGAACGGCGGGTTACTGCATGATGCTTGCGAATACCTGACGCTAATTGGAGGGGCCCGATGGGCGACTCCTAGTCGCGAGGCTATGCCTGCTGGAAACTGATATAAGAAGCCACCACCGAGCCGTTTGCCGCGTTTCATTGTCAATGCCGCGTCTGCCGGCATTTGAGAGGAGGTAGATCTTGCGAGTCGAGGGGCTGTAGCCTGCCAGGCGCAAACCTGCTTCCACTCGGTCTCGTAGCTGTCTGATGACCTTCAACGGCGAACAGGTCGGAGGGAGTGAAGGACATGAAGATCTCGCACTTTCATGTGTCGGTTCAGGACCTGAATAGCGCCTTGCAGTGGTTGGAGCGCGTGCTTGAGGTGCGGCCCACCTTCCAAGACGACCGGCTTGCAAGTGTGCCCTTCGGAGACTTCATCATCATCGTCGACAAGGCCGACCGCGACGTGCCAGTCACCATTGGCTTCGACAGCAAGGACTGCGACGGCGACTACCGGCGCTTAATTGAGCGTGGGGCACTGTCACTTGAAGAACCAACTGATCGATCATGGGGGGTTCGCTCCGCGTACCTCCATGGACCGGGGGCGGTGCGTGTGGAGATTGAGCAGCCGCTCAGTGGGGCGAAATAGAGATGCCTTTTGACCCCGTCCGCTTTGTGGTTGAACACGGCGTCGTGCTGGCCGCAGCGAGGGGGCCAGTGCCCAACGTCGCTGAAACCGTTGCTGGCGAGCCGATCCGCGGCAGTTGGTGGGGCCATAAGAAGGGATCCGAGATCTTCCATGCGCTCAGAGCCATCGACGATTCGCCTGACGTGCTCTGTTTTCGTCTCGTCGCAGGCAAGATCACCTTTGTTCAACGCCGCCTTTGGCCGGCCTTGGTGCGCCTTGCAGATGAGATGGGCAGGGACACGCTGACTGCGATTCGTCAGAAACACACGCCATCGGGGGCGCACCGAAACGTACTGACGCCTTTCCCTGACTGGGTGCCAGCGAACGTAATGGATGCTGCGCAGCGGCTCGATGCCACAACGGCCAGGGCGCAGTTTGGATCCTGGATGAACGTACCCGAGGCCAAAGCTCGGCGAGCCAAGCAATTCGCCTCTCGGGATTGCAATCGAAGCAGAAACAGCCATAGGAGATGAGGTCTCCGCCACCGCGCGGCGATTCCTGAGTCCCGCCCGGCACTTGGCGAGCTGACTCCGCCGGACTACGCTGAAGCTTTCCCCTCGTGTGCGCGCCTCACGGACAGAGCTGCTGCGACGCTGGCAGATGCCCACATGCGAATCCTCGTCATCGAAGATGAATTGAAGGTGGCGGAGGCGCTCAAACAGGGTCTCGAGCGCGAGCGCTACGAGGTCACCCTGGCTCGAACCGGCGAGCGCGGTTACTTCCTACTCGGCGCCAGGGAGTTCGACCTGGTCATTCTCGACCTTATGCTGCCCGAAGCGAACGGATTCGAGATGCTGAGCACGCTGCGCCGGCGGGACGCCGCGACGCCGGTCCTGATCCTGACCGCACGCGACTCGGTTGCGGACCGCGTCAAAGGACTCGATCTCGGCGCCGACGACTATCTCGTCAAGCCCTTCGCGTTTGCAGAACTGCTGGCGCGCGTGCGGGCGCTGGCGCGGCGCGGGCGCGGCGAGCCCCCGCCTCGTCTGGATATCGCCGACCTGAGCGTGGACCTCGTCGCCCGCAAGGTGCTGCGGGCCGGGCGGACGTTGACCTTGACGGCCAGGGAATTCGAGCTGCTGGCCTATCTGGTCGCGCACCAGGGCCAGGTCGTCTCGCGCGAGATGCTCGCGCGCGACGTCTGGAAAGAAACCGCACGGGTCACGCCCCTCGACAACGTCATCAATGTGCACATGGCGCGTCTCCGGCGCAAGGTCGATGAGCCATTCCAGGACAGGCTCATCCATACCGTGCGGGGCGTCGGCTTCATCGTGCAACTGGAAGAGCCATGATCCGGCGACCCCGGCACATCCGCACGCGCCTGACACTGTGGTACCTCGGCATCCTCGCGCTGACGCTGTCGCTGTACGCCGCGGCGGCCTTGGGCCTGCTGTACGGGACGCAGCGCGAGGACCTGGAGGACGCGCTTCGCGCCGATCAGGAATTCGTCGCCGAGCATCTGTGGATCGCGCGGCCGGGCACGTTGCGATTCCAGCGCCACCTGCAGGAGCTCGAGGGTCCCGCGCTGATCGAGGTTCAGTCCGCCGACGGCGCGATCCTGTTTCGAAGCGCCGCGCTCGGCGGCGATTCACTCGCTGTCGCACGAACCCCGAGTGCCGGGTCTGCCGAAAGCACCGCGGTCGTCCGTGCGGGCGGCCAACTGCTGCGCGTGCGCAGCGAGCGCCACACCGTCGAAGGAGCCACCCTGCACGTGTCCATTGGCCGCAGCGAATCCGAGCTGCGGCAACAGTGGCGCAAGGCACTCGGCGGCCTGTTGCTGGGCCTGCCCGTCGCCCTGGTCCTCGCCGGCCTGGGCGGAAACTGGCTCGCACGCCGCGCCCTGCGGCCGATCGACCGCATGGCGCAGCAGGCGGACAGGATGAGCGCCGAGAATCTCGCCGAGCGGCTGCCCGTGGACAATCCCAACGACGAGCTCGGCCATCTCGCCCGCGTATTCAATGCCGCACTCGCGCGTATCGAAGATTCGTTCGCAGAATTGCGCCGGTTCACGGCCGATGCCTCGCACGAACTGCGCACACCGCTCACCTCCCTGCGCGCCGTCGGCGAAGTTGCGCTGCGGGAGCCGCCCGATCTGCATGCCTACCGCGAGGCGATCGGCAGCATGCTGGAGGAGGTCGACGATCTCTCGCACCTCGTTGACAGTCTGCTGATGTTGTCGCGGGCCGAGGCCGGCGCGGAGCCGCTCGCGATGGAGTCGCTGTCATTGCTGGAATGTGCGCAAGGCTCGGTTTCGCTCCTCGAGGTGCTCGCCGAGGAAAAGGAGCAGACCCTGCGGGCCACTGGTGATGCGAGCATCCGCGTGCGCGGCAACGCAGACATGCTGAAACGGGCATTCGTGAACCTGATCGACAATGCGATCAAGTATTCGCCGCAGCAAGGTCACATCTCGCTCGACATATTACGAATCGACGCAGGCCTCGCAGCGGTCGAGATTCGTGATCAGGGGAGCGGCATCGCTAAAGAACACCAATCAAAGGTGTTCGAGCGATTCTACCGGGCGGATGCCGGGCGCTCGCGCGAAGCCGGCGGTGCAGGCCTCGGCCTCGCGATAGCCGAGCGCGTCGTGCGGCTGCATGGCGGCAGGATCGAGCTCGAAAGCGAGCCCGGGCGCGGCAGTACCTTTCGTGTCGTCCTGCCTGAATCAGGGAATCCTTGAGACTTCCGGAAATGCGATTGCCCGATTCAGATGCCTGCACCCAGTCGCGAGCCGAGTGCATTTCGATACGTGACCATCAGATTCGCGAACTTGCCGCCCGCACCGGCAATATTCTCGCCTCCACCGTACACCGGCAGCAGCGAATAGGCCGCGGTAGTCGCCAGTACCAGGAATAAAGCGAGAATGCGCGATCGGATGGGGCGCAAGCTCAGGCGCCGAGCTAGCGATCGCGCGACGACCCAACAGGCCCAGGTTCCTGCGCCTGCGCTTAGACCAAATGAGAACGCGACGATGCTGATTCCATTTCCAAGCGCCCACCAGGCCAATATGGGTATCGGCATCAATCCACCGGCGGCCAGGAGAAACCAGGGCACCGGAACGGTGGGAAACAGCGCGGCAAAGATCACCCACTGGATGCACGTCCTGCTCACAACCGATCCTTCAGCCCGCCTCGGACCCATCGTCATCTATCAAAGAACCAGCGAAGAAATCTTGCCAGCGCCAGTCAACCCGTGCTCGAACCGATCGGGCCGGCGCTGATATCGCGTGCCCGCCCGCACGGCTTGCCCGGTCATCCGGCCCCCGGCGCGAGTGTCGCCTGATGCGCGCTTGCCGGAATTAAGCAATCATTAAGAATTCCGGAAGCGCAAGTCATTTCGAACCGCACGCAGATCCCGCACTCTACAATCGTTTGCCACAGCCACCCCGGGAGCCGAAGCATGCATCGCCCGATCGCCGCGGGCATCGCCTACGTCGTGCTGACCTTCGCCATTGCCTTTACTTGGCACCTGGTGCTGTTCAAGTCGCTGTACGATGAGCTCGCGATCTTCACGCGTGCGCAGCCGATCATCCCGCTCGGCATCGCGTCGATCGTGCTGCAGGCCGTCATCATCGTCTTTATGTACTCGCGCTGGCCCAAGAGCGGCAGCGCCGCGCGCGACGGGCTCCGGTTCGGCCTGCTCATCGGCGCCCTGATGGCGACCATTGCCGTGCTGGCCGAGGCCGGCAAGCAGAACGTCACCTCGCTCGGTACCTGGCTGATCCTGGAATCCGTTTATTACCTGCTGCAGTTCGGCATGGTCGGCATGGTGATCGGCCTGATCTTCGCCGGCCGCAAGGGCGGCGAGGCGATCCGACCGCGGAGCGCGTAACGGAGCGCTCATGGCACGCATTCTGGTCCTCGTCACCCTGACCCTGGCCGCGCGGATCGGATGGACCGGAGTCGAAACGCTCTACGTCGGCGCCGGTGTCGCCCGCAGCGATTACGGATTGGACAACCCGCTGGGCCTGACGCCCTTCGACGACGAGGACACGGGTTTCAGGGTGATCGCCGGCTGGCGACCACTGCGAGGTTTCGGAATCGAGGCGGATTACGTCGATCACGGCCGCGTCACGATTCCGACCGGGATTGCTTGCACGATCTTCATCACTGCGCCTTGTGCGAGTGACCTCACGATCGAGGCGCGGACGGCTTCCGTGTTTGCTGCCGGTTACATTAAGCTCCACCTGCTGGACCTGTTTGCCAAGGCCGGCGTTACCGCCTGGCAGTTCGACGGTCGGTTCGCGCCGACCTTCTCACTTTTCCAGATGGACGAGAGCGGCACGGAATTCGCGTGGGGCGCCGGTGGGCAGGCCAAGTTCGGCCAGCTCGGCGCCCGGCTCGAATACGAACAATTCAACATCATCGACGATGAGAGACTCGAGACGATCTCGCTCTCGCTGATCTATGCGTTCAAATGATCTGCAGAGAATTCGTCGGATGCCACATGACGGGTTCAGTCAGCGGCGCGCGATACTTTCCGCGCTCGCGTACCTGGCGGCGGCCGGCGCTTGTGGCGGCGGCAAGCCGCGGAACTTACCGCCACCGGAAGGTGGACGCTTCCGTCTCGACCTAGTGCTGCCGACCGCGAATATGTTGGCGTTAGTCCCGGTCGCCATCGCCGGCAGCGGCGCGGTCGCCGGCTATCTAGCTGAAGAGGAATGGGGCGCTTTTGCGGAGGCTGTGCGCGTGGAGTCGGGTCTGGTCACCGCGCTGTCAGCCTCACTTCAGCTCAAGAGCTTCGCCATGTCGATCTCCGCGCAGGGATCGACCGTCACGGGCGAACTCGGCTGGCAGCCGCATGCCTGGACCGCCGCGGGAGCCCATGTTCTGCAGGTTCCAGCCGGCTATTTCAGCGGCCGCGCACTGGCCGTGAACGCTGCCGGCCGCATCGTCGGCAGCTGGGCCGACTACGACGATCCAATCCCGCCGAACCCGCTTGGTGCGCGGCCCTGTACTTGGGCCTCCGTGACCGCCGGCGTGCAGCCGCTGACGACAATCGATGCCAACCACCCCCTTGGCAGCGCTTTCGACATCAATGACGCTGGAGTGATTGTCGGCACGGTGGAGACCGACGCCGGCTTTACCGCTTCGCGCTGGTCATCGGCGGCCGCCGCGGTCGAAATTTTTGCGCACCTGCCAAGCGGTCTGCTATCCGAAGCCCGGGCGGTAAACAATGTCGGCGAGGCGGTCGGCCGCACCGGCTTCGAAAGCGGCGAGAGTCGGGCGTTCATCCTGCGTGCCGGCAGCTCGATGCTCGAGCGCCTGCCGTCCCTGACCGCTCCGAATCCTCACGCCGAGGCACTCGACATCAATGACGCTGGCATTGTCGTGGGACATTCGACCGCGGCAAATGTACAGCGCCACGCGGTGATGTGGCACGAGGGCGAAGTTGTCGATCTCAACAGCCGCATCGACAATCCTGATCCGAGGATCGCGTACCTGGACAACGCCGTCGCCATTGCGTCGACCGGCATGATTGCGGCCCTCGCACGCCTGTCGCCGAGCCAGGCACCGCGCTCCCTTGCTCTCGCGCTGTTGACGCCTGTCGGCTAAGCTCCGGTTCGCCGCCGCTGATTGCCTCTGTCACGCACAATGAGGAAGGAACCACGCCCTTCGACGAAGCAGTGGCGGAGCGCGTGCGGCGGGAACTCCAGGGTCAGCGCGGTCTCGTCGAGAAGCGGATGTTCGGCGGAGTTGCCTTTCTCGTGAACGGCAACATGAGCGTCGGGATTCACAACGACGAGCTCGTCGTGCGGCTGGGGCCCGAAGAGACAGACGCTGCGCTGAAGAAGCCCGGCACTCGCATCTTCGATCTCACCGGTCGCCCGATGAATGGCTGGATCCTCGTCAGTGGTCCGCTGCTCAGGAACTCGAAGGTGCTGGCCAGATGGGTGCACCGTGGCATCGCCTACGCCTCGTCCCTGCCAAAAAAGCCGAAGTAGCGTGGATTCACCGCGCGCCGAGCAAAGTTGATGCCGCGCCGCTATGGCGCTGCGGTCACGCTTGCCTCGGCGACAAAGCTTCGGCCATCGGCAAGGCTGCCCTTGAGACGCACGCGAATCGGCTCCGGCGAAACTCCGGTGAAGCGCAGTACGCTCCAGCCGTCGAAGGTAGCCACCGAGCCGGTCGGGCGCTGCGCGATTTGAGTCGCCTTTGGTTGTTCCGGAAGGACTTTGCCGCCAACCGCCGCCAGCACGGCCTCCGTCACCGCAACAGAGCCATCGATCTCAAACGCGATCGCTACCGGCACGGCGTCGCCCTGCGGACTGAACTTGATCTGCGTAGGCGAACGAGCGGGCAGAGTTGTCGGTTGCAACGGCGCTGCGGCCTCACTGGCAGCCGTGGCGGACACACGCGGAATCCAAATGTTCTCGCGCGTCCACAATCGAACGCGGGTTCCAGGCAGCTCGAAGGCATTGTTCCCGCCGACCATCAGCACCGCAAGCGGCCCACCGAGCAGCATCGCGGTTTTCGCTGCCTTTGCTCGATGGCGCGCCGCAGAAAAGAACTGCCCCACGAGCGGCACACGCACTCCGCCGACGTCCACTGACGGCACCACGAGTTCGAAGCTTCCGATCGCAGGGCCGGAGCGACGCTTGACCTGCGGCAGGACGCCACGCGCCACGCTGCCAGCTGGCAGCCACATGTGGCCGTCGGCCACAGAATCTTCCGCCACTCTTAGCCAGACCTGCCCGCCGAGCGGCGAATGCGCCGACGTCACCATCTCGGCCAGCTCGAAATCGACCGGAGTACCGGCAGGCACACGGACCGATCCTTCGACGATTTGGGGCTGCGGAGCGCTTGCCACCTCCGGGGCCGCCTGCCATTCAAAGCGTTGCGCCCATTTCGCCGAAAACTCGTAAGCTCGATCCGGTTTCTTGACCGGTTTTCCGGAAGTCGGGCCCGGCAGCTCGGCGAGAAATGCGCTTGCCTCCTCCTCGGGCAGCGTGGACATCAGGAGTTCGCAGTAGATGTAGTGCGTCGCGCCCGCGACGAAATCCATTTCGCGCTCGGGCCCGCAGCCCCAAATCCGGTGTTTCCCAGGCGTCAATAGTGCATAGCCCCAGGAGTTCTTATCGGCGCCGACGAGCATCGTCGTACCCTGATACAGGCCGCCGTAGATGTATTCCTTTCCTTGGATGAAGACGACCAGGGACTTGTCGTGCGGTACGGCGTCCGGAAGGCGGCCCTGCGCGGGAACAAAAATCGGCAACAGCATGCAGCCCATGCCGAGCGCCACGAGCAAGCGGGCCAAAACTTTGGCAGCCATCGTTCCCCACCCGTGCGGCAAGGCTACTCTTGGACTCGGCTGATTGCGAGCCTGCCGGGGCCGACTACCTCGCGCTTAGCATGTACGCGAGAGATCGATCGCAGAGCCGCTGACCAAAACGATTTGCGACCGCTGACAAAAACTGCCGCAAGTGCTGGAGAAACGATGTTCACCTACGTTTGTCTTGGGACCAACGACCTGGCGGCGGCGATCGAGTTCTACGATGCCGTCCTCGCTCCGCTCGCCCTGCGGCGTTGCATCACGCCGGAGGATGAGGACTGGACGGGCTGGGCGGGGTGGGGAGCGTATGACGGCAATAGCGCGAACGAGCTGGCGCTCTGGATCTGCAAGCCATTCGATGGCAGGTCTGCCACGGCAGGCAATGGAACGATGATCGCCCTGAGAGCATCGAGCCGGGAGGCCGTGCGCGGCTTTCACGATGTCGCGGTGAGGCTCGGGGGTCGGTCAGAGGGCGGTCCGGGCCTGCGTCCGCAGCACGGCGCGGATTTCTATGCCGCATACATCCGGGACCTCGATGGCAACAAGCTTGCCGCGGTATGTCGAGGCACGGAATCTCGTCGCTCTGGAACTCAATAAGGATCCATGGTCACACCCATGATCTCCCGGATCTGGCATGGTTGGACGACGCTGGGGAATGCCGACGCCTACGATGCGATCGTGCGTGGCGAGGTGATCCCGGGCATCGAGGCGATGAAGATCGCCGGCTTCCGGCACACCGACTTGCTTCGGCGCGAGCTCGACGAGAAGGTCGAGTTCCTGACCATCATGTGGTTCGATGATCTCGACGCGGTCCGGGCCTTCAAGGGCGAGAATTACATCGTCGCCCACGTGCTCGCCCGCGCTCGCGCGGTGCCGTCCCGGTTCGACAGCCATTCCGCGCACTACGAAGTGATTGACCGCCGGAAGCAGGTAGAGACATGACTGTGCCGGGCACGCGTCGCATCGTCGGTCCGTGTTGCAGTCGACAATAGCCGCGAGTTCGACGATACCGTAGCGCGCCATCAGGTCGGCGTCGAACTCGATCGTGCGACGGAAAATTTTATCGCCGACGACGGCTCTTCCGGCACAACCGCGCGGAGGCCGAAAAACGCTGTTTTTACCAGAGGTTATGCAGGGCGGCGTGGCTTTCACACCCCTCGATCATCATGTTGCCAGCCTGGTGCTTGTTGCGGCCGTCTGCCGCGGTATGCGAGTGATATCCTCCCGGTTACGGGAACTTGTCAAGCCAATCCAACCTCCCGGTCCAGGGGGATAACCATGAACGAAACCAATCCCGCGGGCGCCGCGACCGTCGTTAGCCCCAGCGCCGAGGAAAAGCAGTGGGCCATGTTTGCGCACTTGTCCGCACTGCTCGGCGGGCTGCTGACTTCCGGCTGGGCCGGGAGCATCGGCTTCTTCATCGGGCCGCTGGTCATCTGGCTGATGAAGAAAGACACGATGCCCTTCGTCAACGATCAGGCGAAGGAGGCATTGAATTTCGCGATCACGGTTTCGCTCGCATACGTGGTGCTCCTGATGCTCACCATCCTCTCTCTGGGCATCGGTGCGCTCTTGACCGTTCCGCTGATGATCGGCATCGGCATCGCCGCGATCGTGTTTTTCATCGTCGCGGCAGTGCGGGCGAATCAAGGCACCGCCTATCGCTATCCGGTTACGCTGCGACTGGTGAAGTAGCCGCTAGGCGACCGTGGGCATGCGATCCACGAGATTGCGATCAGCGCTTGCCTCTGCCGCGGCAGCGATGGTCGGAGCATCGATCGCGCACGGCGACGCACCATGCGACAAGGGTTTTCGGGATACGACGCCCGCGGAGCGCGCGAAGATGGCGGCCATCCTTCAGGCCGCGAAAAATGCATTGCCAGCGCCGCCGGAGGGATGGGTCATCGCGAGCGACGACGCGATTTCCGTGCCGCAGTCGCTTTGCCAGGATTTCGCACTCATCCCCATGAGATACGGATTCACCCGGCTCTACCGGCAAGTTGGTGATGCCGAAGCGCGCCAGAAGCTGCTCGACGAGCAGGGCGACCGCGAAGCCGCAGTTTACGCACAGAAGCAACCGCGTGTCGACGCGCTCATGGCACAGATGGAGAAGCTCGCCGCCGCTCAGGCGGCACTAGTCGAGAAAGGCGATATCGCGGGAGCCCAGAAATACACGCCGCAAATCGAAAAGGTTCAGGCCGAGCTGACGACGGTCCTCGACGAGGGCAGCAATCCCGCACAGATGGATGCGGTCGCGAAGGAAGCCAATCGCGACCTCGAGATGACGATTGCCGTGCACGTGAATGCCTGGACCGAATACGCGGGACCCGGCGCAAAGCCGGTCGCGCCGCCGGGCGGCGCGCAGTCAGCCTTTCGATGGCACGTCGAGGACGAGCGGCATAGCAATGACTGTGGGCTCTACCTGTTCGGCGCCTGGAGACCGCACACGCAGGGCGGTTGGCGGACGGGCGAGCGCGCCGGAGTTTCTTTATTCGCAGCGCACACCGTGGCGATCAGAGTGATTGCCGATCCCGACCGACTCACGAAGACCGTCGGGGCGATCGACATCGGGACAATTACGGCACTACTGAAATGATCTGACGGTGCAGTTACCGCCCGGACATGCCGGCTTCGTATCTCGCCACTGGTACAGTTCCTGCGCCAGCTCGAGGTAGTCTTCAACGGCTTCCTACGTTGCGACGGGCTTGAAGCCCGCGGGTAAGCCGTGCGCTTCGTAGACCGCTACTTTTTTCATCTCGTTTTCTTCGCGCATTGGAATGCGCTTCTGAATCAGATAATCCTTGTAGCCTTTCAGGTGCGCCTGGATCTGGCCGCCTGCGCCAAACCAGGCCGGGCAGGTTGCCTGATAAGCCTTGTCCCACATCCTGAGAATTTCATCGCGCTCGGCGAAAGCCGAGTCCGGCGGCCCGAATTCAAACGGGAAACGCAGGCTGGCCTCGGGCGACAGGTCGAGTTTCTTTATCAGCGCGTCCCGACGCGCATTCGCGGGACCGTAGGCTTTCTTGAGCGCCGCCTCATAGCGCACCTTAAGGGCATCCGTTTCTTCACGCCGGAACTGGTTTTCCTCTTCCGACTGCTCCTTCGCCTCGGATTGCGCTTCAGCCACCGCCTGCGGGTTGCTCATCGACTCGATCAATTTCGCCGCAGCCTCCGGGTCGCGCATCATCTCTTCCTGCATGCGACTCGCCACTTCCATCATGTCGGTGTTGCGCGCCTGCTGCTCCACCTCGGAGTTGGCGTCGTTTTGCCGGCCATGGTCCTGCTGTACTGACTCGTGCGCCGCGGCGAGCTTTTCGTATGCCGCATCGTTTTCGGTGTAGCAGGCAGTCGGAAGCGGCGGCACTTTCACCCATTGACTGGCCGGTTCCGCAGCTTGCGATGTGCCGATTGCGTGCGCACAGACGAGCCCGGCAACCGCGGCCGTCAGGAAAACTCGCGATTTCATGATGCTTACCTCAGCCGACGGGCTTGTCGCAGGTGCCGATCTTCTTGCCGGAGAGCCTGATCGTCATGTTCATGCCTTCAGCTGTGGCCTTGATGGCGCCCGAATAGGAATCTGCGCTATCGAAAGTAATCTCGCCGGTGCCTTGCATGGGCATTTCGCCGCTGCACTGCATTGTCCACGTTGCCTTGTTCCCGTCTCGCTGGAAGTTCGAGTTGACGCAGCTTGCGTCGCCGCCCGGTGGCGGCTTGGTCCATTCCTTGGCGGTGCAGACCTTTAGCCTATTGGGCGGCATCGCCATCGGCATGCCTTCCATCGACATTTGCGAGCTCATTTCCCAAAGGTTGCCCGGCGGATCGCCGGCGCGAGCCGGACTCAGGACGAGCAGCATCAACAAAACGGACGCCGCAAAACAGACAGACCATGACTTGAGCATAGGTTCACCCCATTCTCTATTGAGGGTCTTTGACCGGGGCCGTTCGTGTATGCTCCCGGTCACGGGGATTGTCAAGCCAGCTTCAATGATTCAAGTACATCGTATTCGTGCAGTCCTGATGACGGCCGCATCCATTGCAATACTTGCGTCTGCCGTTTCCGTCGCCCAGGATTTTTCAGATCGCGACACACGCGACATTTCGAGCTACGTGCTCACTGAAGCGGCACTCGCGAAATACACCCGGGCGACAACGAATCTGGGCGATTTGTCGAAGGGCGTGTCTGGCAACTGCGACGACGAGGAAGGTGCGCGGTCGCTGGATGAAATCGTCGCTCGCGCCAATGCGATTCCCGGGGTGCAGGCCGCTATCCAGTCCGCGGGCATGACGACCCGCGAGTACATCGTCTTCAGCCTGTCCCTGTTCCAGAACGGGATGGGGGCCTGGGCAATCAGCCAGCCGGGCGGCACGTTGCCACCGGGAACGTCCAAGGCAAACGTCGATTTCTACCGCTCACACGAGCAAGCGCTTCAGAAGCTGGGGAACCAGGGGGGATCCGATGCTTGCGACGACAGGGGTAAAACGGAAGAAGAAATAGAGGAAGAAGAACCTACAGAGTAGCCGGACCGCGCGCGCGCTTGTTTTCAGCCGATTGAGCGTGGGGAACCCGAATCAGGGCGCACGAGACTGTAGACAATGCAGTCATCGTCGCCGAATCGGCGCCGGGCCTTGACCTTGAAGCCCAGCTGCTCGTAGAAACGATGAGCGCGCGTATTGCTTGCTAGCGGATCCACCAGCACAGTCGACACCGCCGGGTCCGCGAAACAGCGGTCAATTGCGAGTTTCATGATCGCCGTACCATAGCCCTTGCCTAAGTCAGCCTCCTCGCCGATCCAGAGGTCGATGGCGCGTCGGCCTTCTGCCACGCAACCCCAGTAGTGGCTGTCCTCGCGGCACGGGTCGATGATCTGGACAAAGCCGATCGGCCGTCCGCCCGTTTCGGCAATCAATTGTTCGCGCCAATCCGGAGATCGATGTAGCTCAGTCTCCCAGCCCCAATCGTCGTTCGGATCAGACTCGATGACGTGTGGCTGCTCGTCCCAGTGTTGTAATAGTCCAAGGTCGGCCGGCCTTGCGGGACGTAGCTTGACGATCGGTGAGCCTCTGGCTCTACCAGCCTGCAATTTCGCGTTCGCGGTATGCGCCATCGATTTGCCTCGATTCCGGGGAGACATGGGCATCCATGCCCGTGTCATCCCGATCCGAGGGCCATGCTGCCGATAACCAACCCGCTTGTGCGGCACCGTCTGAAGCGAACTGGCCGGACTCCAGCAAGCGCATCAGCAGGAGATGCAATGGATGTCGCATCGCCGTCAGGCCTTTCGCATACGCTCGACCATCGCGAGCCGCGGCGCGGTCACCACGATTTCCGGAAGCGTCGCGACATGCGGCAGAACATCCACGGGAGCGAGCGATCCAATCTCGACAATCCCACCCGGTGCGGCTCCATAGTGGCCCTTGTCGAGCGCGAGACCACTGATTGCCACTATCGCGGCGGCAACCACTGTGCTGATGGCCCTTTGGCCGATCCCTGTGCCTGATGTGTACATGACCCCGTCCTCTCTTTTCGCTTTGCCATTGAAACTTCGTGGGTATGACTATGAACAGCCAGGCACTGATGGACAAATCGGCTATCTGAAGGTTCGTTAACTGAAGCTAATCCGCAGAAACCAAACTGTAACAGTCGTCAACTGGACTCTGAGGCTAATGCGGAGAGGTAGCGATCAGTCGCTACCATTGACAATGCTGGATCAGGAGCTACTTCCCCTCAGGGAATGCACGCGAGTATCCCGTTCAGCTCCGCTGAATCATTGCGAGCCGTGGGGCAGTTACTGCGATCTCCTCCAGAAACGCGACCTGAGGCAAGGCGTCCGCGGGAATGAGCTCTCCGACCTCCACGATTCCGCGAGGGGTTGTGCCGCCGTGCGCACGATCGAACACCAGTCCAATAACCGCGACAATCGCCACAGCGACCACCGTGGCGAGCGTATTGCGAAGATTCCATCCGCCTGGGGTGAACACGTGCCGCTCCATTCCTCTTGCCATCTCCATCGATTCCCGATGGAGCGACTATGAGGAGCGGCGGCCGGTGCAACAAATCGGCAATCTGAAGGCAGATTAAGGGAATCTAACCGCCCATTGCCGCGGTGGATTTGAACGACGCGGCAGCTCTCCTAGAACCCGTATTTTGTCGCTGCCGGCGGGGATTTACGCCCAACGCGCTCAAAGCCGTCAGGCGCTGGCGCGGGTGGCGTTGGCGGCTTCCTAATGAATGTGCGCGAGGATGCCGTCGAGCTCGTCGAGGCTGTGATAGCTGATCACGAGCCGGCCCTTGCCGGAACTTCCGTGCTGCAACTCGACCGTGGCGCCGAGCTTATCCGCCAGGTCGTTCTCGAGCCGGCGGATGTCCGGGTCCTTGGAGCGCGACTTCGACGCCTTGCCGCTCTTGCCGTCACCCGCACGAGCAAGAATCCGACGCACGAGCGCCTCGGTCTCGCGCACCGACAAACCTTTCTTGGCCACCAGCGCACCGACTTCGGCCTGTTGGCGCCCGGTGCTCAGCGACAAGAGCGCCCGCGCATGCCCCATCTCCAGTTCGCGTTTCTCGATGAGTGGCCTGATCGCCTGCGGCAGCTCCAGCAGGCGCAGCAGATTCGAGACAGCCGCACGCGATCGGCCGATCGCTTCCGCTGCCTGCTGATGCGTCAGCTCGAACTCGGTGATTAGGCGCGAGAGCGCAAGC